>ERZ772884.2295-NODE-2295-length-11248-cov-7.834361_pt1 | contig 11248 bp, 10 predicted proteins | sample MGYA00580574_ERZ772884 | MGnify/ENA primary metagenome ERZ772884 (study PRJEB29015, sample SAMEA2737690) | human gut metagenome | biome: human gut; feature: human-associated habitat; material: faeces | place: China | collected 2012 ... | reverse complement strand
GGCTCACAATAGAAAATCAACAAAACAGAAGCAATTTTGTAACATTGCACAATGGACTGGAGAGGCCGGCGGCGGCGATATAGTCAGAGGAAGTTATCTTTTAGACCCGTGGTAACCGGGTCTAAAAGAGAGAAGGGGGATCAGCTCTGCCGCTTAGTGTTGACAGGCATCGAACTCAAGCCGTTCGCCATCGGGACCGCGAATAAGCAGAAAGCGCACGTTGTCTTCTTCTGTTGGCCCTTCGTCGATCGGATAACCGAGCTCAGCCAGCCGCTGTTGCACCGCATCCAGATCGCTGACTTCCAGCGCCAGATGATCGATACCGCAGCGAGGGGCATCAAAGGGCGTTCCAGCGGGAAGCTGGTACAGCTCGAGCACGGCGCCCGCCATTTCAAGGAATGCGACTTCTATTGTGCCCTGCGGTGAGGGTTTGCTGAACCGCTGCTGGCGCTGAAAGCCCAGCGGTTCATAGAAGGCAAGCGAACGCGTTAAGTCACTGACCTGATAGCCAATATGAGCAATCGTGTTGATAAGTTCGCGCATGTTATACCCCCTTACGCACGCACCAGAAGCCGTAGAAAGCGACATACACAAAGCACAGAAGCGGAGCGATAAAGGCGATTTGCATATTGCCGCCATTCATATCCGAAATAATGCCCATCACCAGCGGAATAACGGCCCCGCCGATAATCGACATCACCACGATCGAGCCTGCGGTCTGGGTATCTTTCCCCATTCCTTTGATCACCAGACCAAAGTTCGTCGGCCAGCATGGCGCCATACAGAAGCTGACCAGAATGAGCGCATAGACCGCCAGCATTGAACTGCTGAATACGGCAATCAGTAAAAGGGCAGTGGCCGCCAGGGCAAAGGTACCGAGCAGCATTGCCGGATTCAGGCGGTTCATCAACCAGGTGGCTACGGTTTTACCCACGGCATAAATCACCAGCGAAGCCAGCAGCCAGTAAGTGGCGGAATGCTCGCTGGTGCCCTGCTGCACGAGCTGCACAAAGCGAATTGTGAAGCTCCATACGCCAACCTGGGCGCCAACGTACAAAAACTGCGACAGGATCCCGAGACGAAAGCGCGGAATGGCAAACAGGCGCTTCAGCGTCGGCCCCATGCTTTCCGTCGGGAGCTGCTGTTGTTGAGAGGGCGTGCCCTTGCACGACGGGAATTTAATAAACACGAACACCAGCGCCAGCACCACCAGTACGGAGCCGATAATCAGATAGGGGCCGACCACCTGACCGACCATCTGATGGCGTGCCACATCTGCGGCGGCGGCGGGCATCGCCAGCAGTTGTTCATGGCTCGGATCGTTTTCGCCAAAGACCATCACCTGGCCAATCAGCACGCCGGAAATCACGCCCAGCGAGTTGAAGATCTGCGAAAAGTTAATGCGCTGGGTGGAGGACTGAATCGGGCCCAGCAGGCTGGAGTAGGTATTTGCCGACGTTTCCAGAAAAGAGAGTCCGCAGGCGATCACCCCCAGGCAGGCGAGGAACGCGCCATAGGTCATGATCTGTGCGGCGGGGACGAACAGGAAGCAGCCGAGGGCGTACAGGCACAGCCCAATAATAATCGCCGCTTTATAGGAATAACGCTTAATCAGCGCCGCCGCAGGCAGGGCGACAAAAAAGTAGCCGAGGAAAAATATCGACTGCACCAGCGCCGTCTGGGTATCCGTTAAATCGAAGCCCTTTTTAAACTGGGCGATCAAAATATCATTCAGGTTGCCCGCCATCCCCCATAGCGCAAACAGGCAACAGACCAGTAAAAATTGCAGCCAGGGGGTATGGGGTAAATACGCACTGGTGTCCAGTTTTTCTTTCTGGACCGCTGCGGTATCAACCTTATCCGTAATTAGCGTACTCATTGAGCTATCCTCTTAATGGTTTTTATACAGTAGGGTTTATGCCATTTCATAATCAGAGGCGGCACGGAGAAGCCGTTCTTGTGCCTCCAGGTACTCAGGTAAAGATGAGGCGCCTTGCTTTTCGACACTGACGGCGGCATAGGCCGCCGCGAATCGGGCTGCAGCCTGTAGCGGTTCCCCGCAGGCCAGCCGCGCCGCCAGCGCGCCGTTGAAGGCATCGCCCGCACCGGTGGTGTCGCGGGGGTGAGAAGGAAAGCAGGGAACACGAGATTTCACGCCCTGCTCGCTCAGCAGGGCGCCGCTGGCGCCGAGAGTGATAATGACGTTGCGCGCGCCCTGAGCATGCAACACGTCGGCGGCCTCAGCCGCGGCCGCCAGACTGTCAACCCGACGTCCGGTCATTAACCCGGCCTCCGTGGAGTTCGGTGTAAGTAAATCCACTTTGCTAAGAAGGGCGCGCTCAACGGGCTGCCAGGGCGCGGGATTGAGCATCACCAGGGCCCCGGCTTGTTTGCCAGCGTCTACGACCTGTTCAATGGCGGAAAGATTGTTCTCCAGCTGAACCAGAACCACATCCGCGCAGCCGATAGCGGGAATACAGCTGGCGATTTCATCCTCGGTCACCGTCATATTCGCGCCGGGATCGACAGCAATCATGTTTTCGGCATCGTTGCCGGCAACATAAATCAGCGCATTGCCAGTGGGGACCTCTTCGGCAACCAGCAGCGTCACAGCATTGAAGCCCACGCCTTTCAGATGACGGCGGGCAAAATGGCCGAAGGTGTCATTGCCAATCTTGCCGATATAGTGGACATTTGCTCCCGCTTTTAGCGCGGCGGTGGCCTGGTTCGCCCCTTTACCTCCGGCGCTGGTCATACTTCCGCAGGCCACTAACGACTCACCTGGTACCGGAAAGCGATCCACCCTGGCGACCATGTCGAAATTGAATGAACCAAAAACACAGACTTTTCCTGACATCATTCGCTCCTCTATACCAGCTCGGGGGCGTGCAGCGCGGCGGACAGTTCGCGGGACATGGTTTCCCAGGCCAGCTCGAGCGGCATATCAGCGCGGAATAAACCGCTACTGCCCATCACCAATATCTGCGCCCCGGCGCCCAGCAGCGCGCGGTAGGTGTTGCGGTTACAGGAGCCGTCGACTTCCAGCAAGAAGCGGAGGCTGCCGGTCTCTTTGAGCTGATGAAGCTGCGTGATTTTGGCGAGCATTTCAGGAATAAACGGCTGACCGGCATAGCCTGGGTCGACGGTCATCACCGTCACCTTATCGAGCAGATGCAGATAGTGCTGGATGCTCTCAACCGGCGTGGCGGGATTGAGCACCATTCCCACCTCTTTCCCCGCCTGACGAAGCGTATTGATAACCCGGAACGCTTCGCGGCAGATGGTCTCCGGATGCAGTGAGAAGGCGTCTGCGCCGGCGTCTAACAGCGCCGGTATAAACGAAGCGGGCGCTTCGACCATCAGATGGACATCGATAGGAAGCGAGGTGTAGGGACGGATCTGCGCCACAAAGCTGGCCGACAACGCCAGATTTTTGACATAGTGGCCGTCCATGATGTCGACATGCAGCCTGTCGGCTTTGCTGTTTAGAAAGCGCAGCTGTTCCGTCAGCTTCATCATGTCCATACACATCAGCGAGGGAGAAAGGTAATAACGCATAAGGCCTCATTTATTCCGGTGGTGGCTGAATTCAGGCAAAGTCTGGCCCTGCCGCGGTAAGCAGCGTTTCGACATTGCGCGTATTAACCGTCACGTCATGACGGCGTACTCAGGCGATTTGCAGGCTGACGTTATGCCAGGTCATCTCTTTTTCCAGCAGCGGATCGACAAACCTTTCAGTCACCAGACAGTCCAGCTCGCCCAGTCCGCCGATACGCGCGACGCCTGTTCGCCCCAGCTTGCTGCCGTCGACCAAAGCCACAGTCTGACGGGCGGCCAGCAGCATCTGTTTCAGCAGGGCGGCGTGGGCTTGCGTACCCGCATACAAGCCGCTATCGCGCTCCAGCCCCTGGCAGGAGAAAAAGAGCGTATCAATGGCATATTCGCGCAGCGTTCGTGAGGCGGTTTCCCCGAAGAACGACTCTTCGGTCGGGGAGAAATCGCCCCCCAGCCCGACGAGATGCAACGAGCGTCGGCTCATCAGAGTTTGTAAGATGCGAATGGAGGGCGTAATCACCGTCAACGCCATCTCCGGCATCTGCCGGGCCAAAAACCAGCTGGTGCTACTCCCGTCCAGGACAATGGTCTGTCCCGGTTGGAGAAACTGCAGTGCTTTACGGGCCACGCGCATTTTGCCTTCGCTGTGCAGCAGCGTTCTGTGCTGAAAGCTTCCCTGGCTATCTTCAACTGGCAGGGCGGATGCCGCCGCCCGGGTCGCCGGCAGCGGATTTTCCGCCGCCAGCGCTCCACCGTGGCTTCGGGTTAAGATCCCTTTGCGTTCCAGCTCGCTCAGATCGCGGCGAATCGTTTCCCTGGAGACCCGAGTCGCTTGCGCAATCTCATTCACCCGCATGACGCCGTGTTGGCCCAGCAGTTCAACAATCAAACGATGACGTTCCAGCGGCAACATAGCTCTCTCCTGAAGTACATAATCAGATTACCTTTCCCTTGCGCAGAGCGTTGAGACCTCGGGAATGTCCCACGAAGGCAAGCTATCCGCAGCCGAACACTGTGATAGCGCACGCATTTCGCTTCACTTCCGTCAGCGGTTTGCGCTATTTCGCCCGTGATTCAGGCATAAACAAAAACAAACAAAAATAAATGCAAGATTGCTTTTGCGCCCATTTATGCCCGATTACGCCTGCTCTGCAAGGTTAACGCTTATTTTCTGCTGCTAATTAAAAACAAATGAAAATAAAAAAATGCTAATTTGATCACGTTATTTTCATTTAATGCGTTTTTAAATGGATTTAAGCCAAATATCAGCATTAAATGAAAGCAATTAAAAACAAGGGACAGGATAAGACCATGAATGAAACAACCCGTCGTTTTGCACGTTTAGTTGATCTGAGCGCAGTTCAGGCCACCAGTACCGAAGCGGACGTTCGCGCCTGCGCCGAGCTGGCTACCCGATACAACATTATTTCCGTCCACGTTCTACCTTGCTGGACGCGTTTTCTGAGTACGCTGCTACCGCAGCAGGGGACGGGAGAGGTGATGATTGGCGGGCCGGTCGGCTTTCCCGGCGGCGGGCATGCCACCGATACCAAGGTACAGGAAGTGCGGCAGCTGATTGCCGACGGCGCCCGTGAAGTAGATATGGTGGTGAATATCGGCAAAGTGCTCTCCGGCGATTATGACTATGTCCGCGAAGATTTGCGCCGCGTGGTGGAAGCCGCCGCGCCGGTTCCGGCCAAAGTGATCCTTGAAACGCACTATCTCAATGAGGAGCAGATTCGCCGCGTGTGTGATATTGCCGTAGAGGTGGGGATGAAGTGGGTCAAAACCTCTACCGGCTGGGCGCCCACCGGCGCCACGGTAGAAAAAGTCAGCATCATCGCCGACCAGCTTAAAGGCCGAATCGATATTAAAGGCGCCGGAGGCATTCGCGATCTGGCCACGGTGCGCGCGCTCTACCAGCTTGGCGTACGCCGCTTTGGCATGAGTCATGGCGCGGTAACCAAGGTGCTGGCTGAACTGGAGCAGCACCCGGAACGTTTTCCCGAGCTGAACGCCGATTAAACTGAGAGACCGCGGGCCTGGTGGCCCGCCTTAAGACGTCACCGGAGTTAGTGATGAAAGATAAAATACTCACGATTGATGTTGGCACTGGCAGTACCCGCGCCGCTATTGTGCGCATTGACGGCGCGATGATCGGCTTTGCGCAAAGAGAGTATGAGCAAACCACGCCGCGTGCAGGTTGGTCAGAACAGGCCCCGTCTTTATGGTGGCAGGCCGCCTGCGACTGTATACGCGAGGTGCTTTACCGCTATCCTGAAACGGCAGCGCAAATTGCGGTTATTGGTGCTTGCGGACAGATGCATGGCACCGTCCTTCTGGACGACCGTGGCGAGCTGGTGGAGGATAGGGCGTTGCTGTGGAATGATAAGCGCAGCCAGCCGCAAGTTGACGCCTTTAACGCGCGCGAAGGTTGGGAAAAGTGGCTGGCGCATTTGAATAATCCGCCTGCGGCAGCATGGCCCGCTTTCAAGTTAGCCTGGTGGCGCGAAAATCATCCGGATCGCTGGTCGCAGCTCGCCAAAGTATTAATGCCGAAGGACTATATTAATTTCATGCTGACCGGTGCCATGGCGACCGATTATAGCGAAGCGTCGTGCTATTTCCTGATGGACAGCGAAACCCGTAGCTGGTCTTCGCAAGCCTGCGAAACGTTTGGTCTGCGGGTCGATCAGCTCCCGGAGCTTAAACTTTCCAGCGACATAATCGGCCAGGTGACGCAGCGCGCAGCCGACCTGACTGGCCTGCCGGCGGGTATCCCGGTGGTTGCCGGGACGTCGGATATGGCGGCCTCTCTGCTGGGCTCGGGTGTGTATGAACCGGGGATGGCGTCTGATTCAACCGGCACGTCGACGCTGATGACGGTGGTGTCGCCGCGGCCGTTACACCATCCGCTGGTTAATAATCTTCATCTTGCCAACGCGGCCTGGGGCGGATTTACGATCCTCGACGCCGGCGGCGATGCCGTTCGCTGGGCGCGGCTGGCACTTGCCGATAACCAGATTACGCATCCACAGCTTTTACAGGAAGCGGCGGCGGTGCCGGCGGGGGCAGAAGGGCTGCTGTTTCTTCCCTATCTGACGGGAGAACGTCTGGCCGAACACACGAACTCGCGGGCACAGTTTTTTGGCCTGCAGCGCAAGCATCGCCGCGGTCATTTATTCCGCGCAGTTCTGGAAGGGGTGGCCTTTGCATCCTGGCGCAATCTTCGGCAGCTGCAGAAGTGCGGGCAGTATCCGCAACAAATGATCGCTTCCGGCGGCGGCGCGCGCAGCTCGCTGTGGCTTGAAATCAAAGCCGCGGCGTACAATCTGCCGATATTATCTACGCGTAATCAGGAGAATGGTGTCACCGGATGCGGTATTATCGCCGGGGTTGGCGTAGGGTTGTACGTCGATTTTGCCAGCGGCGTGCGGCAAACGGTGCAGTTCGACAAACTGATCTCACCGGATCCCCGTCTGCGGGATTATTACCACGCCTGCTGCGAGCTTTTTGATACGCTGTACCGGCAATCCGCTGCCTTATACGACAGGCTGGATGCGCTCAGCGTAGGACCCGACTGATACGCAAAGGTAAGCCAGCGCCGCGACGCGTGTAACGAGCTGTAAAAAAGAGAGAGGCAGAATGTTTGCAGAAGAAAGACAGGAGAAGTTACTCGGTATTCTCAGGGAAAAACGCAAAGTTGCTGTTTCTGAGATGTGTGACGTCTTTAATGTATCTGGCGCCACCATTCGTGCCGATCTCCGCCAGCTGGAAGAGGAAGGGTTGCTGACCCGAACGCATGGCGGAGCCGTTCTTCGTACCCGAGCGAGCTTCGAACAAGCATCGGACGCCCGCGAAATTGTCAATCTCAGCGCGAAAGAACGGATCGGCCAGCGCGCGGCGGCGCTGGTTGAGGATGGCGATATAATCGTGCTGGATACCGGTACCACGACGCTGCATATCGCGCGCAATATTCGTGACAGACAGAACGTCACGGTGGTTACCAATGATTACCAAATCGCCCGGGAGCTTGAGGCCAGTCCCTCGATTCAAACGATTCTGCTCGGGGGGATCGTTAAGAAGGGATACCACTGCGTGGTGGCGATCAACGGACGTTCCATTCTCGACACGCTAAACGTCGATAAAGCATTTATGGGCACCAATTCGCTGTCGCTGAAACACGGCGCCTGCGTGGCCGATATCATGCTGGCAGAAACGAAACGAGGCATGGTGGAACACGCCAGTCAGGTAATTATTGTCTGTGACTACAGCAAGCTGAATAACACCTCGCTTGCCCAATTTACCGCCGCAGATCGAATTGACACGGTGGTGGTGGATCGTCTGCCTGATGATGTTCAGGCGTATCGTAATGCCGGCATTCAGGTGATTTCTCTGGATGAAGAGGAGCATCTTTAGCGCGCTGCTGTGACGTTGTCACTAACCAGCGCGTCGTAAAACCCCGTCCCTCAGGGCGGGGATAAAGTTCCGGGTATTCGACTCACGTGCCGGGGGATATCGAAGACCAGGCATGGTACAGGCGGTCCAGAATTGATTAAAGCTTACCCGCTGACTTTCTCAGTTCAGTAATATCCCTCTTGGGCGATTCCCCGAACATCCGCGTATATTCCCGGCTGAAATGGGACAGGCTTTCGTAACCGACCGCATAGGCTGCTGTGGTGACATCGTAATGTTCATTCAGCATCAGTCGCCTGGCTTCATTGAGGCGCAGCCATTTCTGATACCGTAGCGGGCTCATCCCCGCAAGCTGCCTGAAATGGTGGTGAAAAGAGGGCGTGCTCATTTGCACCCGACTTGCCAGTTCCTCGACGCGTAAAGGTGATGCAATATTGGTCTTTAACCAGTCGATAGCTTTACCGATACGGTAGCCATGGCCGTCGACTGCTGCAATCTGTCTGAGATGATCGGACTGATCGCTCATCAAAAGCCGGTAGTGTATCTCTCTTTGGATCAGCGGCCCGAGAACAGGAATGGCTTCAGGTTCGTCAAGCAAAGAAAGCAGACGGCAGAAAGGCTCCAGCAAAGCATCGGTAATAGTACCTATCCCGACACTCGTTCCCGCGTCTCGTTTTTTGACCGGCGGCAGGCTTCCCTGGGCAATTAATTCCATTAGCACGCGCTGGTCAAGCTTATAGGCTACGCCGACGCAGGGCTGGGATGTCGAAGCCTGCAATATTTCCGAACTGGCCGGCAGGTCAAGAGAGGTAATCAGGAATTTTTCCGCATTATATTCATAAGGTTCACCCCCAACCCACATGATCTTCGCGCCATCGGCCACCAGAACGATACTGGGAGGGACCAGGCAGCTTACCGGGGGAGCGGGTTCGTTTCGGCGAAACAATTCGAGCCCTTCTACGGCGGTAGGGAAATCGCCGGTGCCGGGTGTGCGCTGTGCAATATCCCTCGATAGCTCACCCAGCAGTATTTCAACCGATTTGTCAGGAATCATTCTGTAATGCCCCACACTTTTGACCTCTTTTGAGGTTATCAACTTAGCAGCTATGAAAACTGAAATACACGCTTTGAGATTAGGTTCAGAGGATCAGGCAAATAATGCAGAGTATTTTAATAACACCTTTTATTAAAGACATTCAAAATAATAACTCTGAAATGAGGCAGTGTCCTGAAATCAGGGTTCACCGCGAGCAAATTTAACCCGTTCAGGTTTAGCCATTTTTTAACTGCCACGACGGCATCGCTGCGCTTGAGAAGTGGTTTGAAGAAATTGGTACGCCAACACGTCTTGAACAGCTGAACATCAAGGAAGCAGATCTGCCCGCTATCGTTGAGAACGTCCAGATCAATGTCAAAGCGTTTGGTATCGCCAGTGATTACCGGCCGAAAGTTGTAACTGAAATACTCATGCATGTTGTCTGAAATAGGTCCCTCAATATCCAATGAAAGGTTTTAATATCATGACGCTAATATCTTCGACGCGCTTTTTTAATGGCGCACTCCTTGCCGGGGCGATGGCTCTGATTTCAACAGAAGTTGCGGTGGCCCAGCCTGCACCAGGCACAGCAGATTCTTCAGGCCGTCTGGTTCAGACGTGGGATAAAACTTTCCCAAGGAGCGAAAAAGTGGATCATCAAAAAGTTACTTTTAAAAACCGTTACGGCATTACGCTGGCCGCAGATGTGTATCTTCCAAAAGATCGCGGGAACAAGAAGCTTGCTGCGCTTGTTATTTCCGGGCCTTTTGGCGCGGTAAAAGAGCAGGCCTCGGGTCTCTATGCTCAGACTTTAGCAGAGCGCGGATTCGTGACGCTGGCATTTGATCCGTCTTATACCGGTGAAAGCAGTGGTGAACCCCGCAATATTGCTTCACCCGATATCAATACCGAAGACTTTATGGCTGCAGTCGATTTTATGGGACTACAACCTTATGTGGATCGTGAACGTATCGGTGTCATCGGTATCTGCGGCATGGGGGGGATTGCCCTGAACGCTGTTGCCGTGGATAAGCGCGTAAAAGCGGTCGTTGCCAGCACCATGTATGATATGAGCCGCGTAATGTCAAAAGGCTACAATGACAGCGTAACACCGGAGCAACGCGAGCAGGCGCTGGAGAAGATGAGTCTTCAACGCTGGGAAGATGCAGCAAACGGCAAACCGGCATACCAGCCAGCCTATAATAAACTGAAGGGCGGTGAAGCACAGTTCCTCGTGGACTATGCGGACTACTACATGACTAAACGCGGCTATCATCCCCGAGCCGTCAACTCTGGCAATTCATGGTCCGTGACAACGCCGATGGCCTTTATGAATTTCCCGCTCATGACCTATATTAAGGAAATTTCTCCGCGCCCGATCCTGTTCATCCATGGTGAAAAGGCGCATTCGCTTTACTTCTCCAAAACGGCTTATGAAGCGGCAAATCAGCCAAAAGAGCTGCTGATTGTAAAAAATGCTACCCATGTTGATTTATATGATCGTATGGACAAGATCCCGTTCGATAACATCACTGCATTTTTCAACAAAAATCTTAATAAATAAGCCATAGCACCGTCCGGTGTTTTCAGATGCAGTGTCTGTGGGACAAACGACAGATACTGCTCTCTTAGGAAGGGGGAGGTGAGGCAGAGCCTGTCAACATGGAAGCCGGCTGCGTTGGGCTTCAGTACACCATTCAACTTCAGCTGGCGGTTCTGTTTATGGTCGCGATGGCACTCGCCATTTGAGTGCGGAAAACGAAGCTGGCATCTTTTTGATAATCACGTCTGTGGCTGATCAAGCCCGGTTGATACACACTGCAGGCGGCGCGCTATCAAATGAGCATTTCATCTGGCATCCCGTGACGCGTTCGGTCAGAAAATGCAACAGCAGTAAGATATGCCGGACAGTACAAGCAGCAGGTGTGGCTGAATGAATTTCCCTGGCTTTTACTGTAGGAGAACAGGCTGTAGTGGGCGAAGTGATTGTTAAAAGCCATGCTTGATTTATCACCTCGAACATTTTGCCTTATAGCGCAGCATTCACGTGCATGAAAGGAATGACGGTCATAGTGTTGATGTGGGAAGAGGCAGCTATCAAAGATGACGTTATTGAGTACGACATTGCATTTAACATAATATACATTATGCGCACTTATGTTGTAATGGCTCAATAGTAATGTCCGCCTGTGGCTCAATTCAGATGTCCGCGCTATGGTAAGCTTCACTGGTCCGTTTAAA
>ERZ772884.2292-NODE-2292-length-11253-cov-3.033756_pt1 | contig 11253 bp, 12 predicted proteins | sample MGYA00580574_ERZ772884 | MGnify/ENA primary metagenome ERZ772884 (study PRJEB29015, sample SAMEA2737690) | human gut metagenome | biome: human gut; feature: human-associated habitat; material: faeces | place: China | collected 2012 ... | reverse complement strand
GGTCCGAGTGCCCGGATCGCCTTGCACTCGTCTTCGATCTGTTCCATCGTGAGGATCACGCGGTCGAATTTGTTATGATGGTTGAATCCGCAGTAGATGCAGGAGTTCGTGCACGAGTTGGTGATATACATCGGAATATACATCGAAATAGTCTTGCCGAACCGCTCCTGTGTGTATCGGCGGCTCAGCCGGGCCATCGGTTCCAGGTAGGCGGCCGCTGCAGGTGAGATGAGCGCCATGAAGTCGTCGAGGGTCAGGTGTTCCTTGCCGAGCGCCGTCTCTACGTCTGCCGGTCGTTTGTGCTGAATTTGCCGGGTCGTCTCCTCCCAGTCGTATTTGGCTAATTCTTCTGAAAACATAGCGCGGCGGAATTAGTCGAGAAATGCGGTGAGAGGGCTCGACGCTTCGGCGCACTGTGCCTGTGCTCCGAGTCCGGCTTCGTAGGCTTCGCGCCCGGCAACGACGGCCTGGGCGAAGGCGCGGGCCATGCGCACGGGATCGCCTGCGACGGCGATGGCCGTATTCACGAGTACGGCGTCGGCACCCATCTCCATCGCCGCCGCCGCATGGGACGGGGCGCCTAATCCTGCGTCCACGATGACCGGGACGTTGCTCTGTTCGATGATGATGGCCAGCAGGTCGCGCGTAACCAGTCCCTTGTTGGTGCCGATCGGTGCCGCCAGCGGCATTACGGTCGCGGCGCCCGCCTCTTCGAGTCGCTTGCAAAGCACCGGATCGGCCTGAATGTACGGCAGTACCACGAAGCCCATTTTAGCCAACTGTTCGGTTGCCTTGAGCGTTTCGACCGGATCGGGCAGCAGGTATTTGGGATCGGGATGGATCTCCAGCTTGATGAAGTTCGTGCCGAAGGCTTCGCGGGCGAGCTGTGCCGCGAGCACGGCTTCCTCAGCGTCGCGTACACCCGACGTATTGGGCAGCAGTTGAATCTCCGGACGGCGTACATGCACGAGCATGTCGTCCTGCGGGTTATTCATGTCGATGCGCTTCATTGCTACGGTGACCATCTCCGATTCCGAAGCGGCGATTGCGCGGGCCATCAGTTCGTTGGAGCTGAATTTTCCCGTTCCTACGAACAGGCGCGAACGGAACGTCCGTCCGCCGATAACTAATTCACTCATTGTTTAGTTCGGTTTATTATATTAATTATTCGTTGAGTTTCTTCGAGGGTGTTTTCCGCTTGCAGCAGTGCGCCCGAGAGCGCTATTCCGGTCACTCCCGTTGCGAGAATATTTTCCACGTCGGCTGCCGTGATGCCCCCGATAGCGACGACGGGCAGCGCGATGCCGGCATTGCGGCAGCACTCCATAATCGTGCGGTAGCCTTCGAGTCCGAGTACGGGACTCAGGTTGCGTTTGGTCTGCGTGAAACGGAACGGTCCGAGGCCGATGTAGTCGGCGCCCTGCCCTGCCCCCCGTTCGATGTCTTCGAAGGTGTTGGCCGTCGCTCCGATCAGGTATTCCGGCCCCAGCAGGCGGCGGGCTTCCGCTACGGGCATGTCGAGCTTGCCCAGATGCACGCCGTCGGCATTCAGTTCGCGGACGAGTTCCACGTGATCGTCGAGGATGAATTTCGCACCGTACTCCCGGCACAGCTTTTCGATTTCACGTCCGATGCGCAGCACCTCTTCCGCCGGAGTGTCTTTCATGCGGAGCTGCACCCAGCGGCAGCCTCCTTCGAGTACGGCCCGGGTGCCGGCGATCTCGTCGTAACGGTCGGTATGGTGGGTAATGAACTGTAACATATTTTTAGTAGTTGTATATTTATTTAATGTACCGTTGTCTGACGTTTGTCGCGTCGAACCGGCGATCGATTATCGCGGCTCTTGGCCGAGCCTGTAATTCCGACCTTCCCCTGCTCCTTCTCGGAGGGGATTTGGTGCGCTGTGCTTTCCAAGAGGTACATTAAAGTATTGTTATTTATCAGACCGATTTCCGGATGGTTTTCCGCCGGTTTATCGGTTGAATTTTCGTATTTCCCGCATGCGCCGCACCAGTTCTTCGGGTGTAGCGCCCTGCCAGATGTACCCGAGAAAGGCCGCTCCCCCGAATCCATACTCCTGTAACGCGGGCAGGTGTTCCGGCCGGATGCCGCCGAGCGCTGCGACGCGCGGATTGATGATGCCCTGCGCGAATGCCTTTCGGAGTTCGTCCGGTGCATACCCTGCTCGGTAGCCGGTTTTGGAGATGCTGTCGAAAATCGGGCTGAGAAAAAGGTAGTCTTCCGTCGGGTGCGATGCGATCTCGCCGAACGAGTGGCACGAGCGGCTTATCAGTCCCCCGAATCCGGCGGGGATCTCCGGGTTGCGGGCGTTCAGGTGTACTCCTCCGATGCCGTACTCTCCGGCCAGATGCAAATGATCCTGCAAAGTCAGACGAGGATATAGTTCCGGCGGCAGCGCTTCGATCAGGCGGCGCATGTCTGCTTCGGCCGATTGCGGTTTACGCAGATGCACCCGATCGACTCCTTCCGAGAGCAGAATCCGAATCGACTCCGCTTCCGATGCGGCGAACGACGTGTCGGTGATGACGATGATACGCATCATCCTCCGCACACGGCGCGTATGACAGTGATTTTCGTTCCGGCCTGCAAGCGGGTCGTCGGCCACTCGCTGCGGGGCACGACCTTGTTGGCGATCGCAACTGCGATTCCGTCGGCAGCGATACCCTCCTGCATCAGCAGTTCGGCAAGCGTCGTTGCTGCGTCGGTTTCGACGGGTGAGTGATTGATGAATACTTCCATGATTTACCGTAATTGCGGAGATGCTTCGACGAGAAAATTACGGTCTATGAACAAGTTCCTCCGGCGGTACTGACCGCATCAGGTTCATAGGGTATGATCTCAGCCTTTCCGGTCTTTCCCGACGAAGGCACCCCTCTTGTGTCTTATGTATGATGCAAATATAGGAAAAATTTCGGAAGGATGTTCGTTTTTTTAATTCATCCTTCCGGCTATGCGTTCGGATTTGGAGGTAAGTTTCCGTCGGCGGGGCGTTTATAGAAAATTAGAGGAAACGGGAAAATCTCCCGTTTCCTCTTTGTATTTCTACTTATTCCGCCTCTCCCGATTGCTCCCCGTTTTTTGTCGGTGAGCGTTATTCGCGCAAAGCATTGTGCGGAAGCACGATGTGGTGGAAGACTTCGTTGCGGTTTGTAATACGACCTCTTTTTTCCGGCTGTTTTCGTTCGCACGAGAGGTTGGGGCGTCAATAATTGATCCAGCGGATTTTTCGGTTCTCCTTGCCGCCCAATTCCATAGCCCGACGGCGGATCCTGTCCGGTTGTGCACCCGTGGTCGGGTTGCTCAAGTTGAGCGCATTATACACGGTATCTACCGTGCACCCCATTTCCATAGCGATCTGTCGTTTCAGATCGGGTGCGATTTCGATTACCTTTTTATATACTTGTCGTCGCATTATCGAAAGAATGATATTATATTTGTTATAATTTTTTTCGTTCGGTTTTTCGAACACTATTCGTTCGATCTGTTTGATACTATAAGTATAGATAATATTCGAAGAATTAAATCTGTATGTCGAGGAATTTTCTATAATTTATTTTTATAAATACGGTTTTTATTATAAACTACTTTTGGTATGACGGTCAAGGACAGAATAATGGAATTTTGTAGGATGAGCGGCATCAAGCCGGGGCGCTTCGAACGCGAGTGCGGACTATCGAATGCCTATCTGTCGAAACTGAAACATGAACCGAGCCGTGATAAACTCGGTAAAATTTTCGCCCGCTATCCCGAATTGAATAAAGATTGGCTGTTGAACGGTGAAGGACCGATGCTGAATGTCGTTCACTATCCGGCAATGGAAGGCGGGAATGAGCTTTTGGTAAACGACCAGGAGTATTATGTCGGGCGACCGGCAGGCTCCGATGAAGTGTTGATTCCCAGGGATGCTTGGGAGGTAATAAAAAAGCAGGCCGACAGTTTCAAGGAGCGGGACGAGCAGATGAACCGGGTAATTTCTTTGCTGGAGAAGCAGATGGATAAAGGAAAATAAGGCTGACTGTTTTTGGAACTTTCAGGGGGCGATCCTGATAATCGTACTTTCGCTGCTGTTCGCTCTTTGTTCCGGTATTAAAACGAAACGATTCTGCATATCATTGATGTCCAGAATCGTTTACTTCTATATTATGTAATCTTGCCTAACAAAAAAGGTCCTTCGAAAAGGACCTCGTGAGCGGGAAACGGGGCTCGAACCCGCGACCCTCAGCTTGGGAAGCTGATGCTCTACCACTGAGCTACTCCCGCATTCGGAGAACAAAGTTACTCCGATTTTTTTATTTATCAACTCTTCGGGCGGTAAAATTTCAGGTTATTCTACCATTTTCCGCAGTGACGCAAGGTTTTTATCGTTTCGCAACTCCCTTCCCTCCGGAGTATAGAGGTAGTCGATCCGGTCGCGGAAATACTCTTCCACCTTGTTGCGGACGATTTTCATCGTACTGTTGATCAGTCCGTTTTGCTCGGTGAATGGCTCGTCCACGATAGCCAGTCCCGCCGGAAGCCACCGCTCGGGAAATTCTCCGGCATAGGGGCCGCCGGCCCGGTAACGGTCGATCTCCGCACCGAGGATGTCGGCGGCCGCAGCCGCTCTACCCTCCCGGATATCGCGGGCGTCGAGCTCGCGGCGCAGGGCGTCGCGATTGGGTACGACGATCGCCCCGGTGAAGGGACTTTGGTTGTTATAGATAATGATCTGGTCGATGAAGGGCGACTTATCGACGATCGCCTCCTCCATTCCTTCGGGGCTGTACTTCTCTCCGTCGCTGGCGATCAGCAGGCTCTTGAAGCGCCCCAATACGTAGAGGAAATCATCCTCCGACACATAGCCCATATCGCCCGTGTGGAGCCAGCCGTTGCGGACGGTCGCCGCCGTCGCATCGGGATTTTTCCAGTAGCCGGCCATGACGTTCTCGCCCCGGATGACGATTTCACCCTTTTGGCCGCGCGGCAGCTCTCGCCCCTCTTCGTCAAGGATTTTCAGGTCGAGCGGTTCGAGAATCTTGCCCGACGATCCGAACTTGTGCCAGTGGTACTTGGGCGAATTGGTCGAAATGACGGGTGTAGCTTCCGAAAGTCCGTATCCCTGGAACATCGGGATCCCGATGGCATAGAAAAAGCGTTGCAGCTCCGAATCGAGCAGTGCGCCGCCCCCGACGAAAAACTCCAGGCTGCCGCCGAATGCCTCCCGCACCTTGCGGAACAGCACGAGGTCGAAAAGTCCCACGACGGGTGCCAGCAGGATCCGCCAGCCCTTGCCCTTGTGGTAGCCGTCCTGATTGTAGATATAGGCCGTGCGGAGCGCGAAGTCGAACAACCGTTCAGTGAAAGGTCCTTTGGCCCGAATCGAAGTTTCGATGTTTTTGCGGAAATTTTTGGCCAGTGCCGGCACCGACAGCAGGAAGTTGGGTTTCACTTCGCGGATATTCTGCGGAATATTCTTGAGTGTCTCCATCGGGGTCGCCCCTATTTGTACGGTCGCCACGCTGGCGCCGCAGGCGATCATGATGTAGAATCCCACCACGTGCGCGAAACAGTGGTCCAGCGGCAGGATGATGAGCGTGCGGTAGCTGGACGGGATGTCGATGCGCGAGAGCGACTGTTCGACGTTGGCCGTGTAGTTGCGGTGGGTCAGGACGACGCCTTTCGGATCGGCCGTCGTGCCCGACGTGTAGGTGATCGTGGCGTAGTCGTCGTTCCGGATTGCCTGCCCTATTTTGAGAAATTCCTCCTTATGCCCGGCCAAATAGTCGCGGCCCAGACGTTTGAGCATGCCGTAGGCCGTTTCGCCGCTTTCGAGCGGAATGTGTCCCAGGACGATGATCTGTTCGAGTTCCGGCAGTTCCGCCCGGATGCGGCGGATCTTCGGAAGCTGTTGTTTCGAAACGAACAGCGCCTTGACCTCGGCGTGGCGGAGCCGGAACAACAGATCGTTCGACTCTTCGAGTTTGACCGACAGCGGAACGCTGATCGCTCCGGCATAGAAGATACCCAGCTCGGAGATGATCCAGCCGTTGCTTCCTTCGGCCAGGATAGCGACCTTGTCTTTGGGGCGGATGCCCAGCGAAGCTAATCCGGCCCCCACTTCCAGGGCCTGTTCCCTGGTTTCCGCGTAAGTCGTGGGCTGAAAGGCGTGATGACGCTTCTCGAGCAGGAAGGTTTTCTTTCCGTATTTTTCAACGGAGGATTCGAACAGGTCGATGATCGTCTTTTTCATAGCTAATCCATTTTTAATACGGCGAGAAAGGCCGACTGGGGTACTTCGACATTGCCGATCTGACGCATGCGTTTCTTGCCCTTTTTCTGCTTTTCCAGCAGCTTGCGCTTTCGGGAGATGTCGCCGCCGTAGCATTTGGCCGTCACGTCCTTGCGCACGGCCTTGACCGTTTCGCGGGCGATGATCTTGGCGCCGATGGCTGCTTGGATGGCGATGTCGAACTGCTGGCGCGGGATCAGCTCCTTGAGCTTCTCGCACATTCTGCGTCCGAAATCGTAGGCGTGGTCGGCATAGATCAGCGACGAAAGGGCATCGACCGGTTCGCCGTTGAGCAGGATGTCCAGTTTGGCCAGCTTGCTCGGACGGAACCCGATGCGGTGATAGTCGAACGAGGCGTAGCCCTTGGAAATGCTCTTGAGCTTGTCGTAGAAGTCGAACACGATCTCTGACAGGGGCATCTCGAAATTGACCTCCACGCGATCCTGCGTGATGAAGGTCTGGTTTTTCATGATACCCCGCTTGTCGATGCAGAGCTTGAGCACGTTGCCCAGGAAATCCGACTTGGTGATGATTTGAGCCAGGATATAAGGCTCCTCGATCGAGGCGATTTTGGTTATTTCGGGCAGGCCCGAGGGGTTGTGCACCTCGAGCACGTCGCCCTGCGTCGTGGTGATTTTATAGGATACGTTCGGGACGGTCGTGATGACGTCCATGTCGAATTCGCGGTAGAGGCGTTCCTGGATGATCTCCATGTGCAGCAGTCCGAGAAATCCGCAGCGGAAGCCGAAGCCCAGCGCCAGCGAACTTTCGGGCTCGAACGTGAGCGAGGCATCGTTGAGCTGCAATTTTTCGAGCGAAGCCCGCAGGTCTTCGTACTGGTCGGCTTCGACGGGATAAACGCCCGCGAAGACCATCGGTTTCACATCCTCGAAACCGGCGATGGCCTCCGTCGAAGGGTTTTCGACCGATGTGATCGTATCACCCACCTTGACGTCCGACGAAGTTTTGATGCCGGAGCAGATATAGCCCACGTCCCCGGCACGGATTTCGTCGCGGGACTGCATCTTGAGCTTCAGCACGCCCACTTCGTCGGCGTCGTATTCGCTGCCCGTGTTGAAGAATTTGACATGCTCGCCCTTGCGGATCGTACCGTTGAAGACGCGGAAATAGGCGATGATGCCTCGGAAGGGGTTGAACACCGAGTCGAAGATCAATGCCTGCAACGGAGCGTTCGCATCGCCCTGAGGCTCCGGAATCCGCTCGACGATGGCTTCGAGCACCTCTTCCACGCCCAGTCCCGTTTTGCCGGAGGCGCAGAGGATCTCGTCCGGGTCGCAACCCAGCAGATCGACTACCTGATCCTTCACTTCGTCGATCATCGCCGAATCCATGTCGATCTTGTTCAGTACGGGAATGATCTTCAGGTCGTGCTCGACGGCCAGGTAGAGGTTCGATATGGTCTGCGCCTGAATACCCTGCGTGGCATCGACTACGAGCAGAGCCCCTTCGCACGAGGCGATGGCACGCGATACCTCATAGGAAAAGTCCACGTGGCCCGGAGTGTCGATCAGGTTGAGCACGTATTTTTCGCCGTTGCGGGCCAGGTATTCCATCTGGATCGCATGGCTCTTGATGGTGATGCCCTTTTCGCGCTCCAAGTCCATGTTGTCCAGGACCTGGGCCTGCATTTCCCGCTGGTTGAGCGTATTGGTCTTTTCCAGCAGGCGGTCGGCCAGTGTCGATTTGCCGTGGTCGATGTGGGCTATGATGCAAAAATTGCGTATGTTTTTCATTGTCGAGTGAAATCCTTATATAATAATGTGCAAAGATAATATCTTTCCGGAGAAAAACAATGGATTTCAGGCGTTGTCGGGGGCTGATTTCTTGCCCTGGTCGTATTCTGCTGCCGAAAAAAATGATTACTTTTGCGACCATAAAATCGAATCGACAATGATACGTCAATATGCCGGACTGGTCAAGTTCGCCCATACGATTTTCGCCATGCCTTTCGCCCTCGTCGGGTTCGTTTATGCGCTGCGTACCGAGGGGATCTCTTCGGACTGTTCGGGCAGGTACGGCTGGGTGGTGCTGCTCTTGCAGGTGTTGCTCTGCATGGTCTTCGCCCGCAACGCCGCGATGGGCTTCAACCGCTGGGCCGACCGCCGCATCGACAAGGCCAATCCCCGCACGGCCGACCGAGAAATTCCGGCCGGAAAGATCAGTGCCCGGGCAGCGCTCCGTTTCGTGATCGTCAATGCGCTGCTGTTCGTTGTCACCGCCTCGACTATCAATTTACTTACCGGATTATTATCGCCTGTGGCACTATTCGTTATATTGATGTATAGCTATTGCAAGCGGTTCACCGCGCTGGCGCATCTGGTGCTCGGTCTGGGGCTGGGTATTGCTCCGGTGGGGGCGTACATCGCCGTCACGGGGCATTTCGCATGGCCGCCCTGTATCCTGGCGCTGCTGGTGATGACCTGGTGCGGTGGCTTCGACATCATCTATGCGTTGCAGGACGCCGATTTCGACCGCAAGAACGGCCTTTACTCCATCCCGGCCCGTTTTTCGGCACGGGTGTCGCTCCTGTTCAGTATTCTGTTGCATGTGGTGAGCGTCGCGGCACTTTTCTGGTTCGGGTCGTATTGTCCCCAGAACGGTTGGCTCTGGCTCGGCGAAGGGATTTTCACGCTGATCCTCGTCGCCGAACACCTGTTGGTGACCCCGACACGGCAGCGGAATATCGGCATCGCTTTCGGCACGCTCAACGGCATTGCGAGCACGGTGCTGGCCGTCTTCGTAATTACCGCTCTTTTGCGGGGATAAAATCGGGATATTTTTATACCTTTGCTTACTCTTTGTCAATAATAAAATATTACACATACTATGAATATCTCCTATAACTGGCTGAAACGCTACCTTAAAACCGATCTGTCGGCCGAAGAAATGGCGACGATCCTCACCGATATCGGCCTGGAGGTCGAGAGCTTCGAAAAGATCGAATCGATCCGCGGCGGACTTGCCGGCGTCGTGGTCGGCGAGGTGCTGACCTGCACGGATCATCCCGATTCGGACCATCTGCATCTGACGACGGTGGATGTAGGCGGCGAGGCTCCGTTGCAGATCGTCTGCGGTGCTCCCAACTGTCGGCAGGGTCTCAAGGTCCTTTGCGCTACGGTGGGTGCGGTGCTCTACCCCAACGGCGGCGAGGAGGAGTTCAAGATCAAGCGCAGCAAGATCCGGGGCGTGGAGTCGCTCGGGATGCTCTGCGCCGAGGACGAACTGGGTATCGGAGCTTCGCATGAGGGCATCATGGAGCTGCCGGCCGACGCGAAAGTCGGCCAGCCGGCCTGGGAGTACCTGAAGCTGGAAGACGACTATGTCATCGGCATCGGTCTGACTCCCAACCGTATCGATGCGGCGTCGCATATCGGCGTAGCGCGCGATCTGGCGGCTTATCTCAAAAGCCAGGGCAAGCCCGTCGAGCTGCAATGGCCCGACGTGAGCGCTTTCGCCGTCGATAACCACGATCTGAAGATCGACGTGCAAGTGGAAAATAGCGAAGCCGCACCGCGCTATGCGGGTGTTACGGTCAAGAATTGTAAGATAGGCCCTTCGCCCGAATGGATGCAGAACTGCCTGCGGACAGCGGGCATTACCCCCAAAAACAACCTGGTGGACATCACCAATTTCGTGCTTTTCGAGCTGGGACAGCCCCTGCACGCTTTCGATGCAGCGAAGGAAAAGGCAGTTTATCAGTTGGAGGCCGGCAATGTGAACTATTTTGCCTTTGAGTGGAACCGGCATCTGCAGGACTGGAACCTGATGGTCAGCCACGATACCTGGGCTGCTCAGGAAGTGCAGTTGCTGGCTGAGAAATAATAGGATTCGATCATGAAGTTAAAGTTAATCACCCTCTAAAAAATGGAATTATGAAATTTAAATGGATAGAAAAGAAATACTCGGCAGAAGAAACCACATCTATTATGCGTTGTTTGGGCATTATGGCCGGTTGCGGCATTTTTTCGGCTATTATCCGTAACCTTACTTTGTGTTATCGATTGGGAAAAGATGATACGCCCGATTTTATCTGGCAAATTTTGCCGGAGAATGTTACGTTGCTTTCTCTACTGATTTGTGGAGTTTTAATGATTCTGATGATGCGTAATGTACGCAGGAAGCAGGTGTTTACTCTGCAGAATGCCAATCTGATTGCTGGTATCGGTTTTTCATTGGAAGTCAACGGATTGGTGCTAATGATTCTTCATTACTTGTCTCCAGCTAGCAGTGATGGCAGCCAACAGTATTTGATTTTCATGTTGATAGGAGTTTTTTTCTTGTTTATCAATTGCCTGTTTAAGTTGGGCATCCAGATGCAGGAAGAACAGGATTTAACCGTGTAATAGAATCGTAATACAATGAAGAAAAAGAGTTGTATTTAAAGTCTTCATCTTCAAAGGGGAATGACAATAAACAAGAATAGGATACAGGAAAGAAACGGATGATTGATTTTTAAAATAAAAAAGATATGAAAGCAATTAAGATATTGGCCGTATTGGCCTTGGTGATGTTTTTGGTAGAAGTGCTTGGTAATGCAGCTGCAGGTTTTATGAGAGGAAGGGAAGATTATCAGGAGCAAGTAGAAAAAAGAGAACATGAACATCGCAAAGAAACGTGTACTTTGCAGTTGAAGGCTGTTAGAGGAGAGCAAGCTGTTAATTTCATTCATAATAAGAGCGGACAGTTGTTTCTGCCTTACACGGTGGAATCTATTACGATAGAAAATATTACGCCTCCTATTTGGAGTTGGATTCTTATGGTACTGTCAGTTCCTTTGGTTCTATTCTTTTTATTTGGTATCTATTGTGTGGGTAGGCTCATTGTATCGGTTTTACGCGGTTCTATTTTTACGAAACGTAATGTGTCGCGAATGAGATATTTTGTCTATTCTTTATTGGTCTTTGGGATTTTAATGGAATTGCATCAATGGATTCTTTATCAGT
>ERZ772884.2288-NODE-2288-length-11260-cov-3.234003_pt1 | contig 11260 bp, 8 predicted proteins | sample MGYA00580574_ERZ772884 | MGnify/ENA primary metagenome ERZ772884 (study PRJEB29015, sample SAMEA2737690) | human gut metagenome | biome: human gut; feature: human-associated habitat; material: faeces | place: China | collected 2012 ... | reverse complement strand
TAGTCTCCCCGCACTTTTTACACTTAATTGCGTTTTTTATTATTTTCATTATCAAGTGTATCCTTATATATCCCGAATTTCTATATGAAGCATCGTAAGTTGATCTGAAAGCCAATCTATATCCTGAAGTGAAAGTTCATAAATATCACTCGTATCCATGAGGTCATCCATCCATAAACATCCCTGCCGTTCAGCCTTTTTCAACAAATCATCGAGGGCCTTTTTAACATTTAGAGTTTCTCCGCCCTTTCCTATATAATCAGTCTTCTGTACTTTATTTACAATTTGAATTTCAGGTGTTAATCGATAGCTTATATGAGCTTTTTCACTTAACTTTCGCCAACGTTCTCTTCGAAGCTCCCGTATCGATGCCTCATTTGCGTTTTTCAATGTATCATCAATATTATTTGAATCACTTAGATATGCCCATAAATGATTCCGGATTTCTTCAATATAAACGTATTCCAACGAATCATATAATTCTTCATTTGATAATCCATTGATTATAAGATCCACAATATCAATGGCCTGAATGTTCTCCAAGAGCAGCTTTGCGCCAGATGTCAAGTGCATTCTAACAAATGGAATATTTTTATAACAATGACCATTCCATTTTATCCACTCATTGTCTACAACCGAAAGACCCGTAAAATCATGCTCTCCACCGTAATCATCTTTAATTGTTATTCTCTTTTGACAGTCCATATTTCACCTAAAATGTCCACCTGCGCTTAGTCGGCGCAGGTGGATAGTTGAAAATATTCTTCAGAAATCCCTACGAGTTTTCGGTAGCCATAAAGAATTTCGCCAATTCATCGTCCGATATTGACTGGTTGAAACTCTCATCAAAATCTGAAACAAAATCGCAAAGGTTGTTAACGAAGTCCTCCATTGATGTTGCATTTTCAACAAGCTTTTCGTAGAGTACGTCTACTCCACCTCGTACATATGCATTGTATCGTTCTTCGTCTTCTGAAGACGGAGTTCTAAATGCCTTATCGATTCTCCGAGAAGCCTCCGGTTCGTATTCCTTATCCAAAAGCATGATAAGCCGAAAATTAAACAGCATCTCCTCCGAAGAAAAAATCACACGATCGCCCATTACCTTGTGACTATAGACATCTTTCGTCTCCGGATTCATGGTTTTGTCGACAGGTGCCATACGGCCATAAAGGAAACCGATAAGTGGTGCATTACAGAGAACATCTACATTTCGACTGAAAACCTTGGCTTTTGATAAATCTGCAAACTTGCTAGTGAGTTTTTCAACTCGAAGAGCATGAATTCCTGTGAATCGGTACTCTCTATCAAACATATTATATCATCCTCAATTTTATTTCAGTCGTGTTTCAAATGCATCAATTTTCTCGAAATGATGTCGTGCGCCAATCTTATCACTCATATATTCTTCTGCAAGGTCACCATCTGTGTCCTTAATGAAAATAACAACTTGTTCCGCGACATCGGGAAGAGCTTCACACACAGCTTTAATTCTCTTTTTATCGAATGCCGATAGCGGCGCATCCATTACAAGCGGATACGGTTCTGCTTGTATCATACTAAGATGCTCTTCATCTTTTCCGTCATTTTGTTCCTTGTTCTCACGAGCCATCTTAATAATAGCTGCGATAAAAGCAAATATAACAGAAATACTTTGCGCCGTAGAAGTTTCAACATTTTGAACATCATAGCCATTCACTGTTACTGAAATGTGATATTTTTCACTAATCGTTAGCGAAAGATCTCCATTATAAATATTATTAAAAATACTATTAATCTTGTCTTGCAGCTCCGTCCGAACCGCCTGCTCGCTCTTACAATAAACATCGTTTAACTGTTTGAAAACGACTTCAGCATAAGCTTTTTCAATCTGAATTTTTGCGTTCTTGTCGCTTTTCAAGCTTAGTGTAGCACGCTCAGAATCAGCACGGTGTAATTTTTCTTCCCAGATGCCTTGGTTCCTAATTGCATCTCTGATAATATTTTCATCATTCGCAATCCGCCCTTGGCAAAACTTTATATCTTTATGTATCAGCTGAACCTTAGTACTCACATCCCCGCCAGAAAGCGTTTCGTCAATTCTTCTAATTTCGTCATCAGTATTGGTGAGTTCATCGGCATCGGCACTAATCAACGCATAGGCATCTTGAATTTGCTCTACAAAATCAGATTTTTTTAACGCACCAATTCGAGCCATCGCATCTTTTTTGAACTGAGAAACGCTTGTGCCAATCGATTGAGGGGGCAGATAATCCATCAGTGCTTTTACCTTTTGATATGGAACTGAACCTGCATCCAAATGTGTACCACAGATGCAACTTCCTTTCTTTAACAGATACTCAATTGTCTTAACGTGCATATAAGGAATATCCGTATCTGAAATATCTTCATTCTTCAGTACATCTAATGCACGATAGATTAGGTTCTTTGAGAAAAATGCACTTGTATTTGTATTAAAGGTCTTGAATAACTCTGTGCAGAAATCCATCTGATGTATCTCAACTTGCTTTCGATGTTTTGTTAACCGCTCCTTTTCATTTTGAATATGCACACTTTCTTCGTACTGCTTTAGTTCGTTTTCTTTTTCCTGAATAACGGCTTTGGCCTTATCCTTATCTGCTTCTGCGTCTTCAATTTTAATTTTTATCTTGTCAAGTTGTTCTCTGCTTTCTTCAATGTCTGCCGTATACTTTGCAATTTTTAAATCGCTATTCGAATCAAATTCTTTATCATAGCTACGAAGAACTCCAGTACTACCGTTGAAGTGTTTTATTGCAGCTTGCATGCCATTCAATCCGAGAAGCCCACTTACAGCTCTAGCAAAATCATCGCTCTTTTTTCCACTTGCAATATCCTTGCTCATGTTTTCTATACGTTCGCCATCAAAGAAGAAATACCGAGAAAGTTCTTTCGGCAGAATAGAATTAACGACGTATTCGCACTGTGTTTTCGGTTCATATCTCAGCGTTCCATCGCCAGAATTCTTTATCGCAATTTCAAATGATGAATTTCCGGCAACAATCTTTGACATTGTTTTAGTATAGCACTGCTTTCTGACAAGCATATAATCATTTAAACCATGCTTCAGCCATAGTGTTACACGGACATCTTTTGTTTCATTTGGAAGCATCTGGTTAGCAACTTTAGTATTAAGCAACTTTTTATCTGCAAATGAAGTTTCGCCGTACATGCACCAGAAAAAGGCTTGGGCAAAGGTAGTTTTTCCGCTCCCGTTTTCGCCCAAAATAATTGTAACATTCTTACTATTTGTTCCGTCCGCAAATTCAATATACTCATCTTGGAATTGCCGAAAGTTTTCAAGTTTGATAGATTCAATGATCATTTTTCGACACCTCAACTGAAATAATTTTCTTTATTTCTTGTACCATTCCGGCATCTGTTTTTTCTCTGGTTTTATTATTCTTGTTTTCTTTTAGAATGATCTTTCGTACGATTCGTTGCACTTTTGCGTCATCGACCTGAATGATGTCCTCCATTTTTTAGCCTCCTCAAGATTAAATATATTTGGATTCCTTTGCAAATTCAGCTTCAACCCCAACATTTTCAATGGTGTCAATATGGTAAACTTCTTGGATGTCCCAAATCAAGGACTGGGCATCCATACCATTTAACGCCTGTGCTGCAAATTCCTGCATACGTGCACATTCATTTTTCACAAGCGATACGTCTCGGCTTGCTCTACCGTAAGCCCCGGAACTTCATCTAACGGTCTCGGCAGTGTTACAAAGTCGTATATTTCAGCAAAGCTCTTTCCGGGGGCTTTCCTGAGCACACGACCTCGACGTTGGATGTATTCTTTTGGATTTGTTGTGCTTGCAAGAATAAATGCTGTTTTAATACCCGGAATGTTTACGCCTTCATCCAAACATTTTATAGCAACAATCGCTTGAAGTTTCCCGTTGTCTTGAAATTTTTCTTTGATAGTAGCCCGTTCCTCGATGTTTTCGCGTGATGTAAAACGTGCAACACGCATTCCCAATTCATTTCCCAGCAGGTAGGTGACAGCATCAATCTGTTTAATATCACTGCTATCAACTCCCGAATCATCTGCGTTTTCATCGAGAATATTGGTCGCACCACAGTAGACCAATATATTATTTTGCTCTTTATATGGTTCTATCTGTTTACGAAGCTCAGCTATTTTTGCAATCGCTCCAGCAACCACACGCGACCGCTTTATGGCAAGTTTTTCACCATAAGAGTCTAGCTTCACATTGCCATTTCGCCCTTGAACAATATGTCTTGCCATCTCTGAAGAAATTTCAGAGTATTTTTCCAGTTCATCATCCGAGAGGTATACCACAACAGGATAGTATTTATAGGGTGTCAGCTTTCCGTCCTTGATTGCTTGTTCTAGTGTATAATCAATACATTTTTTTCCAAAGAATTGATATAGTGCTGCCGTTCCTTCTTCATCTCGATGACGATCCATCGTTGCAGATAGAGCCAACCGATAAGTAAATCGATTATCCAACAACTTACGGATTCTCTGTGCGCCAAAGTTGTGAGCTTCATCAACCATCAGAAGAATCGGTGCTCGGATTTTATCCAGTTGGCTCTGGACATAAGAGCCTGCGAAAGTTGCATTCGTACAAACAAGGCAGAAAAAGCTCTTTTTCAGTACCATGCGCTGATCACGGATAGCCTTTTCTAGGCGTTTTTTCCAGTCTTTTTGCGGTGATGAACTATACCCCACAATAGGCTTGATATTGAATTTCACAATATCCTCAACCCATTGCTCTACAAGATGTTGATATGGGCAGACAATAATAACAGCTAGATGGTCATTCATATCTTGTGACAACTTTGCTACTGCCGCCAAACCGCTTATAGTCTTGCCTGCACCCGTACACATCGAGAATATCCCTCGATAGTTTGCACCCGCCCATGCCGCAACTGCTGCTTGCTGGTAGTCTCGTAGTTGAATTTCAGCAGGCATTCGTGCGCCAATAGCTCCGCTAGCATCATTTTTAACGGAGCGTGGCGGCACTTTGAACTGCTCTTCATCTATTTTGAAGTTTACGGGGGAAAGCTTTCGGAATTTCTTGATGAATGCTTGCGTCACTTCAGGGGCAGCAATGACTTTTATTCCGCTTTCTTTATCTCCCCAAATTGCATCAAATGCTTTTTTCTTGAGAGATACCTGTTCTTTTTCATAATCGCTCTTCCAACTGCAAAAAACATCTATGGTCTCATAGTTCACTTCCATGGCGGTGGCCGACTCATTCATTGAACCAGAAAATGCGACTACATTGCCAGATGAATCTTCCATCAGACCCATCTTCTCATGGTACATTCCTATTCCACCATTATTTTCGGTGTAGGCGAGTTTTATATCGAGAATTCCATCTTCAATCAGCTTTGTCAGCAAGTTCAGTCGTTCCAAAGTATAATAATCATTCGATATATCCTCATCCTGAATTTGTCTCAAGACTTTCTCTTTGATGTACGTTTCACGATTTTGATAACCTGTTTGGATAGCTTTTACATCTTCCTCAGAAAGATACGGAGACGCTACGATCTGGATTTTTCCGCCATTGGAAGCCATATCGCAGATTCCTTTTGATATTTCCGCCAATGCAGAAGATGAGAAGAAGCCAACAGCGCGCTTGTAGGAAACCGCTTCGTGGAGAATCGGAAGGTAGAAATCTTGAACGACATTGTCGATAAGGGATCGATATTCACTTTTAATAACACAGTCCAAAAAAGACATGACACGATCTCCTTAAATATTTTGGTCGATGTAATCCAGTGCATTGCTTAAGGTCTTGTAGTCATCATCACTTGTGAAATACCCGATACTAAACCGAATCGTACCTGCCGGATAAGTACCCAAAAACTTATGGGCGAGAGGGGCACATTGCAATCCTGTCCGAACGGATACCCCATGCTCGCTTAAGAGATTGCCCGCAATATCACTGCTGATGCAATCAAAAAGACAAGAGACAATGCCGACATACTGCTGTTCAGGTGCGTTTCCGACAATAGTGATGAAATCATACTGCGATAATACTTCGAGTAGCTTTCGTCTATTTTCCTGTTCATGCTGGAAGATATTCTGAACTCCGATCTTCTGGCTCCATTGCAATGCAGCATTCAAGCCTGCAATGCCCGCAATATTAGAGGTGCCCATCTCGTACTTCTCAGGCAGACTATCCGGCATATCCTGATTTGCAGAATCATAGCCCGTTCCACCAAAAAGAACAGGAGGCAGCTTGATTTCCGGTTTCATTATGAAGCCAGAGATTCCGGTTGGTCCGTATAACGTCTTATGGCCCGCAAACACCGCAAAATCGAATGTGTTGCGTCCTACATCACAATCAACAAGTCCCGCTGTCTGCGACATATCCAGCACTGTGTAACTGCTGTATGATTTCGCTAAATCAAAAATTTTTGCGGCAGGGGCAATCAGGCCAATCACATTGCTGGCATGACTTACGACAACAACATCGGGCTTACAGTCATCAAACTGATAGCGAATTTTTTCCAAATCGTATTTCAGTTCCGATGTTACAGAAAGCTGATGAACCTTGATGTGCCCAAGTTTTTCAAAGTGATGTAGTGTTCGCGTAACGGCATTATGCTCAAAGGGGCTGATATAGAAGTTTTTCATGCCCATCTCACATAATCCTTGCAGGATAATGTTCAGCGCAATCGTGGCGGTCGGTGTAAAAATCACCTGCTTTGCAGGGCAGTGTAAAAGCTCTTGCAGCCGCGATCTTGTATCTGCTACAAGTGCGCCAGCAGATTTAGCAATGCCATAATCGCCACGACCAACATTTCCTCCGCACTGACGATAGAATTCATTCATAAAGGAATAAACATCGTCAGGCTTTGGATATGTGGTAGCTGCATTATCAAAGTATGCCATAATGTTTTCTCCTTTGAGGTTTTAGCACAGCTCTCTTAACACGTCCATCAGGATTTGGCGTTTTTCCTGTTCAGAGACAGCCTGTCCCATGCCGCTAATCGCAGACTCAATCGCATTGTAAAGCAGCTTCCCTCGCTTGCTCGTTTCCACTTTATCAAAGCGTTTTGTTACCGTGCAGCCCGCTTCATCCTCATAAGTCAACTGATAACCATTGATGGATTCTGTTTCTGCTTTGGGTGTTTCCTTACGGAATCCCTCGGCAGTCGTTTTGTACTGTTTGATGCTCTCCAAAGCGGCAGTCTGCGTATTTGCATCCCAATCGCTCAGGTTCAAATCCGTTGCGAGCTTTGCAAGATTTAAGGTTAGGATATGCTCACTTGCCTCGCTATTCGCATAGAATAATTGCAGCATTCTATCGGTTCCGTCAGCAAATAATTGTTCGTGAATGGACGGGTCAAGGCGATTTGCCCATTCAACAACTACGCTCGGCAAAGATTTTCTGCTTAGAATTGCTTCGTCCTGCCCCTCACCAAAAAGTTTCTTGACTTCATCACAAAATGCAAGTTCTAACTGACCAAGCATCTGATCGTAGAAAAATTTAATCTCAGAAACCGCCTTTACAGTTTCCAAACTGCATTCTGTTCCTCCAGTAATAAGAGTGGGAAGCTTCTCAAATAACAAGGTATGGGTGCCAATGTTTTGCTTGAGCATCCGAATAAACTGACGCTTGAGTTTGTCAATCTGCTGCCCTTTGGGATCATATTTGGCTTCCTTGGCGTACTTGGGCAGCTCCATATACCAACGGTGCATGGCAGCTACAACATAATTGTAACCCGAAGCTGCTTTTTCGGCTTCAACAACATAATCCTTGAAAACATCTGCAAGGGCGTCAACATACTCGTCTTTTTCATTGTTCCAATCCAAGCACTGTAATGCAAAGTCTTGTGGTGCTGCTTCGATTTGGAGCAAGGTATCGTTGTTCAGCGGAACTTGAGAGAATTTATCGTAGATGATGATTTCTTTTTTGTATTCGTGGAATACAGTAGCAACATAGATAGGAACAAGTCCTCTCCGCAACCCGATATAGCATTTATCGGTAGTCAACCGAGCATACAGCTCTGCAAAGCTCATTTTCTGCTCGCGCGCTTCTCGGACAAATTTCTCAATCTCGCCCAGCAGATTTGCCATAAGGTAATCATGCGGGTGCAGGTTGACTTTAGGCACACCGTTTTTGGTATCCAGTATCCCCGTTCGGATCAGCGTACTGCGAAGAATCGAGACTTCTTGTCCGGCACCAGCCAGTCCAAGATTCGGCTCCAGTTCAGAGCGCAGCAGTCCAATAACAATTTTGCTTCGGCTGTTTACCGAATTTGCTGTCAGATGATTTTTGTTGACTGCCTCGTTGACAATAACCGGGGTCTTGAAATACGTTTTTTCACAGATGGTAGATAAAAGGTCAGTCAGAGCAGCTTTGCGAACGATCTGTTTTTCTTCTCCCTTATAAATATAGGTAGATGCTCTCTTTTCTGGATGAGTATAGTCGCTGATATAGTGGTTGATGATTTCTCGGAGGTCTTCATAAATCACCTCATACTCATCAAACAGAACTTTATCGGAAACGGCAAGCTCTTTCAGCGTCTCGACAGCCTTATACTCTCGAACTGTAAAATCGATGGGAACAAATTTATGCGGGATAACAAAGACGCAGTTTGAACAGTAGGTACTGGTTTTTTTCACTACGTCCACAATCTGTTCAATCGAATCCTTGCTATGCGGAATAATGGCATATACAATACCATCGGCTTCCGTACCCTGCTGCTTCGTTTTCCAGTTGACATCCTCGGTAACTTCCGATTCATCAATAAAGGTAAAGTCAAAGTACCGTGTAACTTCCTTCTCATCGTTATAGCGGAAAGGATAGATGCAGCTATCAAAGTTTGATGCATTCAGAATCTTTTTCACGACTGCACTGCTCTGCTGGGATGCAATCGTGTCACGAATTTTAGCTTCAACATCAACGCCAGAGCTTTCTTTCAACTGAAGGAAATCGTTACTGCGTTTGAGGTAAATGACATACTCATCGTCAATAAGATTATTTAATGCCTTTTCAATTTCCGGCACCGAATACTGAATAGAGTAGATTCCAATCAGCTCATCCTTCGTCGGTTTGAGCTTTTCAAACTGCTCCAGCATATAAATCAAGGACAACGTCTTTACTAGTTTTTCCTCTAAAGAATCATCGTCAAGCTGATTTAAGATAGTGCTGGTCAAGAAGTAAATATCGTGGAGTGTTCCGTTTGAAATTTCCTTTTTGAACAGCGGTTCAAAATAGTCGTAAATCAAATCGGGCGTAACGACCGAGAACTCGCTATCGTGATACTGCTTCAAGAAGGACGGAAGAGTTGCCTGTCCATTAGCTGACAAAAAGGTAAACAGTGTACGCTCATTCTGAGCTATGCGCTCGGACAGCCGGGGCAAGATGAACGTAGAAACCGGGTGAAGAGGATAGCAAGCTGCTATTGTATGTTCTACACTATCAGACTGCATATCTGAAAAGATCCGATGTGTCTCGTAGCGTCTTGCCAGCGCATTGAATTCCTTTTTATGCTCGGCGCAGAACAGATTCCAGAGCTTTTGATTTTTCTGGATGACCGTTGCAATAATCTCGTAGGTCTGCGTAAAGTTATTGTTCAGGTGGATATGAGTGAATCGTTCAGAAACGCCACGCCAGCCATCGACCTTCTGCTTGGGCAGTCGGTCGATATAGTTTGCAATCTCCTTATGGGAAATCAGCATCAGGTGCATCTGATTTTTTCCGCTTCGATTGCATTTTTCTGCAAAGTCCTGAAGCATCTTAGTATCGCTTACGGATGCCTCCGAAATATTTGCTTCCAGATACTTGCTGAACTCATCGTAGATGACATAGATACCCGTGTAGCCATGAGGTTTTAATGCCTGAACAACGCTTTCATATAGCTGCACGACATCAAAGCCTACAAAGGGATTAAACGTACTACCCGCTGTCAAGCTAGGGTAAATGCGTTCAAACTCTTCGTAAGCCTTAATGTCATAATCTTCCAAACGAGAAATAAACGAACTGATAGAATCCGCAATCTTATTCTTGAACTGCTGATACGTATCAGGAAAATCGTTTTTCCAGCGTTCTATAACCGACACGGCAGCTTTATAGTTCGTGTCCGGCATAATATTTAGCAAATCATTTTCTTTCAATGTTTGCTGAAGAGCCAGAAGGAATGCCTGCGTCAGACTTGTATTGCTGCCGGTAATAATGACTGGCAGCAGCTTGTTGTCGCTTGCATAGTAGTTTTGAATCAGACGGTTCAATTTATCGCGCTTCTGAATAGCCGGGAGCAGTTTTTCAAACAAGTCAAGGTCGCGTTTCATCAAGAGCGCAAGAATCGTCAGCACAATGTGTGATTTCCCCTTGCCGTAAGCACCAATCAAAACGCGCGAACGGTCAGTTGCGGTAGGCAGAGTACTCTGCAAAATATCTTCCATCAACTGGAGTGCAGACTGAGTTGGTATATAGCTCTTTAACTTATCATCAGCATGAAGGTCATAGGCAATGTTCACAGAATACTGAAAACCTTCTGCGACTGAAATCATTTCACTCATTAAACTTTCCCCTTAATCAATCTTGGAAATGCACTCATAGTAATTGTCCACGCATTCCGCAAAAGAATAATTCTGCTTTAACTGGATAACATCCAAACCTGCTGTCCGAATAATTTTAACCAGTCCAAGTTTTTCCACCTGATGCAACACATCCAACATCGTGATGGCATCTAAATTGAAGGTCTTTCCAATGTTACATTTTGCTGTGAGCAGCTCATTTAACCCAATTTCCATCCGACCGCTTGACTGATCGCACATGACTGCCATCAGCACCCACGGATGAATGGTTTCAGGTGTAGGAATAGCTTTTCTGTATGTCTTTTTGTTCTTATCCAGAATGTCGATAAGTCCCAACTCACCTAACGGGCAGTCGATGTTGTTCTCAGGATTTACTCGTGTGGGATTTGTTTTGTATCGGGGCAAATATGTGTTAAGAATGCAAGCAAAGTCATCCGACATCGAGCGAATTGCAACAGTTTCGCCTTTCATGGAAACATAGTTCTGCAAGGCCGCAACGAAATCTTCTCGTGTGAACTCGGACATATTGAATTCATTGAAGAAGAAATACCACGATGTCGCATCCTCTTCATTCTTTGCTAGCATATAGTGCAGGAGATAGAGCGTTCCGTACTCCTCCATAAAGCGATCGTTTTTGAATACCTGATTTCCAAACTCTGTGAACTTTTGAATGCGACGTTTATTTTGAAGAGCCTCTTCTGTAAGATTTGTAGC
>ERZ772884.2275-NODE-2275-length-11306-cov-4.610612_pt1 | contig 11306 bp, 6 predicted proteins | sample MGYA00580574_ERZ772884 | MGnify/ENA primary metagenome ERZ772884 (study PRJEB29015, sample SAMEA2737690) | human gut metagenome | biome: human gut; feature: human-associated habitat; material: faeces | place: China | collected 2012 ... | reverse complement strand
CCCCAAGTAAATCTACACCAATAAAACTTGGACGATTCTTCTTGTCATCATCCTTCCATACTTTTTGAACACGCAAAGAAGTCGTTTCAACTCTAGGCTCATACTTTAATTCAACATCACAATCTTTATCCACATAAACAACAGAAACCGACATTGTATACTCCGCATTATCTAAAGCCTTCACTAAATAAACACCTTTAGTTAAATGAGAAAATAAAGCCTTACCATTCAAATCCGATGTAACTTCATCGTCACATTCAATATTGTCAAGATCAATATAATCACCAAGAATATTCCAATCCTGTGAAACCGAATAGGATTTAAAAGCACCCACCAAATTATAATCCGCATCCGCCACACGATATAAACGAACATCGATATCTGAAGTTGGACAAGTCACTGTTAAACTCGAATAATCACTTGCGAAAACAGGAGTACATACAAGAACAAAAAGAAATATACACAATACACTACGAATTATTTTTTTCACGTCCTTTTAACCTCCATATCTTCGAAACAATAATACCAACCAACATTAATACAACACCAACACAAGAAGCCACCACTAAAGTATCCACTCGAGCTGCATCTGAAGTAATATTCGATTCATCATACAAACTATCCACCACACGATGACCACGAACCATCAAGCGCTGCGTATTAATACCATACGGCGTACACGTAAGTAACGTACAAAGATCTTTACCTTCTTCAATCTCTAAAGGACCATAATCTTCAGGCTCTACAACCGAAATCTTATCCACCTCATACGCCAAAACCTTGCCATACACATGCAGATAAAATAAATCCCCCTTTTCAAGACGATCAATATCCGTAAACAAACGAGCACTCGGAAGTCCTCTATGACCAGAAATAACACAATGCGTACTACTACCACCAACAGGAAGCGAAGACCCTTCTAAATGACCAACACCCACCTGTAATACAGAATCATCCACACTATGATAAATAGCTAGCTTACAACGAATCTCAGGTATCGTAATATACCCCATCATACCTGTACCATCCGCATTTAATAGGCTCTTATACACAGACAACTCTGAATCACTTGGAGTAAAACGACCACTGTTAGAAACCAACCCAGTATTATAGGAAATAGCCGAATCTATCGCTGCCTGCTTATCCTTGTCATCCATCTTCTCTATCTTTTCAGAATAATTAGCTACAACAGCCGTTTGATGTTTAGAATTCCAATAATTACTCACCGTTGGATACAACAATAAGGAAAGGCCCGTAATAAAAACAAGTATCGCAATTATAGTTGAAATATGTTTTCTCATTTTACAACCCTCTCCCTATCATCAAATCAATTACTATTTATCCTTAACTCTTCTTTTAGTTGCCAATACAACACCAGAACCCAATACAAGTACAGCACCTATTAGATAAATCATTGTAGTACCAGCACCACCTGTACTTGGTAGTACTGTTCCTGTCTTATTCAATACTTTAACTGGATTAGCGTCAGCACCATCAACTGTAACATTACCATTTGTATCAATTTCAACCTTAACTGGACCACTTAATTTATTGTATCCTGCAGGTTGTTGTGTCTCTGTCAAATAATACGTACCAGCGCCTAAACCTTGGATTGTAAATTTACCAGATTTAGGTGAAGTAATAGTTGTGACTGTCTCACCTGTTTTAGCAACACGATATACATCATCCGTAGCTGTTTCATTAGATGTTTTAACAAAGCTAATGTTCTCTGCATCCTGTGAATCTTTAGTTAATTTAAAAGTTGCACCATCAAGTCCTTTTTCAGTAGTTGAATCATTTTTGTCTTTATAGAATTTAAATACATTCATTTCAAATGTTTTTGTTGTTGTAGTTTTATGTTGTGTATTTTGACTATCACCATATTTTAACCAAGTTTCATTCGTATTTTTGTCAACATTTCCAATCACTGCATTTTCATTTAATGTTGCAGAATAAGTAACAGTGATAGTATCATTAGCTGCTAAACGATCACATAATTCTTTTGTAAAGTTAATATGGAACGTACATTTTGGATCTTTGCTTTCTAAGCCAGTTGTTACTACACTATAATCTTCATTTGTAAGATTTTTATCATTATTTGTTGCATTTTTATGTAAACTAACATTTACTGAATTTTGATCAAAAGTTAATCCTTCTATCATTTTATCATGTAGCACATAGTTTTGAGCTCCTGGTTGTGCAGTAATTGTAGTTTTAAAATGTACCGTATCACCAATGCTGGCAGTACTTGACGTGTCAAAAGTTCCAGTTTTTGAGTTGCTAACTTTTTTGTCTACTGAAGGTACACCATTCTTTTCTTTAATTTCAACAGTTGGTTTAGTTGTATCTAAACTACATAAAGTACCAACACTTGAATCAACTAAATAATATCCAAGAGATAACTTGTCAAAAATTACAGTTGATGTCGTCTGTCCATTGCTAGCGGGAGGTGTACTCTTTTCTTCATGTGTTTTAACAGGACTACCGTCTTTTTTTGCGTAATCTAATGCAAGTTTCGCAAATGCAGCAGGATCTGCATTTTCTTTCCATGAAACATATTCACCATCAAAAATAAAATATTTATCTCTAACATTTTCACCTTTTATAAAAGATTCCCATTCTGATGAAGGTTTGTAGGCAAAATTACCTGTTTCTTTTCCATTCTCCTCTTTAGGGCTATAACTCTCTAAATCTAAAATTTTATAAATAGTATAAGTCTGTTCAGGTATTGCGTTATTGATTTTAATTGTTCCTGTTTCTTCTGTTGCTGGTGATGTTCCTTCAACAGCTTTTACGTTACAACTCATTGATACTACCATCATGAACGCAAACATAATGGCAGCAATTTTCTTAATTAGTTTCATTGCTTTCTCCTTTTCTTTGATGTGTCATTTAAATGATTCTTTTTATTTATATTTATCAGAATTATCAAGCTTGCTAAAACCAACATCGCACCTGATATTCTGTAAATCAGAGTTCCATAACTACCTGTTGATGGCAGTTGTTTTACACGGCTTTGATTTGTCACGGTTACCGTATCCCCGTTTTGTACTGCATTATCTTTACTGTAAGAAGTAATGTATTCCAATCTATTAATGACATGAACACCAGAATCTTTAATCGGATTGTTTTGATCATCTAATTCGTAAACATAATACGTTTTGTCCAATTCTAAATTAATAAACTTTTCACTCTTGATATCTTTTGAACCTTCATCATATTGAATCGATATTGTTTGAAGTAGCTTCTCTGTACCATCTTTATTTTCATATAATCCAAAACGATATGTTCCTGTTACTGGATTCATATCTTGATTAGCAGGATTTTTAAACTTCTTTTCAACAGTTATTTCACCTTTATGGTTCAATACAGTTAAAACATATGTTTCTTGATACTGCACTTTTATTCGTTCATCCTGAATACATTTTTTAACATAATCTGAATAATCAGTTTTTCCAGACTCAACCCTTGGCACCATTATGTAGAATTCTTGCTCACTCTTTACATAATCTTTTGGTGCTTTCGTTTCTGTCACTTTATAAATAGTGTTATATTGCATTACATGATCAGTTGCTGAACCACTACCGAAACTTAAAGTTCCATTAGCATCTGTCGTTCCTTCCCATTTAATAGTTTCATCTTTTTGTTTTATTGTGCCATCATCCAAACGCTTACATTCAACCATTGTAAATTCAGCACCAGATAATGAAGTAGATACATCATATTGATCTTCTTTTAGAATATTCAATTTAATATTATTACCACTTGATACAGTTCCACCTGCGGTATATGAATACCCTTTTTTTTCAACCTTAACACCAGTTGAAGGTTTATATCCTTCCCAATAAGCTTCATTAGAAAAATCTACCTTTTGTCCTGGTGGTGCATTCACTGTTGCTTCATAAGTAATTGTGATTGCCTTATCATTTGGTATCTCAATTTCAAGCGTATTATCATCTTTCAATATAGATTTAATTACTACTACATTGTCATTTGCATCTCTAGCTTTTATTGATTTCGTATCTAAAAGCAACGAATTACTCAATTTATCTATAAGCTTTAATGTTGCCCCTTCACTAACAGGAATCTCCTGCCCAAGAGGATTCGCTTTAATTGTGAATTTTACTTTTTCATTAGCCGGTTGATTAGACGTCATCGACTTTTCAAGATTCTGTCCCTTCAAAGTTGCGGATGAAGTCGCATTATTCATCTTTTGTCCATCTGCTGTTTGTAATTCAACTTCATTTGTGAATGTTTTTTCTATACCATGTAACACATCGGAATCTTTTACTTTACAAACCACCTGCACATCTACGGAATAATCATCTCTTACTTGTCCAGCTATAAAATCACCCAATTCAATAAGAGCTTGATTTCCATTCACATAATATGTTGTTGTCTCTGTTCGCCCATTATCTGTTGGAGCATCTTTTGTTTGTTTCGGAGTCCATTCAGAACCAAGATTTGTGATTTTTTTTGATTGAATAGTATCCTGTTTAGGTCCGATCCATTTAACACGTATATACGCCAAATCCATACCTTCAGGAATTTTTTCTAATACACGATATGTTCCTGATAGTTCACCAGCGTAATTCAGTTTAAACACCCAAGAAGCATATAATCCAGGTCCAGTATTAGTTAATCCGTTCTTAAATATCTTTGTTGTATCTCCTTCATCTCTTCCTGGTTCAACATTAGTTATCTTATCTCCATCATATGTGAAAATTTGGCCTAACTCTTTTAGAATATCTGCACCTCCACACAGTGTTTTTGTTGCTGAACCCCAACTAATATCATGTTCACCATCATCATTTGTACTAATTTGATTTTCATATTCATTGTAGTCTCTATAATCTGTCGGCAATAAAGAAGGTTCTGTGGCAATAATCATATACAACTTTTGATCTTTAAGTTCTATATTCTTATTTGCGGTAATACTTAACTCAGAATTATTTGTAATCTTAAGATTAGAGAACTCGCCTTTTACATCAACTAAACCACTTGTAGTCTTTAACTCTTCCAAATCTTTAAAACTTGTTATTGTTTTATTGTCAGGTAAATTACCTTTGTAAATACCAACTAATGAATCATCATACAAGTAAGAATTTGTCTTATCTTTTGATATCGTATCTTTAAAGATAGTATCTTTTTTTATTGCAGTTCCACTAACTTCTACAACCCAATAAATTTTTCCTTTTGCCCAATTTCCACTATCAACTTTCGGACTTTCATAATACCAAGATGATTTTTTTACATTCATCTTATAATTACCTGAAATTGTAACTTCCTTATTTGAAGATATATTTGAAATATCAAATAATGTACCATCTCTTCCAACAACATTACCAGTTAAAGTAAATGTATTTGTTACTTTTGAATTACCATAAGTATCTTGATTTACTGGTTTTGCATAATAAGTAAATCTATATGCATATTTATTATTGTTCCAACCTAAATCACTAGGCTTTAATGTAAAGCTTGTTTCTCCATCAATCTTTACCCATTTTTCTTCTTTTGATTTATATTCTCTATCTAAAGTATTTATATGCGCGTTACGCTCTCCAGTCGAACTTAAATTATTTTCTTTTTTAGTTTCTTCTAAAGCTTCAATTTTTACATAACCAACATACTGCATCTTATTTGATTTTAATTGATCAGTCATTTGTACACTTGTCGCATCCCAATCGCCTAACGTATCATTTACCATTACAGTATATTTATAACTTCCTGTAGGCACTTTAAATGTATTCTCAGTTGAATTATCGATACTATAGTTACCATTGTTTTTTATATACCTGTTTCCAGACATCTCTATAGTGGTATCTTCAGTTGTAGCACTTTCAACCGACTTTTCATCCCACTTATAAGTATTGATTTGTTCTGTACACCACACTCGATCAAACGCATCTCCAAACTGTTTTTCAACATTTGAAGCTGACAACAAAAATCTATTCTTTATATCTATACTATCTTTTTTTACTTCCGCAAAAGCCCCAGGTTTTACTATCAATGTATAGGTTACATAATAAGAATCCCCAGGATTTACAATTATAGGATTACCCTCTTTACCTGTAAGTTTGAAACAAGTTGGATTATCTGTACCAACCCAATCTGTTTTATAATTCTGACGATCATTTGACCAACTAATAACATATTTTGATTTATCAACTTCAGAATAATTCGAATCTCCCTTTTTCTGTACAGAAAGATTAAAACTACTAGAATCATATTTTACATACTTTAATATATTTGAATCTGTTGAAAAAGCATCTTCATAATTTAAACAATCATAAAACACTAAATCTTTTACTGGATAATTACTTTCGTTTTCATTCAATTTAAAATACAATTTATAATCTATCTTATAAGATCCATCATCTTGTCTAACAACAGAACCCACTCTTTCTTTACTCATGTCATATTTTATATTTGGAGTAAACTCATTATCACTATAAACTCGTTTAATAGATTTTGAATATACAACAGCTTGATTATTGATAGTTTTATCATTCAACGCAACACCATCTTTTAACTTTGCAAAATAAGTTAAAGTACGTGTTTCATTTGCTGACATTTTACCTATATCCCAAACAAGGCTTCCAATTTCATCATCAATTTTTGTGTTTTCTGAAGGTATAGGATTACTTTCACTTGAGGTTGTCCCTAGATAAATGTTTCCATGAGTTTTGCCTAATTCAACAAATTCATAAGGATCTTGTTGATGCACTTCACCTTTAAGATTTGTTTTTGTCTTATTTATGTTTATATAACTAATCAGATCAGAATTAGCTAAAAAAGTATCAACCACTTTTACGTCTGGACAACCATCCTCACGTGCATTCACTGTAATTGTATATTTAATATAATCACTATTGGGATCTGTTTTTTCGCAAAATTTATTCACATCTACTTTTCCATAATGTGCAATTGGATTCTCACCAAAATTTAAAATGTAATCTTTTCCTGCTATGCTAATCGTTGTTTTTCCTTCATTAGGTATCTTGGTTAAATTAGCTTCTCCAGTAACATAGAAATCACCATCAATCGTTGTCTTTCCTTTACTAATTAATCCATTTAAATAATCTTCATTAAATTGAACCTTTACTTTTCCATTATTTACAGTTACATCACCAACTTTCGTTGATCCTGACATAATACTACCTTGTGCCACTGCATTTCTAAGTATTTCTGGTAAATTAAATATTAAAGTACGATTGTAATTTGCTTTTAAGTGCTCAATCTGTATCCCTTGATAATGAACACTTAATTTTAATATTGCATCCCCAGGTATTTCTGTATTACCTGTCACATCAATATTAGTTGGAGTACCATCTTTTATATAATACCAATCAACAGAGCTGATTTTACTTGCATCACTACTTAAATCAAACCCCTCTGAAGTAACTTGAGTTGATTCCTGTTGTTGTTCTTCTTCATTACTCTCATCTTGTTTATTATCTTCTGGTTCTGCTACTGTTTCTACTTCATCACTAGACTCTGTTGTATCTGGTTGAGTATTCTCCTCTTCTACAGGCTGTTCTTCTTCCTTTTCGTAACAATCTTCAGTATGTTGATGTTCTTCTTTATCACACACTAATTCTTCATCTTGATAACACTCTTCAGTATGAGTATGTTCTTCCATTCCACAAATGGTTTTACCCTCTAAAGTAATGGCCGGAAGAGTCAGTGCATAAACCACGCAAAAAACAACCACGCAAGAAAGGGCTAAAGTAATCCTTTTCCATTTCTTTAACCGTGCTTTATCCTTAAGCAGTTTTTTTATATATTCCGAAACCATACTCTCTCACCTACTTTACACTTCCTATTTGATCAAAAGGCCAAATTCTAAAAATAATCTGCCCTTCTATTTGTTCTTTCGAAATATCTCCAATCACTCTACTTCTAGAATCTATAGAAGTATCCCTATTATCACCCATTAAAAACCAATGCGATTCAGACACCTGGTGTGGAAAATCAATATCACAATTTCCTAAAGCTTTTTCATTAAGATACTTTTCATCCAATGCTTTACCATCCACACTCACATTGCCATTCACATCAATATCTACCCATTGACCAGGACTGGCAATAACACGTTTTACCAACAACTTATTTCCCTGCCAAAAAGCCACAATATCTCCCGACTTTAAATTCGTATTCTTTACAGAAACAACATACTGACCCTGTTCTAAAGTAGGAGACATACTATAGCCATAAATAGATAATACGGGCATCCATAAAGTAGCTACTAAAACAGAAATGGCAGCTACTACAACCAATATACCAATCGTTCCCTTTAAAGTCTTACGATATACAGCCTTATCCTTTAATCGCTTCTGCTCCGATTCTATTTCTTCCATTGTTAAATCATTTGAATTTGTAGTATCCTTTTTCATCTCGCAAATGACATCCACCAACTCACTACGACTCAAATGCTTTAAATCTTTCTTCTCCATATCTAACCCCTATATTTATTGGTAGCGCTTACTTCGAGTTAGTAAAAAAAAGTCTACCTTGTCAACTTGTAAACCACTTTAGTAAAAAAATATTGCACAAATTATTAATGATGTATTCATAAATACATCAAATATCCCTTACCTATCAAACATTTTAAGATTCACTAACTTTTGGCAACCCACATATTACGCTCCTTAAAACATTTTTTCAAACACCAAAATAACCATGGTTATATTTATTTATTGTTATATATAGCTTTATATACGTATTTAACAGTTATTTTTACTTTTTAGTTATATATGCGTCCCCCCCCCCCGAAATAAACTCGATTAAAAAGTGCAACAGAATTGTTAAAATGTACAAAAGAAAAGCAGGACTCATTACGAATCCTGTTCTTTCCTATAATTCAATTGTAAGGTATTTTAAACCACCATATTTAACTTGATAACGATAAATATTATACATAAGCTCTAACCACTCAGTATCTGTAATCTGGTTATTGCCAATACAATCAATCAACATGTTTTCAGACTTTTTTAAACACTCCATATTCTGAACCCACTTTTTATAATTCTTACTATTCGGCTCTAGTGCCATGTCTATGAGATCATCATACTTCTCATTTATAGCCTTATATATAACTCGAATATTGTCAATTGTAGGCTTTTCGATAGTATCAATGTAATCAAAAAATCTCATATATATTACCACTCCTTTGCATCGAACTACCCACATTATAAACCGCAAATATATACCTTGTATAGAAAAAAGTGTCAATTAAGACACTTTTTTGAATATGTTTATGATTTGATTTTCCAATACATTCACATCAATCGGCTTCGAAATATGCCCATTCATACCTGCTTCCATTGCCATTTTCTTATCTTCCTCAAACGCATTGGCCGTCATAGCTAGAATTGGAATACTTGCCTTTTTTACATTCTCAAATTGACGAATTCTTCTAGTCGCCTCATACCCATTCATATTTGGCATTTGAATATCCATCAAAATCAAATCATACAAATCTGCATCTACTTCAGACAACCGATTTATACAAGCTAAACCATCCTCAACACGATCCAATATTAAACCACTCTGTTCAAGTATGGCCATCGCAATCTCGGCATTTAATTCATTATCTTCCACAAGTAAAACACGCTTACCTTCTAAGATGGATTTTTCATCCAATACATCCAATTCTTGATTCCATTCTATAGAATCCTCATCCGCTATTCTATGCTCAAAAGTAAGAGTGAAACAAGTCCCTTCACCCAGCTTACTCTTGACACAAATCTCTCCATCCATCATATCCACAAGATTTTTGACAATCGCCATACCTAACCCTGTACCAGAAACTTTTCCAATCGTTGTATTGTATTCTCTAGAAAAAGAATCAAATAAAGTTGGAAGATAGTCTTCACTCATGCCAATACCCGTATCTTTGACTTGCGTTTGAATCCTGACATAACCCGATCTTGCACAATCAAGTTCCTTGACATCAATCGCAATATGACCACCCTCAGGCGTATACTTAAACGCATTGCCCACTAGATTCATTAAGATTTCACGAATCTTAAAACCATCACACAACACGTTTGTATGATCAACATCCACATTCGTTGTAAATACGATATTCTTTTCTTGTGCACTTGACTCGAATACGTTCTCGATTTCTTCGACTACAAGCCCGATTTGCTCGGCTCTTTCTTCGACAACCATCTTACCACTCTCAATACGCGCCATATCCAGCACATTATTAATGATTGAAAGTAATAGCTTACCACTCTGTTCTATCTTATTTTGATAATCTACTAAGATTGGATCTGTCAAGTACTGCTTCATCAACTCATTGTAGCCAAGAATCACATTCATAGGCGTACGAATATCATGCGACATATTGTTTAAGAAATCCGTTTTCGCCTTATTCGCCTCTTCCGCCACAATATACGCCTCTTTTAATTTTGCCTCCTGCATACGTTCTTTCTTGATCAAATCATCAATGTTTCTTGTACCAATCACCGCCACACGACTACGATCCTTTTTATAAACATACGCAATACGTGTCTGATGATAAAGAATACGATCACCCATTTTAAATTCATAGGTCATTGAAAAATCATCTTGATTTGAACATAACGCATCTAACGAAAGCTGATCTAAGAAATTTTCACGACTTTCATCCGTCACAATCTCATCGGCATAAGCCGGCAATAATGCACACCACTGATTTTCATATTTACGACAAAAATCCGCAATACGCTTACCATTCTCACCCACTTCACGATAGGAAAAGATTTGACCACTATCCAACTCCAACAATAATACGGAAAAATATTCTTTACCAAGACCCTCAATAATCTCTCTTTGAAGTTCTAATACTTTTTCCCTCTTTACAATTTCATCAATTGGACGAAAACCCATTATAATCTTAAAATGATTCAAATCCTCATATAGAAATACTGCCCTTGCCCCTAAATTCGAAATTCCATTCTCATCCGGAACAATTTGAAAATGCCATTCGAATGAACCTCGTTCCTTTAATGTACACATTAAAGACTCATTTGATAAAATATCCATATAATTTGGACAAGAATCCTTCATCAGTACATTATCATAGAAATAATTTAAACTTTCACTATAACTATGCTAATTCATTTCAGCACAACTCGCATCCTGCTTAATAACTTCAACCGTATCTTGTTTCAAGTCACAAAGTACTAAAGAAGTATAATCCATAGTCAAAGCCGATAAGATATTATTCTGTTCCTTTTCACGAATAAATTCTGTCACATCCGAAATATGTCCATGCAGTATAGAATCCCCCTCTTTCTCTACACTCTCACTTACAT
>ERZ772884.2272-NODE-2272-length-11310-cov-4.668947_pt1 | contig 11310 bp, 7 predicted proteins | sample MGYA00580574_ERZ772884 | MGnify/ENA primary metagenome ERZ772884 (study PRJEB29015, sample SAMEA2737690) | human gut metagenome | biome: human gut; feature: human-associated habitat; material: faeces | place: China | collected 2012 ... | reverse complement strand
GCTTTGTGGGAAATTTTGCCCGAATTCGGTTGCCGTAGCCTGCTACGGCGCCCTCATCCGAGCAAAAACTCCCACAAATTGTGACGCACATCTTGCAAAAAGCTTTTTTCAGATATGCTCTGGAGCTTCATTTATGTGAAGACATGACAACTACTGCACCATATTTAGCGGATAAAATTTGTCTTGATCTTATCTTCCGCCTGAGGAACTGCAATACCTGCCGCTTTCCCTGCTTCCAGGGATTTCAGAAGCCATGCCATATTGTTTCCAAGTGAGCGCATGATCTGAAGTCCTTCTTCATCCTGTGCAACTTCTGCAGGAGTATTTCCGTGAACCATGTTCCAGTAGTTAGCAGATACAACAGGCATTTCATGATAGCTGAAATATTTCTGAAGAACGTCTAAAGTAGCTGTGGTGCCGGCTCTTCTTGCAGAAGCAACTGCTGCAGCTGGTTTGTGGAGCATGTCTTTGCCTGCCATGGAGCAAAGCTTATCCATAAATTCAATGATCTGTCCGGATGGGGAAGCCCAGTATACCGGAGAACCAACGATAAGCGCATCTGCTTCCTTTAATTTTGCCGCGGCGGCTTTTACATTATCTGTATCCGGATTCCCAGCCTGGAAAATCTCAGTATCAATTCCATTATGATTCAGTGTTTTTGCCACTTCACTAAGTGCAGTAAAAGTACAGCCTTCCTTGCGCGGGCTGCCATTTAAGAGTAAAACCTTCATGTTTTTCATCCTTTCTGAAGTAAGTTATATCAGACTGCGATAGCCGCAATCTGTATGCATCATCTCTCTAAAGCGGTAATGTATCTTCTTATTATACGATAGAAATAGTTGGATTTCAAGAGAATGGTTTTATTTTAAAAACACAATATGTTCACAATTTAAGATTATAATAAAAACATTTGAACTATTCAGCAAATATTATTCCGCAAGGTATTTTATGTGAATCTGGCTCACATAAAAATCGAAATCTTCGGCGTCCCACTTTGCGGTATATTTTGCCTGAATTGGTGAATGGTTATAAACAGTTATTATGCGACAGAAAGGAAGTAGTAAGTGCTTCAGATCAAAGACATACACAAAGAATACAGAACAGGAAATTTGGTACAGCGTGCCCTGGATGGAGTGAGCCTTAGTCTTCGGGACAATGAATTTGTGGCAATTCTTGGTCCCAGCGGTTCGGGAAAAACCACTCTTCTGAATATTATTGGTGGTCTTGACCGGTACGATAGTGGCGATCTGATCATCAATGGGATTTCTACGAAAAAATATAAAGACAGGGACTGGGACTCTTATCGAAATCATACCATAGGATTTGTGTTTCAGAGTTATAATCTGATCCCACACCAGACAGTTCTTGCAAACGTGGAGCTTGCCCTTACCATTTCCGGTGTATCAAAAAGTGAGCGGAGACGCCGTGCAAAAGAAGCTCTGGAAAAAGTAGGCCTTGGTGCCCAGATCCACAAAAAGCCAAGTCAGATGTCAGGCGGTCAGATGCAGCGAGTGGCAATTGCCAGAGCACTTGTAAATGACCCGGAAATTCTTTTGGCGGATGAGCCAACAGGAGCCCTGGATTCAGATACCAGTGTACAGGTTATGGATCTTTTGCAAGAGGTTGCAAAGGAACGATTGGTAGTAATGGTCACCCATAATCCGGAGCTTGCTCAGCTTTATGCCACCAGAATCGTGACGGTAAAAGATGGGCGGATCCTTTCTGATACAGATCCGTTTGTGATAGACAGCGAGAGCATGGCACCTCCTGTTCACAAGAATATGGGAAAATCCTCCATGTCCTTTTTTACTGCACTTTCCCTTAGCTTTCAGAATCTGAAGACTAAGAAAGCCCGGACCTTACTTACTTCTTTTGCAGGCTCCATCGGTATTATCGGAATTGCGCTGATCCTTTCCATATCAAATGGTGTAGACAAATACATTACAAATATGGAAGAAGAAACACTTTCAGAATATCCGTTGCAGATACAAAGCACAGGAGTGGATCTTACCTCTATGATGATGGGAGCAGCCACAGCGCAGAGTGGGAAAAAGGATGGGGAAGTAGGAGTTGCCCAGATGGTGACTAATATGTTCTCCAAAATGAATTCCAATGATCTGGAGTCTCTGAAGGTTTACCTGGACAGTAATGAAAGCAGCATTTCCCAGTATGCAAATTCGGTGGAGTATACGTATTCTGTTTCTCCCCAGATTTTTCTGGAAAATGGAAAAAATATCCGACAGGTAAATCCGGACAAATCTTTTTCGGCTATGGGTTTGGGCTCTGGTTCCTCCAACAGCATTATGTCTTCTACCATGAGCACTGATGTTTTTCATGAAATGCCGGAAGATGCTGATCTTTATAAGGATCAATATGACGTGAAAGCGGGAAGATGGCCTGAAAATTATAAAGAATGTGTACTGGTGCTTACTTCACAGGGCGATATCAGTGATTTTCTCCAGTACACTCTTGGGCTTCGGGACGGTAAGGAACTGGATGATATGGTTCAGAAATTTATGGCAGAAGAGGCAGTGGAAACGCCAGAAAACGAGGGTCCATACACCTATGATGAAATCCTGGGGAAGAAATTTAAGCTGGTAAACAGTACCGATTATTATGAATATGATGAAGAATATAAGGTCTGGAAGGATAAATCAGACAACAGCTCTTATATGAAAAAACTGGTGAAAAACGGAGAAGATCTGACAATTGTGGGAATTGTCCAGCCTGTGGAAGGTGCCACTGCTTCCATGCTCACTGCAGGAATCTGTTATACCCCGGAGCTTACCAAACATGTGATCGAGAAGGCTGCTTCCAGTGAAATTGTGAAGCAGCAGCTGGCGGATGAAAAGATAAATGTTTTTACCGGAGAGGAATTTGGAAAAGAAGACAATGAGAACAGTAAGTTTGACATGGAATCCCTTTTTTCCATTAACGCGGATGCCCTGCAGGAGGCCTTTCAGGTAGATCTCAGTGGATTTAATATGGACCTGTCCAGTCTTTCGGGGCTGTCCTCCGGATTGAATGTGGAAATGCCGGATATGCCTGACATGTCAGCTCTGGCTGGAAATATAAATCTGGATGAGAGCAGTATGCCGGATCTTTCCAAGCTTATCAAGCTGGATGACCTTGATCTGGATCTTTCCCATATGATTGATCCGGAAGAAATTCTGAAAAATCTTCCGGCAGACCAGGTTCCGGATATGAGTCAGGCGCTGAAGTCAGTGAAGTTTGATTTTACAGAAGAGAAGGTAACTGCTTTGCTGAAAGAGGTTCTTACTGGTTATCAGGAAAGCATTAAAGATAAACCGGAAGCAGATATGGATAAAATGCAGGCAGCATTGAAGCAGTATCTGACATCAAAAGAGATGAACGAACGTCTGTGCAAGGATCTGCAGGAGCTGGTGAAAAATAACGTGAACGTGGATATGTCTTCGGAAAAACTGATCGCAGTGGCTGTGGGGCTGATGAACCAGTATCAGGAGTATGCCAAGGCAAATGGTATCACCCAGACAGATGTGGCCAGCATTCTTGCCTTTTTAAGTCAGGGGGAAATCCAGCAGCAGATCAAAGAGGAAGCAGAGAATCTGGTTAAAAACAGCGTGACAGTGAATATTACCACAAAACAGATACGGGATCTTCTTATGCAGGACGTTGTAGCTGCTTATCCGGAGTATGCCAGGAATAATTCCCTTCCGGACCCGGCTAATCTGGGAACCTATTTTCTGGAATATATGCAGACAGAGGATGGGCAGAATCGTCTCATGAATGGACTTATGACTCTTGTGGATACCAGCGAGGTGCAGACGCAGTTTTCCCAGGCAATGGAAACTTACATGAAATCCATGATGACTTCTTTCACAGATGCGATCGCAAAGGGGATTGAGTCAAAATTTACAGAGATAATGGAACAGGTGGAAAAACAGCTTACAAAGGGAATCCAGACTGCTATGGAGCAGATGATGGGAAATATCAGTTCCGGTATGCAGGAGGCAATGCAGTCTGTGATGACCAGTGTATCATCGAGTCTTACTTCTGCCATGAGCCAGGCTATGAGCGGACTTGGCGGATTGGGAAGCGGCATGGGAAATATGGAAGATGCGCTTTCCATTAATCCGGAGGCTTTTGCAAAAGCAATTCAGATGAACATGAATGAGGACGACCTCTCAGAGCTCATGATGTCCCTGCTGTCATCTGAAAATTCTTCTTATGACGGAAATCTGAAAAAGCTTGGATATGCAGATCTAAATGTTCCTGGCGGAATTAATATCTATCCAAAGGATTTTGAAAGTAAATCAGAAATTGTAGGTATTCTGGATCAGTATAACGCGGATATGGAAGCGGCAGGAGAGGATGAGAAGGTGATCACTTATACGGATCTTGTGGGAACGCTGATGTCGTCAGTTACGAATATTGTAAATATTATCAGTTATGTTCTGGTGGCTTTTGTAGCGATTTCCCTTGTGGTTTCTTCCATTATGATCGGTGTTATCACGTATATCAGTGTTCTGGAGAGGAAAAAAGAAATTGGTATTCTAAGAGCGATTGGTGCTTCCAGGCACAACGTGTCACAGGTGTTCAATGCGGAGACGTTTATTATCGGATTTTGCGCAGGTGCTATGGGGATTGGAATTACATTGCTTCTTCTCATTCCTGCGAACAGCATTATCCGGTCACTGGCTGACGGAGTGAATGTGAAGGCGGCTCTTCCACCTGTGGCAGCAGTAGTTCTGATCGGACTGAGCGTGGTTCTGACTCTTCTTGGCGGACTGATCCCATCAAGAAAAGCTGCTAAAAGTGATCCGGTGACAGCGCTTCGAACTGATTAAAATAACAGAATTTGATGACTGATTTTGACCATCATTATAAAATACAGAAAAATGCAGGGTTCAGGTTGGGGCACAGCCTGATATCTGCATTTTTTTGTGATTTATGGATATTACTATTCGTACAGCCAATAGTAAATAACCGCTATATTGACCTGTCTGATCTGTCATATACTGCGCCAATGTGGCAGATACTTAATTTTCACTGTACTGGAGCGCGTCTGAAAAATCATTCCCGCAATCTGTACGCCCCACTTTGCGGTATATTTCGCCCGAATTCGGTTGCCGTAGCCTGCTACGACGCCCTCATCCGGACAAAATCTCCCACAAATTGTGACGTACATCTTGCAGAAAGCTTTTTTGAACATGCTCTGGCACATCGTTGCATATAAAAAATCAAAAACAGTCAAAATAATTCATATTTGTGCAATTGTAATAAATCATAAGTGAAAATCTTGTGAAAAAGATTGATTGACTTTGACTGTATATGAAAGTATAATAAGCACAACAAATCAAAAACAAGCAAAAATAAGCAGGAGGCAGAAATGATTTACACTGTGACTTTTAATCCGTCACTGGATTACATCGTGTCGGTAGAGAACTTCCAGCTTGGTCTTACCAATCGAACCAGTTCGGAGATGCTTTTGCCGGGAGGCAAGGGAATTAATGTTTCTACAGTTCTTATGAATCTGGGAATTGAGAGTACAGCCCTTGGATTTACAGCCGGATTTACCGGAGATGAGATTATCAGACGTCTTGAGGAGATGGGTGTGAGGAATGGTTTCATCCAGGTAGGGGAAGGCTTTTCCAGAATCAATCTGAAGCTGAAGAGTATAGACGGTACAGAAATCAATGGACAGGGACCGAAGATCGGAACTGATAAGGTGGATCTGCTGATGAAGCAGTTAGGAGAGCTTGGACAAGGCGATGTACTTTTCCTTTCCGGAAGCATTCCATCATCCATGCCGGATGATGCCTACCAGAAGATCATGGCTATGCTGGACGGCAGAGGCGTAAGAATCGCAGTGGACGCGACGAGAGATCTTCTGATGAAGGTTCTCCCCTATCATCCATTTCTTATTAAGCCAAATAACCATGAACTTGGTGAGATCTTCGGCGTAGAACTGAAAGACCGCCAGTCCGTGATCCCATATGGTAAGAAACTCCAGGAGATGGGAGCTGTGAATGTACTGATTTCCATGGCAGGAGAGGGCGCGGTCCTTATTGCTGAGAATGGAGACGTTTATGAGGAGCCTGCACCGAAAGGCAAGCTGATCAATGGTGTTGGAGCCGGAGACTCCATGGTTGCCGGATTTATGGCAGGATATATGGAGAAGCAGGATTATGAATATGCGTTCCACATGGGAATCGCAGCTGGAAGTGCCAGTGCGTTTTCTGAGAATCTTGCTACCAGAGAAGAGATTGAAGCTGTATATCAGCAGATCACAGGAAAGGATCAGGAGGAAAGGAAGAAATGAGGATCACAGATTTACTGGACGTAAGAAGTATTTCGTTAAATGCTGCCCCAGCAGATAAGTCTCAGACTCTGGATGCAGCGGTTTCCCTTATGACCAGAAGTGGCAAGATTAATGATGAGGAAGCGTACCGTAAGCAGGTCTATGCCAGAGAGGAAGAAAGTACTACAGGAATCGGGGAGGGAATCGCCATTCCTCATGGTAAATGTGATGCAGTAGAGAAACCAGGACTTGCCGCTATGGTGATCCCGGGAGGGGTTGACTTTGACTCTCTTGACGGAGAGCCGGTTACCTTGCTGTTTCTTATTGCTGCGCCAAATACAGAGGATAATGTTCATCTGGATGTGCTCAGCAAGCTTTCCATGATGCTGATGGATGAGGACTTTACCAAGAGCCTTCGTGCAGCGAAGACACCAGAGGAATTTCTTGCGATCATTGATCAGGCAGATGAGGAGAAGAAGAGCGTAGATGAGCGTCTGGCCGATATGGGAGAGGCTGAAGCGGATCAGTTTAAGATTCTGGCTGTTACTTCCTGTCCTACAGGAATTGCCCACACCTACATGGCAGCAGAAGGAATTGAGAAGGCTGCCAAGGCGAAGAACTGTTTTGTGAAAATTGAGACAAGAGGCTCTGGCGGAGCCAAGAATGTGCTTACAGAGCAGGAGATTCAGGATGCAGACTGCATTATCGTTGCGGCCGATGCCCAGGTTCCCATGGATCGTTTCGATGGCAAGAAAGTGATTCAGCGTCAGGTTTCTGATGGAATCAATAAGGCTGATGAGCTTGTAGAGCTTGCCATGTCTGGAAACGTACCGGTTTATCACAGCGGAAATGCATCAGCCTCATCACAGAGTCAGAATAAGGCCGGCGGCAGTGTGGGACACAAGATTTACACCCAGCTGATGAATGGTGTTTCCCATATGCTTCCGTTTGTAGTTGGCGGTGGTATTCTGATCGCCATTGCCTTTTTGATCGATGGTCTTATGGTAGATATGAATGCCCTGGATGTAGCCGAGCGCTCTAATTTTGGGTCTATTACTCCGGTGGCAGCTATGTTCAAACAAATCGGTGATGTGGCATTTGGTTTTATGCTTCCGGTTCTGGCGGGATTTATTGCCATGGCAATCGGTGACAGACCGGCACTTGCACTTGGCTTTGTGGGTGGAATGATGGCACACAGCGGAACTTCAGGTTTTCTTGGTGCTCTGGTAGCTGGTTTTGCAGCAGGATATATTATTCTGGGACTTCGTAAGGTATGTGAGAAGCTTCCGGAAGCCCTTGAGAAGATTGCGCCGGTTCTGATTTATCCGGTTGTTGGTATTCTGATCATGGGACTTCTGATGCTGTTTGTTGTAGAGCCCATCATGGGGGGGATCAATACAGCACTGAATAACGGACTTACCTCCATGGGAAGCTCCAGTAAGATCATTCTTGGACTGATCCTTGGCGGAATGATGGCAATCGATATGGGTGGCCCGTTTAACAAGGCAGCATATGTATTTGGTACTGCAGCGATTGCAGCTGGTAACTATGATATTATGGCAGCCGTTATGGTTGGTGGTATGGTTCCGCCATGCGCCATCGCACTTGCTACACTTCTTTTTAAAGACAGATTTACGAAAGAAGAAAGGGAGTCTGGTCCTACCAACTTTATTATGGGACTTGCCTTTATCACAGAGGGAGCCATTCCTTTTGCAGCAGCCGACCCGCTTCATGTGCTTCCGGCATGTATTGTGGGATCTGGTCTTGCAGGTGCAATGTCCATGGCATTTGGCTGTACCCTGATGGCACCTCACGGTGGAATCTTCGTAGTTCCGGTTATGGGAAATGCAGTGCAGTATGTGAGTGCACTGGTAGTGGGAACTGTTGTTTCCGCAGTGCTCCTGGGAGTTCTGAAAAAGAAAAATGCCTGACAATGGATGTTCAAACAGGCTCTAATATTGGCTGCGGAATGAATGGTAACTCATGTCTGGAAAAGATATGCAGGTATAATCGTGTTATTGTGAAGGTCATGAACAGTAACATAATCGTGAATAGTGATTGACACAGAATGTGAAATCAGATATAAAGAAATCAAATAATAAGAAAATCAATAGAGACCAAAGATAAAAAGAAAAATGGAGGAATGAATCATGAGAGAATTTAAATATGTTGTAACAGACCCGGAAGGAATCCACGCACGTCCAGCAGGAGAGCTTGTAAAAGCAGTAAAGGCTTTTTCTTCTGATATCAAGATCGCAAAGGGCGGCAAGGCTATGAATTGTAAGGCAATCTTCGGAATTATGGGACTTGCAGTGAAGAAAGGTGACGAGGTTACTCTTACATTTGAAGGTGCAGATGAAGACGCTGCATATGAGGCAGTGAGCAAATTCATGCAGGAAACTCTGTAAGACAGGAAGGGGACATACCTGCGGGTATGTCCCTGTTTGTTTGTAAACAGCTTGTCAAAGTGATATTTGCGTGAGATTTTGGTGAGTATCACGAGAACGGGATAGGATGGCAGGAGCGTTTGGTCTCCTGTCAGCAGATCAAATAAGTGGGAGAGAAAAAATGCAGATATATAATGGAAAAAGTGTTTTCGGTGGTATTGCCATCGGTAAGATCAGCGTATATCAGAAAAAAGAGCAGCAGGTTAAGCGTGTGAAGATTGATGATCCGGAACAGGAGATGGCGCGCTATGAGAAAGCTAAAGCAGAAGGGATTAAACAGCTTCAGGGACTTTACGATAAGGCCTTGAGAGAAGTCGGGGAAGCCAATGCAGCAATCTTCGAAGTTCATCAGATGATGATGGAGGACGATGGATATAATGAATCTGTAGAGAATATCATTCGCAGCCAGGGCGTAAATGCAGAGTATGCAGTGGCAACTACAGGTGACAATTATGCGCAGATGTTTTCGGCAATGGACGACGATTATATGAGAGAGCGTGCAGCTGATGTTCGTGATATTTCTGAGCGGCTTCTCACCATTTTAAATGGAGAAGAGACAGGGGCTGTAGATGCAGACGAGCCGAAGATCATTGTGGCAGAGGATCTGGCGCCATCAGAGACTGTACAGCTGGATAAGGATAAAGTTCTCTCTTTTGTTACAGTGAAAGGCTCCTTGAATTCCCATACAGCGATTCTTGCAAGGACCATGGCGATTCCTGCACTTGTAAATACTTCCGTGTCTCTTGAGAGTGAGATGGATGGCAGACTTGGAATTGTAGACGGGGCAGACGGTACATTTTATGTAGATCCGGATGAGGAGACTCTGGCAGAGATGAAGAAGCGCCAGGAAGAAGATCTTTCCAGAAAGCAGCTTCTTTTGACCCTTAAAGGAAAAGAGAACGTTACACTTGACGGACAGAAAGTAATGCTGTACGCTAATATTGGCAACATCAAGGATCTGGCAACAGTCATTCAGAATGATGCTGGTGGAATCGGTCTTTTCAGAAGTGAGTTTATTTATCTGGAGAAGGAAGATTTCCCAACAGAGGAAGAACAGTTCCAGATTTACAGACAGGTTGCACAGACTATGGCAGGCAAGAGAGTGATCATCCGTACATTGGACATTGGTGCAGACAAGCAATGCGATTATTTCCACATGGAGCATGAAGAGAATCCGGCACTGGGATGCAGGGCAATCCGTATCTGTCTGACAAGACCGGAGATTTTCAAGACACAGCTTCGTGCTTTATTCCGTGCCAGTGCATTTGGCAAGATCGCAATTATGTATCCTATGATCACCAGCGTACAGGAAGTGCGTAAGATCAAGGAAATCGTAGAGGAAGTGAAAGCGGAGCTTACCTCTCAGGGCGTAGAGTTTGGTAATCCGGAACAGGGAATTATGATTGAGACTCCGGCAGCAGCAATCATCAGTGATGATCTTGCGAAAGAGGTTGATTTCTTCAGCATCGGAACCAACGATCTCAGCCAGTATACTATGGCAATCGATCGTCAGAATCCTCAGCTTGACCTGTTTTTTGATCCTCATCATCCGGCAGTGCTGCGCATGATTTCCCTGGTTATGGAGAATGCTCATAAGGCTGGTATCTGGGCTGGAATCTGTGGAGAACTTGGTGCTGACCAGTCACTTACAAAAGAGTTTCTGGCAATGGGAGTGGACGAGCTTTCTGTTTCACCGGGAAGTATTCTTCCACTGCGTAAGATCATTCTGGAAACCAATGTTACAGATTATAAGGCGGGAAAAGAATGTTAACACAGCAGCGACATGAGATCATTTTGGAGCTTCTGAGAGAGAAAGGAAGTATTACTGTCACAGAAGTGAAGGATCTTTTAGATACATCAGAGTCAACAGTGAGAAGAGATATCACTGCACTGGATAAGGAAGGCAAGCTGGAGAAAGTTTTCGGTGGTGCCGTGGAACTGAAGGAGCGGGTAACTGCATATGAATATTCAGTTGCCGAGAAAATGGGACTGAAGCTGGAAGAGAAGGACCGGATCGCAAAATATGCAGCAGGTCTTATCCAGGATGAGGATTTTGTCTATATTGATGCAGGTACTACTACTGGGGATATCCTGAAGTTTCTTAAGGTTACAAGGGCAGTATTTGTTACCAATGCAGTGGTACATGCCCAGACACTGGCAGGAAGAGGCTTTAAGGTTCTTCTTGTAGGTGGAGAGCTGAAGAGCACTACAGAAGCAGTAATTGGTAATCAGGCTATGAACACGATTCGTGGTTATCATTTTACCAAAGGCTTTTTTGGAACCAATGGACTTACCAGAAAGAGTGGCTGTACTACCCCGGATGCCAATGAAGCGGCAGTTAAAGCAGCTGCCATGGAGCAGTGCAGGGAGTGCTATGTGCTCTGCGATAGTTCCAAGTTTGACAATATCAGTTCTGTGACCTTTGCAGATTTTTACAGATCTACGATAATTACAGACAGGATTCCGTCTGGCTATGAAGATTGTGCTAATATTATAGAAGTACAGAAGGAACAGTAACTGTCTTGTTACTGTTCACTGGTAACGTTCCGCGAGGTGTTTTTTGTGAACAAAGTTCACAGA
>ERZ772884.2271-NODE-2271-length-11323-cov-7.890575_pt1 | contig 11323 bp, 10 predicted proteins | sample MGYA00580574_ERZ772884 | MGnify/ENA primary metagenome ERZ772884 (study PRJEB29015, sample SAMEA2737690) | human gut metagenome | biome: human gut; feature: human-associated habitat; material: faeces | place: China | collected 2012 ... | reverse complement strand
AAGTGGCGGCAGGTTATCTCCGCGGGAAACCAGCGTCGTAAACCACTTCACCTGACGGCCAAACTGCTTGCTTTCCGCAATCATGCGCAGGATAAAGGCCACTTCTCCGCCTTCACACCACAGCTCCTGCTGCTGACCGCCGAAGTTCAGCGCGGCGTCTTCAGCCTGACCCAGGTTGCGGCGCTTGCGCTCGCTGCCCGCGCGGGCCGCTGCCGCCGAATCGTGGAACGGCGGGTTGCACATCGTGGCGTCATAGGTTTCATTTTTATGAATAATGCCGTTGAAGATTGAGGCGGCCTCTTTCTGACGACGCAGGCGAATGGCGCGGCTTAATCCCGGGTTCGCGTTGATAATCGCCTGGGCGCTGGCGAAGGCCTCGGCACCGATTTCGCTTCCGGTAAAGCGCCAGTGATACTCATGCGCGCCGATCAGCGGGTAAATCAGGTTCGCCCCGGTGCCGATATCCAGCACGGTCGCCTGCTGAGGAATAATGCCATCACGGTCTTCAGCCAGAAGATCGGCAAGGTGATGAAGGTAATCCGCGCGGCCCGGAACGGGTGGACAGAGAAAGCCTTCCGGAATATCCCAGTTCGCCACACCGTAGTAATGTGCGAGCAGCGCTTTGTTCAACATTTTAACCGCCTGGGGGTCAGCAAAGTTGACCGAAGGTTCACCCGCGGGGGTCTGGACAATATAGTCCTTTAACGGCGGGCAGCTCAGGCATAACGCATTCATGTCGTAGCGGCTGCGGTGGCGGTTTCGTGGGTGCAATCCCGGCTTTTGGGAAGTCATGGCGTTCTCCTTTAAACAGCGGCGTAAGATACCCTTTGCTGGCCCAACGGTAAATCTTTCTCTGCGGCGCTGAAAAAGCCGCCATAAATCAAACACCTTTATGTCTATGATCTGTCAGCGTAATGTCAATTTTTATCGTTCAAAAAATAAGCAGATCATCATCAAATATTTGCGCTAAGTCACACTCGTCAGGCTTCTAAACTTAAGGGGAATCACCTGTTGTTTCCTCATGAGGATGTGATTATGAAAAAGTACCTGACCCTTGTTGTTATCGCCGCCGCCCTGACGACCGCGTCATTTTCTGCGATGGCCGTTCAGTCGCTGACCCAGAGTACCGACACCAGCCAGCTTCAGCCTGCAGGCACCGTCTCCGTAAGCCGCGCAAGTAACCTGGACGATCTGCAGAATAAACTGGCGGAAAAAGCCCGCCAGGAAGGTGCAAAAGGCTTCGTGGTGAATTCCGCTGGCGGAGATAACCATATGTACGGCACAGCGACCATCTATAAATAATCTGCCCCACCCCATGACTGCATCTGCCTGCCAGATGCAGTTTGCTCTCTTCCTCGCCTTGATTGTTCATTTTTTAACCCCACATTAAAAGCAGGGCATAACACCATTTCAGGAGGATGCTATGGCTTCCGGTTGGGCGAATGATGACGCCGTAAACGAACAGATCAACAGTACGATTGAAGATGCGGTTGCGCGCGCTCGCGGTGAAATCCCACGCGGCGAAAGCCTGGAGGAGTGCGAAGAGTGTGGAGAACCGATCCCGGAGGCGCGGCGAAAAGCCATGCCAGGGGTAAGGTTATGCATTACCTGTCAGCAGAATAAAGATTCAAAAAATGCTTCACATTCAGGTTATAATCGCAGAGGTTCGAAAGACAGCCAGTTACGTTGACTTTCCTTTACCTAAGTTAACCGCCGGGGCGCTTACCTTTACGCTCACGATTTTTAGCGAACCGCGTAGCAAAATGTGCCCTTCATTTTTGTTCTGTAAAGCGCATCCACAAGAAGTGTAAAGCGCCACTTTGAATTTATTAGTAATCAATAAGTTATTTGTCATTCAATTTTTTTGATTGACCACGTCAATTCTCTTCGATTTTATCTCTCAAGAAAAAACGTGATACTCATCACATCGACGGAACATCGTCCCCTTAACAGAAACACCTGCGAGAGATTACTTATGAAAACCATCAAATATGCTGTAGCTGCTGTTGCCCTGTCCGCTCTGTCTTTCGGCGCTTTCGCCGTAGAGCCAGTCTCTTCTGCTCAGGCACAGAACATGAACAAAGTCGGTGTGGTGAGTGCTGATGGCGCGACCACCCTGGACGGTCTGGAAGCCAAACTGGCGGAGAAAGCGGCTGCTGCCGGTGCAAGCGGATACACCATTACCTCCGCTAACGGCAATAACAAGCTGAGCGGTACCGCGGTTATCTACAAATAATCGCCTGAATGAATGCTGTCCCCTCGCCAAACCCTCTGGTGAGCTGCTCCAACCCTCATTGACCCTGTTGTTTGTTACCCTTGCTTGCCCGTCCGCCACTGGACGGGCTTTTTTTTGCCTAAAACGCCGCGTCCACGCGTTTGAGACCGGCCTCGACCGTATCAACTTCCCCGGTTGCCAGCAGGCAGCAGGCCATCTGCAGCTTAATGGACTGCGGCACAGGCACGTTTCCGGCGAGGCACTGTTCAATCCAGTGCGCGGTGGTGTGCGGGTCTTTCGCTTCAGGGAGAATGACGTCCGTATTCTCTTCCCCGCGCGCCAGAACAGCGCGCGTACCGGCAGAATCGATCAGCATCAGCTGAGGGCAGCGGAGTGGATTGGCATACACCTCACCTTCTGTACCGTGCATCAGCAGCGCCCTGCCGCCAATCTCCTCAAAAAATTTCCCGACACGCCCCACGTATTCCGGGTGCGATACGCTGGAAAGGCGCAATGCGGCATCTTCTGCAAACGGCGTCGCCAGCTTCGCCAGGGTGTGGGCGCTGTTGCGCACGCCCATCCGCCAGCGCATATCCAGCTGCTTTTCCAGCGGCGGACACAGGGCTCCGACGGGGATGTAAACCGGCTGATGGCCATCCAGCTTCGCCTGCGCCTGTCCTGCATGACGCGTTGGCTCAATCCCCAGCATGCCGAAAATGGTCTCCGTCAACACGCGGGTGGGATCTTCGCTGACCCCGTGAACCACCACCGGGAACCCCAGCTTATGCAATAAGATCGCCAGCAGCGGAGTGAGGTTTGCCTGCTTGCGCGCGCCGTTATAGCTCGGGATGACAATCGGCATCGGTTTTGCCACCGGCGGCGTCAGGCGCAGCGTTTGCGCCTGCATCGCCTCGTAAAAACCGCGCATCTCCGCTTCGCCTTCGCCTTTGATACGCAGCGCAATCAGGATGCCGCCCATCTCCAGGTCAGGTACCTCGCCATCGAGCATTCGAGTATACAGGGCGCGAGCAGTTTCATGGTCCAGATCGCGGGCGTGGTTTTTGCCCCTGCCTACCTCTTTGATAATCTTGCGATAATCCACGACATCTCTCCTGAAAATATCCTTCTGGTAACAATATAGCCCTGTTAAACGTTCGGACGTTAGTTTTTTTCTACATCATCAACGTTCTGTTTTTAAGGATAAAAATGAAACTCAAGCATTATTTCAATTATTTGTGATTCCTGCAGAAGATTCTTAATGCATCATTATTTGTTTAAATAACCAGCGGAAAGTCATTAAGGGTCAACGGTGAAAACGTCCAGGCAACGCGCTCACCAGAAACATATCAGGATTTGTTATGAACAAGGTTGCTTTAGGTTTAATCATCGCCGCAGCGGTGGGATGTTCTGCATCCACGTTTGCGGCAACAAACGGTGAAGGTCAGATCAATTTCACCGGTGAAATTATCGATTCTGCTTGTCAGGTCGTGAATGGATTAAGTAATCCATTAAATGTTCAGCTGGGAAAAGTGTCTAAAACGGTATTTACCGGTGCTGGCTCTACCAGCACATTAACGAAGTTTGATATTCAGTTAACGAATTGTCCTGACACGGTCACCTCCGCAGCCATTAATTTCGGCGGTACGCCAGATGCGAATAACAACGCTACGCTGGCCTTAACGCCAGATAGCGATGCGGCGACCGGTGTGGCAATTCAGCTGGTTGATGCCTCAGAGCAGCCTGTCAGCCTGTATACGCCATCGCAGCAGTATCAATTAACCTCCGGTACGGCGGTTAACGATCTGGAATTTGGTGCCCGTTATATCCAAACCGGCGCTGCGATCACCGCAGGCCCTGCTAACTCTGTATCGACCTTCACCGTTATTTATAACTGATCTTATCAATCCTGAGATATTAATGCTTTTGCGGGCATTAATATCTCATCTATTTATTGAGAAATCTGTATGCGCCACGGTTATTTACTGAGCACGCTTTTACTGGTAGCCGCCACTGCACATGCGGGCGTCATTATTAATGGCACCCGTCTGGTCTACCAGGGAGATAAAAAGGAATCATCTCTTGGTCTTTCAAATCCAGATGCGACGGATTATCTGGTGCAGTCCTGGGTTGATTCCGGCGGTAAAAACCTGGCCAAAGCCCCGTTCCTCATCACCCCGCCGCTTTTCCGTCTGGATGCCAAAGAAGATAACGTTCTGCGCGTGGTACGTACGGGCGGAAATTTGCCTGAAGACAGGGAATCCCTGTACTGGTTGAATATTAAAGCGATCCCTTCCTCAAAGCAGGTGGAAGGCGTGAATACGCTGCAAATTGCGATTAATACCCGTATTAAATTGCTGTATCGCCCGTCTGCGGTAAAAGGCAGACCAGAAGACGTGGCCGATAAGCTTGAATGGCGTCGCGAAGGTAACGAGCTGGTGGTGAATAACCCCACGCCGTTTTATATGAATTTCCAGGCGGTCACCCTGAATGGTCAGAAAGTGACGAAAGCGACCTGGGCCGTTCCAAAAACAGAAACGCATTTTGCCATACCGGGTAATGTCAGAGGCTCGAACGTGACGTATTCCATTATTACTGATTACGGCAGCATCAGCCATACCTGGTCGAAATCCGTTCATTAATACTTTTCCCCGGTAATAAAATAATCATGTACAGCCATAAAAAGCCGTTCACCTGCCGATTTTCGTCATTGCTGGTCATTCTTTTTGGCCTGGTAATGGCGATCTTTGCGCATCAGGTTATGGCTGATGATTATTTTAACCCTGCCCTGCTGGATATTGATAATCCCCAGCAGGGAAAAACCGATTTATCCGTCTATGAAAAAGGCCCAGGCCAGGCGCCGGGTAAATATCAGGTTACGGTGTTTATCAATAATAATAAAATTGATACCCGCGATGTCACCTTTACGCTGCAGAAAGACGATCAGGGCAACAGCACGCTGCAACCTTGCTTTACCGTGGACGATTTAAAAAGCCTCGGGATCAAGACCCAAAAATATCCGCAGCTGAAAGCCAAAGGCCAGTGCGCCGATTTACACGCCATCCCCGCGGCATCCGCGACCTTCCGCGTTCGCAACCAGCAACTGCTGCTGAGCATTCCCCAGTCGGCGCTCGGTCAGGTGCCTCGCGGCTACATTGACCCAAAAGAGTTTGACGAAGGAATTAACGCGGGCCTGCTTAACTACAGTGCAAATGCCAGCCAAAGCCATGCGCGCCAGCCGGGTGAACAGGATAACAGCAGCCAGTACGTTAACCTGCGTCCGGGTTTGAACATTGGCGCATGGCGCATTCGCAACTATTCCACCTGGAATCGCAGCACCACGGGTAACGAGGAGGACCAAAAATTCACCTCCGTATATACCTACGCGCAACGCGATATTGTGGCAATGAAAAGCGACCTCACCGTCGGCCAGAGTTCCTCGCCTTCCGACGTTTTTGACAGCGTACCCTACACCGGCGTGGAGCTGAAATCCGATAACGACATGCTGCCGGACAGTGAAAAAGGCTACGCCCCCATTATTCGCGGCACCGCCCACAGTAACGCGCAGGTGGTGGTACGCCAGAACGGTTACATCATTTATCAGAACACGGTCGCCCCCGGCGCGTTCGAAATTAACGATCTCTACCCCACCGGCAGCAGCGGCGATCTCCAGGTCACCGTGAAAGAGACCGACGGCAGCGAAAGCCATTTCGTCGTGCCGTTTGCCTCCGTGCCGGTATTGCAGCGTGAAAAAAATCTGCGCTACAGCGTGACTGCCGGACGCTACCGTTCTTATGACAACGACGTCGAGAAGACCCCGTTTGCCCAGGGCAGCGCCATCTACGGTTTACCCTACGGTTTCACCGCCTACGGTGGCGTGCAGCAGAGCAGCCATTACCAGTCTCAGGCGGCTGGCGTCGGGAAAAACATGGGCGATTTAGGCGCCTTTTCCATTGACGTGACCCGCGCGAAGGCCCTGTTGAAAAAACAGCAGGCCAGCAAAGGCCAGTCGTGGCGCGTGCGCTATAGCAAAGACATCGCCCGGTCAGGCACCAACTTCTCGCTGGCCGGCTATCGCTATAACAGCAAAGGGTTTTACACCCTTGAAGACACCATGGAGTCATATACCCGCTCCGACGACTGGTCTGCACCGCAGCAGCGCCGCGCCCGCACCGAAGCCACCATCGACCAGACGCTGCCGGAAGGCTGGGGATCCGTCACCCTGAGCATGGTGAAAGAGACGTACTGGAGTCAGAGCCAGAACATGACCTCGATGAGCGTCAGCTACAACAATAGCTGGCACGGGGTGAGCTACAGCCTCAGCTACAGCATGAACAAAAACACCCAGGACAGCGATGAAGACGGTAACGAGGTGACAAACGACAACCAGTTCTCTCTGAGCGTCTCGGTGCCGCTGGACCGCTGGATGCATAACACCTGGGCCACCTACAACCTGAACAACACCAAAGACGGCACGACGCAGAACATCGGCCTGAACGGCACGGCGCTGAAAGAGGACAACCTGAACTGGAACATCCAGGAAGGGCTGAGCAGCACCGGCAGCGGTAACTCCACCAGCATCAACGCCGATTATAAAGCGACCTATGGCGAAGTGAGCGCAGGCGTCAGTCAGGATAAATATCAGCAGACCGTGAACGTCGGTTTGCAGGGCGGCGTGGTTGCCCATGCGAACGGAATAACCCTGAGCCAGCCGCTCGGTGACACCATCGCGCTGGTGAAAGCGCCGGGCACGCACGGAACCCATATCACGAACCAGACGGGCGTCGAGACCGACTTCCGCGGCTACACCGTCGTGCCGTTTGTTACCGCGTATCGCCACAACACCATCGCGCTGGATACCGAAACGCTACCGGACAACGCCGACGTCACCCACGCGGCGCAGATCGTGACGCCAACCCGCGGGGCCGTGGTGCGCGCCAGCTTTAACACCCGCGTGGGTAACCGCGTCCTGATGACGCTTACGCAAAAGGGTAAACCGCTGCCCTTCGGCGCAACGGTCACCACCGAGGACAAGGACAGCGAATTTATTGTCGGGAATGACGGCCAGACCTACCTCTCTGGTCTGCCGCAGCAAGGGCATCTCAACGTTTCCTGGGGACAGGGGGCGAACGAGCACTGCGTCGCTGACTATGCGCTAACGGATGAGAAAGAGAAAACCAGCATCATTAACGCTGCCGCGCAGTGTCACTGATCCACCGTTCAGGCTAACGATTATGCAAATGATTAAACAGTACTTTTTCTTACTGGTTCTGGGAACCGCCGCGTTATTTATGCCGCATGCGAAGGCGACCTGTACTACGCCAGATCTGCCGAAAATGATCAACGTGGCCTCTATCTCCGTTCCCACGACGCTGGCCGTTGGCGAAACGATCCCGGGTACAGAGCAAATCGCCCATATCGCCGGTAATTGTGACAATGCGGAAGATAAGGGACTGGAAATTGTCTCTTGTTACTACGGCACTGGGTCTGAGATTCCAGGCCTGAAAGGTGTCTACGATTCGGGAGTTCCTGGGATCGGTGTGGCCCTGATGAACGATCAGGGGCAGCGCATCAGCGGAGCCGGAGGCGTTAACTGCATTTCCACAGGAACGCCGTTGGGTTATGTTTCCAGCGATGGCAAACAGACCTTTAATTTCGACGTTACGCTGGAGTTGGTCAAAACCAGCGATACCGTAGCGTCAGGCACGCTGAATCAAAGTCAGACCCGTTTTGGGATCGGGGTTTATCACCACGAAGGGCTGGGCGATCCCAACACCATCTCCTATGCAGGCAACGTTATTCTGAAAGAGGTCACCTGCTCCGTCCTGCCGAAAAACCTGACGGTCAATCTGGGGGATTTCCCGGTCAGCGATTTTATCAGCGTGGGGATGCTCTCTTCCCCGGCACGAAACTTTGACGTCACGGTGAACTGCAACAGCACCGTACAGCCTGAAGTGAAAATTACCAGCTCAAACGGCTATGAAACGGCCTTCGAAGGGGTGCTGAAACTCACGCAGCAGACCGGCGCCGCGACGGGCGTCGGTGTCCGAATGCTGTTCGACGACAATATCGCCACCTTTGATACCTACGTTAACACCCGAAGCGAAGCCATTGCCAACGAAACGCTGACCATACCGTTTGAGGTGCGCTACGAGCAGGTCAGCGACGTGGTCACTCCCGGTCCGGCCAACACCGTTGCCACCATCACGCTTGCTTATAAGTAACTGACATGAAGAAGATAATTGCGTTTCTGGCGCTGGGGCTGATCGCCCAGGCACACGCCGAGGATATTCAGATCCAGATGACGGGCAACATTTACGCCAATACCTGCATCATCGACAGCGCCAGCCGGAACCTGACGGTGGATTTAGGTCAGGCGGCATCCGGTGATTTTAAAGACGTGGGCGATACCGGCAAGTGGAAAGACTTTTCCCTGTCAGTATCCCACTGCCCGCCAAGCCTCGCGCTTGCCACCGCCTACTTCTACGGCCAGGCGGACAGCACGCACCCCACTAAATTCGCCAATATCGGCAGCGCAAAGGGGCTGGCGCTGGAGCTGGCAGACCGGCAGGACAATATTCTCATCGCTCCGCAGGCGAGCTTTAACGCGGTGATTAATCAAAACGATCACACGGCCACCTTCCCACTCGCCGCACGCTACTACGCCACCTCCATGCCGGTGAGCGCGGGGACGTTCAGCAGCGTGGTGCAGGTGACCTTCACTTACCAGTAGGACCGCGCCCCTTAGCACGGATGCTTTTCCTGCGCCCGGCGGTCAGTGTTGCCGGGCGTTTTTTTACCTCGGGGACCTCTGGCTGTTCAATCGGAAAGATCGGCAGCGCGTTTAACAAACGTTGGCCGTAATTTTTTGTGAGCAGACGCTTGTCATAAATCACCACCTCCCCCCAGCAGCCGTGGCTACGGATCAGACGCCCGACCTGCTGAATAAGGTTAAACGACGCCGCAGGTAAACTCTGCACCTCAAACGGATAGCGGTTGAGGCTCTTCAGCCACTCGCCCTCGGTGATAACGACCGGGCTGTCGATGGGCGGGAAGGCAATTTTATGAATATGCACCTGCGTCAGGTAATCGCCCTTCAAATCCAGACCTTCCGCGAAGGACTGCAATCCCACCAGCACGCTGCGCTCGCCGTTATCGATGCGCTTGCGATGGGTTTCCACCAGCCGGTAACGGGGCTGGTCGCCCTGGACCAGCAGAAGCAGGCGCAGGTCGGTCACATGTTCCAGAAAACGCTGCATCGCCCGTCCGCTGGCAAACAGCACCAGCATACCGGGGTACTTTCTGCTCTCAACCTGTTCGCGGAAGTAGGCCGCCATCTCCGCAATGTGCTGCTCTTCGTTGTCGATAAGCGGCTCATACTTCATGCGCGGGATCACCAGCTTCCCCTGCTCGCAGTGGTTAAACGGCGAATCCAGCGCGACAAAACGATCGCCCGCTTTCTCTTTCAGGCCGCTCATCTCCTGCAGCCGCGAGAAGCTGTTCAGGGAGCGCAGCGTGGCGGAGGTCACGACCACGTGCGGCACGCTGCGCCAGATGAGCTTTTCCAGCTGATCGGCCACGCGGATGCCCACGCAGTGGAAAAACAGGTGGACCTGGCCGTCGCGCACTTCACGCGTGGCCCATTTGGTGACCGGCGCGCCCGACGCCTGTGCCATCGAGGCCAGCCGCCAGAGCTTGCTCTGGGCTTCGAACATGCCGAGCGCACGGTTCATTTGCAGCAGAATGCGGTGCAGGCGAACAACGTCATGGGTGCCGGTTTTCTCGCTGAGATCGTTTAAGAACATCTCCGCCAGCCCGCGCAGCTTTTCCAGATGCTTCGCCAGCTGCTGGCAAATCTCCATTACCTCGTCCGGCAGTTCGCCCATCGCAAAGCGGTGTTCCGCCTCCTGGGTAGCGGGAAGATAAAGATTCAGGATGTTGTTCAGAGACGAGATAAGGCTGTAAACCTCTTCGCAGTGATCGCTCAGACGCTCCGGCACCGCCAGCGGCGGCGTGGTTTTCGGCCGGAACTGCTCCATGCAGGCGGCGACAAGCTTGCAGAAGAGATCCAGCTGCAGGCGGAACCAGGGCGCGGTAATTTCTGCGCTCATCTCCAGCGCGTCGCGCGCCACGTCGGGCAGATGGTGGCCTTCGTCGAGCACCAGCAGCAGGTTTTTCGGCTCCGGCAGCACCGCTTCGCTCTCCAGCGCCGCCATCACCAGCGCGTGGTTAGCCACCACCACTTCGGCTTCCTGAATTCCGCGCCGCGCGACGAAGAACGGGCATTCGCGGTAGTAGTGACAGTTGCGGTTCAGACAGCTGGCCTTGTCGGTGCTGAGCCTGCGCCACAGATCGTCGCTGATGGCTTTATCGGTGTGATCGCGCAGGCCATCCCATTTATAGCCATCAAGATCGCCTTTCAGCGTTGCGCAGAGCTCCTGCTCGGCTTTGTTGTTGGGCGTGAGATCGTCGTCGAGGAACGCCAGCAGATCCTGTTGCGACGCCTCGCTGCTGGCAAGCCCTGCCAGGTTACGCGGGCAGACGTAGCGCCCGCGGCCAAAGGCGGCCGTAAACCGCAGGTCGGGGATGATTTTGCGCAGCAGGGGCAAATCTTTGCTGAAGATCTGGTCCTGCAAGGCCACGTTGGCGGTGCTGACCACCAGCGTTTTGTCCTCCTCCCGCGCGATGGCGATGCCGGGAATGAGATACGACAGGGTTTTCCCGACGCCGGTCGGGGCTTCAATCGCCAGATGTCGCCCGTCGTCCCCGGCGAGCGTTTTTGCCACGTCGGCAATCATCTGCCGCTGCGGCGCTCGGGGGATAAAATCGGGGATCTGCTGCTGTAGCGCCTTATACCAGGCGCCTATTTGCGCTTTCAGCGCCGCGGTTAAAGCCATTGGAAAACCTGAAATACTGTATAAACAGCCACTATTGTGGCACTTTCTCTTCGCTGCCGCAAAAAGAAAAGCCCGGCTTTACGACCGGGCTTCCAGATTACTGCGGGTTAGCAGGCTTGCGCGGGCGGCGTCGGCGCTGCCCTTCCCCTGCCGGCTTGCCTTCGCCGCTGCGCCACGGATTGTCACCGGCCGGTTTGCTGTCGTTGCCACGACG
>ERZ772884.2267-NODE-2267-length-11328-cov-5.601526_pt1 | contig 11328 bp, 10 predicted proteins | sample MGYA00580574_ERZ772884 | MGnify/ENA primary metagenome ERZ772884 (study PRJEB29015, sample SAMEA2737690) | human gut metagenome | biome: human gut; feature: human-associated habitat; material: faeces | place: China | collected 2012 ... | reverse complement strand
ATACAATTCGTATCGCATAATCAGTCGAACTCTTCAGCTTCATTGCTTTACCTCGTTTTAACTAAACTCTATACAGTCTTAGTTCATATTAAAAAAATTGTGTTTTTATAACTGCTTAATTATTATAACTTTAAATATAATTTATTATAATGCACAAAACATGTAAGAATTTTGGCGATTTATTGTAAAAAGTGTTCCAATTATAACAATTTTATTTTATAACCATAAAAAAAAGAGAATCATATCCAATTATATGATTCTACATTGTTTCAACCAATCTATAGGTAATCAATCCATTTCGTACAGCTAACATTTCTGCTGGATTATCAAAATCCATATCAGATATTTCTTTAATCTTTTCTAGACGATACGAAACTGTTCTATAATGTACAAACATTTTTTCAGAAGTTTGTTTCAAACTCTGTTTGTTGTTAAGAAAACATTCCAATGTTTCAATAAGACTTCCATTTTTTTGTTTATCGTATTCATACAATTTTTGTAAAGATTCAGGTACATAAGATAGTAGCTCTTTCTTATCACTAACCTTTACAAACATTCTAAAAAAGCCTAACTTTGAACATTCAACAACCGATTTATTTTCGTCACCTATTACTTTACGAATAACATGAATATATTCCAAGGCTATTTTAGAATCAGAAAACGATTCCTTTAATGCATGGTACCCTTTTACTTTTTTACCGATTCCTACTATAAATTCAGCATTCGCATGTCGCTTATCCAAATTACTTTGAATCTTCTTTTGCAGTTCTTCAATTCTCAATCGAAGTTGAAGATTACTCATCTGTTCATCTTTCTTGCAAATATAAATAATTTGGTTTGTATTACTCATCGTATACTTTTCTGGTAAATCACGTAAAAATTCCTTTTCTACGATTTCCGTTTGTCTTAACTGTTCACTCGTGAATCTTTGATTATTATTTCTTGAAAGCAAACGAAAAACAACAACACGAAGATCATCCGTATCCTTTAATCCAAGAATATTCGCAACATCATCCTCTTCTTCATTTGATAGCGTACCAACTAATAAGCGATATTCTAAATCTTTTTGATACTTATTGTTCAACTCTTCCTCAGCAGAAAGGCGCATCATTGCAAACTGTAAAGATGTAATTGCATCTTCCATACCACAAAAATCCATACCAGTTAATTCATTATTTTTTTCAGTCATCACAAGATAAAAATATCGACCATCAAACAATTGTATCTTATTGATATATTCTACATATTCTCTTTTTTGTATAAAGTATTGATGCTTAGTTACGATATCTGGTATATAGCTTTTTACATTTTGAGCAACATTAAAACCTGCAGGATTTTTTTCACTCGATGCGTAACAATCATAATTACTACTATATAATGCAACTGGATTGTCTAACATTTTATTAAGTAAAACTAATAGTTTTTCAATCACAACATTCAAATCAGATTCATGTAATAAAACATCACTAAAATTTTCATGTGTCAAAATAAAATATGAATAGTTAGCAAGCTCCTCATCAAACACTTGTTTTAATATATATTTAACAATACGCCAAAAATATTGATTTTGTAACATTTCTAAAACCGGAATTCGATTTTCATCACAATACTCCAATAAAATATCAAATAAATAAGATGGAATAGATTCATTTCGCATAATAATAAATCCACTAATTTCCTTTTTATTTAACTCTTCCAAATGAAAAAGAAACTGATCTTTACTCATTTTTTCATACACATTAAGACTCGTTAAAAGTATTTCCCCACCAATTATATGCTTCTCTGTATCTAATTCTTCAACAATTCTAATTCCTTTTATTTCTCTGTCTACCCCCCCCCGAGATTTTTGCCTATTAACCGAATCTGCAAATTTTCATTTGATTCAAGTAAGTTTTTTACGGTATACACATTACATCCCACACTTTCATATTTATGACACTGAATCATAAACTATATACTGTATTTTTTACTCACTCAGTTTGCCCTGCTTTTGTTGGTAAAACTTCATAATGCTCTAACAAAAAATACTATTTGTTAATTCAATTATATTTAAACCCATATTTTCTGTCTAGAAGCTTACATATAAAAAGTAGACCAATTTTATTTCGAGCCTTTACTGCTTGTTTCTATGTATAGGCAAAACTAGCATTAAAACTCAACAGTTTCCCTTTTTTTCGACTCTTGGGTGAAACTTTGGCAGAAGACATCCTTCTCTTTTTTAGAGTGGCTTCATTTTTTGAATCTATAAAGTGCTTTTAGACATTCAGTCTGATAAAAGTGTTTATGAGATGTAAGACTAGTCTAGTTTTCTCGATTGCTTTGAGGACGCTCTCATCAGATGAAAAAGAAAACTTAAAACAAGAGTTTTGTCGTTTTGTACAAAGCGTGAACAAAACGCCTGCTGAAAACGCTGAGAACCAATTCGACAGAAACAAGCTTTTCTGAACGAGTAAGCATAATAAAAGGATTCCGTTTCAAGAATCCTGTTTTTTCATTGTGTTTTATGGGTTAACTAAACTTAGATGCTTTACGATATACATAGTAATAAAGAAGAACAACAAACCCTGTTAAAACAGTCTGTTCTATGTCGTGTTGAACAGCACATTTAACCATGTCAATCAGAAACGCTAAAGTTACCAGCCCAAGTGAACACACTCTTAGCTGTCTTTTTTTAGAGAAAGTCATTGGAAAACCGATGCATATTAAAACCACAAGTACAATATTAATTAAATTCATCTCAATCTCTCCACCTAAAAGTAGACTCCGACAATCATATAATCTGTTGTATCTCCATACAGGGTTCCATATCCATATCCAAATCTGTCATCAGATGTTTGCCCATGAAGAACATAAGGGCGTTTAAATACGTATAGTTTTTGAGATTTTCCGAAAGTATTCATATCATAATCAATTCTTTTAAGACTCTTGACTAGAGGAATTACTCTTTCGTTTGCTTCATTATCTGGGATATTGCTTAGCACTTTTCCTGAAACGAGTTTTAAACCACTCATTACAATATCAGTGTCATCTACGATTCGAAGTCCAGAGCATCCCTGAGTCACCACTAAAGAACAATACTTCATGTGTCTTTCCATAACGAATATGTTTCTAAGCATCATAAACTCTTTCTTTGATGTCGAGAAATCATCTAGAATTTGGATGGTTTTTGATTTTGAGTCTAGACTGACCATATATGCATCGTCTGCTTTAAACGTTTTCGCCACATGTTTCTTGTATATTTTGAGTTGTAACACTTTTAGCTCATCTAGATAATCGCCTATTTCTGCGTCAATTTTATACATTCTGTCTGTTTCATTCTTGTCATATGCATCGCTCATTTCTTGCTTCAATGCTTCTAATTTAGCGTATGCTTTTTGGTATTCTTTTGTATTTGTTGGGTCAAAATGCATTGTCTTTCTCCTGTATTTTTCGATATGTATAGTAAAGGACTGCTTAAACAGTCCATTTATACTATAATTCTATTTTTGTTTGGCATGTTCGTCAAACGCTTTTGAAAGTATACGTTCAACAGCAACAGTCTTACTTAAACCAGTTTCTTCACAGTATTTTTCGAGCTGTTCGTAGATGCTGCTTTGGATCTTTATGTTGAGGGCTTTCCAGTCTTTTCTTGGTTTTGGCATTTGAATCACCTCTTAATAGTCCTTCCATTGTGTCTCATTTGCAATGTCTGTAATTGGTCTGCCATTGTAAGTGAAATAATGTGGTCCAGCAATTGCTTTTATTCCTTTAATCCCACGAACAACAGCTGATAAAGATGTAATCTCGTTATTGTAAATCACCTTGCGAGGCCCTTCGACCGTAACCACAACTGTAGGGTCTTCTGTGTATACAAGCTTAGCTCCTACTGGGATTCCACACTCCTCAAAGTTAATTGATGGACGCTTTTTATTTTGTTGATGCGCTGTTTGTTTATCATCATCAACTAGCAGAGTTAATTTATCTTGAGAACCACTGATGATTGCAATAGCTTCAAGTAGCTCATACGCTTCCTTTGGCTTCATAACAATGAACTCTCTATTCTTAGAAACCCTTAAATCAGGATTTAGATTATCAATCAATTTATGAAGCTTTTTATCTTCAAGGTTTCCTGATGTTTCATACGTAGCATATACTTCATACTCATAAGGAAGAGCGGTTGTGCTAAGTTGTTTTCTTCTTGCTTCCACGTCAGTAGCATAGCCTATTTTGACCATACCTTTTAAGCAAGGATTTGTCATGATATAAATGTATCCTTTTTGCATGTTATTTTCCATTTTCTTTAAAAGCTTTACTTAATATACGTTCAACAGCCACGGTTTTGCTTTGACCTGTATCTTCGCAGTATTTTTCAAGCTGTTCATAAACAGTTCTATCCAGCTTGATGTTCAATGCTTTCCAGTCTTTATTCTGTTTTGCCATTTTCATCACCTTCTACATTTACAAAAGATACCTTTCCACCGATACCAAAGTACTTTTCAAAGAATTCTTTTAGTTTATCAATGACGGTTTCTTTCTTCTTGGCACGAGCTCCACCTCCACCGAATCGGCTAATTGGAGGTAGGATTTTTTCAATATCTGTACCAGTAGTCTTGATTTCTCCGTCTTTAAATGAGTTTTCCAAGAATTTACGAGTTTCTTCAGGTTTCAATCTTTCGTCCTGAATCATTGTCTTTAAATCAGTTTCTCTTTGTTTAGCAACATAAGAGTTCCATTCAGAAATGACATCATCCATTTCGTTGACTTCTTCAATAAAGTCTTCGATAAGCTCTTTTTTGCTTCTAAGCTCAGGACTTGATTTGACAGCTTTCTGGATGGTAACAAGAAGTTCCTTATCTTCTCCATGTTCGTCCTTGTATTTCTTAACAAGCATCAGAATATAGTCGATATTGATTTCAATCTGCTTTACAAGTTCGACTTCAAAGACGATATCCTCGGTAACATCCTTAACATCCTTCTTGTTCTTTTCTTTCCATTCAGCATACAAATCCTGATAGCGTCCTGAATAGTCCTGTAAATCTCTAGGATTCAGCAGTTCTTTATCCGCAAACTCATCGAATGAAGAAAGAAGATTTCTCATCTTCAGAATTGCTCCAAATAGTTTGATGAATTCAACTTGGTTCTTTTCACCGATAATTTGAGGGTCTGTTAATGGATATTTCTCCTGCAACTGTTTGATCATATCCACATATCCAGGTTTATCCTTACCATCTTCTGTAGTGAAACCATAGTAGTAATCGTTAAATTTTCTTAGAAGAACGATTCCACCTGCCTGTTTATCACCAAATAAGGAGATAGCAGCGTCTACTCGTTTCTGAAGGTTTCTGAAACATACGATGTTTCCAAACGTTTTTACACTGTTTAAGATTCGATTGGTACGAGAGAATGCCTGAATCAATCCGTGCATCTTCAGGTTCTTATCGACCCATAATGTATTTAACGTAGTTGCATCGAAACCTGTAAGGAACATATTGACCACGATAAGCAGGTCTAATTCCTTGTTTTTCATACGCAATGATACGTCTTTATAATAGTTCTGAAATTTATCAGAGTCTGTAGAATAAGCTGTGTGGAACATCTGATTGTAGTCCATGATTGCCATATCCAAGAAATCTCTTGCACTCTGATCTAGCTTAGATGTATCTTCAGGATTTTCGTCGTCAATGATTCCATTTCCATCATCAATCTCAGCTTCATTAGCCCCATAACTGAAGATAGTTGCAATCTTAAGCTTTTTAGTTGGGTCTTCTTCCATCTGTTTTTTAAATTCCAGATAGTACTTCTTGGCCATGTCCACAGAAGATACTGCAAAAATACTGTTGAATCCACTGACTCTTTGCTTCTTTTTGATTTCTTCCACCTTGCCTTGAGATGCTGAAGCAACCTCAGAAACATTCATAAGCTGGCTGTAGATATAGGACTTGTCTCCACGATATGTTTTCTGGTCGAAATGGTCCAAAATGTACTTTGTCACCAGCGTGATTCGCTCTGGAGCTTCGAAAGCTTTTTTACGGTCGATATTCCATACTTCTTCATCATCAATATCGGCGTTGATATCCATTGTCTTGATGTAATCAACACGGAATGGAAGTACGTTTTTATCATTGATAGCATCTACGATTGTATATGCATGCAGCTGGTCTCCAAACGTCTGCTCTGTAGTGATAAAATGAGCATTTCGCACGGCTCCTGCATTGGCAGGAAAAATTGGCGTTCCTGTAAAGCCAAACAAATGATACTTCTTGAAGCTCTTAACAATAGCTGAGTGCATATCTCCAAACTGGCTTCTATGACACTCGTCAAAGATGATAACTATATGTTTATCAAAGACAGGATGTCCTTTGTATTTCTTGATAAAGGTAGATAACTTCTGAATCGTTGTAATGATGATGTGTGCATTGTCGTCTTCCAACTGCTTCTTTAATACGTTTGTATTACTGTTCGAGTTGGCACAGCCCTTCTCAAAACGGTCGTATTCTTTCATTGTCTGGTAGTCCAAATCCTTACGGTCTACAACGAATAGAACTTTGTCGATGTAATCGAGCTGACACGCCAAACGAGCCGTCTTGAAGCTAGTCAGAGTCTTGCCCGAGCCCGTCGTATGCCAAATATAGCCGCCTCCAGCAATCGTTCCATACTTTTTATAATTGTTTGCGATTTCGATACGGTTCAGAATTCTTTCTGTTGCCGTAATCTGATATGGTCGCATGACCAATAGCATGTCTTCGGCTGTGAAGACACAGTATTTTGTTATAATATTCAGCAATGAATGCTTAGCAAAGAATGTTTTTGTGAAGTCAATCAAATCAGGGATAATGTGATTGTCTGCATCTGCCCAGAATGACGTAAATTCAAAGGAGTTACTTGTCTTTTCTCTGCGTGTATTTTTAGAGTTGGCATCTTTGATGGCATTGAATCGTGTACTGTTTGAGTAGTATTTCGTGTTTGTTCCGTTTGATATGACGAATATCTGCACGTATTCAAACAGTCCAGAACCTGTCCAGAAAGAGTCTCTCTGGTATCTATTGATTTGGTTGAAAGCCTCTCGAATAGGAACACCACGACGTTTAAGTTCTATATGCACCAAAGGGAAGCCGTTTACCAGCACTGTTACATCGTAACGATTGTCATGTCTGGCTCCGTCTTCCTGTTTGACTTCATACTGGTTTATAACCTGAAGTCTATTATTATGCACTTGTTTTTTATCAATCAATGTGATGTTCTTACTTGAACCGTCATCACGAATCAGCACTTGAACGTAATCTTCCTGAATCTTTCTCGTTTTTTCTACGATATGATCATTCGGATTAGCAATGCTGTTTTTAAAGAATCTATCCCATTCATCATCAGAAAACGTATAATGGTTCAATTCTTCAAGTTTTGTTCTAAGGTTTTTGATTAGATCATCTTCCGTATGAATAGGAAGGTACTCGTATCCCTGTTCGCCAAGGATACGAATGAATTCTTTCTCCAGTTCAGCCTCAGACTGATACGAGTCTGCTTTGCGTTTTACAGGTTCATATCCGGCTACAACTGTATTCTCACTTGTTTCTGCTACGATGTTAAAATAAGGCATGTTAGTTCACCTCTGATTCGTTTAATTCTTTGAATGTTAACAGCTTATCTCGATAGTATTCGTATTGTTTTTGTCGAGATTCGATTTCAGAAGAAATTTTTGATTGCAATGTGTTATAGAGGGCATTGACAATATCTAACATATTCACTATTTCAGATTGATTTTCAAAATCTAATAAAGGAACTGGAAAATCAACAATGATACTTTGATTCAAATGTTTTATAGTTCCTCCAGTTACTCGACCCTTTGCAAATTCCATCAAATGTTTAGATGCTAGTAGGTAATATAAATACCGAGGATTAATATTATCAACGGTTGGTCTTACAACAAATACGCCAGCATTTAATGTAGCTGGTTTATCTAATCCTGTTACAAAAGCAACTTTCCCTAGTGTTCCATCTTTTGTAACTAAAACGTCATTGTTTTGAATTTGAATATTAGCATCTTGGTCATATCTTTCCTTATTTACATAATGACAGTTTTTAAAATCCACTTGTCCATTAGAAAAATCTGTTCCAGTAATTAGATAATAGTCTCCTTTATGTAAATACTCTTTTCTTGTTAACCCTTGCCAGCCAATACGTGCTTTAATATGACATATATCACCTAAACGGATTTTTGTGGCTCCGTTCCCATTAAGCAAAGTTTCTTCATAATGTTCATATTGCTTCTTACGAGCTTCAAACTCTTTGTTCAACTCAGACTGAAGTTCTGCTGTTTTTGCTGTGAAGTCGTCTAGAAGACGAACGATTTCTTTCTGGACTTCTAATGGGGGGACCGGAATTTCTACATTTTTCAAATCACGCATTGGGATACTTTTAACTGTCCCACCACAAACATAGTTCATATATTTTGATACAATCTTTGAGGATTGCAAAACATAGCCTAAATATTTTGGAACAATTAAGGTGATAATAGGATGCAAAGCGTAAACCCCTTCCTTAATATTCCAATTTTTAGGGGCTTCATTTAAAACGACGATTCTGCCAATTGTTCCAGTTCCAGAAAATAGAACAGTGTTTTCATCAAGCTTTGAACGATTATTGCACAACATCATTGCCTCATCGTTGATTTTATCTGTTTTGTCCGAAAATATTATATTACCATCTACCATTTCTCGAATTGTTACATAATAGTTTTCTGCGTCTATTGTATTTACTTTAAAAAACTTACGTGGATTTAAGCCTGTGTTTATATCCGTACATACCTCTTTAATTTTTCTAAATTTTACGCCATCTGGACATAAACTTTTAATCAAATCATCAAGTCTACTCATAAACATTTAACCTCCTTGACGCACTCTTTTATAGTTGGAAAAACAACTTCAGCTTCTGTTCCTCTTGATATGCCAATAGCTTCTAAATTTATACCGTAATAAGAATTTTGTATAATTCCATGAATCCATAAAATTTTACCGTATAATTTTGATTCTAAATAATTGTTTTGAGCATTTTTACTCCATGAAACATATAAATCGTTATACTGAAGCTCTAGATTTTCGTTTAATTTACTGCTATCACCATGTCCTAAATAGCGATATACTTCTCCTTGATATAATAATTCATCGGCTATATCTTTGTCTTGCTGAGTAGAATTAGGACTGTTTTTTAATGTTAATAGTAATTTCATAAATTCTTTAAAAAAAGTTTGAAAGGCATTCTGAATTACTTTATCTTTTTTTATACCTACATATGTATTACCTTTCCAAAAATTACAAGCATCACAAATATATTTACCACATAATTTGTCCATATGTTCCTCATCAATACATTTTCTTATTTGTTTTGTAGCAATGTCTAATCCATTACAAATTCCTTTTATATCATTAGAAAACATAGGCATAATACTTTTAGTCATCTTATTTCCCTTCAATCTCAGCAATAATCTTGTCAATTTCAGTTCTTAAAGCTTCCTGTTTAGCTACAATTTCCTTAATCTGCTGATTCAATACTTTGATATCAACCTTTTCTGTTGTATCTTCTGGTTCCACATAGGTAGATACAGATAAGTTGAAGTTGTTTTCTTCAATTTCATTCAAATCAGCTACGTGTACGAAATGCTCTACTTCTTCACGTTTTGTATATGCGTCAACAATGTGATCAATATTCTCATCAGTTAACTTGTTATTGTTTGTAACCTTGACATATTCCTTAGAGGCATCAATAAACAATACGTTATTATCCGTCTTACCTTTACGCATAACCATGATGCATGTGGCAATTGAGGTTCCAAAGAATAGATTATCAGGAAGCTGGATGATTGCGTCAACAAAATTGTTTTCTACTAAATATTTACGAATCTTCTGCTCAGCACCACCTCTGTACATGATTCCAGGGAAACATACTACAGCAGCCGCACCGTTTGGAGCTAACCAAGATAACGAGTGCATAATAAATGCCATGTCTGCTTTCGATTTAGGGGCTAAAACACCAGCTGGGGCAAAACGAGGGTCGTTGATTAATGTTGCGTCGTCGTCACCTTTCCACTTGATGGAATATGGATAATTCGACACGATCAATTCAAATGGTTCATCATCCCAGTGTTGAGGATTTGTCAATGTATCGTCACATTGGATATTGAATTTGTCAAACCCAATTCCGTGTAAAAACATATTGATACGGCATAAGTTGTATGTCGTAACGTTGATTTCCTGACCGTAGAATCCGTTTGTAACCGCACCTTCACCTAAAACGTCCACTGCTTTTAAAAGTAATGAGCCCGAACCGCAGGCAGGGTCATACACTTTATTAACCGTTTTTTTGCCAACGGTACCTAGTTTTGAAAGGAGGACTGACACTTCACCAGGTGTATAGTACTCTCCCCCGCTCTTACCCGCATTGCTTGCATACATAGACATTAAGTATTCATATGCATCACCGAAAGCATCAATGCTATGATCGCTCACTGATCCTAATTTCATGCTTTCGATTCCTTTTAACAACTTGCAAAGACGTTCATTACGCTTAGCTACGGTATTACCTAATTTGTTATTATTCACATCAAAATCGTCAAACAAACCTTTAAAATCATTCTCAGAAGCACTTCCTTGAGCTGATTCTTCAATATGTCTGAACACTGTCTCAAGTGTTTCGTTTAAATTCTCGTCATTTTCACAACGTTTTACTACGTTACAGAACAATTCGCTTGGAAGAATGAAGAAACCTTGTTCTTGAATCAAGCCTTCACGAGCTTCTTCTGCATCAGAATCTGACATTTCTTCAAACTTGAAGCCTGTGTTCCCTGCTTCTTCTTCACCTTTATTGATGTAATCTGCTAGTTTTTCCGAAATATAACGATAGAACATCGTTCCAAGTACATAATTCTTGAAATCCCATCCATCAACTGCACCACGTAATTCGTCTGCAATAGCCCAGATGGCTCTATGCAATTCTTCACGTTCTTGCTCTTTTTTAGTATCTACTGCCATATTAACCCTCCATAAATATTCGAAAATATAACCTTTACATATAGTATATCATCTTCGTGTAGCAGAGTGTAGCTCAGATTAACGTCGTTTTACTATCTGTTAATGTATTCCTGTCACATACAAAAAAAGACTCTTTCGAGCCTCTATTGATCATGTCTAACAACTGTCCCATATTTAAACTGTCCATCTTCATAAACAAAAGACCATTCTTGATTCCAATCATGGATTTGATCATCAGGAGTTGTGGAGTACAAAGCAAACCATACTTCATCACAATGTCATTAAGTTAAGAGATGACGAACCATCCGGATACTATTGTCTGGATGGT
>ERZ772884.2265-NODE-2265-length-11330-cov-8.236541_pt1 | contig 11330 bp, 2 predicted proteins | sample MGYA00580574_ERZ772884 | MGnify/ENA primary metagenome ERZ772884 (study PRJEB29015, sample SAMEA2737690) | human gut metagenome | biome: human gut; feature: human-associated habitat; material: faeces | place: China | collected 2012 ... | reverse complement strand
GCCACGGCAGGGTGCCGTTTTTACGCACTTCAGCCTGACGCTGCACCAGACGGTGTGCGTAGGTGACCGGCGCTGGCATCAGCACGTCGGTTTCGTTGGTTGCATAGCCGAACATCAGGCCCTGGTCGCCCGCGCCCTGTTCCAGCGGATCGGCACGGTCAACGCCCTGGTTGATGTCTGGAGACTGTTTGCCAATTGCGCTCAGTACCGCGCAGGAGTTGGCATCAAAGCCCATATCAGAATGCACATAACCGATCTCACGCACCGTGTTACGGGTGATCTCTTCGATATCAACCCATGCGCTGGTGGTGATCTCACCGCCAACCAGAACCATGCCGGTTTTGACATAGGTTTCACACGCGACGCGTGCTTTTGGATCCTGCGCGAGGATCGCATCCAGCACCGCATCGGAGATTTGGTCAGCAATTTTATCAGGATGTCCTTCTGATACGGACTCGGACGTAAACAGGTGTTTTGCCATGTTTTATTTCACCTAAGAGGAATTTGGTTAGCTCAAGCTGCTGTGTGGAATAGCCAAAGGAGATAATTCTACCAAGGCCTGCAGGTTTTTGACACTGGCAGTATGAGTGTTAATCAGTATAGATGGATTAACATCTGGATGGCTATTTTAGGTCACTTCTTCACCCGATTTCCAGTTTTTTTTGACTCATCTCTCACTCAGTTGAAATTGCTGCTGGCAAAAATTCCTGACGGTGCTGGCAACACGCGCATTTTTGTTTTGCTTTTTAGCCCCCTTCTCGGTATAAAACGCGGCGCGCGGCTCATATAAAATAAGCGCTCGATGAACTCATCGTGTCGCCACTTCCAGCCGGGTAAAGCAGTGAACTTTTAGCTTTGGCTTGGGGTCCGTTTCAGCAGAGGCGGCCGTGGAGGTGATACGAGATAATGAACCATCGTTTTCCGCTAATTCAGCGCAGCCGTTCTGGCGCGCATTTGATTCCCGCAACCCGCATTTCTAGTCTGCAAACCTGCCGATGTTATACCCATCTCGGCGCTTCTCAGGATTCCAGGGCCGGTCACGCTTTGTGAAAACTGAACAAGGGCGCTCTTGTTAATACAAGAGTTTTCTCGTGGTTTCGCCGAACCTTGTCATACAGAGTTCGGATACGTGTTTTACAATGATATGAATAAGAAACCGGTCGCACGGTCTGGATTTCAGCATACTCTGCTGGGAAACGGAGCCGTTTATGGGTTGTTATCGCCGTATAACGCTGCGATAGTAGTCAACTGTTTTACACTTAATACAAAGAGTTGAGGTTCGCTATGTCTGACGACATGTCTTCTTTTTCGCCTTCGTCAGCGGGCGAACAGGGTGTACTACGTTCTATGCAGGAGGTTGCGATGAGCTCCGAGGAAGCCAGCAAGATGCTGCGCACTTACAATATTGCCTGGTGGGGCAATAACTACTACGACGTCAACGAACTGGGCCACATCAGCGTCTGCCCGGATCCCGACGTCCCTGAAGCGCGCGTGGATCTCGCCAAACTGGTGAAAGCCCGTGAGGCTCAGGGCCAGCGTTTGCCTGCACTGTTCTGCTTCCCGCAGATCCTGCAACATCGCCTGCGTTCGATTAACGCCGCGTTCAAACGCGCGCGTGAATCCTACGGCTATAAAGGCGACTACTTCCTGGTTTACCCGATCAAGGTAAACCAGCACCGCCGCGTGATTGAATCGCTGATCCACTCCGGCGAGCCGCTGGGGCTGGAGGCAGGTTCCAAAGCGGAACTGATGGCCGTGCTGGCGCATGCGGGGATGACCCGTTCAGTGATCGTCTGTAACGGCTATAAAGACCGTGAATACATTCGTCTGGCGCTGATTGGCGAGAAGATGGGCCACAAGGTCTATCTGGTTATCGAGAAGATGACTGAAATCGCCATCGTGCTGGAAGAGGCCGAGCGTCTGAACGTGGTGCCGCGCCTTGGCGTGCGTGCGCGTCTGGCGTCACAGGGTTCCGGAAAATGGCAGTCCTCCGGCGGTGAAAAATCCAAGTTCGGCCTGGCGGCCAACCAGGTGCTGCAGCTGGTAGAAATTCTGCGCGAGCGTGGTCGTCTGGACAGCATTCAGCTGCTGCACTTCCACCTCGGCTCGCAGATGGCCAACATTCGCGATATCGCCACCGGCGTGCGTGAATCGGCGCGTTTCTACGTTGAGCTGCACAAGCTTGGCGTGAATATTCAGTGCTTCGACGTGGGCGGCGGCCTGGGCGTGGACTATGAAGGGACCCGCTCACAATCTGATTGTTCCGTGAACTACGGCCTGAACGAATACGCGAACAACATCATCTGGGCGATCGGCGACGCCTGTGAAGAGAACGGCCTGCCGCACCCGACGGTGATTACCGAATCCGGTCGCGCGGTGACCGCGCACCATACGGTGCTGGTCTCTAACATTATCGGCGTTGAGCGCAGCGAAACCACCGAAGCGACGCCGCCGGCAGACGATGCCCCGCGTTCCCTGCAAAGCATGTGGGAAACCTGGCAGGAGATGCACGAGCCGGGCACGCGTCGTTCCCTGCGCGAATGGCTGCACGACAGCCAGATGGATCTGCACGACATTCACGTCGGCTACTCCTCAGGCACCTTCAGCCTGCAGGAGCGCGCGTGGGCAGAGCAGCTCTATTTGAATATGTGCCATGAAGTGCAGAAGCAGCTCGACCCGAGCAACCGCGCCCACCGTCCGATAATCGACGAGCTGCAGGAGCGTATGGCGGATAAGATTTACGTCAACTTCTCGCTGTTCCAGTCGATGCCGGATGCCTGGGGTATCGATCAGCTGTTCCCGGTTCTGCCGCTGGAAGGATTGAATCACGCCCCGGAACGTCGCGCGGTGCTGCTGGACATCACCTGCGACTCTGACGGCGCCATCGACCACTACGTGGACGGCGACGGTATCGCCACGACGATGCCAATGCCGGAATACGACCCGGAGAACCCGCCAATGCTGGGCTTCTTTATGGTCGGCGCGTATCAGGAGATCCTCGGCAACATGCACAACCTGTTCGGCGATACCGAGGCGGTTGACGTGTTTGTCTTCCCTGACGGCAGCGTGGAAGTTGAGCTGTCTGACGAAGGGGATACCGTGGCGGACATGCTGGAATACGTTCAGCTGGATCCGAAAACCCTGCTCACGCAGTTCCGCGACCAGGTGAAAAACACCGGGCTGGACGATGCGCTGCAGCAGCAGTTCCTGGAAGAGTTTGAAGCGGGTCTGTACGGATATACGTATCTGGAAGACGAATAACGTTCGAAAGGGGCGTTAAAAAAAGGGTCTGACGAAAGTCAGACCCTTTTGTTTTAGCTGTACTGCTCGTCGGTGAAGGTAATGGTTACCGGAGCATAGATATCAATCGGTCGATCGATTTGCAACGCCTTCCACTGTGGGCGCGCGTTCATCGCACCTTTGCTCATGTCGCCATTCCACTTCTTGTGTTCCGGCGTTTTCGGCATGTCCATCCCGGTCTGACCGGTGGACGACCCCGGAGAAAGCTTAACGTCATTCCCTTTGGTGTTGCTGGATGGCGCAACGCCGTTGGTCATGTCGCCATTCCACTGCTTGTGTTCCGGCGTTTTCGGCATATCCATCCCGGTCTGACCGGTGGACGAACCCGGCGAGAGCTTGACGTCATCGCCTTTGGTGTTGCTGGATGGCGCAACGCCGTTGGTCATGTCCCCATTCCACTTCCTGTGGTCCGGTGTTTTCGGCATGTCTTTACCGGTTTTACCCGTTGCAGAGCCAGGAGAGAGCACCGGATAGTTAGTTTCCGGTACGGCCCATTTCTTCACTGGCGTAACCGTTGTGGCTTCTGGTTTCGCTTTTGGCGTAACCGTTGCGGCCTCTGGTTTCGCTTTTGGCGTCAGCGGCTGGGACGTTGACGGCGCAACGTTTGGCACGGCTTCACTGCGTGCGGTTTCAGACGCGACGGCCTCCTTATGGACCACCGAAGAGGCGGACGTGGAGGTCGTTGTCGCCGTCGTTTTCTCAATCGTCATATGCTGAGAATCAGACGTTGTACGCGTCGTGGTTGTCGTCTGCTGCTGCGTTGAGCCTGGCTTAGTCGGCGTACACTTCTGAGGGCAGCCGCCATCGTCCGTATGGCCGTCATCCGGCTTCGCTGGAGTATCGCTGTCTGCGTCAGCGCCGCTTTTCTTCTTCTTACGAATCCCCGGATCGGCAAGCGTGTAGGAAATGTTATTTCCTGCTTCTTTCTCATCACGCGTGACAACCGACATTTCATCTTTATTGGTATTGAGATCGCCATTCACTGCCGCACTGGTGGTGTCACCCACGGCGATAGTGGATTTCTGCGTTTCGTTGTAGTGAATTTCATCCACGGTGTCGACGTAGATGTTACCGGAAGGCACTACGCCATTGCTCAGGCCAATGCCGCCACCGCCGTACAGACCATCCTGCTCAACGTGGTCTTCCAGCGTTTTCGCATTGATATCACCCGCAACGTTCACCGATCCGGTGCCATCCTGAGATACCAGATTAGCCCCGGTCATATTGAGGTCGCCTCCGGTTTTCACATTCAGCTCGCCGCTGGTATTGATACCGGATTGCTTCGCTGTTTTAGACGAATCGTAACTTTCAGAGCCGCCGCCCCCGTTGACGGACGCGTTCGGGATGATGCCCGCTGCCGAGACGGAGATGCCCACAGAAGCGCCCCAGTTACCGCGGCTGCTTTCGGTGTGCTCGGTATTCTGCACGGAGGTGATATTCATATCGCCTGCAACGTTAACATCCGCTTTTTCTGCATCGATGTTAGCGCCCTTCATGTTCATATCACCGCCAGCGTTCACTGTCACCGTGTTGCCGTTGATAGTACTGTTCTTATACGACGTAGAGTTACCCGAGCCGTGTTCCGTACTGCCGTTGTAATCGACTGAAATACCGCCGCTTGCGCCAGTTATATCCACTCCCACGCCTGCGGTAAGACCGCCTTTGTGTTTTTCGGTTTCATTGGTGTAAGAGGTTGTTGATTTCGCTGCGTTAATGTCCACATTACCACCCGCATTGATCTCCGTATTCTGCGAGTTCACGTTCACGCCGTTGAGCGTGGTATCGTTGGTCGAATTAATGCTGACGTTTTTAGCATTAATATTGGTGGTATTCTCCGCCGTTGCGGTGCGCGTTTCTTTCGTTTTTGTCGTGTTCCCGCCGAAAGTGACGGAGCCGCCAGCAAGATCGTTTAGCATGATGTTGGACACATCGCCCAGCACTTCCGCCGTCGTGGTTCCGCTGTTAATCGACTGGCCTTGCTGCGATTTATCAATGAGATTCCCGGTTTTGTCGATCGCATCAACTACCGCACTGTGGGCCTCACCTGAAACACCGACAAAGCGGTCTTTATGTGCGACGGTGGTTTTGGTTTCATCCTCGTATTTGGTGCTTGCGACATCCTTCGCGTTAATGCTGAGCTTATCTCCGGCGGAGAGGTCAGCGCCGCCAATATCCGCCGTTTTTCCTGCATTTACGGAACCGGAATCGGTAAAATTAATGGACGCGTTGGTGTTCTGCTTGCTCTGGGTCGACACGGTATCGGTTGTGTCTTCCATACCCACCTTGAAACCGGCAGTATCGGTGATCGGTGCGCGGCCCGGTTTGGCACCAATCGCGGAGGTTTCAGAATTACCGCCTGCGCTGGTGTAGTCGCCAGAGGTGGTATTTTTTGTGGTGCCGTCGTTTTTGCCGTAGGAAGCCGAGGCGGATTTACCGGCGCCGCTGATGCCGGCCTCAGCAACAAACTGGCGAGACTGTGTGGTGTGTTCCTCAGCGGACACGTTTTCAGACGTCTTTATCTCAACGTTTTCTGCCGCGTTGATGGAGCCGCTTTTCGCGTCAATGCTGCCGCCTTCGATGACCACATTCTTGCTGGCATCAATCTGCACATTGCCGCCAGCCTTGACGGTTGCGCCGATAGCTTCGCCGGTCACCGTTTTGGTGTCGGTGGTGGTATAGCTGGACAGACCGTTGATCTCGGTATTGATGGTACGGTTAGAATCAATCTGATGCAGGTCGTTGAAGGTGACGTCACCTTCGCTCGCCTTCATATTCACGTCCTGGCCTGCCGTAATATCAGCCGCGTTGGAAGTGATGGTTTTCGCCTGCATGTTGATACTGCCGCCTGCGGTGACGCCATCATCGTGCGCATGAATCTTCTGCTTGCCGTCTTCGCCGTGTCCGACAGATGCGGTCAGGGTGATGTCGCCCTTTTCAGCCTTCATGTCAATGTCGCCACCGGCGTTCACTGCCGCGCCGTTTGAGGCAATGCTGCCATTTTCCGACGTCATTGAGACGTTACCGCCCGCCGAGATGCCAGCATCTGTCGCATTGCTAATGTTGTTAATATCCCCTTTGGATTTCAGCGTAACGTCACCCTTAGAGGAGAGGGTACCGTTCACGTTGTTAATGGCGGTGGCATCAACTGAAAGGCTATTTCCGGCTGCAATGGACGCTGTGCCTTTACTGATATCACCGTTAGCCAGCTGGCTAAGGGTTTCAGGGCAAAGGTAGACCACCGGCACCAGCACTTCCGTCCCTTTGATGTTCTGGCTCACGAACCAGACGATATCCTGGGTCAGCCCATTGCGCTGCTCTTCGCTCAGAGGCTGCCCCACCACCAGATTTAGATCGCTGTTTTTCGCCGCAATACCGGCGTTATCCATCAGGTTTTGTACCAGCGCATCGCCTTCAAGACCGTCTCGTATCGCAAACATGCTGCCTACGGAGCGGCTGATCTCTCGACGAATCAGTTCGGAGATAAAGTAGTTATCGCCAATGACGTTAACGGTTTCGGTGGTAGTGTAATCCACCTTGTCGAAATAGTAGTCAGAGCCGCTGTACTTGCTCTGATCGATCATTTCCGGGCGCGTTTCGAAAATCGGAATGATGTGGTTGGCCGGGCCGCTGTATTCGGTACCGTTTTTCGCCGCCTCAGAGGCTTTTTTGAATTCGTCAGTGACTTCAAACATGCCCGGCAGAGAGACCAAATCCTTGATGGTCGGCAGTGGGCTGATCCCCATGGCCAGTTCATTCAGCTTTTTTGGTATTGATGGCAACATCATAGCCCGCGACGGCGGTGTCGATGGTGTAGTCACCCACGTCGATATTCTCAATTTTGGCGTTTTCTTTGATTGTGCCAGCGTTAGCCAGGCCGTTATCCAGCGTGCCGCCATTGTGCGTAAAGTTACGACCCGCCGTGATTTCACCTTTTTCTGAAGGCACGAAGTAGATCATATTCGTCTTCAGAGGGGTAATGCTGGTGTCATTGCTTACCAGGTTATGCCATGCCGTGTTCAGGGTCGCGTAATCTTGCGAATTCCACGTTTCACCAAACACTTTGCTCATGACGTAGTTGAGCTGGGTTGAGTCATTCGCGGCGTCGAGAAGCGATTTATAGCTACGCTCTCTGTTTGGATCCTGGGTACCGCTTTTGGTTGCAGGTGCGCCGTCACCAAAGATGAAATCAAGGTATTGATAGAGCGAGTTGAAGGTCAGCGTCGTGTAGTGCTCTGCTGCCACCTTCCAGTAGTCGGTCAGTACTATCGGTTGCTCAAGGATGAGATTCAGATAGTCATACATGGATTCGGAGGTATAGGTTGGCGAGTTCAGCAGATTACCCGTGATGGTGATATCACGTCCCGCCTGGATCAGGCCGCCGTTATTTTTAACCTCTTTTTCGTCGAAAATGCCGCGCTGGTTAATATTAATATCTTTCCCGGCGCTGATTTCGCCGAGCTTACTCATAGCGATATCTGACGCCAGAACCGGGATGTGCAGAACCGTGGTAATCCTGACCTGCGTCATCACATTATCAATACCGGCCCATTGACCCACGGCATCCTGCGTTTGGGTTTGCGAAATGGTGCCACCCGTATAGGTGCTCTGGTTTTCCAGAGAGGCCGCATCAATATTGATGTTCTGTTCGGAGCGAATGATCCCGGCGGAGTTGATAATCGTTTTCGCGATGAGCGACATGTCACCCATGCTCAGCACGTTACCGTTATAGTCGTTAACAAAGGCACCGTCGTGGGCATTAATATCCATCTTCCCTAACGACCAGAGCAGGCTGTTGCTGTTGTTCATTACCTCATTAGCGTTGATGTGTAAATCACCCCCCGTGACCACAGACTTGCTGTTGATCACCTTACCGTCTGCCTGGAGCGTCAGGTTGCCGATGGCTTCCATCATGGTGTTGTTGTACAGCGTACCTTCCGTGCTGAGCGTCATATCATGACCTGCACGAATACTGCGGTTATTGTCATTCAGCGCGATGGAGTCTTTTACCTTGAGCAATAAATCATGACCCGCTTCGAGGATGCCATTGATGTTATTGAATGAACCGGTATGGATGTTGAGGTCGTTTCTGGCAGAGGTCGTGCCGGAATCATGATTATTCAGCTGCGAGGCATTAATCGTGATGTTATTCCCGGCGATCAGGGCATTTTTTTCGTTGCTAATCGTCCCGCCCGCTACGTTAAGGTTCGTATTGTTGGCACCCGATAGTACCGCTGCATTGGCGTTGATCAGATTATTAGCGACATTAACTGACAGATCGCTCTGCGTCGACACAATCACCGCCTGTTCGGTGTTAAGCATGTTTTGCGCATTGATCGTAATGTCGCCGCCCGCCACGAGAGTGGACACCGACTGCTGCCCGTCCTCTGCGGTGAGGCTGCCAATGTTGCTCAACGTGTTGGCGACAATCTCCAGCGGGCCGTTTACAGCTTGAATGACACCGGCCGTGCGGTTGGTCAGAACGCCGATGGCGTTCAGCACCGTCTGCATATTGGCGGAGATGACCGCGCCGTCGCTGTTGATGAGCGACTCAACGTCTTCAATCGTCAGGTTACGCAGTGCAGCTAAAACATGCCCTTCACCTGTGTTGGCCAGGTTTTTGACGTTGCGAATAATCAGATCCAGACCTGCCTGAACCACACCGTCGTTTTTCAGCTCCTCAACGGCATCGATCGCGATATTGCCATTGCCGATGATCACCGAGCGGTTGTTTAACGTCTTCACGCCGCTGATATTCAGATTGCCCTCAGAGGCAATCACTGCATCACTGCTGTTATTAAGCGTCGTGGTCGTCGCGATCGAGAGCGCATTATCCGATTTAATCATCGATGCGCCGCTGTTATTAAGGGTACCTACGTTTCTCAGCGTGGTATTTCCAGCACCGAATAGCGTTGCACCTTCAGTGTTATTGAGGGTGTTCACATCGGACAGTGACAGCGTGCCGTCAGAAATCACAAAACTGCCGGTGTTATTCAGCGTGTTGAGATGGGTAAGTTGCAGCGTCTTGCTGGCATACAGCGTGGCGGCGTTAAGGTTATCGACGGTGCTGACGCGATCGAGCGTCAGGCTACCGGCCTGAATGGTTGAGGCGTCGTTAAGCAACGATGTCGCTGTAACGGAGAGGTTTTCTCTTGCCGCGATCAGCGCGTCATGGGTGTTAGAGAGGGTGGAAATTCCGCTGGCATTGATATTATCGCCCTGGATCAGCCCATCGTCATTGTGTACTGCCAGCGCGCCGTCACCCTTTATGGTGAGGTTCTTCCCGGCAATAATGCTGCCTTTTTGACTATTCTGTAGCTCTTTTTTGACATCAAGCTGCATGTCAGTGGTCGCACTCAGCGTGCCGGCCTGGTTTTTCAGATTCGCGGTTGCGATGGCCAGTTTCTCGCTGGCACTGATGGTGCCGCTGTTACTGACGGTTGCACTGGCTTTACGGGTCTGGGTGGAGACATTACGTCCTGCAATACGTCCGGTATTGCTGAGCGTGTCGCCGCCGGATGCCAGCGTCACGTCATGCTTGTTGCTGGCAATGGTGCCGTCGTTGACGATGTTGCCGTCGGCATCAATGAAGATCAGCGCATCGTTACCGCTCAGGGTGCCGCTGTTTGAAACCTCACCGTTGACCTTAATGCGCATCTCCCCGCTATTAGCGCCAATATGACCACTGTTGTTCAGGGCGCTGGCGGTCATAACCAGGTTTTTATCCGCGTAGAGGCGGCCTGCGTTGTCGAGATGGCCGACAGACAGCGTCTGGGCGTTGCTGGCATACAGGATGCCATTGTTCTTCATTGAACCTGATGCAATCCAGATATCCCCTGTGGCGCTGACGGAACCCTTGTTTTCAAACGCACCGGTCAGGTTGAACTGCAGCGTCCCTTTCTTCGCGAGAATAACGCCTTCATTGTTAGTCATGCTGCCCGCGGTGATGTTGACATTACCACTGTTGCTGACGATCTCCGCATCGGAGACGAGGGTGCTGAAGGGCACCTGCTGGCCATTCTGGATGACGACAAAATCGCCATTTTTTAACGTCACGACGCCACCGGAAATGACAGCGCCGTTAGCATCCAGCGCTTTTAGTTTTCCGGAAAGGGTGTACTGCCCGGCAACATTAATCTGAATGGCGGGTACCGCTGTTGTGGCACTGTTTTGCGCAATGATAGCAGCCGTATTTTGCAGCAGGGTTGAGGCATCAATTCGGATTGTGCCGTTACGGGAGATAACGTCGTTATTCACCGTCATGCCAGAGAGCGCATGCAGGATAATATTATTTTGCGCTTCTGTACTTCCGGTGCCGCTGCTGTTTTTGTTCAGGGCAATATTGTTGCCGCTGACAGTGACATTTTTATCGCTGCGTAAACCTGTCAGCGTCACGTCGCCGTTCGCACTGATCTCAATGTCACCCGTGGCAATAATACTGCCCTCATGACGGACGCCTGCGCCGGATTCGGTGCTGATAAGTTGAATTTTACCACCGTACATTGACCCCATCGCCCGACCGTCAATCGCGACATCCGGCGTATGGCCGTCACCCGTGGCGCGAGTCGTGTGCTGGCGGCTGGAGAGATCGTAATCGTTCTGCCCGGCAACTACCTTAACGTCCGCCTGGCCGGCAATTTCACCTTCCAGTTTTGCACTTCGGCTGACAATGTCGAAGTAGCTTAGCCCTTCGGTAGAAATGCCTTGCCCTGTGAGAGACACGGTGCCTTTTTCAACAGCTAGTTTATAGTTGCCGTCCTCTTTCATCTGCACCTTACCGGTACTCAGCGTCAGGCTGTTGGCATTAATGGTGGTGGCGCCGTTAACGCTAATACCGTTTTGGTTAGCAACGATCACGTCCGCTTTTCTGCCGAAGACTTCCATCGTTCCGTTAATATAGGACGCCTGGGCTCCCGTCACTTCACTGATAATTGCTTTTGCTTCATGCTCAAGCTGGGCGCTATTGTTACGACACTCCACATACGGGAAGGTGTGCGCTCCACAATCCGCGCCAATCAGCATCGAGTCGCATT
>ERZ772884.2264-NODE-2264-length-11334-cov-3.595266_pt1 | contig 11334 bp, 10 predicted proteins | sample MGYA00580574_ERZ772884 | MGnify/ENA primary metagenome ERZ772884 (study PRJEB29015, sample SAMEA2737690) | human gut metagenome | biome: human gut; feature: human-associated habitat; material: faeces | place: China | collected 2012 ... | reverse complement strand
ATGAGGGCGAACTGGTAGGGGCATGGTTCACGCCGCCTGTGGATTTTGAGGAAGTCAAGGAACGTATCAGTTTGAATGATGAATATGAGGAATACGCCATCCATGACTATGAACTGCCCTTTGAGATTGACGAATATACCCCCATTGAGGAAGTCAACCGCCTGTGTGAAATGGTGGAGGACTTACCGGAGTACATTCAGGAGGAACTATCAGAGCTGCAATCCTACTTTGGCAGTATCGAAGAACTCTGTGAGCATGAAGACGATATTATCTGCCATTCCGGCTGTGATGATATGGCGGATGTGGCTCGCTACTATCTGGAAGAAAGCGGACAGCTTGGAGAACTTCCGGCACACTTACAAAACTATATCGACTATGCAGCCTATGGGCGTGACATGGAATTGGAGGGAACCTTTGTTGTCACGAACCACGGCGTATATGAAATCTTACGGTAGACCCGTCTGTATCTCCTTTGGGAAATGCAGGCGGATTTTTTATTCAGGGGCGGCTTTGGCTGCCCCCATCTTTTAGAAAGGACGGACAACATGAAAAAAATACGAAGCTATACCAGTATCTGGTCGGTGGAAAAGGTACTCTATTCCATCAATGATTTTAAGCTGCCATTCCCCATCACGTTCACACAGATGGCGTGGTTCGTGGTATCGGTGTTTGCAGTTATGCTCTTGGGGAACCTCCCTCCTCTTTCGTTCATTGACGGGGCATTTTTAAAATATTTCGGCGTACCCTTTGCCCTCACTTGGTTCATGTGCCAGAAGACCTTTGACGGGAAGAAGCCTTACGGCTTCCTGAAATCCGTACTGGCATATCTGGTACGCCCGAAACTGACCTATGCAGGAAAGCCCGTGAAGCTGGAAAAGGAATATCCGGCACAGCCCATCACGGCAGTAAGGAGTGATATTTATGGCATATCCGATTAAGTATATCGAAAATAACCTTGTGTTCAACCATGACGGGGAGTGCTTTGCTTACTATGAGCTGCTTCCCTACAACTATTCCTTTTTAAGCCCTGAACAGAAGTATCAGGTACACGATTCGTTCCGGCAGCTTATCGCCCAGAACAGGGACGGGAAGATTCACGCCCTGCAAATCAGCACCGAATCCAGCATACGGGCGGCACAGGAACGCTCCAAACAGGAAGTAACAGGCAAGTTAAAGGATATTGCCTGTGCAAAGATTGACGCACAGACCGAAGCCCTGATTTCCATGATAGGGGAAAATCAGGTGGACTACCGCTTTTTTATCGGCTTTAAGCTGCTTGTCAATGAGCAGGAAGTCACCATGAAACAGTTCCGCAGGGAAGCAAAGACCGCCGTTTCCAATTTCCTCCATGAAGTCAACCACAAACTCATGGGGGATTTTGTTTCCATGAGCAATGAAGAAATCTGGCGGTTTCAGAAGATGGAAAAACTACTGGAAAATAAAATCTCACGCCGTTTCAAAGTACGGCGGCTTGATAAGGACGATTTCGGCTATCTGATTGAACATTTATACGGGCAGACCGGAACCGCCTACGAAGATTATGAGTATTATCTTCCGAAGAAACGGTTTCAGGAGGAAACGCTGGTGAAATACTATGACCTCATCAAACCCACCCGTTGTCTGATAGAGGAAAACCAGCGGTATCTGAAAATCGAACAGGAAGACGGGACAGTTTATGCCGCCTACTTTACCATCAACAGCATTGTGGGGGAACTGGACTTCCCATCCTCGGAAATCTTTTACTATCAGCAGCAGCAATTTACTTTTCCCATTGATACCTCTATGAATGTGGAGATTGTGACAAACCGGAAAGCCCTCTCCACGGTGCGGAACAAGAAAAAAGAGCTGAAAGATTTGGACAACCACGCATGGCAGAATGACAGCGAAACCAGTACAAACGTGGTGGACGCTTTAGACAGCGTAAATGAGCTGGAATCCACCTTAGACCAGAGCAAGGAATCCATGTATAAGCTGTCCTATGTGGTTCGTGTGACGGCTCCCGACTTGGAAGAACTGAAACGCCGCTGCAATGAGGTGAAAGATTTTTATGACGATTTGAACGTGAAGCTGGTTCGCCCCTTTGGGGATATGCTGGGGCTGCATGGGGAATTTCTCCCTGCCAGCAAACGGTATCTGAACGATTACATCCAGTATGTCACCAGCGACTTCCTCGCTGGTCTTGGCTTCGGGGCAACCCAGATGTTGGGGGAACCGGAGGGTATTTATATCGGGTACAGCCTTGATACAGGAAGAAACGTGTACTTAAAGCCTGCCCTTGCCAGTCAAGGGGTAAAAGGCTCCGTCACCAACGCCCTTGCTGCCGCTTTTGTCGGCTCCCTCGGCGGTGGAAAATCATTCAGCAACAACATGATTGTCTATTATTCCGTATTATTTGGGGCACAGGCTCTCATTGTTGACCCGAAAGCGGAACGGGGACGCTGGAAAGAAACCCTGCCGGAAATCGCCCATGAAATCAATATCGTAAACCTGACCTCAGAGGAACAGAACAGGGGCTTACTTGACCCCTATGTGATTATGGAGAACCCAAAGGATTCCGAATCACTGGCAATCGACATCCTGACCTTTTTAACCGGCATTTCCAGCCGTGACGGGGAAAAGTTCCCTGTTCTTCGGAAAGCCATCCGTGCAGTGACAAACAGTGAGGAACGGGGGCTTTTCAAAGTGATTGAGGAACTACGGGCGGAGGGAACCACCATCAGCACCAGCATAGCCGACCATATCGAATCCTTTACGGACTATGACTTTGCACACCTGCTCTTTTCGGATGGGGATGTCACACAGTCCATCAGCCTTGAAAAGCAGCTCAATATCATTCAGGTGGCGGATTTGGTGCTGCCGGATAAGGAAACCTCGTTTGAAGAATACACCACAATGGAGCTGCTTTCCGTGGCAATGCTCATTGTAATCAGCACCTTTGCCCTCGACTTTATCCACACCGACCGCAGCGTGTTTAAGATTGTGGATTTGGATGAAGCATGGAGCTTCTTACAGGTGGCACAGGGCAAGACCCTCTCTATGAAGCTGGTTCGTGCCGGACGTGCCATGAACGCAGGCGTTTACTTTGTCACCCAGAACACGGACGATTTGCTGGATGAAAAGCTGAAAAACAATCTGGGCTTGAAGTTTGCGTTCCGTTCCACAGACATCAACGAAATCAAGAAGACCCTCGCCTTTTTCGGGGTGGATTCCGAAGATGAAAACAACCAGAAGCGGCTCCGTGACTTGGAAAACGGGCAGTGCCTTATCAGTGATTTGTACGGGCGTGTGGGAGTGATACAGTTCCATCCTATCTTTGAAGACCTGTTCCATGCCTTTGATACCAGACCGCCCGTAAGAAAAGAGGTGGAGGAATGAAGATAAGAAAGCCCATCCAACAGGGGACAGCTCTTGTCCCTTGCCGGACAAAGGGAGAAAACTCTTTTAAAAAAATCGGGAGTATAGCAGGAAAAGTGCTTCTGGCACTCCTGCTCATCCTCCTGCTGCTTGCAGTCTTCGGCACAGCCGCCCACGCTGCCGGACTGGTGGATGATACGGTGGACGCTGCCAACGAATACAGCAAATATCCTCTGGACAACTACCAGCTTGATTTTTATGTGGACAGCGGATGGGACTGGCTCCCGTGGAACTGGCTGGACGGTATCGGAAAACAGGTGATGTACGGGCTGTATGCCATCACAAATTTTATCTGGACAATCAGCCTGTACCTTTCCAACGCCACGGGGTATCTGATTCAGGAAGCCTACTCGCTGGACTTCATTTCCTCTACGGCGGATTCCATTGGGAAAAATATGCAGACCCTTGCAGGCGTTACCACAGGCGGCTTGTCCTCGGAGGGATTTTATATCGGGTTCCTGCTGATTCTCATTCTGGTGGTGGGGATTTACGTTGCCTACACAGGGCTTATCAAACGGGAAACCACAAAAGCCATCCATGCCGTTGTGAATTTCGTGGTGGTGTTCGTGCTGTCCGCTGCCTTTATCGCCTATGCTCCTGATTATATCGGGAAAATCAATGAATTTTCCGCAGACATCAGCAATGCCAGCCTGACCCTTGGTACAAAGATTGTGCTGCCGAACTCGGAAAGTCAAGGAAATGACAGCGTGGATTTGATACGGGACAGCCTGTTTTCCATTCAGGTCAAACAGCCGTGGCTCCTGCTGCAATACGGCAACTCGGATGTGGAAAGTATTGGGGCTGACCGTGTGGAACACCTGCTCTCAACCAGTCCAGACGAAAACAACGGGCAGGACAGGGAAGAAATCGTGGTGGAGGAAATCGAAGACAGGGAAAATACCAACCTTACCATCACAAAGACCATCAACCGCTTGGGAACCGTCTTCTTCCTGTTCATGTTCAATATCGGTATCTCCGTTTTTGTATTCCTGCTCACGGGGATAATGATTTTTTCACAGGTGCTTTTTATCATCTACGCCATGTTCCTGCCTGTGAGCTTCCTCCTTAGCATGGTTCCCTCTTTTGAGGGGATGTCAAAACGTGCCATTACAAAACTGTTCAATACCATCCTTACCAGAGCCGGAATCACCCTGATTATCACGGTAGCGTTCAGCATTTCCACCATGCTCTACAACCTGTCTGGGGAATATCCGTTCTTCCTGACGGCGTTCTTGCAGATAGTGACCTTTGCCGGAATTTATTTCAAGCTGGGGGATTTGATGGGGATGTTCTCCTTACAGAGTGGGGATTCCCAAAGCATGGGGAGCCGTATCATGCGAAGACCCCGTATGCTCATGCACGCCCATATGCACCGTTTACAGCATAAGTTAGGACGTTCTGTGGCGGCTCTTGGGGCTGGAACGGCTGCCTACCATGCAGGAAAACAGGCTGGCTCAGACCAGAGAACTGCTTCCAGCTCCGGCTCTTCCAAACGGACGCAGGCAGACCACAGCAGACCAGACGGACAGGCAGCACCGGAAAAGGAATCCGTATGGAAACGGGCTGGCTCTGCGGTAGGTACGGTGGCAGATACCAAAGATAAGATAAGTGATACTGCCGGACAGCTTCGGGAGCAGGCAAAGGATTTGCCTGTCAATGCAAAGTACGCCCTTTACCACGGGAAAACACAGGTATCAGAGGGAGTACGGGATTTTACTTCCAGCGTGACCCAGACCCGAACTGCCAGAGCGGAACAGCGGAACGCACAGGCAGAAAGCCGCAGACAGACCATTGCAGAACGCAGGGCGGAACTGGAACAGGCAAAACAACCGCAAAAGACAGCTTCCGAAGCACCCAAAGGGGCGGCTCCTGTCCATGAACGCCCTGTTACTGCAAAGCAGCCGGAAGATTTCCGACATCATGCAGATACCACTCATACAGGAAAACCAGCCATGCAGCCAGTTTCCCCATCCATCAGGGAACGGGGACAGGTTCCTTATGGGGGAACTGTGGCAGAACGGGCTTCGGTTCCGGTGGTAAAGGCAGCTTCCATCCACCATGAACAGATACCGTCTGCAAGGACAGAACGCCAGATACTCCCTCCGGCTTCCCCAGACAAACCAGAGGAAAGACAAAAGGCAAATACGGCTCCTGTGATACCGGAAAGAAAACGGGCTGCCCCTGTGGTAAAAGAATCGAACTTTACCATCCGGCGTACCACCGCCAGAAAGGAGTGGACAAAAACGGTAACAGCGGCTGCCAAACAAAAGAAAGGGGAGAAACCATGAAGTTAAGACACCTTTTCTTTGCCTGTTCCGGCGTGTTCGTGATGATGTTCTCCCTGCTCCTTTTGGTGGTGATTGTCTTCTCGGATGAGGAAGACGGCGGAAGCGGCGGAAACCTTATCTATGGGGGCGTGAGCGTATCACAGGAAGTCCTCGCCCATAAGCCTATGCTGGAAAAGTATGCAAGGGAATATGGCATAGAGGAATACTTAAATGTGCTGCTCGCCATCATTCAGGTGGAATCCGGCGGCACACTGGAAGACGTTATGCAGTCCTCGGAATCTCTGGGGCTTCCCCCGAACTCCCTTAGTACAGAGGAATCCATCAAACAGGGCTGCAAGTATTTCTCGGAACTGCTCGCAGCGGCAGAAACAAAGGGCTGTGACTTAAACAGCGTGATTCAATCCTATAATTACGGCGGCGGTTTCCTAGACTATGTGGCAGGACACGGGAAAAAATACACCTTTGAACTGGCAGAGAGCTTCGCAAGGGACAAATCCGGCGGAAAGAAAGTCACCTACACCAACCCTGTTGCGGTAGAGAAAAACGGGGGCTGGCGGTATTCCTATGGAAATATGTTCTATGTCCTCTTGGTATCGCAATACCTGACCGTGGCACAGTTTGATGATGAAACGGTACAGGCTATCATGGAGGAAGCCTTAAAGTATGAGGGATGGACGTATGTGTACGGGGGCGATTCCCCCTCCACTTCCTTTGACTGTTCGGGACTGGTGCAGTGGTGCTATGGCAAGGCAGGAATCGCCCTGCCACGGACAGCACAGGAACAGTATAATGTGACGCAGCACATCCCCCTGTCCGAAGCAAAAGCAGGGGATTTGGTCTTTTTCCACTCCACCTACAACGCCGGAACCTACATCACCCATGTGGGGCTGTATGTGGGAAATAACCGGATGTACCATGCCGGAAATCCCATTGGTTACGCAGACCTGACAGGCTCCTACTGGCAACAGCACCTTGCCGGAGCCGGACGAATCAAACAATAAGAAAGGATGAACCGATATGATTCAGATTAGAAAAGAGGATAACCAGAAAAAGCAGAAAGAAAAGAAACTGAAAGTTTACAAAGTCAATACCCACAAAAAAACCGTGATTGCCCTGTGGGTGCTGCTGGCAGTGAGCTTCCTGTTTGCCGTCTATAAGAATTTCACGGCGATAGACATTCATACTGTCCATGAAACCAAAGTAATTGAGGAACAAATCCTCGACACTCACAAGATAGAGAATTTTGTGGAGAATTTCGCAGAAGTCTACTATTCATGGGAACAGTCCGCCGCTTCCATTGACAACCGGACAAACGCTTTAAAAGGGTATCTCACCGGAGAACTGCAAGCCCTGAATGTAGATACTGTCCGAAAGGACATCCCCGTATCGTCTGCCCTGACCGATTTTCAGATATGGGAAATCACAGAAGAAAAGGAACAGCATTATCAAGTGACCTATACAGTGGAACAGCGTATCACAGAGGGAGAATCCAGTAAAACCGTCCGTTCCGCCTATCAGGTGACCGTCTATGTGGACAGTTCTGGGAACCTGACGATTATCCAGAACCCAACCATTACCAGCGTTCCCGTAAAATCCGGCTACACTCCAAAAGCGGTACAAAGTGACGGTACGGTGGATTCCATCACCACGGAGGAAATCAACGAATTTCTCACTACCTTTTTCAAGCTGTACCCTACGGCAACCGCAAAGGAGCTGACCTATTATGTGAATGAGGGCGTGCTGAAACCTGTGGGGAAAGAATATATCTTCTCGGAACTGGTAAATCCTGTCTACAACCGAAACGGAAATCAGGTGACAGCTTCCCTTGCAGTAAAATATCTGGATAACCAGACCATGACAACACAGGTATCGCAGTTTTACCTTGTGCTGGAAAAGAACGGGGAAAACTGGAAAATTGTGAAATAGTTATAGAGAAACGTGCATTTCTCATTTGGAGATTTGCACGTTTCTCTTACAAAGTATTTAAAAGAAATTTTCGTTTAATCTTTATATTTTTGATTAGCTCCCAGCAGTAGTGTATCAATTGCTTCGGATAATTCTTTTCTTACTTTATCAGGATTTGAAAAGGCATATCTTAATTGTAATGTTGTATAACCATGAAGCATACCTGTTACCATGCTCAAAATTTCAGTGGTCTTATCTGGATTAAAGCCACATGAGCAAATAAGTGTTTTAAGTAAAGATAGATAATCATTAAAAATGATTGCTGTTTCCTCTGTTCCATTCCAACTAGCCCATTGAATTATTTCATAAACACCGGGATGTTCAATCATATAATTAAGATATTCAACTGCCACTAATTTTAATGCTGAATCCCCTGTCTTACCGATTGCTGCACGAATCATTTTTTCATTCATAGTACGCATACCACTATGTGCTATCTCCCTAAGAAGTTCATCCAAACTTCCTATATGATTATATAAGGAGGGGGTACGAATCCCTAAATTTTCAGCAATAGCTTTCAAAGAAACATTATGAAGTCCATTTCTATCAGCCATATCAGAAGCAGTTTTTATAACTTCGGCTTTTGTAACTCGCATATTCATTTTCCTCTTTCTATACATCATTTACTTCATTTTAAGTAATCAAATTAATGAAGTCAATAATTTGGTTAAAAAAAATGAACTCTTGTATTGACAAACAGTCTTACAATATTTAAAATTACTAATGTAATTAGTTTTTATGTTATTCAAATTAGTTTACGAAAGGAAATACAAATATGTGTACAAGATTTGTGTATAATGGGAAAGAAACCATTGTTGGGTTCAATTTTGATATTGACCTTTCTGAATGGGAACATACCGTAATTGCTGAAAAAGACCGTTTTTTTATAGGGATAAAAATGTCCGATAATAAGTACCACTCTTTTCACGGAATCAATAGAAATGGGAATGTTGGCACATTGTTGTATGTACATGGAAATGACAATGCACAATTTTGCGGTAATGAATCATGCTATACAATAGCTGATTTGACAGAAAATTTTATAAAAGGCAACCTCTCTTTTGATGATTCATTGGAAATAGTGAAAAAAAAGAAAATTACTTATGCTCCTGACACTACTATGCAGGCTATGTTTTCGGATAGAAATGGGCGTGTTCTCATTATTGAACCGGGGATTGGGTATCGCTTGGAAAAAGAAAAATATTCCTTAATAACAAATTACTCCATTTTAAAACCAGAATTGACTAATCCATATGTTTTATCTGGGGATAACAGATATGAAAAGGCAAAGGATTTACTGCAAGGATATGGAGAAAACTTCTCTATTTCCAACGCCTTTGATGTACTTAGGTCAGTACGTCAGGAAGGACTTTGGGCAACCAGAGTTTCTTTTGTATATTCCGTTACTAAAAATAAGGTATATTATGTGTTGAACAATGATTTCAAAAATATTGCAGAGTATCAATTCTAATATCACTGCAATTATAAACAAAAGTGGAGGATTTACATTTCCCCCACTTCCTTAGATTTGACAATACCATCTGCAACGCTTTCCATAATAACAAGGTCAGCGTCTGTGAAATTGTCTATTTTGTTTTCTAACTGCCTACGTTTGGTGCTTTTCACCTGACTGCTGGCAGGCAAGAAAAACTCATCCACTGATACATTCAGCAGAGATACAAGGTCGTAAAGCACCTGTAAACTTGGGTGCTGCCCTTTATTCTCAATATTGGTTAAATAGCGTGGGTCAATTTCAATCATTGCTCCCACCTGTTCACGGGTCAAACCCTGTTTTTTACGGGCTTCTTTTATGGCAAGCCCCAACGCCCTGAAATCATATTTATCTTCTTTTTTACGCATAATACACCACCTCTGTACATTTTACTGTTCCTGTTGTAATAGCGACAGGTATAGAAAAACGTATTACATAGTTGTACAGTTCCTATTATGCGTATCAAAGATAAAACTATGCTGCTGAAACGGAAATAAAAAAAACCGTTATTTGGCAGTACACTTTTCTTGCGTCAAAATCTCATAAATCTTTCCAGACGACGGTTTGACAAAAGCCGCCGTCTTTCTTTTTTCCAGAATATATGGAGGTTGTATTAAAGTCAGCTTTTTTTAGGCTCCGGCGGCTTACAGGAGGAAGCCGCTATGCAAAATATTTTCTTAAATATATCTACATTCGGTAAACCGTTAAAAAAAGCCATCTACCTACACTAGAAAATTCTGACCCTCAATGTGGTTTTTCAGAATACATAGAAAGAACTATCGAAGCACACAAGCAGAAATATCGTCTGTTTGCGTGCTTTTTTAGTTGGAAGAAAAAGTTTTTAAATTTTTCTTCTCAAAACGCAACTGCACCCCCTGTCCTGTCGGGACTAAGAGCGAAAAGGGGGAAAGAAGCAGAAATTCCTATCAACTCGCTCCCTTTCAAGGCTGGAAAGGGGGTGAGCAATGATGAAGCCATCTGAATTTCAGACAACCATAGAGAACCAGTTTGATTATATCTGTAAAGTCGCTATGGAGGATGAACGCAAAGACTATCTCAAAGCGTTGTCCAGACAGTGTAAACGGGAAACCCTGTTCTGTGATATGGACGATTACACCGTCAATCTGTTTTCTTCCGAAGACACCTATCCCTCCCATTTCCATACTTTTGAAATGGATGGATTTACTGTCCGCATTGAAAACAGCCTATTAGCAGAAGCATTAGAAAATCTGGATGGAAAGAAACGTGACGTTATCCTGAGATATTATTTTCTTGGATTTGACGATACGGAAATCTCAAAAATTCTGGAAGTCAACCGTTCTACCATCCAGAGAAGAAGACACGCCGGACTGGAATTTATCAAAAAATTTATGGAGGAAGAAGCATGACAGCAAAGCACCCTATGATTCCGTTTCCTGTGATTGTAAGGGCTGCGGACGGCGATATTGAAGCAGTCAACCAGATTGTACGCCATTACAGCGGTTTTATTGCCAGCCGTTCCATGCGTCCCATGAAAGACGAATATGGCAATACCCACATGGTTGTAGATGAAACCCTACGCCGCCGGATGGAAACACGTCTGATTGCAAAGATTTTATCTTTTGAAATCAGGGAACCAAAGTAAAAATAACGCTCTCCTGTGGAAGCATGGACAAGCCCATGCTTCCCAGACAGAGCTTGCCAGTCTATTAAAGTGCATTATCACCAGTGCATTTTAACAGGCTGACAAAGCCGGATTGTTCCTTGAAAAAGAAAGCGTCTAATCAACGCAGCATAAAGCAGCCGAATACGTTTCGATAGAAAGAGAGCCGTTGGGCTGGCACGCCGTAACCCACCAAAGGAGGGATGAAACCGGATAGCGATTCCTGCCAGCGTTCCATAAGCAGCTTACCGCAGAGCTGCCGCCATGACCTTTCTATTGTGATAATGATACTTCCGTACAGCCTTAGTCCGTGTGATGATGTAGCACCGCTGGCAAAGGGTACGGCTGGATGAGAACCATGCAGGGGTGAGATTCCCATGAGCTTTAGCGGAAGCTGTTCGGTTTGCTAAGGATGATTCTTTCATAATGAACAAGCATTTTTGCATAGTCTGTAAACATAGTAAAGACTGTGAGGTGGAATTATGCCAAAAGAAGCAGAAATTTCCTGCAAAAATGTATTTAAGTGTGAAGAT
>ERZ772884.2262-NODE-2262-length-11342-cov-2.546292_pt1 | contig 11342 bp, 7 predicted proteins | sample MGYA00580574_ERZ772884 | MGnify/ENA primary metagenome ERZ772884 (study PRJEB29015, sample SAMEA2737690) | human gut metagenome | biome: human gut; feature: human-associated habitat; material: faeces | place: China | collected 2012 ... | reverse complement strand
GCACTTAACGATGTAAGCATTCTTCAGACGCACCTCCTTGCCCGGAGTCATGCGGAAGAACTTCTTCGGAGCATCCTCCATGAAGTCGTCGCGCTCGATCCAAAGATTGCGCGAGAAGGTGATGGTATGTGTGCCGTCAGCCTCGTTCTCCGGGTTGTTGATAGCCTCCATCTCCTCGGTCTGACCCTCAGGATAGTTGGTGATGACGAGCTTAACCGGGTTGAGCACGGCAGAAACACGCAGCGCGCGCTTGTTCAGGTCCTCGCGAACGGCAGCCTCGAGCAGCGCCATGTCGTTGAGAGCGTCGAACTTGGTGTAGCCGATTGAGTCGATGAACTTGCGTACAGACTCGGGCGAGTAGCCGCGGCGGCGCATACCAGAGAGTGTCGGCATACGCGGGTCGTCCCAACCCGACACGAATTTCTCCTCAACGAGAGCCAGGAGCTTGCGCTTCGACATCATTGTGTATGTAAGGTTCAGACGGTTGAACTCGATCTGACGCGGGCGGAAGTCGTGCAGGTTCTCTGTCTCGCCGCGCATCTCCTTCAGATAGTCGATGAACTTGTCGTAGAGTGGGCGGTGAGGCACGAACTCGAGCGTACAGATAGAGTGGGTTACGCCCTCGAAGTAGTCGCTCTGTCCGTGAGCGAAGTCGTACATCGGGTAAGCGTGCCACTTTGTGCCGGTGCGGTGATGCGGAGTGTGGATGATGCGATAGATGATCGGGTCGCGGAAGTGCATGTTCGGGTTAGCCATGTCGAGCTTAGCACGGAGCACCATGCTGCCCTCTACAGCCCCCGGAGTGTTCATCTTGTTGAACAGCTCGAGACTCTCCTCAACGGGGCGGTCGCGGTAAGGCGAAGCAACGCCCGGAGTGGTAGGTGTGCCCTTCTGCTCGGCAATCTGCTCGGCAGTCTGCTCGTCGATGTATGCATGTCCGTTCTTGATCATCCATACGGCGAAGTCCCAAAGCTTCTCGAAATAGTCGGAAGCGTAGTATATGTTGCCCCATTTGAAACCGAGCCAAGAGATGTCGTTGAGGATGTTCTCAACGTACTCGTTGTTCTCCTTTGTAGGGTTGGTGTCGTCGAAGCGCAGGTTGCAGACACCATTGTACTTCTCAGCCACACCGAAGTCCATGCAGATTGCCTTGGCGTGTCCGATGTGCAGATAGCCGTTAGGCTCTGGCGGGAAGCGCGTCTGTATGCGTCCGGCGTTCTTGCCCTCAGCGAGGTCCTGCTCAACGAGCTGCTCTACGAAACTCAAATTCTTCTCTTCTACTGTCTTTTCTTCTGTAATTGCCATATATTTAGACTTTTCTGTTTCTTTCTTTCGTTACATTTATTATATAGTATCGTGCAAAGTTACGATTTTTCAGTGATGTGAGCAATTTTATGTAGTCAATAATTTTTTTATTCGCTCTATTTTGTTACTTTTGTGCTCAGATTGATAATCCGATGTACATATCGTATTCGATTCAGCAAATATTTAACTTAAACAAAATATAATAGTTATGAAACCAACACTTTTCCTCCTCGCTGCAGGTATGGGCAGCCGCTACGGTGGTCTGAAGCAGCTCGACGAGCTCGGTCCTCACGGTGAGACAATCATGGATTACAGTATCTACGACGCTATCAACGCTGGCTTCGGCAAGCTCGTGTTCGTTATCCGCAAGGATTTCGAAGAAGACTTCCGTCGCATCGTTCTCTCTAAATACGAAGGTCACATCCCGTGCGAGCTTGTTTTTCAGAGCATCGACGCACTGCCAGAGGGCTTCACATGTCCTGAGGGTCGCACAGAACCTTGGGGTACAAACCACGCGTTGATGATGGGCGCAAGCGTAATCAACGAGCCGTTCGCTGTGCTCAACTGCGACGACTTCTACGATCGTGACGCTTTCCGCGTAATGGGCAAGTGGCTCAGCGAACTGCCTGAAGGCTCTACCGGCAAGTATGCTATGGTGGGCTTCCGCGTAGGCAACACACTCTCTGAGAGCGGCACCGTTAGCCGTGGTGTATGCGAGAACGACGAGCACCATCACCTTACATCTGTCGTAGAGCGCACAAAGATTCAGCGCTTCGACGGCGTTGTGAAGTATCTCGACGACGACAACGAGACATGGGTAGAGATTCCTGATACAACTCCGGTTTCTATGAACTTCTGGGGCTTCACACCCGACTACTTCAAGCACAGCGAGGAGTACTTCAAGGAGTTCCTTTCTGACCCGAAGAACATGGAGAACCTCAAGAGCGAGTTCTTTATCCCGTTGATGGTGGACAAACTCATCCACGACGGCACCGCTACTTGCGAGGTGCTCGACACAACATCTAAGTGGTTCGGCGTAACTTATCCAGAGGATCGTCCGGACGTAGTGGCTAAGTTCCAGAAGCTTGCCGACGAGGGTGTTTATCCTGCAAAGATGTTCTAAGAAAAGCATCACATAATTTATTGTTATCATAGCGAGGAGCTGCGCAGAAACGGTGGGTTTCTGCGTGGTTCCTCGTTTTTTATATCTATTACTCTGCGGTTTTGTTTGTGTTTTCATTAAAAATTAGTAATTTTGCAGCCGAAAATAAATGTAGCAGTATCGTATACTTTATACATTATTATATAGAGTGCTTGGTAAACCTCTCAAAAAACAAGATTATGCAGAAAAACAAGAAAAACGTGAGTGTGCTGTTTTTGCTTTTCAGTACGCTTTTCTGCGTTTGTCTTATTACGGCAAACGTGCTTGAGACAAAGCAAATTGCGTTAGGTCCGATTAGTGTAACTGGCGGATTAATCGTATTCCCCGTTTCGTACATCATCAACGACTGCGTTTGTGAGGTATGGGGTTATGGAAAAACCCGATTGCTTATATGGCTGGGTTTCGCTATGAATTTCCTATTTGTCCTCTTCGGAGCATTGTGCGACATACTGCCCGCTGCGCCTTACTGGCATAACGAAGAAGGATTCCACGCTGTGTTCGGACTTGCGCCGCGTATCGCTTTCGCTTCGTTCCTCGCATTTATCGTGGGTTCGTTCGTAAACGCTTATGTGATGAGTCGCATGAAACTGTCGTCGGGCGGTAAGCACTTCTCGGCTCGCGCCATACTCAGTACGGTGTACGGCGAGGCAGCCGACTCGATTATCTTCTTCCCGCTTGCGCTCGGAGGAGTTATCCCGATGAAGGAACTGCCCGTGCTTATGATTTCGCAGGTAGTGCTTAAGACACTCTATGAGATAATCGTTCTGCCTCTTACCATACGCGTGGTGCGCTGGACAAAGAAGTTCGAGGGCGAGGACAACTTCGATACCGGAATGAACTATAGTATCTGGCGAATATTCAATATCTAAAACAACGTTCAGAGGTTAATGTTTTTTTTAATAGTATATATATAATAAGTATATAAATGGCAGCAAATTCAGATAATCGACGTGATGAGGGCTTGCAGGCTCTCGGAGCAAAGACAAAATATCGTGACGACTATGCACCGGAAGTGCTCGAGACATTCGTCAATAAGCATCAGGGCAACGACTACTGGGTGCGTTTCAACTGCCCGGAGTTTACGTCGCTGTGTCCGATTACCGGACAGCCCGACTTTGCGGAGATTCGCATCTCGTATGTGCCCGACGTGAAGATGGTGGAGAGCAAGAGTCTGAAACTCTATCTGTTCAGCTTCCGCAATCACGGCGACTTCCATGAGGACTGCGTGAATATCATCATGAAAGACCTCGTGAAGCTTATGGATCCGAAGTATATCGAGGTGACAGGTATCTTCACTCCGCGTGGAGGCATCTCAATATGGCCTTACGCCAACTACGGCAAGCCCGGAACAAAGTTTGAAAAGCTCGCAGAACGTCGTTTTGAGGAGCACGATTTGCGTGGATAATATTGTAATAGGTGCAGTTGTGAACAGCTGCACCTATTCTCGTATATAATAACTACCTAAAAATTAATGTAATAAGTATGAAGAAAATCTTTTGTACAGTGATGTTGGCACTCGCCATGTCTGCCGGTGTTTCTGCCGAAAACGCTGCAAACGGCGCCGTCGGAAACGCTAACGGCAAGACAGCTGAGAGCAAGTATGTGCCGACAGAGGGTAATCTCGCAGCACGCGCCCGCTTCCAGGACGCTAAGTTCGGCATCTTCCTGCATTGGGGACTTTACAGTATGCTCGCTACCGGCGAGTGGACAATGACAAACAAAGACCTTAACTACAAGGAGTACGCCAAGCTCGCTGGCGGTTTCTATCCTTCGAAGTTCAATGCACGCGAGTGGGTGTCGGCAATCAAGGCTTCCGGTGCGAAGTATATCTGCTTCACAACACGCCATCACGAGGGCTTCTCAATGTTCCATACAAAATATTCAGATTATAACATCGTTGACGCTTCGCCGTTCAAGCGCGATATCGTGAAGGAGCTGGCAGACGAGTGCCATCGTCAGGGCATCGGTTTGCACTTCTACTACTCGCATATCGACTGGGGACGCGAGGATGCTCCCCTCGGACGCACCGGTCTCGGCACCGGCAGACCGAAAGAGGCACAGAACTGGGATAGCTACTATAAGTTTATGAACAACCAGCTCACAGAGTTGCTCACCAACTATGGTGAAGTGAACGCTATCTGGTTCGACGGTTGGTGGGATCAGGATATCAACCCGTCGTTCGACTGGCGCCTGCCTGAGCAGTATGCGCTTATCCATAAGTTGCAACCTTCTTGCCTTATCGGTAATAACCATCACTCTCAGCCGTTCGACGGCGAGGACTTCCAGATGTTCGAGCGCGACCTGCCTGGTGAGAACACCGCAGGCTTGTCGGGTCAGGCTATCAGCAAGCTGCCGCTTGAAACCTGCGAGACAATGAACGGCATGTGGGGCTACAAGATTACAGACCAAAACTACAAGTCGACCAAGACTCTCATTCATTATCTCGTGAACGCAGCCGGCCGCAACGCCAATCTGCTTATGAATATCGGCCCGCAGCCCGACGGCTGTCTGCCTGAGGTTGCGGTAGAGCGCCTTAAGGAGATTGGCGAGTGGATGAAGGTTTACGGCGAGACGATCTACGGCACACGCGGCGGACTCGTTGCTCCGCACGATTGGGGTGTGACAACACAGAAGGATAACCGTCTCTTTGTGCATATCCTCAACTTGCAGGATCGTTCGCTCTTCCTGCCTATCGGCTCGAAGAAGGTGCGCAAGGCTGTCGACTTCGTCTCACGCAAGGCTGTGAAGACACAGAAATGCGACGGCGGTGTGTTGATTTCTCTCGACGAAGTGCCTACAGATGTAGACAAGGTAATAGAAATTCAGCTCTAATATTTACTAAAAAAGCGTTGATATTACCAAGTAATTGAATTTTTTTCTCTAATTTTGCATATTTGAAGAGGTGGCGGTGCTATAAAGTCACGCCATCTCTTCAAATTGCGTTATACGAACAGTAAAAAATCAACTAATAGAGATGAAAAAGAAAATCCAGTTCAGTCTCGTTTATCGAGATATGTGGCAGTCTTCTGGCAAGTTCCAGCCACGCAAAGACCAGTTGGAGCGCATTGCTCCCGTGATTATCGATATGGGTTGTTTTGCCCGTGTTGAGACAAACGGTGGCGCTTTCGAGCAGGTGAACCTTCTCGCAGGCGAGAATCCAAACGATGCGGTACGCGCTTTCTGTAAGCCTTTCAACGAGGCTGGCATTAAGACACACATGCTCGACCGTGGTCTTAACGCTCTGCGTATGTATCCCGTACCTGACGACGTTCGCGCCCTCATGTACAAGGTGAAGGCAAAGCAGGGTACAAACATCACACGTATCTTCGACGGTCTGAACGACGTTCGTAATATCATTCCGAGCATCAAGTGGGCTAAGGAAGGCGGCATGACTCCGCAGTGCGCACTTTGCATCACCAACTCTCCGGTTCACACTCTGGAGTACTACATGAACATTGCTGATCAGCTCATCGCTGCAGGTGCAGAGGAAATCTGCTTGAAGGATATGGCTGGTATCGGTCAGCCTGCATTCCTCGGCAAGCTCACAAAGATGATCAAGGACAAGTATCCGGAAATCATCATCCAGTATCACGGCCACTCAGGTCCTGGTCTGTCTATGGCTTCAATTCTTGAGGTTTGCCAGAACGGTGCCGACATCATTGATACAGCCATTGAGCCGTTGGCATGGGGTAAGGTGCATCCGGACGTTATCTCTGTTATCAGTATGTTGAAGAACGAGGGCTTCGAAGTTCCTGAAATCAACATGAGCGCATACATGAAGGCTCGCGCCATGACTCAGGAGTTCATCGACGAGTGGCTCGGCTACTTCATCAACCCGGGCAACAAGATCATGTCTTCGCTCCTTCTCGGCTGCGGTCTGCCTGGCGGTATGATGGGTTCAATGATGGCAGACCTTGGCGGTATGCGCACTACTATTAATAACGTACGCAAGAAGAACGGTCTTGAGGAGTTTTCTATGGACGACCTTCTCATCAAGCTCTTCGACGAGGTGGAGTATGTATGGCCGCGCGTAGGCTATCCTCCATTGGTTACTCCGTTCTCACAGTACGTGAAGAACATCGCCCTCATGAACCTTCTCACTCTCGAGCAGGGCAAGGGACGCTTCGTAATGATGGACGACTCTATGTGGGGTATGATTCTCGGCAAGTCGGGTAAGATTCCTGGAACTATCGATCCAGAGCTTGTTGAACTTGCAAAGAAGCAGGGCCGTGAGTTCACAGACGTTGACGCTCACACTCTTCTCACAGACGCTCTCGACGACTTCCGCAAGGAGATGGCAGAGAACGGATGGGAGTGCGGTCAGGACGACGAAGAACTCTTCGAGCTCGCTATGCACCCCGAGCAGTATCGCAACTACAAGAGCGGTCAGGCTAAGAAGAACTTCCTCGCCGACCTTCAGAAGCTCAAGGATGCCAAGCTCGGCGCAAACCTTTCTCCCGAGCAGCTCAGCGCTTACAAGCACGCTAAGGCTGACGCAGTTGTTGCTCCTGTTAAGGGCGACATCTATTGGGAGTTCTCTGGCGAGGGCGAGTGCGCTCCGACTGTTGAGCCGTTCATCGGCAAGGAATACAAGGAGGGCGATGTGCTCTGCTACATCCAGGCTCCTTGGGGTGAGTTCGTTGAAGTGCCGGCAGCTCTTGGCGGCAAGCTCGTTGAAATCAATGCAAAGCGCGGCTCAAAGGTACAGAAGGGCGACGTTATTGCATACATCGAGCGCGCGCACGAGTAAATATGTATAAGCAAATTATCGACAAATACTACGTAGGATGTGACGCATTGCGCCACATCCTACTAACACATAGTCAATCTGTAACGCAACGTGCGTTGCAGATTGCTTCGTTACATCCCGAACTTCACATCGACGTTGATTTCGTTGAGCAGGCAGCGATGCTTCACGACATCGGAATCATTCGTGTAGATGCCCCCGGCATTGAGTGTCATGGCACAGAACCGTACATTCGTCATGGCGTCTGCGGCGCAGAAATGTTGCGCAGCGAGGGTTTGCCAGAGCGTTTTGCCCGTGTCTGCGAGCGTCATACCGGCGCCGGACTGACCCTCGACGATATCGTTTCGCAAGATCTGCCATTGCCACATCACGACTTGCAGCCCGAAACGATAGAGGAGAAGCTTATCTGCTATGCCGATAAATTCTACTCGAAAACACATCTCGACCGCGAGAAAACCATTGAGCAGGCAGAACGTTCGCTCGCCAAGTTCGGTGGCGACACATTGGCTCGGTTCCGCATGATGAAGGAACTGTTTGAGCCTGAGAAATAAAGTAAAGAACCAACATTATTCAAATTGAGAACAAAGACAGTTATAGCCATATTGCTTTGCGCCATCATATTTGTGATGGCAAGTGCTGACGCACCCTCGAAACAACGCAAGAAGAGTCTGAAAGTTCTTCGCGACTCAATGGAGATGAGCGACATTGCTGACACCATTGCGCGCGATACTTTGTTGAAGAAGGTTGACTCAACGCAGGTTTTTAGCATTGACACAACCAAGATGGACTCTCTGCAACTCGCTATCTACCATCACAATAAGGCTATCGACGACTCCATACGCCTCGATTCTATCAACCGCCAGCGTGCGGGAGGCATCAACTCTCCAGTAAACTATTCGGCAAACGACTCGCTCGTATATGATGCTACCACGAAGACCGCGCGTCTTTTTGGCAGTTCTACCGTGAAATACGAGAATATGGACCTTGCCGCCGAGCGCATACACATGAGCCTCGACTCGTCTTTAGTGCACGCTACGGGCGCTAAGGACAAGGCAGACACAACTGGCGTAACGCTTTTCGGTACGCCCGTGTTCTCGATGGGTTCCGACAAGTACGAGAGCGACACCATGGCGTTCAACTTCAAGACAAAGAAGGGACTTATCAGCAACGTATACACACAGCAGGAGGACGGATTCTTGCGCAGCGAGATTTCGAAGCGCAGTCCGAACGGCGAAATCTTCCTTCAGCACGGACGTTATACTACCTGCGATGCCAAAGATCCCGACTTCTATATAGCCCTTTCGCGTGCCAAGGTGCGTCCTGGTAAGGAGGTCGTGTTCGGTCCGGCTTATCTTGTAGTGGCTGACGTGCCTCTGCCGTTTGCCATCCCATACGGCTTCTTCCCGTTCACAAAGAGCTATTCGAGCGGTTTCATCATGCCTACATACGGCGACGAGAGCAACCGCGGCTTCTATCTGCGCGACGGTGGCTACTATTTCGCCATCAGCGACAAGATGGACCTGAAACTTCTCGGCGAGATATACACAAAAGGCTCGTGGGGACTCTCCGCAGCGATGAACTATACCAAGCGTTACCGATTCAACGGCAGTTTCTATGCAAGTTTCCAGAACACGCAGACCGGTGACAAGGGAATGCCCGACTTCACGCGTTCGAAGAGTTTCAAGATTCAGTGGAGTCACCGTCAGGACCAGAAGGCGAATCCGTACAGTTCGCTCTCAGCCAGCGTCAACTTCGCTACGTCGAGCTACGAGCGCAACAACCTCAGTTCGCTGTACAATCCGCAGACCCTCACGCAGTCTACGCGTACATCGTCTGTGTCTTGGAGCACAACGTTCTCGAGCATCGGACTCTCGCTTAGTTCTACAGCCAACCTCTCGCAGAACATGCGCGACTCGTCGATAGCAATGACCTTGCCCGACCTCAACATCTCGCTCTCACGCTTCTATCCGTTCAAGCGCAAGCACGCCGTTGGTGACGAGCGTTGGTACGAGAAGATCTCGATGTCGTATACGGGTCACATCTCCAACAGCATCAACACGAAGGAGGACAAGCTGCTGCACTCGAATCTTATCAAGGACTGGAGCAACGGCTGGAACCACTCGATACCAATCAGCGGCAACTTCACATTGTTCAACTATATCAACCTCTCTCCGTCGTTCAACTTCCAGGACCGCATGTATTCTCATAAGGTGATGCGCTCGTGGGATGAGACGGCACAGCGTGAGGTGTGCGATACAATCTACGGTTTCAACAATGTCTACAACTATAGCTTCTCAATCGGAGCGTCGACAAAACTCTACGGTTTCTACATCCCGAGCCGCAAGATATTCGGCGACAAGATTCAGGCTATACGCCATGTGGTTACTCCGAGCGTCAGCTTCAGCTACGCGCCCGACTTCAGTTCGTCGCGCTACGGCTACTATAAGACCTACCAGCGCACCAATGCAGACGGATCGGTCGATCTCGTAGAGTATTCGCCCTATAAAGATCAGCTCTTCGGCGTGCCGGGCAAGGGCAAGACGGGCAACATAGCGTTCGACCTCTCGAACAACATCGAAATGAAGGTGAAGAGCAGCAAGGACTCCACAGGCTTCAAGAAGCTCAGCATAATCGACGAACTCGGTCTGTCGATGAGTTACAATATGGCTGCTAAGGAGAAACCGCTTTCCGACCTCACCATGCGCATCCGCTTGAAGTGGTGGAAGAACTACACGTTCAACATGACCGCCGTTTTCGCCTCGTACGCTTACGAGCTCGACAAGAACGGACGCCCGTTTGTGGGCAACCACACGCTTTGGGGCATGGGCAAGTTCGGACGCTTCCAGGGTACATCGCAGAACTTCTCGTTCACGCTGACGCCAGACAAGCTTAAGAAATGGTTCGGTGGCGGCGACGACAACGACCGTAAGAAGAAAAACGGAAAGGATGACGAGGAAGGCATCGATACCGACATCGAGTCGAACGTAGACGACACTATGGTCAACGCACAGCGTGGCGCCCGCAAGAAGAGTGGGGGAGGCAAGGCAGAAACCGACGCCGACGGCTACATGCGTTTCAACATGCCTTGGTCGCTCACGTTCGGCTACGGCATCACGATGCGCGAGAACACCAGTGGCAAGTTCAACACCAAGTCGATGCGCTATCCGTACAAGTTCTCGCAGAACCTCAACGTGAGCGGCAACCTTCGCATCAGCGACGGATGGAACATCTCGTTCTCGAGCGGTTACGACTTCGACCAGAACAAGCTCTCTATGACCACAGCATCGCTTCAGCGCGACCTCCATTGCTTCAATATGTCGTGCTCCGTAGTGCTCGCGCCGTACACAAGCTACAACTTCTCGTTCCGTTGCAACGCAGCTACGCTCACCGACGCCCTCAAGTACGACAAGCGTTCGGGATACAGCAACGCCGTGGAGTGGTATTAATAGAAAGACATCTCTTCTAACTATTTAAAAGTATATCAATGATAACTAAAAAGTCAAGATTACAGCTTGCAACAGCTTTATGCGGTGCGTTCATCTTCGGTGATGCTGTTTTTGCAAATGCTGCTACTGTTGTATTTCCGCAGCAGCAACAACCAGGCAAGGCAATTGCTATGAACACAACAGACCGTTTCGTTCTCAGCAACAACCTCTTTTCGGTATCTTACACACGCAAGGCAGGCAAGTTGCGTTTTGATGGTTGTAAGGCGATGAACCTGCTACCTTCGGAAACACTCTTTAAGTTGCGCCTTGAAGACGGCACCGAACTCTCGTCTGCCCATCTCGAACTGAAAGAGGTTAAGGTTCTAAAACGTAGCGGTGAAGCGAACGCAGTGCGCGAATCGCTCGCTGACGATGGCTACGCACTTACGGCAGTTTACAGCTATAAGGACTTTGTTATCACATACACTATAGAGCTTCGCGACGGATCTCACTATCTGCGCACCGAGATGCAGATAGATGCACTCAACGATGTGCGTTTCGACTGCATCACGCCGATGACTTATACATATAATAATAAGAAGGTGAAGAATGCGCCGGTTGTCGTGGGCAATACCCGCGGCGCACTGCTTGCTAATAATTATATCTTTGCAGGTCTGGAAACACCGATGGGTCTAAATACGAA
>ERZ772884.2253-NODE-2253-length-11368-cov-3.222753_pt1 | contig 11368 bp, 10 predicted proteins | sample MGYA00580574_ERZ772884 | MGnify/ENA primary metagenome ERZ772884 (study PRJEB29015, sample SAMEA2737690) | human gut metagenome | biome: human gut; feature: human-associated habitat; material: faeces | place: China | collected 2012 ... | reverse complement strand
TATCAACCATAATAATATCGGTTTTTCGTCGATTTATGTCAAAGAATCTTAGCATACCTGCAAAAGCTTCTTTTTCACTAAGTGATTTGTCATAATCCAATTTGAACCGCCTCTGAAGTGATGTATCTATAATACATTTGGTATTATTTGCAATGGGCAGCACTTCGCTACCCATTGCATAATACGGTACCCCTGCAACACAAAATTCCCCAAGCTTACTTACATATATCAAATCAGAATCTTCCAGTAAAGATGCTTGCTGTTGAAAAAAATGACATAAACATTTTCTCGAACGATTACCCATAGCTAACACAAGATGTCTGTCAATCGCAAAGAAATCAAGTTCTGAAAATTCTTCAAAAGAATAAAAACTTGAATGAACTTCCTGCACAGAATCTGATATACTGGCAAAAAATCTGACGTGGTATTTAAATTGCGATTCCACCTCTGCAACCTTATCAAGTTTAAAAGTAAAATTGGCTATGTGTGTTAACCGACCTTTGCCATCTCGCCAATAAATATTATTTTCATCAACGCCGCATTGTTCAATATCATCTCTTTTATCAATGTAATCCATTACCACTTCAGCTCCTTTTCGCCGTCTGAATCTAAATGAATAATATCATTCATAGAATTGCTGCAAAGCTTGGTTGTTAAGTCTGTTAAACCGGTTACCTTACCATCCAAATAAGCGATGTACATATTGGATTTTTTTACCAGTCCTTGCAATTCTTCCATTAGTAGCTCATTTTTTTCGATTGTTGCAATAGCCTTTTTTAGTTTTCTTTCCTTCTTCTTTTTCTTCTGTTTTTTCTTTTTCCTCTTTTTCTTTTTAGTGTCCTTCTCATAGTAGTAGTCATCGTCCCAGTCATCCCAATCATCCTCCGAGTAATCCGGAAGCTTATCTAGAGCCGCCAATTTTATTAGACCAAGATTTCCGTCAACATTTTCGATCACCTTTCGTTTGGAATTTTCGGGTTCTAATTCTTTTTGTACATCCGTGTTGTATTCATCATCTAAAAAATTCATGTAACCTCCTTATAGCTGCGAATCAGCAAAAAGTCTCGAGCACAACTTTGCTGTTCCATTTGAATAACTACCCTCCGCCGGATCATCAACAATATACATCAAGTTCGTGCATATGTAAAATCAGAGCGACGATTTTTTAATTCAAATTTTTTAAATATAAAAACGTCAAAAATCTTTTTAAACGTCAAAAAGGCAAGGAAATTCCTTGCTTTCTTTACAGAGTATATTTTATAAAAAATCGTATTTTTTTGTAAAACAACAAAACTTTAAACGTATTTTCTATGATTTTCAAAACAATATTAATCCTCTTCCTCATCATAATCTTCGCCATCTTCTTCGTCATCATCATCTTCTTCGTCATCATCTTCTTCGTCATCATAATATGCATAATAATCTTCATATTCTTGTTCAGTAATTAAATATAATAAGTCTGAAAAGCCAAAATCATATACACGTTCCCTATTATCAGTAAAAAGTTTTATTATACTATCATCTTCCGTTTCATCGTCATTTTCATCGACAGAGTTTAGAACATTTATTGAATCATAAAACGCTTCTATCATACCTTCGCCTCTAAGAATCTCGTCTTCATACTCAAATAAAGACTTTCTTTGGAGATATTGTCTAAATCTATCATTGAACAAAATTTCTTTATACATCTCAAAATCCTTATTAGAAAATTTTTCAGGTACATAATCATAATCAAAAAAGCTTTTAATCTCACTAAAAAAGCATTCTATAGCATGATACTCGTCATTAATTATTTCATCATCTTCATCTCTGTTTTTCTCTTTATTTTTAATATTATTTTTGATTTTGTCAACCAATCCCTTTCTATATGTTCTAATGCGATTTTTCTTCTCATTATTAGTTTTTAAGCTCAAAATGTTTTGCACAATTCTTGCTAAAATCTTTTTTATTATATCAGATATAATAAAAAACAAACCGCCTGCACAATCATCCTCCAATTCATAACTTTCTAAAATATTATAATTTTTCAAAATAAAATCCATACACATGCTATATCCAAGATATGTAAACGGCTGAATGCAACTAATCATATCCTCAGCATTTTTATCATTTAAAAAGTTATAATATATATGTAAAAAGGTTCTGAATTTAAACAGTTTTTCTAATAGTTGAAATTCAAAAAGATTATTTTTTCCTTCCTTTATAGTTTTATAGAAGTCATTAATTGTAGGGAGCCATACTTTCGCTATATCCCAAATAACATAATCTCTAAGTTTACTTTTTACATTTGTTTTAGTTATTTTATCTTCATAAAAGAAATCAATAACATCTAAATACGGTTTACACAAATATTGTTTTTCATCTAATTCATTTAAAACAAAACAGTAATCTGTATAAACTTTACATGCTTTCGATATACTATAAATATTACGACTCCTATACTTTATAGGATCATTTGATTTATTTTTTCTATCTCTGAAACGTCTTTTTTGTTTATTATCATATCTTTTAGATTTTAAATAATCCCTTAATGGTATTATGTCAAACTCTTCCTGTTCTTCTCCTATTTTTTTATTATGTTTTAAAGTTTTTACATCATCGTCAACGTTATATCTTACATCTAAAAAACATATATTTTCATAAATATGATACAACACATCTTTAAATATCATATATTTTAACTTATCTTTTTCACTATGTGTAACTTCACAAATTTCAGTAATTAATTCGTTATTTTTCTTTATATAGTCATCAACAAGATATTCAGTATAACTATACACGTTATCAATTTTCCCTTTATTGTCTAATTCTACTTCTTTGATATACTCATAAAATCTTTTTATGTTTTTATCAATGCATTTTCCCGCAGGCATAATAAAATTCCTTTCTCTATTTATATTCCATAAAACCGCAATTTTCATGGATAAATCCACGAAATATTGCTTTTTATGGATTTTATTTAATTATTATTTTACCACACCTACAATCATTCTTCAACATTTTTCGTTGTCCATACTGAATTGTTTGTTATCATTTTTAATATACTTAATTTGTATTGGTTACATTTGTAAATCTGTAAAATGTCCAAATAGAGATACCGCATTTATCAGCCGCAGCTTGGGCTGATATTTTTTTGTCTTTCCACAACTTATACATTTCATCGAAATTATCGGGTTTCGGAATTGGCGGTCTGCCGAATTTTACACCTCTCTTTTTTGCGGCGGCAATACCCTCGGCTTGTCTTTGGCGTATATTCATTCTCTCATTTTCCGCTACGAAAGACAGCAGCTGCAACACCAAGTCGGCTATGAATGTACCGAGCAAGTCTTTACTTCGGGTTGTATCAAGCAGTGGCATATCAATCACCACAATATCCGCATTCCTTTTATGCGTTATGATTCGCCACTCCTCTTGAATTTCTCTGTAATTTCTGCCAAGTCGGTCGATACTTTTCACCACAAGCACGTCGCCCTTTTTCAGTCGTTTCAGCATTTTCATATACGATGGTCTATGAAAATCCTTACCGCTCTGCTTATCTATGTAAATACGCTTTTCCTCCACTCCATACTTAATCAGCTCTTGTATTTGCCTGTCCTCATTCTGATTTATCGTTGATACTCTCGCATATCCTATTAAAATCATAATCATCTCCTTCTTTTCGTCAAATACACTACACTCTGATTATATCAAAAAAAATTGAAAGGTAGATTGTTCTACCTTTCATTTCTTTTGTCGTTGTAGTAATTGAGCAGCGTTGTTATACATATTTCGACCAAGCCGAAAAGCAGCTGTTCAATATACTTGTTGTTTGGTGTTACACTTCCAAGAAATCATCTGCGTACAACATTTCCTCCACCTCCTCCGGCGTAAAGCCGTTATTCAGCAAACAGTCGATTTCATCGCTGTCATACCCGTAATACTGTGCGACGCTCTTTATGTCATCTACATACTCGTTGGCATTTGAATATTCAAACCCTTTTCGCCAATCATAGCCGTAACTACCGTATTCATCAAAATCAAACTTCGTTCTCTGTATCTTGCCTTTATTCGATATTTTAAATATTTCACCGTCTTGTATTTCAATATCTTCATAATCTCCACGTTTCAAGTCGTGAAATAATTCCGTATCAACAAGTGCTTTCCAAAGTATCGATATTGTTGACGCATACACATACACCTGCTTTTTCTTGAAATGCAATATTGATATTGGGCTGTCGCCCTTGACTATGTAAAGATTATCATTCGAATCAAGCACTGAAAACGAAAAACTCCCCTCAACCTTTTCAGCCATATATTTAAGGCTCTTAAAATCAAGTTTCTTTTGTGATTCAATCAACTGCACTGCTATGTAACTGTCAGTATCAATAATTGTTGATGGCAGTCTAAGTTCACGTCTTAATTTTTTATCATTACAAATTATGCCGTTATGTGCAAGTGCAAATTCTTCGTCGCCACACATACCTTTAAACGGATGGTTATTACCGTTAAAATTCAGTGTCCCTTGTGTAGCATGACGAGTATGCCCCATTACTGCAACTGTATTTTTAGGGGCACTAAAACTCATTTCATATGCGCTTTTACTTTTCTTGAACACGGTAAGTTTACTGTTCTTGTTATATGCAATTCCGGTTGCGTCTGTACCCCTTACCGCACTTTCAACGGCAAGTGCTTCCGTTATTTCTGCCATGTCTTTTACCTTATTTCCGTATGACAGCACACCATACAATCCACACATATCCTATTCCTCCAATCCTCTTATCTTCAAGTATTCCTTTAGTTCCGCTTTATTTGCTGATACTGTTTTCGCAAACTCTTTCCATGTCATTGTCTGAAATTCTTCGTCAGCCAGATTTATCGCCATTTCACAAAGCAAATCAACAAACTGCAACGTAGCCATAAAGGTTTTGTACCTTAACGTACCTCTGAATATTCGCAACTCAACAGTAAATGTATTTGTAAGATTAACCGCAGTATATCGTCCAAGTCCCGATGTTTTCGCACCTTTTAAACTTTCCTTAGGATTATCCATACTGCAACCGTATCTTGACGCCCACCTGTCCGCTTGAGTTTCGGTACGACGAGAAAATCTCAATATCTTATCCCAAAACTTTTCAAAGAAGTACACAATCCTTGCAATAGTGTTTTCCTGCTCCTCTACACTTTCACCGAGTGCCGCTCTGTTTATATGCACATGCAATCCACATGTACCGCTGTTATGACTGTAATATCCCATTTCAAGTGCTTTGTCTAAAATCTTTTTCCAAGGTATTGTATTTGTATGATATTCCAAAGTCGCAGGGTGACTTACAATTTCAAAACCATCATCAAGTGAGCCGTCATGTTTGCAATAAACATGCTCATTTATTTTATTACCTATATTCAAAATTCTCTCGGCATTATCGTCATATTCACCGCCTTCATCTATTTCAAGCTCTATGCCGTAATGCGGTTGCCCTTTACCGTAAAATATCGGATCCGGTTTGTAATAGTAGTCATGTATTATAGAATCATTTATTTCGTCATAACATCTTTGGCAATATGGTTCACCGTCGTGATAGCAAACATCATCTCTGTAAACATCCTCACCACACTCGTTACAGGTTTCATATAACTCGTCATAGCAATCTTGGCAATACTCGCCGTTCCTCGAATCGTCACGCCATATACTTCTGCCGCAATGGCTGCACTCCGTCACTCGTTGATTAAAACAGTCGGTACATAATATCGTTCCGTCAAATCTTATTGCATTTTGAGAACTTACTTCTTCCCCGCATAAATCACATCGTACATTTTTATTTTCTTCACTCATTTTCTTTTCCTCCGTTAATATTCGTAATTAAATAGCATTGTTGAATGTGTCACATCGTCTATGACAAAAATCTTTGCACACAAAAAAGGAGTATCTGTTTCAAACAGATACTCCTTCATGTATTCCGGTTATTCTTGTGAATGAACAATCTTTTGTTTTCCGTTTTCTTCCGATAAGTCGAATACTTGTAGATAATCCTTTTGCTCGTCCATGGTGTCAATCATATCCCACATTATCATTTGTAATTCCAACGGCACTTTCTCCACAATCCCGCTTGTAACAAATCTTTTCCCATTAAACATCTCTATCCTCCTTTTTAATTTATTTAGTCTGTGACTATTCACATATATACTATATATTTATAAATTCCAAACAACCAAATAAAATTTTAAAATGCCATAACATATATATAATAAACTCAGAAGGGAGATTGATTTTATGCTTGAAGAATATCCAGATGTACTAAACACAAAAGAAGTTATGGAAATTCTTGATATTACAAAAAATCTAATGTATGAGCTGATTCACAGTGGTACTATCCGTGCTATTAAAATAGGTAAAAAGCAATGGCGGATAACCAAAGATGATTTAATCACATACTTAAAAACAAATTAATCGGAGCGACAAAAGTCGCTCTCATTTTTATTAACTATACAAAATCAATTAAAGGAGAAAATTACAATGAAAATATTATTAGATACAATACAATATACTAAAAAGCCATCAGGTCAAGATATAGGAATGATAAGTAGAAGAATTACAAACACTATCTATTCCACAAAGAATATTTATAAAATTGCCGATCTTATAGGCAACAAAGGTCACACTTGGTGTCCTGCAATATTTAATGAAAAGCGATCAAAAGATACATTTAAAGAAATCCAATTAGTCGCACTTGACTTTGACGGAGGCATTTCGTTTGATGAAGTGAAAACAAAAGCAGAAAAATACATGATACCGACACTTTTTGCATACGAAACATTTTCAAGTATCAATAAAAGCAAATTCAGAGTTGTATTTATGCTTGAAAAGGTCATATATGATAAAAATATTTTTGATAAAATTATAAACATGCTGATGACAATATTCAATGGGTGTGATACTTCATGCAAAGATATATCAAGAATGTTTTTCGGCGGTAAGAATCTATTTTATTACAATGAAAATAATTTAAAAATAAATATTCTTACGCTTGAAATGAATTTTGAGTTGTATATGAAAGATACTTATGGAAAGACTCATTTCCGAGAAAGCTTACAAAAATTTTACGGTAAAATTTCGCCAAGTCCTCTTATATATATAAGGGGAAATGGCGAGAAATTACCAAATCATAATTTGTATAGAAAAGACACATTATCAAAGCTTGATAGTAGTTGTCAGCTATATCATGAATTTATCAATGATAGCAAATGGCTCTACTACAAAGAATTATTCGGCATAGCATTAAATCTTATAAATGTAGAAACGGGTGCTAAGGCATTTAAAAAAGTAATTGCAAATTCCAAATATATCACATATAAACGTGATTGGGATTTCTATTTGCAATATATAAAAAAACACCAATATGCACCTATGCAATGCAAACATTTTTGTCCATATGCGGAATCATGTTCTCACAATACTAATATGCTGACCACTACTAAAATTAAGAGATCTGAGATATTACGTTCTGAAAACATTGAATATTCTGCAGTTGACGAAGTATATGCCGATTTGGAAAATTCTTTTTGTAAAGCCATTAATTCTGATGATAATCGAATACATCTCATAAGGGCACAAACTGCCATAGGCAAAACGCAAATTTACATAAACTATTTATCAAAATCTGATAAACCGTGTATCATTGCTGTTCCTACAAATATCTTAAAACGAGATGTTTACAGAAGATGTATTGAAGAAGGGATTGATGCACGAATGACACCTTCTATTGAAGATATAAGGAATGATATTCCTAAAGAGATATACTCTGCTATTAGTAAATTTTATAGATGTGGTCAACATAGCAAAGTATATCCGTACATATCAAGCATATTGAAAAAACAGCATATACCCGCATTAGAAAAATTTATAGCAGATAAAAAGGAATTAAACGATTATACAGGTAATATCATAACTACTCATCATAGAATTTTACTTTCTGATAAGAATTGGCTTAAACAGTATCAAGTAATAATTGATGAAGATATTTTAAAGACTATTATATCAAACCAAGAAACAATACCGCTTTCCGATATTGAGGATTTATTAGAAAATCCACTTCCGAAAAAAGTACATTCTAAGTTAACTTCAATTTTGTATAAGTCTGAAGACAAAGAATTTTTTAAAGTAGACAAAGTCAAAACTTCAAAAAACATTAGCACTGATTTTGACATGAATGCATTATTAAAAGCAAAAAAATTCTATTCCGATGGCGAAAAACTTGTTTTCTATAAAACACCTAAATTAAAGAAAATGAAATATATTGTGCTATCTGCAACAGCAGATACATTCATATATAAACATTACTTTGGCAGTGATAATGTAAAAGCTTATGAATGCAGACAAGCTAAATATCTTGGTTCTCTAAAGCAATACTATGATGGTTCTTACAGTCGTACTTATATTGATACTAACGATAATTTATGGGACAAGATTCGCAGTAAAATAGGAGATGCAAAAACAATTACATTCAAAAAATATTCATCTGATTTAGATATTCACTTTGGGAACTCCGAGGGATGTGATTTTCTTGCAGGAGAAAATCTTGCAGTAGTAGGGACTCCACATATGAACGAATGTGTTTATAAATTTATGGCATATTATATGGGTGTCAAAACAGACGGTGCATTACATTTTAGACCGGTCGAGCATAACGGATTTAAGTTTTGGTTTTCTACGTATGAAAATGAACTTCTTCGACACATACAATTTTGGCTAATTGAAAGCGAACTCGAACAATGCGTTGGTCGTGCAAGATTACTTAGAAATGAATGTAACGTTTATTTGTTCAGTAACTTTCCACTTAAACAAAGTGAGTTGGTTAAGTAATATTATCTAAGCAAAAATATATTTGTATTGATTTTTCTGAAAACATATAGTAAAATAAATATAAACAATCAAGGTTTTAGAATATATTATTATCAAGAATAATTAATATCGATAATTTTATATTCCCACAACCTTGCCACAATACAATAATAAACATTACACAATGTAATACACGTTATAACATAAAAAATGCAAATAAATCTACAAAATCATACGTTTTACAAACAAATTTAATATATAAGACACTGTCTTCAAACCTCAAAAAGATAAGTTTTACGACATATCAAAAATACCGCAGTCTTACGACTACGGTATTTTTTTATTGTCTATATACTAAAACCAATACGGATCCCAGTCGCTTGTCAGACGTGTAAGTGCCTCCATATAGAAATAATCTCCCCATGTATTACACTCATCAACACCGCCGTTATTACATGTATTATGCGGTGTTTTCTTTGCGTATGTACCGTGAAGTAAAAGTCCGTTAGACTCTTTACTGTCTTTAACAGCACAATTATCAATAATTGCTTTAAGCAATCTTTTAGCCGTCTGTGTATAATATTCAGCCTCATCTTTATCAAGATATTTAGCCATTTCAAGCATACCGCATACCGCTATAACACCTGCTGAAGAATCACGCGGTTCATCACTGCCGGTATCAAAATCAAAGTCCCAATAAGGCACTAAATCCTTCGGCAAATGTTCCATAAAATATTTTGTTACGCGTTTAAATATATCCAAATATTCTTTATTTCCTGTTTTAGAATACGCAACCGCACTGCCGTATATTCCCCAAGCCTGCCCTCTCGCCCAAGCCGAGCCGTCACGATTACCCTGACAAGTAACACCCTTTGTAGGTTTACCTGTTTCCATATCAAAGAAATATGTATGATATGTCGAATTATCATCACGCACGATATTTTCCATCGCTGTTTTTATATGTGCCTGTGCTTTTTCTTCATACTTTTTATCACCTGTCACCTTGCTCGCCCAGAAAAGCAACGGCATATTCATAAGGCAATCTATTATAAGTCTGTAATTGTCCTTATCACCTATTTTGCCCCAAGCTTGAAAGAACTGACCTTTTTCGTGAAAACGTTTCATCAAATTATCCGCCGCCAAAAGTGCCGCACGTTTACCCACTTCACTGCCTGTAAGCTTATATGCCGCAACGCAAGACGGACTGTACAAAAAGCCCATATCGTGATGGTCGGTATTAATATGATGTTCTATTCTGTAAAGGAAGTTATCCACTTGACAAAGTGCCGCCTCCTTTAATTTATCGTCTTTGTTACTCTCATAAGCAAGCCACAATTCACCGGTCCAAAACCCCTCTGTCCAGTCTGTATTTTCTGTTTGCCTGTAAAAATTATTTTCACTGTTTGCACCCGGAAAACAGTCAAAAAACTCGTCAACATTATGTTCAATAAGCGAAACCGCCTTATTGTGTGCGTCACGAATTTCTTTATCATCAGCCACCGGATAGCCTTGTAATTCTTCCATAGTTATCATACTTAAAATCACACTCCTTATATAATAATTATACCAACACGGCCAAGTTATTTCAATAGCAATAATTTAATGTCAATAAATTGAATGTATAACAATAGGCAAGCCGAAAATATAGGCTTGCCTATTCAGTCTACCTCTTTAATTATCCTTTAACTCCCGAAGATGTAGCGTTTTCAATATATGAGAATAGTGTTTGACTCGGCAACATCGACGTTCCAAGTATACAAAGACGATTCACTCTCTCCTGCAAAGACCACAGGTACATTGCAATCCGGTGCATCTGCCGACACATTCTCAATGACAAACTGGGGTAAGGCTAACAACGGTGCATATTTGAGCGGTGTTCGTTTTGCGGCAAACAAGGATATGACCCCGACCGATTTTGTAAAGATTAAATCGCTAAAGCTGTACGAAATTGAAAGAATGGCTGATACAGCCGTTGACAGTGCCGTAGCGGCAATCACAATCGATAAACTTACAAGCACACCGGAATGTGTAGAGCAAAACATCACTTTGCCGCAAATCACTTCAGACGACGCAGAAGTAACATGGACATCTTCCGATACATCAGTTATCGGCAATGACGGTACATTCTACGGTTCATCAAAGGCAACAGACGTTACAATGACGGCACAAATCACAAATAAAACAGACAGCTTTACAGTTTATAAAGACTTTCGTCTTTCTGTTCCGGGTGAAGAAGCAGTAAAATTGAGCAAAAATTTTGATGACAACGGTATGAACGTAACAGTTAAGAACAATTCTTCAGACAGCTTAACTATAAAGGTTTTAGTCGGCGTATACAACGACAATGATACTCTTAAAACAGCTAAACTTCAAACTGTCACACTTGATTCAAAAGCAGAACAAACAATTTCATTTGCAGGTATCACCTCCGACAAATCAGTTTCAATATTTGCATGGGACAAGGATATGACACCGCTTACAAATGTATTGCAATAATAATACAAAAAATAAACCTATCGAATGATAGGTGTATTTTTCATTTGTTTTTCAATC
>ERZ772884.2252-NODE-2252-length-11372-cov-4.859857_pt1 | contig 11372 bp, 8 predicted proteins | sample MGYA00580574_ERZ772884 | MGnify/ENA primary metagenome ERZ772884 (study PRJEB29015, sample SAMEA2737690) | human gut metagenome | biome: human gut; feature: human-associated habitat; material: faeces | place: China | collected 2012 ... | reverse complement strand
TCCACAAAGACACAGCAAGGTATGTTTCGAGTTACTCGAAACCTTTTGGGTTACTTCCAAAGACCTTGCCATAAATGGATGTATTTCTCTCCAAAGTTGAGAAATAATAAAAACTTTATTTTATAACACCTGTTTTGTTAGGTTTACATTGTTAATTTAACAGAGCAAACACACTCTCTTCCCCTCAGTTGATAATTATACGTGAAGGTGTTGACGGAATTATAGATAGTATATGCATATTGTCGTTGATTCAGAATGTTTCTGACGTCAAGAGAAATCTTAATGGCTTTCTTCCTATATGCCAATCCCATATCCAACAAGCTCATGGTCTTTGTCACATCTTTCGTCAATTCATTCTTTACAATGTCAGCAGAAGTGTCGAATGTAAAGCCATCGAATGGCATGAGTTTCAATGACACTTTGTGTTGTTGGCTCAGATAGCTGTTGTTCTGATACTCCGTGGAAAGATAAGTTTTGGCAAACATTCCGTTATAAGCCAACTCCACATACTTGCAAGGCTGTGAAGTCAGATATGGGGAGAATGCCCAACTCTTCCAAGTGTATTCCTGCTGAAAATCATTCTGCAAAGTCGTTTGTCGCTTCCATTGGTAGCCACCATTCAAGGAAATCTTTGTCTTGATGAGTTCTATAAATTTAGTGACACCAACTTGCCCCATAAAACTTCTACCTGTATTTGGGGCATATATCTTCGACATCGTGATGAGAGTAGAACTTGCATCTTGACTCATCAGTAAGTTGTTCTTTTCCTGATTATATAGAAAGTCTGCATTGAAGAACCACATTTTCAGTGGTATCTTATAGTCGTAATGCAATGAGGCGTTCAAACTCTTGTTGTCCGCCAAGATACCAGAGCCAACCTTCAGCGAGGTGTCATTGAATCTGACGGGTGTTTTCAAGAAATCCAAAATGTCCCCAAAGGTGCGAGCATAGAATATGTTGGTGCGAAGTACCGAGCGAGAAGTTACCTTATAATTGCAATATACGCTAGGACAAACAGAATAATACCAAGAACTAGACGATGCGCTTTCCAAGTTGTCCTTATGGCTTATATAGTCTATGCGCATAGGTATTTCCAATCGGAAGACATATTTATATTGAGGATGTGAGTACTCATATTGTGGTACCAGAGCCATTCTGAGATTCTGCATATTCACATCATTGCTCTCGTCTGTAGGGTGCAGGCTTGTTTGCACCTTATCCATATAATAATTCAGCAATATTGGTAAATAAATACGAGAATAGAGATGCTTCTTAGACATTGAGAGAGTATTCTCTGTACGAAAACTTCTTCCATTGGCATTTTGTACCACATTATCGGTAGTTTCCTTGTTAAGAGTTATCTTTCCCATAGGAGAACCTTGATACGACATGATAGACGTAACCGCCCAACACAAATCCTTGTGATGCCACAAGGTAGAGAACTTGTTGTTCACATAAAACTCTCTCATGGTCTGCTTCTGGTTAAAGAGAGAACCGTTCTCTTTAATAGGCAATTCTGATGTCAGAAAAGAACCTGTGCTCGACAGTGTGTTGCTAAGATAAGTCTTTTCTGAGTTGTCCTTGTATTCCAACTGGATGCTTGGGCGATGTATGGTTGATAGGGGAGAATACTCTTGGGCGATAATGACATTGTTATCCGCATCCGCATAACTTCTCGTCAAGCTATAGTCGTACTGACTTTTGGCATAGCTATACCCGATATTACCTTTTAGGGTAACATCCTTTCTTATCTTTCTCAATATGTTGAATGACAATAATCTATCTGTTGGTGAGGCATATCTGTCAACTTCAATAGGAGGAGTGGAAGCGGAAATGTTGTCTAATAAATTAGACAACGTAGATAATGTCTCTTTGTTGTCAAAGTGATTCGTCCCATCAGTCAATGCAAACTGATTGATATTGCCTGCTTTTAGCGAAGCCAACATTTGAAAGTTGGATTTGAAGAGCATACCGGCACCATTGATTTCATATAAGGTGTGTTTGTCTGTCCCTAATGACACTCCATAAGAGCCTACAGGCTTAAACTTTGCCTTGTTGCTCATGTTCACATTGATAGCCACGTTGTCTGAGAATACATCTTTGTTGGCTTTTACGGCTTGGTGGTTACTCAACACTTGGACTGAGTTGACAAAAGAAGCGGGTATATTGGTAGTGGCAATGTTGTATCGTCCACCCAACAAATCCATGCCATTGATATAGAAGTTAGAAATCTCCTTGCCCAGATATTTGATAGAACCTTTGTCGCCTACTTCAATGCCAGGGAGTTTCTTCATGGCATCTTTCAGCGTATAGTCATTCTTTCCGATATACGAGGCTAAGTTGTATGACAAAGTATCCCCTCGTTGGTAGATGGCTGGAGCTTTTACAACAACCTCTTTTAGGTCTGTGGTCTTTTCCTTTAGATTGAAGTTGCACTCTTGTGAGACATTCTTGATTTCTCTTTTGGTTTTCTCGTATCCGATGGCTTCGGCAGTGACGATTAGCTGCTTGGCATCTGACTTTAGTGTTATCTTATAAGTTCCATTTTCTGATGTTCTCGCAAAGCCAAGAGTAGCCTTATCGGCATTTACTCTTACGATGACACCTTCCAAAGCCGTGCCAATGGTGTCACGCACTATTCCTGTAACTACACTTTGGGCAAAAGTGCAGTTACAGAGACAAGCTAACATCATCAAAATTAGAAACCTTCTCATATTTATCAATCTCTTTGTTTACTTCAATTCGAGAGGAACATATCCATTAGGGCGCACTCTCAGTACCACACCATTGACCAAGGCACTATGCCCACCATCCTCATATTTCTGAATAGTCATCTCGCTGATGGATTCTGCAGGAATGTTGCCCATAGGATTTTGCTCAAACTTATTCTTCGCCTTGACAAACTGTTCCCTCGAAGTCTTGATGATATTGGTGTAAGGCTTGAAGTTCATAGGGGTGCTTGATTTACGGAAAGTTATAGCTTTGAACTTATGTATGCCTTCTGAATCCTTTGCTGCCAATACCAAGCCTGGCAAACCACAAAGTTTCCATGGTCCAAAGGATGCTGGTATGTCCGTGGAATACCAAACAGTCCAAGTTCTTCCACCATATTCTCCAACAGCTTTCTGACAGGTGTAACCACAGATAGTGTCAATGCCCTCGCTCAGATTCCAATTTATGGGATTGGCACTTTCCGTATAGCTGTAGTAGTTTGGCGTGATTACGCTATAAACGGTCAGTTTGCCCTTAGGCACATTTTGAGAGACTGATTGGTCGAAAAGCAAATCATTTCTCTTTTCCCGTGTCTTGAACTTTTGAATCTCTGATTCTGGCGCTTTGCAAGCAATGGCTGAGTCTGCTTGAAACGCAGTGTAATCAGAGAACATAGCTGAGTTTCTGCCAATTTGAAGAATGGTAGAAGTGACATCAGAAGAGCCTTTGTCATTCTTCATTTGGTACTCGTAGATGCATTCGTATTCATCTACGGAAGAGGAACTCGTTTTCTGCCCGTATGTCTCTGATGTTAGGCAGATGGCGGTTATCAATAAAACAATCTTTTTCATATCCTTTGTCTTTATTGTTGATACTAATGTTATTTCTCTTGGCTTACTGGGCAATTCATAAATGCGGAAGAGTCAACTTTGGGATTAGAATTATACTTCACGAATAAAAGTGACTCGCAGTTTCCAAATGCTCTATATCCGATTTTCTGCAAAGATGCAGGGAGATTGATGCCTTTAAGGTTAATGCATCGGGCAAAGGCAAAATCGGAGATCTCTCTCAAATTATTCGGAAAGACTATGCGTTCCAAGTTCTTGCAACCAGAAAATGCACGGTCGTTAATTACTTCTAGTTGATTCTTGAATACAAGGGCCTTTATGCCTTCGCAACAAGTGAAAGCCTGTCTTCCTATTTTGCTCACATGCTCAGGTATCACGGATATGCAGACCTTATTACAATCCCAAAATGTCCATTCACCGATTTCTTGCAAACTGTCCGGCAAGACGCTAAGCTCTAATTGATGGTCCATATTGAATGCACTATTGCCGATATACCTCACTGTGTTTGGCATCTTTACGGTTTGAAGATTCTCACAAGTATTGAAAGCTCGTTTTTCTATAATCAGCAAATTGTCGGGAAGGATGACTTGCTTGATGTACTTATTCATTTCAAAAGCCATTTCTCCTATTACTTTTACATCCTTAAGCTCTTGGATGTTATTAAAATCCACAACAGAGTCTTTTCCTTCCCATTTCACAAGGCGAGTTCCATATTGTGAATCTTCTACCGTAAAATGGCTCTTTCCTTTTGCCAATGAAAGTGTTGGTAACCAACAAAGGCATAGCAGAAATAGTACAGCAACAGAAATCTTACTTTTTATCATAATCTTCTATTTTTAGTGTTCTTTATATTCAAAGACGAAAGAATGATAAAAGGGTAAACTACTTTTTCCAATATTTTTCAGCCATAGGCTGCAACCTTTCCTTTATTACTTCCATAACAGTCTTGAAATCAAGAGTTTCTTTCCATTGAATATTTTTCAGAAATGCTTCCCAGCGAACTATACGTGCTGCGTCTGTCGCAAAACTTTCTGTAAACAACTGCAATTCGGGATTGTATGTAAGCCCTCTATTATCGAAAGTCGCCTTAATCGCATCATATAATGTGTCATCAGACAAGTCTCTCTTTGTCAGGAGTTGGTAACAGTCGAAGAAATCTTTCATGCGACTGTTGAGCACATCTCGGTCTATCATCGTATGGAATTTCTCGGCAACAACAGTCTCCAAGGAATATGCCTGTATGTTCACAGATGGAATGTCAGGCAAAAGCAATGGGAAGTCAATAGTTGTTGGATATGGAGTTACAACATCACCAAAGCCAATGTCAACAGACATGTTATAAGAAATGGTATCCATGTGGGCAGTAAAATAGAATCGGGTGCCAGGATATTTCTTTTCGACGGTGATAGGTTCTAACTTGATGCTGTCAACATCAAACGATACTCCATCCTCATCGCATACAATGCCCAAAATTTCCTGGAACACATGCGCAAGGAAATCCCTATCACGGCTAATTCTATCTGCCATGAAATCAACATCTACTGTAGGACGTGCCTCAAGTCCATTCATGGCATAAAGCAAAGAGCCTCCTTTCAGCAAAAAATTGTCCTTGTATTGACTAACAGATACTCTGTAAAGCAACCTTTCGTTGAAATATCTTGCCAAGAGATACATATATTTATAGCCTGTCTCATTCATCAGATTGAGCAAGCGGGTCTTAACAGACTTACCGTAGTTTTTCTTTCCCATCTTATTCTATAGCTATTTCAAGATAATTTTTCAATGTATTAAACACTCTGAGGCGTTGGGCGTAATCCTGCAAACGAGTGAGATTGCGATTGGGCTTTCTCAAATAAGAACGAATCACTTCCGCACAAACATCCAGCCCCAATTTGTTTCTGTATTTCACTGCATCACAAACACTTCGCTCCAAGTCGGTTATGCGAACATGAAAACCGGATATTTCTGCTTCCATAATGCCAAACTCCAAGTTCTCCTTCTTCCAATAATACAGCTCTATCGGAAGCGTATCTGGTATCACCACCTTCCGCTTGTTGGCGATGGCTATACAAAAAGCAGGTGGAACAGTTGTCGAAAGCTGATGGTAAGCCCACGCATTGTACAGGCATACAATACCATTAGGTACAATCCGTTCCACATCAATCATTGTATTAAGCAAAGCATCGGGAACGGCATATATGCCATGACGCAACTTTATCAAGTCGCCACGCTCCTTAGCTCTCAACAGTCGTTTATACTCTGACAGATGAGATATATCAGTAGTGGAGATAGTGCCACCAAGTGCTGCTACTTTGCAAACTATATTGTTCATTTCACCTCTTATTAAATGTCATTACAGCTGCAAAAATACAATAAATTTCGAGAATACGGTAAGATTCTACGGATAATTTCATTAAATACCGCACATTTTTGCATATTTTCAGAGTCCTAATTATATTTGAGATGATAATAAACTCTAAAAAACATGCAACAATGCAGTATTCTAAATTTAAAATTGTATTTTTGCCACCAAGATGACAAAGAGTTGTTTGACAATCAAACGTATGCAAATTGTAGAAATTAGAACCGTTGCTAAATCATTACCTCCATTGAGGTGAAAAACTCATAAATCGCTCATTCTAAGCTATTCGGCAGATTTTAGCGTAATTTTTGGAAAAAATATCTTGTGTTCGCAAACACCCTATAAAATTCTTCTTTTGGAAATTATAAATACATAATATGAAGGCTCTAAATTAGCATTTCTTGCTGCTAATTTAGAGCCTTGATTTTTTTTAAAAGTAATGCTTTGGGTATGGAAATAGCAGTAATGCTTTTGATAATCAGAACTTACATCGTTCTTTCCTCAGACAGAATTTTTCTCAATTCCCGCTCGTACTGCGCAGCATCCTCAAAGCAGATGGCTTGCATTCCGAAACGCTGGGCGGCTTCTACATTCTCTATTCTGTCGTCAGCAAAAAGGCATTCTTCCGGTTTCAGATTGTATTTCTGGCAGATTCTTTCATAAATAGCCCTATCGGGTTTGATGATTTTCTCTTCTGAAGAAATCACCTGTCCTTCCAGAAGTTGGAAAATGGGATATTGGGCCATCGTTTCGTGAACCTTGGTGCACCAGTTGGAAAGTCCGTAAAGGTGGTAGCCTTCTGCCTTCAACTGGGTCAGTAAGGTGCGCATACCTTCTTTTTCGCCCCTTACAAAATCGTTAAAGCGCTGGGCTACGGTTGCTATTTCTTCCTTATATTGCGGCATGATCTGCTGCATCTTGCAGAAGGTTTCTTCGAAAGAATCTCCGCGATCCATATTCTCATTCCATTTGCCGTCTATCAGGAGATGATAGAATTCTTCAGCCTGTTCGTGGGTCTTGAATATCTGGTCAAGCGTTTCAAAGTATTCGTAATCTACGAGTACTTTTCCAAAATCAAAAATCAAATTCTTTATCATGATATTTCCAGTTTATGTTATTATTTCTGTTTTCATATCCCGTGCAGAGATACTCTTTTATGAAAAAAGGCGCATCATTTTTACATAATGCGCCTTTTGTTTACCTATTATAATATATGCCTACCTGATGATTACTTCATCTTTCTTCACTTCATATTCCAGACCAGGAACCAGGTTCTTCAGGACAAACATGGCTCCCGAGAGGGTTTCGCCACGGTTGAAATGAACTGTAACCTTCGTCTTCTGGTGAATCTTTGAACGGAAGATGAATTTCACTCCGTATGCATTACCCAGAATCTTACCAGCTTCTGCCAGCGTTACATCGTTCAGGTCAATCTCCTTGTTGCGCCAGCTTGTACCATCTTCTTCGGCCGAAACCTTGCGGAGGTTTACTGCCTTGGTCTTTACATTATATACTAACTGGTCGTTAGGCTTCATACTGTAAACCTTGTCTTCCTGACCTATGATGCGGAGTTCTATCTTGCCGGTTTTGAGTGTGGCAGATACTTCATCTGTATTTGAATAAGATGAAACCGTAAAAGAGGTGCCCAAGTCGGTAATCTCGAAATGAGGAGTGCTGACGTGGAACGGCTGGGCATCATCATGCCTGATGTCGAAGAATGCCTCTCCCGACAGGAAAACCTTGCGTTCTTCTGCTCCCTTGAAAGAGGAAGGATAGAGGAGTACGGAACTCTGGCTGAGTCTTACTTTCGTTCCGTCTGCCAAGGCGATGACTTTGCTCTCTTCGTTGATGGTATGCTCCTGGAGCATGGTTGCCAGTTTTATATCCTTGAGTTGGTTGTTCATCTGGACGTAGAGCTTGCCGAATACAATCAGCATCAGCAGCGGTACGAAGACGGCAGCCAGTTTGGCAAAGTTGAAGATTCGAAGCGATTTTTTCTTTTCTATTTCTCTTGTTTCTTCTGTTTCGAAGAGGCGGTTGTATGCAGCAGAAATTTCTTCTTCTTCCATATAGGCTGAATCAGCCTTGTCCCATAATTCTCTAAATGCCTCGTTCGCCTCTTTATCGTCTTGTGTATTGGAAATCCTATCTAATACCCTTTCTTTTATTTCATCCGGCACATTGTGCCCGCTATAATAATCTATGATATCCCTTATCTTTGTTGCCATAATAAAAACTTCATTTATTTTTAAGACATGTTTCAATGGTGTTACACCCAATGGCAAGGTAACAAAATCATCAAATATAAGGCTTTTTTAATTTCTTTAAGAGCTAGGTTAAGATGATTTTCTACCGTTTTCTTCTGAATACCCAGCCGCTGGGCTATCTCTTCGTTCTTGAGATGCTGTTCGCGGCTCATGCGATAAATCATCTGGCGTTGTTGCGGCATGCTTTCTACCACCATGTCGATGAGCAGCTGGGTATCCTTTGCCACCACATCGTCATGTGGCGAAGATTCGTTGGCGTATCTGTCTGGTAGACTGTCAATATCTATTGGGATGATGTGCTTGGAGGAAATATAGTTGATGACAGTATATTTTGCCAAAATAAAGAGGTAGGAATCGAAGTTCTGGATATCGGCAAACTTCTCGCGTTTGTTCCATACCTTTAAGAAGATGAGCTGGCTGACGTCATCAGCATCATCTTCGTTTTTCAAGAGCATGGCCACAAAACGGTGTACCTTAGGATAGAACCTGCGGAACATCGTTTCGTATGCTTTCTTGTCTCCTTTCGACATTAATAATATTGTTTCTTTTTCTATTTCCATTCTTACGATTATGTATGTTTAATACGATAATAGCTGCAAAATTAAACAAAATATCTGAAATTGCAAGCTTTTGCGGGCATTATTTCGGGAAAGGCACATAAAAATGTCCTTTTTATCCCTTTCTTCCGAAATCGGCTGGAATCTCGCCCCATTTCTTCGTTTCCCATTTTATAATAGGTATATTGATGGGGTGGGTGCGGAGCCAGTTTTCGGCTCGGGCGATGACCTGGTAGAGCTGTTCGGTCTGGGGAGTGCGCTCCAGTTTGGTCTTGCATTGTTTCTTGCTTACCCAGAGCTGGGCATTTACGCTGTCGCTATAAATTACCTTGTCGGTAATGCCCTTCTGCTGCATCAGGGCGAGGGCGTGGACGATGGCGAGAAACTCGCCGATGTTGTTGGTGCCGTGGATAGGACCATAATGGAAAACCTGGGCACCGGTCTGAAGGTCAATGCATTGGTATTCCATCGGACCGGGATTGCCGGAACAGGCGGCATCCACAGCCCAGGCGTTGGCTCTTACCTCGTTGGGCAGAGGTAAAACGGTATCGTTTCTCCATGAAGGAGGATTTACGGGCATTTTATTCATATTTTTTCTTTTTGGGGTTGGAAAACAAAAAGGATTGGCTAAAACTGAAATGAGCATGTGCCTTGGAGTCGAGCTCCAGGGCCATGCTCATTATGTCAAATAGTCAATATTTTTTATTTTTAAATTGTAGGTTATTATATCTTATGTATATATTACATTCTTTCTGGAACCTCGATGCCGAGCAGAGACATACCGTTCTTCAGGATCTTTGCCACGTTGGCTGCAAGAACCAGACGGGTAATCTTCTCAGCCTCGCTCTCAGCATTCAGGATGCTGTAGTCGTGATAGAACTGGTTGAACTCCTTGGTCAACTCGTAGCAGTAGTTAGCGATACCACCAGGGTTGTAGTTGTTGCCGGCATCGGCTACGGCTGCTGCGAAGTCGTTCATCTTCTGGATGAGGTCAATCTCCTTCTCGTTGATAGGAGCATCTGCGCCCAACTCAGCAGGAATCTCGATGCCCTCGGCTGCTGCCTTGCGCATGATGCTGCGGATACGAGCATAGGTATACTGGATGAAAGGACCTGTATTGCCATTGAAGTCGATACTCTCTTCTGGGTTGAAGAGCATGTTCTTGCGGGCATCTACCTTGAGGATGAAGTACTTCAACGCTCCGAGACCCACGATGCGTGAAATCTCCTGGCGCTCTTCCTCGCTCATGTCCTTGAACTTGCCGAGCTCATCGCTTGTCTGGCGAGCGTCCTTAATCATTTCTGCCATCAGGTCATCAGCATCTACTACGGTTCCCTCGCGGCTCTTCATCTTACCGTTAGGTAACTCTACCATACCATAAGAGAAGTGAACCAAGTCCTTACCCCACTTGAAGCCGAGACGGTCGAGCAGGATAGAGAGTACCTGGAAGTGGTAGTTCTGCTCGTTACCTACTACATAGATCATCTTGTCGATAGGGAAGTCCTTGAAACGGAGGTCGGCAGTACCGATGTCCTGAGTCATATAAACAGAGGTGCCGTCAGAACGGAGCAGGAGCTTCTGGTCGAGACCCTCGTTGGTGAGGTCAGCCCAAACAGAGTTATCATCCTTGCGGAAGAAGAGACCCTTCTCCAATCCTTCTTCTACCTTCTTCTTACCCTCGAGGTAAGTATTTGACTCATAATATATCTTGTCGAAACTTACACCCATCATCTTGTAAGTCTCATCGAAGCCAGCGTAAACCCAGTTGTTCATCTTCTGCCAGAGTGCACGAACCTCAGGGTCGTTGTTCTCCCACTTTACGAGCATCTCGTGAGCCTCCTTAATCAGCGGAGCCTCTACCTTAGCTTTCTCTGTGGCAGCTTCCTCGTCCATGCCCTCTTTCATGTACTGAGCCTTGAGCTCTGCGATTTCCTCACGATAGTGCTTGTCGAAGGCTACATAGTAGTCGCCGATGAGGTGGTCGCCCTTCTTGCCGGAAGTTTCAGGAGTTTCGCCATTGCCCCACTTGAGCCAGGCAAGCATAGACTTACAGATGTGGATACCACGGTCGTTTACAATATTCGTTTTCACTACCTTGTTGCCGTTGGCAGCCATGATGTTAGCCAGCGCGCTTCCTAAAAGGTTATTACGCACGTGACCTAAGTGAAGCGGTTTATTGGTATTAGGAGAAGAATATTCAATCATGACAAGTGGAGCGTTTGCGTCAGCTTTTTGTATGCCCCACTGGTTATCGGCATGGATGCGGTTCAGCAGCTCAATCCATACGTCAGATGCAATGGTCAGGTTCAGGAAACCTTTGATTACATTATAATTTGCGATGGCCGGTTCATTCTGTTTCAAGTATTCCCCGATTTCTTGTGCAGTCTGTTCCGGACCTTTCTTAGACATTTTCAGAAAAGGAAAGACAACCAGTGTCAGGTGGCCTTCAAACTCTTTCTTCGTTTTCTGAAGTTGAACCATTTTGGCAGGAACTTCCTGATTGTATAAGGTCTTTATACCGTTCAGGATAGATTCGGTCAGTTTATCTTCTATTTTCATGTGTATATAGTTTATGTAATTATCCTATCTTAAGCGTACAAAGATAGTGATTTTTACGCTTTTCCTG
>ERZ772884.2249-NODE-2249-length-11380-cov-3.164857_pt1 | contig 11380 bp, 10 predicted proteins | sample MGYA00580574_ERZ772884 | MGnify/ENA primary metagenome ERZ772884 (study PRJEB29015, sample SAMEA2737690) | human gut metagenome | biome: human gut; feature: human-associated habitat; material: faeces | place: China | collected 2012 ... | reverse complement strand
CGCCACCAGCGGGCCGATTACCAGCTGGGCAACGTGGGAATTAGTTTATAATTAATTTTACATTGAATGCGCTCATTCCCGGATATACTGCTGCATCTCCAAGCTCTTCCTCGATGCGGAGCAGCTGATTGTATTTTGCAACACGCTCTGTTCTGGACGGAGCACCGGTCTTGATCTGGCAGGTATTTAATGCTACTGCAAGGTCAGCAATCGTAGTATCCTCTGTCTCACCTGAACGATGGGAAGAAATTGCTGTATAGCCAGCCTTATGAGCCATCTTGATTGCCTCAAGAGTCTCTGATACAGATCCGATCTGGTTCAGCTTGATTAGGATGGAATTGCCGCATCCAAGAGAAATACCTTTGGAAAGTCTCTCTGTATTTGTTACAAACAGGTCATCACCTACCAACTGCACTTTATCTCCCAGTTCTTTGGTAAGCTTCTTCCATCCTTCCCAGTCTTCCTCATCAAGCGCATCCTCGATGGAGATGATCGGATACTTGTCAACCAGCTTTTTCCAGTGGTCAATCAGCTCGTCAGATGTGTAAACAGTACCGGCCTTTGGAAGCTTGTACTCGCCAAGTTTACCAGTCTTCCACTCAGAAGAAGCTGCGTCCATAGCGATCATAAAATCTTTTCCTGGATCATAGCCTGCATTCTTAACAGCCTCAAGAATTGTCTCAATTGCTTCTTCATCAGATTTCAGAGCTGGTGCAAAACCACCCTCATCACCAACAGATGTTGCAAGTCCTCTTGATTTCAGAATAGCTGCAAGAGCATGGAAAACTTCTGCACACCATCTTAAGCACTCTTTGAAGCTTGGTGCTCCAACTGGCATGATCATGAACTCCTGCACATCAAGTCCTGAGGAAAGTGCATGGCAGCCGCCGTTTACAATGTTCATCATCGGTACTGGCATACGGTTTCCGGAAATACCACCGAGGAAACGATAAAGCGGGATATCAAGGGATGTTGCAGCTGCACGGCAGCATGCGATGGAAACAGCCAGGATTGCATTTGCACCAAAGTTTGATTTGTCCTTGGTTCCGTCAGCTTTGATCATCGCCTTGTCAATTGCATAAATATCGGATGCATCCATTCCTGAGATTGTGTCGTTGATGGATGTATTAATGTTCTCTACAGCCTTTGTAACACCTTTTCCAAGGTATCTGTTCTTATCATTATCTCTAAGCTCCAGAGCCTCAAATTCGCCTGTAGAAGCGCCACTGGGAGCAGCTCCTCTGCCGATGGTTCCATCTACCAGATAAACCTCTGCTTCTACTGTAGGATTTCCTCTGGAATCCATAATTTCTCTTCCAATGACTTTCTCAATTTCTAAGTAATCCATGGTATGTATACTCCTTTCATTTTTCAAAGGAACTCCTTTTATTATGCCAGCGGTCTTTCTGCCATAATAAAGGAGTCCAAATGATTTACACCGTTAGGTTAGCTATTCCTAACTATATTGATTAGTATACACTAACCATCATGGGATTGCAAGAAGATTACATGATAATATTTTTCAGTAGTTGTCTGTTCTAAAGCGTATTTGAAAAATACTCTAGAAAATTACCACAAGAAGCATTTTAAATTTCTCTTTTCCCATAACTGCGTGAGGATGCTTCGCAGGCATTACAATAGACTCACCTTCATGTAATTCGTACTTCACACCATCAATAGTGATTTCCCCCACACCATCTAGACAGGTAACAAATGCATCTCCGCCAGACTCATGTGTACTGATCTCCTCCCCTTTATCAAATGAGAAAAGGGTAACACTCACTGCCGCATTCTGTGCAAGTGTGCGGCTCACAACCTGTCCCTCCTGGTAAGCTACCTGGTCTTTTAATACCAGCACTTCTGCTTTACTTATATTTTTCATCTTATCCATGATAAAAAGCCTCCTGCTATAACTGTTTTTCGTAACTATACTATAAATTTTCGTGATATTCAGTTATTATAACAACAAATCTGTTTTTTATTGCATTTTTTCACATCCGTAGTATAATATGCAGGAATCAACATGACAGGAGGCTTTTCACTTGAATACACAAACTACACAAAAATCTCTCCCAATCTACCGGGGAGAGCTTGCACTTCTTCTTGCGGTTGCAGCTTCGGCGTTGTCCTTATGCTCTATTCCGGGACAGGAATTTCCGCTATTTCCAGTGTTCCCTACGCTTTTTCCTGCGTCTTTCCGAAGATAAGCCTTGGAACATGGACCTACATATTTCAGGGACTTCTGGTACTGGCGCTGATGATCCTGCGGAAAAAATTCGTAGTCCAGTATCTATTCAGCTTCGTAGTAGGATTCGTTTTCGGGGAGCTGCTTGATGTACATGAATTATGGATAAATGTTCTTCCTACAGCAATTGGCTGGAGAATTTTTTATTTTATTGCAAGCTACATTTTGATCTGTATTGGAATCGCTATTTCCAACCGCTGCAAAATGCCTATTGTCCCTACTGACCTTTTCCCAAGGGAGCTGTCCCAGATCACTTCTGTGGCATATCCAAAAATCAAGATCAGCTTCGATGTAATCTGCCTGATTATCACTGCTGCCCTCACCGGATTCGGTCTCGGGCATATCAAAGGACTTGGAATTGGTACCGTTGTAGCCGCCTTTACCATGGGAAAAGGCGTCGGAATCGCAGGGAACTGGTTGGATAAACATATGGACTTTACCTCGTTTCTTGCGAAATAGCAGGATTTTATACATACTAATTTAATTCAGGCGCTCATATACCATACCGGATATTTCCTTTATCCCATTAATTCCTGTATATTCGCCAGCTTGTGCAAACACAACAATCACATAATCTGTCTTTTTTCCATATACAATCGCCGCATCATGCTGATAGCTGTCTGTCTCCCCGGTCTTATTTCCAGACTTAACGCCTGAGGGGAGACCTGCAGGAATTTTATACCGCCTTTCCTGCGCCAGCAGAAGATTTAGCATCTGGTTCGAATACTTACGCGAAACTGCCCTGTCCTACAGTCCGAACCAACTCATTGTAGCTCTCATTGTCACTGATTGTTATCATGCTGTCCAAAAGACCGTTCACATAGCTGTTAAGACTGATTTTTTTCTCTGCAGCACCGGCATAAACAGCCTCCATCACAAAGAGCTTGATCACACTTGCCGGATACATGCTGGTCTCATTTATGGAAAGGACATCTCCTGTTTTTAAATCTTTCACATAAACAGACCAGTTCCCACTGTAGGTCTTCAATTTTTCATTTATTTGGGTTCTCAGCCTGCTTAGCTTTACCTCTTCCTTCGCACATTTTTTCCCTTCTACATCCACATACAAGGTGCTGGAAATCTTGCGGTTTGTGGCAATTGTGCCATCCTCTGTCAGATAATAGCCTTTATACCATCGGTTTGTATATAATTTTCCGTTTTTATTCAGTGCAAGCTTCTTTCCCTTGAACATAATCCATCCAGCTGTTTGTTTCAGCCTTCCCGCCGTTTCCCCAAAATAATAGGAGCCTTTAAAGCGTGTAGTCCCAATTTTCGTATCAAGAGCATGAAATTTTTTCCTTTTGTCTATTCGTCCATCTGTCCAAAAATAATAATAACCACTGGCAAGTCCCACATTGGATGGAATTGAAAGATATGCGATTCTTTCCGTTCCTTTCTTATTCTTCATCTGAATGGATGTAGACTGAAGGTACCATTGATCTTTCTTTTTTACAAGTTTAGCCTTGTACTCGTTATTTACTTTTACTGTCCAGCTGTTCTTTGTGGCAGCCTCTGTCTGTAATGTTGATGAGATAATAAGAAGTCCACATAAAAAAGCAATTCGCACAACCCAGACTTTCCATTTATGTATTACCATTCTCTTTCCCATTTTTCTTTTCCCCTGTAACTTCAATGCAAAACAATTAATGCAGAAAGTAATTTTCGCGTCTGCACACCCCAATTTATTAACAAATTTGTCTGAACGCTCTCATCAAGTTGCAGCCTAATGAATTTTTGTATACGCAAAGAGCGGAAAAGAAATAATGCATATCTTCTCTTCCGCTCTACATGATGTCAGATATTTAATTATTCAAAGCCCTCTTCAAAATGCTTCACATTTCGCCGATGTGACGTATCCGTCAATTATGACGCAAATCTCACAATGCTCTTAATCTGATGATTGATGTCGTAGCTGCCGCTTCCGTATACACCTCTGTACCATCCTGCAAACTGTGCCTCCGGATCATAGTAGCATCCGTCAATAATGACCCAGCCATGACTGGTAAGGCCATCTGCTGCACCATCTCTGGTACCGGATACACGTCCAAGAACTACATAAGGATTATAGCCAATCTCTCTTGCCATTGCAGCAAAGGTGCAGGCAAAGCCATAACAGTCACCGCCACCTGAAACCAGCATATTGTATGCTACCTCTCGCTGCCAGCCTTTTTTATTAAAGTCTGGCCAGTAGCCGGAATAGTAGAAATTACTGCTGCTGGTAAGATAACACCAGCAGGCATACAGCTTCTGGGATTTACTCATCCCCGGATTGGTGATCCTGGAAATAACATTCATAAGCTCTATTTTTAGTTTTGCATTTACATCGTTATCTGCATATCCCTTGCTGTTAAAGGTAACATTGGAAACTGTTTTATTCTTGGTAAGACGACCTTTTACATCGCCCCGGTAAAGACGGTTTCCAAGTTTAAAGAATCCAACATATGCATGACCCTTTGTGTCTACATAATAGGATGTCTTTCCTACTTTTACAATTTTGGCCTTAGTGGGACGAATCAGTTTGCCTTCCAGATTAAATACATATATGTATTTACCAATTCTTTTCCCACCTGTAACCGCCTTTCCGTTCGCGTCAAAATAGTAACGGTTTTTGTGAATGGTTTTCCATTTATTTTTCAGTTTATTACCCTTTTTGTCGTAATAAACATATTTCTTTCCTTCTTTTACAAGACCTTTCTTTCTAGCCGGTGCTGCCGTAGGCTGAACCGGAACTGCAGTCACAGTTGGAGCTGCAGTCACCTCTGGGGTAATTTCAGAAGCCTGAGCAGGTACGCATACAGCCATAATACTGATTGCTATAACTGCCAGAAATTTGCTTATCTTTCGCATACTCTTTCTCTCCCAATAAATCAGTCTCTTGTAATCAGCCCTTCAGACGGCAAACCATCTCCCAAAGAGCAGCTGCTGAGTTAAAGTTCTCCGGTACGATATCAGCCGGTGTAATGGTGATATCAAATTCGTCCTGAAGCTCGCTGACAATAGATAAAATTGCGAAGGAATCAAGAATTCCATCATCGATCAGTGTCTCACAGGTTTCATAATCCGCATCTGGCTGGATTTCCTCAAGAATTTCAATTAATTTGTCCATTTTTCATTTCCTCTCTTTCCGAATTAAATTCATCTGTGTGTAATGCCTCCCGAACCAAAGTAAGACATCCCTTATGCCAGAAATAAATTCTTGGCATCGGTCTGCTCAGGAATAAATAAATCCCCTCTGTCACAGAATATGCACCTACACGTTCAAATATGAGCATATCACTAATCTGTGGTTTTTTCAATGGAAAAAGCTTTACGATCACATCACTTACAGTACAAAGAGAACCGCATAAATTCCACTGTTCTTCATCACCCTCCATGCGTATATTTCCCGTATTATCGGTCTGTGTACAATGAGGCCGCTTCATAGCCATCGCCTGGCCATAATAATTCAGATGATTAATACCGCCATCCACAATAGCATAATTCTGACCATGATTCACCTTCATATCCACGATAGAGGTAATATAATAACCACACAGATAGGTAAGATACCGTCCCATCTCCAGTATTACATTTCCTCCAAAGGTAAGATTATCCAGAAGCCTTCCAAAGCCACCCAGAAGCTCCTCAACAGACTCTTCCTTATCCTTCACAAAATAAGGCGCAAACAATCCCGGTCCGTACTCAAGCTCCTCTGCCTGATATCCATAATCTTTCTTAAGCTCGTTCAGAAAGGCATCCAGACTTTGAAGCTCCTTTTCCATCTGTGAAAGATTTTTCTTCTGAGTACCTGAATAGAACTGAAGTCCCAGAATGTGAAGTGCAGTATACTCCTGGCGCCTGGAAATAATCTTGCGAATATCTTCTTCATCCACGCCAAACTGATTGCCACTGGTCACACGGATCAACACATCAATCGTCAGCCCCAGTTCTCCCGCTATCCTCTGCAAATGCTTCAGATGCTCCAGAGATTCTACTGTATATACTCCCTTTCCACCGTATGTTTCAAGTACATATCGGATATCAGAAGGATTTTTATATACACCTGAAAGCACGATTTTCTCCATTGGAACAGAGACACGCTCACAAATGCGAAATTCTCCAGGAGAGCATACTTCGAAAAGATCTACATGCTTCATCATTGGTCTTGTAAGAAAAGGATTGGCCTTCATGGCATAGCAGACTCTCGCTTTACCTGCAAGCAACTCCTTAATCTTATTTACATGTACAGCCAAAGCATCCAGATCAAATACATAGGAAGGCGTAGGATTCTTATCTTCTATAAATTTCTGCAAAAAATTATAATCCGCCATTTATCTTCCCTCCTGATATCTGGCTGTCAGCTCTTTCCTGTCAATCTTGCCATTCTTTGTAAGAGGCATGGTATCCACTTGGACAAATACATTCGGCACCATAAAGTTTGGTACATATTTCACAAGGGAACGTGACAGCTGCTTACGATCGATATCACCCTCATAAAAAGCAACGATTTTATTTTTTGCCTGATCGTAAATACACAGACTTCTTCGAATCTCAGGAAGTTTATCCATTGCTGTCTCAATCTCACCAAGCTCAATTCTATGTCCCATATGCTTAATCTGGAAGTCCTTACGTGTAGCGAAGCAAAGCTCCCCGTTTTCATTGTAGAAAGCAAGGTCTCCTGTACGGTAAATAGGCTCCAGATATCTGTCATTCAAAGGGTTCTGAACAAATGCCTTCTTTGTCTGTTCAGGATTTCTATAATAGCCAAGTGCAAGCGCACTACCTGCCACACAAATCTCACCGTTTATCCTCTTTTCTGTAACCAGATGATCTTCTTCATCCAGAAGGAAGACTTTTTCGTTAGGAAAGGCTTTCCCCATTGGAAGCACATCTCCCGGTTCAAAGTCTCTGTCAACAATATAATATGTACAATTACAGGTAATCTCTGTAGGACCATAAATATTTACAAACATAGTATCTGGAAGATATTTTCTCCAGATATTAAGATGCTTAATAGGCATAACCTCTCCAGAGAACAAAACCTTTTTAATCTTGTCTGGCACCTTATAGGTAAAACCATTCAGGGTACTGATAATGCACATAGCAGACACAGCCCATACGATCGTGGTAACCTCTCTCTCAACCAGAAAATCAAGAAGATTCTTAGGAATAGAAAAATACTGTTTGGGAATGATCTGCACAGTGGCCCCGGTTTTCAGGCCTGAATAAATATCCTTTACAGAAACATCAAAGTCCCATGGTGCCTGATTTCCCATTACATCTTCGCCTGTAATATGAAACAGCTCTGTAAAACAGTCAATAAAATCAATTACAGAACGATGCCCCACAACAACACCCTTTGGAACTCCTGTGGATCCCGATGTAAAAATGCCGTAAAGCGGATCTGTATCTAATGCCTGATCTCGAATACTCTTCAGAACAAAACTGTCTTCTGGTGTTTTTTCCAGTTCCTCAGTAAGAAGAATTGTTCCCTTAAATTCCAGCTTTTCCAGATCCTTCTGGTACTTACTGGAAGTAACAATCACATTACTGTCAAGAATATCCAGAATCTGCGAAATTCTTGCAGCCGGCTGCTTAGTATCAAGAAGCACATAGAAACATCCAGCATAAACAGCCCCCATAAACATACCTATGGTATCCACACTTTTTTCCATAAAAACCGGCACCGGATTTCTCGGAGCAAAATGTTCTGCAAGGGCAGTCCCAACTCTTCTTGCCCGGAGGCGTAATTCCTCAAATGTACATGTAGCGTCAAGATCTGCAAATGCTGTTTTGTCCGGATATCTGGAAGCAGAACTTTCAAGATATTCCAAAATACTTGTTATCATACACCCTCTCCTTTCAGAATATTAGCCAGAACCTTAGAATACTCCTTTGCAGCATTTCCATTCATATGACCATCAAAATCCGTATAGTCTGAAAGATCATGGGAAAATGCTTTAAAATACTGGGTATTAAAGTTCAGATATGTTACTTCATGCTCATCAAAATACTGTCCAAAGTATTTCCATGCAGCATTATAGTTATCGCTATATGCCTGTAAGGTATTAATAGGAATCGGCGTAGTTACTGCGACAAACTGGATATCATTTTCCCTGCAAAAATCGATCAGCCGTCCAAGATATTCCATATTCTGAGGGTTTACCTGTTCCTCCTCAAAGAGCTTCAAATCCTTCATTTTCAGCTTGGTAGTATCCACCGGATACCTCTCGATAAGACCGCTTTCGTGGTACTCCTGGGTATCACTTTTCAGATGGGCAATATCGTAATCCTTATTCCATTTCTGAGTGAAGGTTTCTTTCACCTTGCTAAGCTCATATCCAAGAGAATACTCATACCAGGGAAACAAAACAGTGCGGAAATTGCATTTTGCAATAGAATTCCAGAAGTATTCAACCTTAGCTTTTGAAAATGGAAACTCATGATAAAATAATAGATAGTTATTTCCCTCTTCTTTCTCAGAAACAAAATATCCCGGATCTACCTCATAAATGATTCTTGCAGGCTTCTGTTTCTCTGCAATCAGTCTGGCAATATAATAGGCATCAATTCCATATTCTCCCCCTACACATACATTATGACCGCTTCTGCCTGTGATTTCCTCCATCACAGCCGGATCGATATCTGTCATTCCATGGGATGTTCCAAGAATAATGTCATCATATTGGTTACTTACCACTGCATGAATGTCATTTCTCATAAAGGTACAAGGATAAAGAGCCATATCCAATCCAGCAAGAAGCGTCACACACACAGCAACCACTACTATTGTTTTTATAATTTTCTTAAAATTGTGCATAAATAAAACCTCTCGCTACTGCTGTGGAACCGAACAAACCTATGGATATCAGCATGCAAAAATAAATGGCAACTGTAACAGGAAGAGGAAGCCTGGCAAGAGATTCCCGAATCTTCACGCCACGTTCTTGAAGGAGACTTATCACAAATAATATTACACAGCCAACAGCTATAATCACAAGAGCATATGGAGTAAAAGAAGTCCCCTGTTTACCTGCCGGAATCAAAAGCAGCTGGGCCGGAGCAAATTGTGTGATAGACTGCTTCATCATATGAAATGCCTGTCTAACGCTGTCTGCCCTATCAAAGTACATACTGATCACAACCAATACAAAAGTACGGATTACAGTGAACAGATAATACCAGGTTTCCTTACCGGAAATGTGAAGCTTCTTTTTCCATTTACGGTAATTCTCTGCCATAAGTCCGCTGAAGGCAATAATAATACCATTATACATACCGTATACAATATATTTCCACGCAGCGCCATGCCATACGCCTACAACGAAGAATACGATCAGATTGGCCACGCAGATAGGAAGGGTGCGGCCAATTTTCTTGCCAAACACCTTTTTGCCCCATTTTCCAAATTTACCCATCCAGCCGGATAAGGTCACCGGGTAAAAAACATAATCCTTCATCCAGGTTCCAAGAGTGATATGCCAGCGATGCCAGAAATCCGTGATAGATACAGCAAAAAATGGGCGCTTGAAGTTTTCATCCAGTTCAATTCCAAACATAGAGGCAATACCGATCACAACATCCATTCCTCCAGAGAAATCTGCGTAAAGCTGGATCGTATAAAACAAAACTCCAAGAAGTGCCACCCCGTTATACTTTGCCGGATCTTCAAAAATAGCATCTGCAAAAACAGCGGCCCAGTCCGCAAGGATCATTTTCTTAAAAAAGCCCCAGAGAATCCGCTCAAAACCTCTGATTATATTATTTCCCTCAAACCTGTGTTCAGCATAAAGCTGATCTGCCAGGCGGCTATATCTGCCGATAGGTCCCTGCAGAATCTGAGGGAAAAAGGATACGAACAATGCGTATTTCAACGGGTGTCTCTCTGCCTTGCATCTTTTCCAGTATACATCAAGAAGATAGCCTGAGGACTGGAATGTATAGAAGGAAATTCCAAGGGGAAGCAATAGCTGTATCCCTCTCAGATTCAAATGCAGCAATGCATTGATATTTTCTACTGCAAAGTTGGTGTACTTGACGATTCCAAGCATACCAAAGTTAAGAATCAGACCAAGAATCAGAAGTTTCCTGGCACCCTTATGGTTTTCTTTTCCTTCTGCTTTTTCAATAAGAAGAGCCATCAGCCAAGTGACAAGTGTGGAAAAAAGAATGAAGACAACATAACGTGGACCACCTGCTATGTAATAGAGATAACTGAAAATAAGAAGAACGATCCACTGAGATTTACGGGGCACTATATAGTAAATCAATATACTTGCCGCCACAAAAAGTAAAAACAGGTTAGATACTAACGACATATTTTTCTCCTAAATCGGACAAGAGCTCCCCACTGCTTTTCTCAGTGCAAGAGCCCTGTCCTGTATTAATTCTTCTAGATATCTGTCCATTACGACAGACACTGCTTTGCCCCAAATCAGCCTAAGAGACCATTATCAAGACATCCATCGCCACCATCTTCACCACCACTGTAGTCATCACCGCCGCTATAATCTTCTCCACTATAATCGTAAGAATAATCATTGCTGTCATAGGATTCAGCCGGCTGGGAAGCTGCTGCCTGTGCCGCTGCTGCATCTGCTGCAGCTTGATCTGCAATTGCTTTCTCAGTATCGTAGGTAGTCTTCTTTTCTTTTGTGCTTTTCAGCTTATAAGTACCATACACGATTCCGTCCTTCTCACGTATCGTAAGTGTTCGAAGATCTTCCAGAACGATTCCGTGAACATCTGCTGATGTTCCATCCTCAAAGGTAATACGCATATCGTATGTAGGAGCTTTATCCTCTGCGGTTTCGTCTGTATTCTCTTCTGCATTCTCTTCAGTTTCCTTAGAAAAATAAATTCTCTTTTTTTCTTTTAATTCAAAGGAATCATCCTCTTCCATCATATTTTCAGTAAATTCTGTCTCATCAGCAGTCTTGATCGCAAGTCCGATAATCTTCTTAGAGGTAGCATTTCTCAGTTTAAATGCTATACAACCATCCTTCTTCTCACCAACTGTCTTTAAATTTTCTTTCTTCTTAGCAGTAGTATCTTTATCTTCTGCTTCCGTTTCCTCTGTTTCTTCTTCCTCATCAGAATCCGCAGCAGCTGCATCCGTACTCTCAGCTGCAAAACAGCTTACCGAGGATGGTACAG
>ERZ772884.2248-NODE-2248-length-11382-cov-2.693034_pt1 | contig 11382 bp, 10 predicted proteins | sample MGYA00580574_ERZ772884 | MGnify/ENA primary metagenome ERZ772884 (study PRJEB29015, sample SAMEA2737690) | human gut metagenome | biome: human gut; feature: human-associated habitat; material: faeces | place: China | collected 2012 ... | reverse complement strand
ATACTGTATATAGTCGTTTATACAGAGAAGGGGTTAATAAAAAATGAAGGTACAAAAGCGTGACGGCAGAATTGTTGAATACAATGCTGACAAGATAACAGCCGCCATTAAAAAAGCGAATGTTGAGGTGGACAATTCGCAAAAAGTCAGTGACGCCTTGATAGAAGAGGCGATAGGAAACGTTGAAAAAACAGACAAGGAAGTAATTCCCGTTGAAACGATACAAGATATAATCGAAAAAACGCTTGTTGCACACAACAAGTATGTACTTGCGAAAAAGTATATGATATACAGATACCAACGCAGTCTTTTGAGAAAGTCGAATACAACAGATGAATCAATCCTAAAGCTAATCAGAAACGAAAACAAGGAGCTTGCGGAGGAAAATTCAAATAAGAATACTGTTCACGCGTCTACACAGCGTGACTATATAGCAGGTGAAGTGTCGCGTGACCTTACAAGACGTATGCTGTTGCCGGAGCATATCACAATGGCACATCAAAACGGCATACTTCATTTTCATGACGCGGATTATTTTATACAGCCGATTTTTAACTGCTGTCTTATAAATATCAAGGATATGCTTGACAACGGTACTGTTATGAACGGTAAAATGATTGAATCGCCTAAGAGCTTTCAGGTTGCCTGTACAGTTACAACTCAGATTATTGCGGCGGTTGCAAGTAATCAGTACGGCGGACAGTCTGTAAATGTTGCACATTTGGGAAAATATTTGAGAAAGAGCCGCGACAAGTTTATGGCTGAAACGCAGGAAAAATTCAAGGATACGTTAAGCCGGGAAGATATTGAGAAAATAGTTGAAATGCGTGTCGATGATGAATTAAGATCGGGTGTACAGACTATTCAATATCAGATTAACACGCTTATGACAACGAACGGACAGTCGCCGTTTGTGACTTTGTTCCTATATATTGACGAAAATAACGAATACGTTGACGAAAACGTAAGAATTATAGAAGAAATTCTTCGTCAAAGACTTGACGGTATTAAGAATGAACAGGGTGTATATGTTACACCTGCATTCCCAAAGCTTATATATGTGCTTGATGAAAACAACTGTCTAAAGGGCGGTAAATACGATTACGTTACGAAACTTGCGGTTAAATGTTCTGCTAAAAGAATGTATCCCGACTATATTTCAGCAAAGAAAATGCGTGAAAATTATGAGGGTAACGTGTTCAGCTGTATGGGCTGTCGCTCGTTCCTTTCACCTTGGAAAGACGAAAACGGTGAGTACAAGTGGGAGGGGAGATTTAATCAAGGTGTTGTAAGTATAAATCTTCCGCAAATCGGACTTGTGGCTAAGGGCGATGAAGAAAAGTTTTGGAAACTGTTTGACGAACGTTTGGAACTTTGCTATGAGGCGCTTATGTGCCGTCATAAAGCATTGGAGGGGGTTGTGTCTGACGTAAGCCCTATTCACTGGCAATACGGTGCTATAGCACGTTTGAAAAAAGGTGAAACGATTGATAAATACTTGCACAATGGGTATTCTACGTTGTCGCTCGGATATATCGGTCTTTATGAACTTACTTATCTTATGACCGGCGAAAGCCAAACAAGCGGTAAGGGTAAAGAATTTGCACTTAAAGTAATGTATCATATGCGTGATGCGGCGGAAAAGTGGAAAGAGGAAACAGGATTGGGTTTCAGTCTTTACGGCACACCTGCGGAAACGTTATGCTATCGTTTTGCTAAAATTGATTATGAGAAATTCGGACCGATTAAGAATGTTACCGATAAGGGTTATTATACAAATTCTTACCACGTTGACGTCAGAGAGAAAATCAATGCTTTTGATAAATTCGATATTGAAAGCGAATTCCAAAATATTTCGCTCGGCGGTGCGATTTCTTATGTGGAAATACCGAATATGCAGAATAACTTGCCGGCACTTGAAACACTGGTGAAGTATATTTATGATAACATTCAGTACGGCGAATTTAATACAAAGTCGGACTATTGCCAAGACTGCGGCTTTGACGGTGAGATTATGATTAATGACAATATGGAATGGGAATGTCCGCAATGTCATAATAAAGACCACAGTAAATTGAATGTTACAAGACGTACTTGCGGTTATCTCGGCGAAAATTTCTGGAATGCGGGAAAGACGAAAGAGATTAAGAGCAGAGTTTTGCATTTGTAATAAGGGAAAATAACGTGAAAAATCACGTTATTTGATTTAATTGTCCGTGCGATTTTCGCCTATGGCGAACGCACATGGACATAATTTCCATTTAACGCCTTGTCAGCCCACAAGCAAGAGCAGTTAAGGTTTTTAATTACTATTTGTGGGCAGAAATGCTGTGGAAATTAATTATGTATTATGGGAATATAAAGAAAACCGACATTGCAAACGGAACAGGCGTGAGAGTATCGCTTTTTGTCAGCGGTTGCAGGCGTCACTGTAAGGACTGCTTTAACAGTGAAACGTGGGATTTTTGCTATGGCAATGAGTTCACGGATGATACAATGAACGAAATTATAACCGCAATGGATAAGGAGTATATAAAAGGTTTCAGCCTGCTCGGCGGTGAACCTTTTGAAAAGGAAAATCGCATGGCGGTACAATATATTTTAAAAACAATAAAGGAGCATTTTCCGAATAAAACCGTATGGTGTTACAGTGGTTTTACTTTTGAAGAGCTTGTCGGAGAATGCGAAGATATTTTAAAGTATATTGACGTGCTTGTTGACGGTGCGTTTGTGGCGGAAAAGAAAAATTTGAAATTGAAATTCAGAGGCTCTGAAAATCAAAGAATTATAAATGTAAAGAAATCACTTGAAGATAAAACAGTGACGGAACTTACAGAAGGGGAATACGATGAATACTAAACAATTTGTTAGAGTGGCAATGCTTACGGCGTTGGCGTGCGTACTTACTATCGTGCCGAAAGTGCCGATAGGCGGCGGATATGTGCATTTCGGCGACTGCATAATTTATGTGGCTGCAATGATACTCGGACCTATACCCGGTGCGATTGTCGGAGCGATAGGACATAGCTTGGCAGATTTTATTTCAGGTTATCCGATATTCTGTATACCGACATTTATTATTAAGGGTATTATGGGATTTGCAATCGGTAAAATCGTTTACGGACACGTTGATATAAAGCATTTTATAATCGGAGGTATCGTTGCACTTGTGATTGTTACGGGCGGTTACTTTGTTGCGGAAATTCCGCTTATGGGATATGAAACCGCACTTGTATCGCTTATTTCATCACCGATACAGTGGTGTATGAGTATGGTTGCATCGGCGATTATTGTACCGATATTGATTAAGAACAGAAAAAGAATAGGATTTTAATTAAAAACACACAGTCTGTTTTCATTGGACTGTGTGTTTTTTTTAGTTATGTACTTTATTCACTCTTTGGAGCGGACTGTGTTTTTTGAGGGGTTTTTAGATGTATAAGCTCCAATAATTTTAAAATACTGTTTTTTAAGCCATATTTTACGATTGGTTTTTCTATATAGTTGGTTATGATTATTCCCGCCAATATTGAAACAGTCCAACAAATTAAGGTTAATCCGTCCATTGCGGCTCTGTCGTTCATTACGGGATTTTGTGTGCTGTAAGGTATGTTGTGATTTTTTAGGAATATAAATACATTCTGGTGCCATAGGTACACCGTATATGATATTGATGAAAGGAAAACGAAAAATTTATTTCCCCATATTTTCTTTTCCCAAAAACCGTATGAGAAACAAGCGGTGAAAAGGAAAAGTGCTATTAATACAGAGAATATTCCTCTGTACAAAAAGCGAAAATACACATCGCCCGCAACTCCGTTCGGGAATGAAATCTTTCTAAGCCAGCACATATATCCGAAAGCAGAGAAAATACTCAAAGCGGATATAATTGTCATGCACAATTTGAGTTTATCTATACATTTTACTTTGTTTCTTACATATACCACGAAATATGCGGAAATCATTCCGAAAGCAAATACGTCAAAATAAATAGGTGTGATTGCCGACATTATAGGCTGTGATATGTTTGCATTTGCCATAAGTATAAATCTCAGCAATACAGCCACTAAAGACATAACGACTGTTGTAAGAACAGGTTTCTTGCGGAACGGAATACATATAAGCGGAAACAGAACATAAAACTGAACTTCAATACTCATTGTCCAAGCGGTAGAAATGGTTGTTCCGATAGTATGCGAATCAAAGTTATGAATGAAAAGCAAATGCATTATAACATTGTGAGCAACATTCGTAAAACTTTTGGGATCATACATTCCGCCTATATATGAAAAACTCGGAATTAGAATAGTCAGAATAAGCATTATAACATATGAAGGATAAATTCTTCTTGCACGCTTTATAAAGAAATTCTTCCAACCTCTGAACTCACATTCTCCAAACATACTTCGTGCGATAGGATAGAAAAGACAAAATCCGCTCAACACGAAGAAAGAATCTATGGCTACATAGCCGTAACGTTGAAATATTTCAAAATTAAACAAATACTTGTCAGGACTTATTTTTAAATTATAAAAAATCCAACTTTGCTGGAATGTGTGAAATATTACTATAAAAATAAGTGATATTGCTCTCATTCCGTCCAAAGCGTAAAGATAGCCGGGAATATCGCTTTGACGTGAATTATTCATTTGTTTCCCTCCTGCTGTACGTAATGCCGATTATAACGGTGACCAAGATTATTGCGGCGGTTATACTAAGACCTATAATCATTATTTTAGGCATATGACCGCAACTCATTATTGCCCATTTTATTCTTTCGATACCTTTTTCAGAGGGCAAATCGGCTGCGTATGCAAATGTGGAAGGCATAGTGCATAACATCACCCAAACAGCTAATATAAATTTTTTCATATGTTTTCCTCTCTGTAAGTCTATAATATAAGACTGTTTATTGAATTATAATTGCTGTACCCGATTGTGCAGGGGCAGGGGTTATGTTTTGGGTATTTTGTGCCTGTACAGGTTTGTCTGTTGCCGATTGTGTATTGCTGTTTTGTGCGTTTGCTGTGTCGGCTGTTGGATTTGTTGTACTTGTTGGGTTTGTTGTATTTGTTGTATTTGTTGTGCTTGCTGTATTTGTTGTATTTGTTGTATCGGTTGAAGTAGTTGTTGTGGCTGTTTCACCGCTTTCAGGGGCGATTGTTGTGACGGCGGCTTGATAATTAATATCGTCAAGTCTGTGGAATGTATATCCCTCTGAAATCAAATATTCGATAATAAGCGGTAAGCTATCCGCTGTTGACTGTTTAGCGGCGGCATCGTGCATAAGAATGACAACATTTTGACCTTCCGGCATATTTGACTTTAGGTAATCCAAAAGACCTTGTGCATCTTTCTTTTTACCCTCTGCGTCACCATTTAGCGCGTTCCAATCACAATAATAGTAACCGTTTTCTTTTAGTACCTTTTTACATTCTTGCTTTACAGGCGAAAAACTGTCTGCACTTGATTTATAGCTGCCGCCAGGAAAACGTACAAGTCGCATTGTTTGAGCGCCGCCTGTAACTGCGTCAATTTTTTGGAAACAAGCGTTTACTTCATTAATAAATGTGTCTGTTGACGCATATAATTTCTCATAGTTATGTCCATCAGAGTGGTTTGCTATAAGATGTCCTTCTTCGTATACACGTCTTGCCATATCAAAGTTTGAGTCGATAAGTGAACCGACTTCAAAGAACGTGGCTTTAATATTGTATTTTCTCAAAGTATCAAGAATTTGCGGAGTTATATTTTCTGTAGGACCGTCATCGAATGTAAGATAACAACGCTTTTCCTGTACTGAATCTTTAACGATTTGAAGCAGGTCGTTTTCTTCCGTTGCGGGAGGAATATTTAATGTATTTGTTTGTACCGGCTCTACGGTCGGAACGACATTTTCGGGATTTTCTGTTGCTTCGACTGATACATTGTTTGTATTTTGTTGCTCGTTGTTACCTTTTTTCATCGAAACGGCAACTGCGACAACAATAATAATTGCTATAAGAACTATAAAAATAATAGCCGCACGTATACGTTTTTTTCTAAGACGTTCACGTCTGCGGCGTTCACGACGTCTCATTTCAAATTCGGTTGCATTAGACATAATTAAAATCCCCCTAAAAAGCTGATATATCATTATTATATACCAATTTACAATAAAATTCAACAATATTATTAACATTATTATTAAAGAATAAAAATAAATAAAGAAAGGGTATGATAAACAATGAAAAAAGTGATTTTGGTAATTTTTTGCACGACAATTTTGATGAGCGGTTGTTCATCTAATACAGCCGATACGGTTAGTAATGACGTACAACAGGTGAATGTGTCATATGACCAAATGAATAATGAGGGGATTGGTTGGGGATTTGTACGCAAGAAAGGCGCACCGCCCGAAATACCTAATTCACAAAAGGAAGTGCTTAGAAAATACGATTGCTATTATATAGATGAAAATGCACCGAAAACACTTTATCTGACATTTGACGAGGGTTATGAAAACGGCTACACGTCAAAGATTTTGGACGTTTTGGAGCAGACTTCAACGCCTGCGGCATTTTTTGTGACAGGTCCGTATCTTGAAAATCAGCAGGAATTGGTGCATAGAATGATTGATGACGGTCACATTGTCGGAAACCATACCGTAAACCACCCGAATTTACCGAAACAGAGCGTCGAAACGGAGCAAAAAGAACTTTCCGATTTGAATAAAATGTGTGAGGAAATGTACGGCGTGAGTATGAAGTATATGCGTCCGCCGGAGGGGGAATACAGTGAACGAGTGCTTGCTGTTGCAAAAGATATGGGATACAGGACAATTCTGTGGAGCTTTGCGTACAAGGATTGGGATATAAATATGCAGCAGGGGGCGGACTATGCGTTTAATCAAGTTACACCGTATTTGCACGACGGTGCTATTTTACTTCTTCACGCAGTGTCCTCCGACAATGCAAATGCTTTGGAAGATATAATAAATTACGCAAAAAATGAGGGATATACGTTTAAAAGCCTTGATGAATTGCAATAATTTAAGAAAAAAACATAAAAACTCTTAAAAAACACTTTATTAATTCATCATTTTGGTGTATAATTAAATTATTATAATGTATTTTAGAGAGGAAATTGATAAAATGAGAGAGGCAAGTTTTGATTTCGGTAAGAAACCGCCTGTTGACGGTTACACAAAAGTGACTGAAAAATCTGTTTACACAAAGGAAAAAGGTTTTGGACTTTCGGAAGTCGCAGAGGCTGACGAAAGAAAAATCGGTGAAAAGGAATTAAACAGAGATTTTCTTTTCATGGGCGGAAAGTCATTTATCGTTGATATTGAAAACGGCGAATATATTGTACGCGTTTCTACGGGCGACTATGTTGACGAGGGCGATGTTATGACATTCTACAACGTCAACGGTGAAAAATACGGCGTATGGGTAAGTGACGGTACTGTTGTGGAAAGAGTGTTCCCTGTTACAGTTACTGACGGTAAGATTGAATTTGCATTTGAAATGGGTAAGCATACTTGCCTTAACAGCATTGATATTGCACAAAAGCAAGACATTGAAGTTAAGAATGTTAAAAGTGCCGTTATCGCAAAACGTGATACGGCTTCGGTTAAATTGACTTGGGATAAAGCCGATGGCGTTATCGGTTACAGAGTGTCACGCAGAAATCCGAAGAATAACGAAATTGATAAGGTTCAGGAAGTTATTACAGAGGAATTTGTTGACGGTGACGTTACAATATGCGATAAATTTGAATACAGCGTGTGTGCATTGTATGCACATAAGTTCTGTTCGGATAAGTCTGTTACGATTGATGTTGAAGTCGTTGACGGTAAGAGCGTTGCCGGTGAGATAACAGAGCTTGACGCAAAGGAAACTCCTAATTCCGTAACACTTGTGTGGAACGGATTTAAGGAGGCGGTTTGGTACAACATTTATCAAAAAGCACCTTACGGTATTTACAAGTACATAGGAAAAACAGAAGAAACACATTTCATTGATGATAAAGTAATAACAAATGTACCTTTCGTATATGCGGTTGAGGCTGTTACAACAAGCGGTATATCAAAACGCAGTGAGGTAACAATAGATATGGAAGCTAAGCCGAAGAAACGCAAAATGGAAACATTGGGCAGAGGTGCTGTTGCAATGATGACAGAAAACGGCGTATTCCTTAGCTGGCGTCTTAATGCGTATGAATACGAACAGGACATTAACTTTATAATTTTGAGAAACGGTGAAAAGATTACAGATGTAATCACCAATTCTACAAACTATCTTGACAAAGACGGTAAACCGGAAGATGTTTACACAATCAAAGCCGTAAAGGGTAATAAGGCTGAGAAAAAGGGTGCGGAAGTTAAAGTTGTAAATGCACCTTATATATCAATTCCTCTTGATAAGCCTGAAAACTTTGTTGACCCTGACGGCAATTCATATCCTTATACCGCAAATGACGCGTCTGTTGCAGACCTTGACGGTGACGGCGAATACGAAATCATTCTTCGTTGGGACGCAAACGGTAAGGATAACTCACACAAGGGTATAACGGGTGAATGTTTGCTTGACGCATACAAGCTTGACGGTACAAAGCTATGGAGAATTAATCTCGGACGTAATATCCGTTCGGGTTCACACTATACACAATTTATGGTGTATGACTTTAATAATGACGGTAAGGCAGAACTTGTTTGCAAAACAGCAGACGCAACCGTTGACGGCAAGGGTAACGTAATCGGTGACAAGGACGCGGATTACAGAAATAAGGACGGTTTCATTCTTGAAGGTCCTGAATATTTGACATTGTTCAACGGTGAAACAGGCGAAATTATGGATACTGTCGATTATGATCCGCCGAGAGGCAACGTTCGTGAATGGGGCGACTCTTGGGGTAACAGAGTTGACCGTTTCCTTGCCTGCGTGGCATATCTTGACGGTGAAAATCCGAGCGTTGTAATGTGTAGAGGTTACTATGACCACGGTTGTCCGACAGTGCTTGTTGCATATGACGTAATTGACAATAAACTTGTTAAGCGTTGGAAGTTCCTTGCTAACAAGGATCAGAATATCGAATACACAAATCAAGGTAATCACAATCTTGGTGTCGGTGATATTGACGGCGACGGACTTGACGAAATCGTTTACGGCGCAATGGCTGTTGACCATGACGGTAAGGGTATTTACTCAACAGGCCTTGAACACGGCGACTGTATGAACCTTGGTAACTTCACAAAGAAAACACCTAACCTTGACTTTTTCCAAATTCACGAACACGACAGTGCCGAATACGGTTTTGAAGTGCGTGACCCTGCAACAGGCGAGATTAAGTGGGGTAAGTTTACAGGCCGTGACACAACAAGAGGACTTTGCGCGAAGATTGACCCGAGATATGAAGGTAATCAGTGTTGGGTAATGGATGACGGTATCTACACAATGGAGGGTGAACTTATCAATGAAAAGGGCCCTGAATCAATAGATTTTGCTATTTGGTGGGACGGCGACCTTATCCGTGAACTTCTTGACCACGAATTTGATGATGAAAAGGCAGTCGGTTATCCGAAAATTTATAAGTGGGATTATGAAAACAACAAACTTGTGACAATTCTTGACCCTAAGGGTACTCTGTCAAACAACTGGAAGAAGGGTACACCTTGTATCCAAGCTGATATTTTGGGTGACTGGAGAGAAGAAGCTGTTTGGAGAAATGAGGATGATACGGAACTTCGTATTTACACAACAACAGATCTTACAGACCACAAGTTCTATACGTTTATGCACGACAGTGTTTACAGATTAAGCGTTGCATTCCAAAATACCGCTTACAATCAGTGTACACAAACAGGTTTCTATATAGGTCCTGAAATGGATAAACCGCCTGTACCTAACAACGAATATGTGAGAGGAATTAACATTCCTGAATTTACGGAAGACATTGACGAAATTTAGCATTTAATGTATACTATGTATCAAATCCTTTACAAAACGATTGATATTTTATGTAAATTAGGAAAAAAAACAATAACATTGTTGACCTTTTGCAAAAAGTAGGTTAGAATATAGAAGAATAATATGGAGGATTGTGCATGAGGATAATATCTGGAATCAGACGCGGACATAAACTTTTTGAATTTGAGGGTGATGATGTTCGTCCTACGACTGACAGAGTTAAGGAGTCTGTATTTAATATAATTCAGACGTTTATACCCGATGCGGTGTGTCTTGATATGTTTGCCGGCAGCGGTGCTTTGAGCTTTGAGGCGATTTCACGCGGTGCAAAAAAAGCCGTTTGCCTTGATAAAGACAAGCGTTCGATTGATATTATCAAGAAAAATGCAAATTCTTTGGATTTTTCGGATTACTGTGAAATTATTAATACGTCATGTTTTGATTATATGGAGAGGTCAAAGGAAAAATTCGATGTGATTTTCCTTGACCCTCCGTATAATAAAAACTTTATCGAACCTGTACTTGAGTGTATTGTCAAAAACAATCTGTTAAACGAGGATGGTATAGTGGTTCTGGAAAGTGACGGAACTGATTTTCATGATGATTTTGACGGACTTGAAATGTACAGACAGAGGAAGTACGGCAGAACATATATCACGGTATATAAGAAAAATAATTAAATCGGCTTGTGGGATAAGCCTAAGAGGAAAGAAGAACAAATGAGAATTGCAGTTTATCCGGGAAGTTTTGACCCGATAACTAACGGACACCTTGACATTATTGAAAGAGCAAGCCGTGTCTATGACAAATTGGTGGTCGGAGTTTTAAGCAATGCAAGCAAAACCCCTCTTTTTTCTGCTGAAAAAAGAGTTGAGATGATTCGCTTGGTAACTAAACATTTGGATAATGTGGAAGTGGATACTTTTACAGGATTATTGGTTGATTTTGCTGCCAGCAAAAATGCAACGGTGATTGTTAAGGGTCTGAGAACCGTAGCTGACTTTGAATATGAATTTCAAATGGCACTTCTGAATAAGGCTCTTAACCCCGAATACGAAACTATGTTTATGATGACGAATACGAAGTATTCATATATCAGTTCGAGCATGGTTAAGGAGCTTGCGGGATTTCATGGAGATTTGACAGGTCTTGTACCTTGTGAAATAATAGAAACAATCGAAGAAAAATATAAGTAGGGATGAAAGGATTGAACGAAATGGATATGGATATGGATATCATGGAAATTGTCGATATGATGGAGGAGGCTATTGAAAAAGCATCGGCTGTACCTCTAACCGGAAAGGTTATGATTGACAAGGGTGAACTTTTAGACTACATTCAGGAAATTCGTCTTGTATACCCTGACGAGCTAAAGGAAGCAAAGTGGGTTAAGGAAGAAAGACAAAGAATTTTGTCAGAGGCTGAAAATAGG
>ERZ772884.2246-NODE-2246-length-11383-cov-4.271010_pt1 | contig 11383 bp, 9 predicted proteins | sample MGYA00580574_ERZ772884 | MGnify/ENA primary metagenome ERZ772884 (study PRJEB29015, sample SAMEA2737690) | human gut metagenome | biome: human gut; feature: human-associated habitat; material: faeces | place: China | collected 2012 ... | reverse complement strand
TAATACAAGAATCCCTCTAAGCTTAGGCAACAATTTCCTGTATTGAGACAAATTTAAATGTTAATTTTTTTAATTAATCACAAATATATTATTATACTATTATGCTCCCCTATACTGGCAATACTTTTCCCTTTATATTATTCCATGATATATATGTAGTTATTTTTATATCTAAATTTATATTCAATTTTAATTTCTGATCTTTATTTAATTTATAATTATATTCAATATTATTCTTATATTCATTGGCTCTCCAACTTAAATAATGGTCTATATATTTAGTTGCAACTCCTATAAATTTTTTCAACCATATTTTTATTTTTCCTGAATAGCTTGCATCAACTGGAGTAATATCTATTTTACTAATATTGATTTTATATATTTTTTCTTTAAATAATTTTAATCTATATTCTTTGTTATTAATGGTTTTACTCATATTTCATCACCCAGTTATGAGTATTAACACATTTTTCCTCTTTAATCCTTAATTAAAGTTTATCTATCAATATACCCTTTTTCCCTTATAGGCATTCTGTTATATAAAAAATATATTGTATACCATAAGTTACTCTTCATAAACATAGAACAAATTCTACTAAGCAAAATTTTTACTAAAAAATATATAGCTGACTTTAGGACACATCCAATAAATAGATGCTCCCTGAAGTCAGCCAAAATATTATCTAATCTAATTCTTCTTTTCCAGTGTATAATTGATAGTATCTGCCCTTTTCCTCTAATAAAGATTCATGATTTCCTCTTTCAATTATTTCACCTTGTTCAAGAACCATTATTGCATGAGAGTTCTTAATAGTAGAAAGTCTGTGAGCAATTACAAAAACAGTTCTTCCTTCCATAAGCTTATCCATACCTTCTGCAATAAGTTTTTCAGTTCTTGTATCAATTGAACTTGTTGCTTCATCCATTATTAAAACTGGTGGATTAGCAATTGCTGCTCTTGCAATAGCAAGTAATTGTCTTTGTCCTTGAGATAATCCTTCACCATCGCCTGTAATAACAGTATCATATCCATGAGGTAAATGCTTAATAAATGTATGAGCATTTGCAAGCTTAGCTGCTGCTTTAACTTCTTCATCAGTTGCATTTAAGTTACCATATCTGATATTATCAGCTATTGTACCAGTAAATAAATGAGTATCTTGAAGAACTATTCCTAAAGATCTTCTTAAATCATCCTTCTTGATATCCGTAATATCTATTCCATCATAAGTTATTGTACCTGAATTGATTTCATAAAATCTATTTATTAAGTTAGTAATTGTAGTCTTACCGGCCCCTGTTGATCCAACAAAAGCAATCTTTTGACCTGGCTTAGCAAATAAACTAATATTCTTTAATACAGTCTTTTCTTCATTGTATCCAAAAACAACATTTTTAAATCTAACATCACCAGTAAGTTCTCTTAATATAGGTTCATCAGTTAATTCTGCAGCTGATTCTAAAATAGCAGTAGTTGCTGCCATTTCTGCCATTGAGTTATCTTCTGCTTCTACTAAAGTTTTCATTTTAGCTATAACTGAAGGAGGTACCTTCCAAGCCCAATGACCTGTATACTTATCAGTTTCAACTAATTTACCATCTTCACTAACTTCAACTCTTGTTAAAGTGACTTCACCATTATCAACTTCAACTTCTTCATCTAAAGCTGTAAATATTCTTTCTGCACCTGCTAATGCTGCTAATATCATATTTACTTGTTGAGATACTTGTGCAATTGGATTAGAAACTTGCTTTGTATATTGTAAATAAGATACTAATGAACCAATATCAAAAGCACCAGCTATAGTCATTAATCCCCCAACACAACAAGTTACTGCATAATTCATATGAGAAAGATTTCCTAACATTGGCATCATGTATCCACCAAATGTTTGAGCTCCTGTTGAGGCTTTTCTTAATTCTTCATTATGCTTTTTAAAATTTTCAATTGCTTCTTCTTCATGACAAAATACTTTTATAACCTTTTGCCCCTCTATCATTTCTTCAATATATCCATTTAATTTACCAATATTCTTTTGTTGCATTCCAAAATAATACTTACTCTTAGCACCAACATTGTTTACAACAAAAATCATTAAAGCTAAAAATGCAACTGTTATTATAATTAACACTGGACTTAAAACTGCCATCATTATTATTGTTCCTATAAATGTAAGCCCTGATGCTAATATATTAGTTAAACTATTATTTAATGCTTCACTAATGTTATCTATATCATTAGTGTATAAACTCATTAAGTCACCATGAGTATTTCTATCAAAATATTTAATAGGAAGTTCTTGCATCTTATTAAATAAATCTGTTCTTATATTACTGATAGTATTTTGAGCAACATGTACCATTATTCTTGCATATCCATATGCAGCAAGTGCACCTACAACAAATATTGTACCTAATATTACTAACATCTTTGCAAGTCCTACAAAATCACCTGGTAAGATATAATTATTTACTAATGGTTTTAAGAAATATGAACCTGCAACCATTGCAAATGAATTAATTATAATTAATATCATAACTAAAGCTAATAAAGCCTTATATTTTCCAACATAACTCATTAATGTTTTTATTGTCTTCCCCATATTTTTAGGTTTTGGAGGTCCTGGTTTTTTCCCACCTTTTCCTGGAACAGGATGTCCTGATTTATTATCAGATGCTTGTCCTTGATTTGCACTAACTTGTTGCTTAATCATTTCACTTTTCTTATTACTCACGTAAACCCACCCCTTCCTGTTGAGATTTGTATACATCTTTATAAATTTCACTTGATTCCATTAACTCATCATGAGTTCCAATTGCACTAATCTTACCATCATCCATAACAATAATTTTATCTGCAGTTGAAACTGAATTAACTCTTTGAGCAATTATAATCTTAGTAGTATCTTTTAAATCTTCTGCAAAAGCCTTTCTAATCTTTGCATCAGTTGCAGTATCAACAGCACTTGTACTATCATCTAAAATTAATACTTTTGGCTGTTTTAATATTGCTCTTGCAATACAAAGTCTTTGCTTTTGTCCTCCTGATACATTAACCCCACCTTGCTCTAAGTGCATATCATATCTTCCTGGAAGTCTATCAATAAATTCATCAACACATGCTGAAGATGCTGCTGCTTCAATTTCTGCATCTGTAGCATTTTCATTACCCCACATAAGGTTTTCTTTAATAGTTCCAGAGAATAATGTATTCTTTTGAAGTACCATAGCAACTTCATTTCTTAAAGTTTCAATATGATAATTTTTAACATTAACTCCCCCAACATAAACTTCACCTTCTGTAGCATCATAAAGTCTTGGGATAAGCTGAACTAAACTTGATTTACCAGAACCAGTACTACCAATAACACCAATAGTTTCACCAGCTTTAATCTTAATGTTTATACCTTCTAAATTATTTTCATCACTGTCATCTTCATACTTAAAGTTAACATTTCTAAATTCAATTTCTCCATTTTTAACTTCAGTTATAGGATTAACAGGATCCTTTATATCTGGTTCTTCTTCTAAAACTTCAATTATACGTTGTACTGATGCAACTGATCTTGAAAGCATCATAAGAACCATAGAAAGCATCATAAGAGCCATTAAAATTTGGAAAGAATAAGTCATGAAACTTGTAAGCTTACCTACAGTTAATGTTCCTGCATGAACCATATTTCCTCCAAACCAAAGTATACCTATAATACTTGCAAATACAACAAGTTGCATAATTGGCATATTTAAAACAACTATACCAAATGCCCCTTCAGAAGCTTGTAATAATTCATCATTGCTATTCTTGAACTTTTCTTTTTCTTTATTTCTTCTTACAAAAGATTTAACAACTCTAATACCAATTAAGTTTTCTTGAACTGTAGTATTTAAGTTATCAATTTTCTTTTGCATAGATTCAAACTTAGGCTTAACATTCTTTATAATTAATCCAATTGAAATTATAAGAACAGGCATAGACACTAAGAATATCATTGCTAATTTAGGACTAATTGTAACTGCTAAAATGCATGCAACAATAAGCATCATAGGAGCTCTTACTAAAAGCTTAATTCCCATTGTTAAAGCATTTTGTATCATTGTAATATCAGTAGTTAATCTTGTAATTAATGATGCAGTACTAAACTTTTCAATATTTTTAAATGAATAAGTTTGAATTTTTTCATATTCAGCTTGTCTTAATTCCGCACCAAAACCTTGACCTGCTATTGCTGAAAATTTTGATAATCCAATACCAAAACTTAAAGATATAGCTGCCATAACAAGCATTAATAATCCCATTTTTATTGTATAAATTGTGTTCCCAGTAGAAATACCAACGTCAACTATTTGAGCCATTACTAATGGAATTAATAATTCAAAAATAGCTTCTAATGCTGCACATAAAACACCTAGCATAAGCTGTGTCTTATATTTTTTCATATATGGAGCTAATTTTTTAATCATACTTTCACCTCTCCTTTTAATATCTTTTGTACTTTTTAAGTACATTTTTTATATAAACATTTTGTAGATGAAATTATTTATTTAAATTCATCTTTTTATATGTTTTTAACAAATTTAATTTATATTTTACAATACATAGGAAACTATCTATTTAATTAAAAATAAGAGGATTACTCCTCCATATTCTTTAGTGCTCTAGATAATAAATCTTTTAATATCTTTATTTCTTCATCAGTCATATCTTTAACTAATTGTTTTTCTATATTATTTGCTCCAAATTTAAAGCTTTTACATATAACATCCTTACCTTTTTCAGTTACATGAAGACATTTATATCTTGCATCATTATTACTTGGGCATCTAACTATCATTTCTTTTTCTTCTAACCTTTTTACTATGCCTGTTACAGTTGGATTAGTTAACTTCAAACACTTTTCTATATCTTTTTGAAATACATCACCTTCATGTTCATTTTTATCTATAAAACATAAAATTTCATGTTGTACTCTTGTTAAGTTGAATTTTGAAAGATTTTTATTAATTTTATTAACAACTCTTCCATTTATAAATTTTAATAATAGCCCAACATGTTCTTTTGGATCAAAGTTTTTCATTATTTACCCCCCTTAATACATAGCATACTATATATTTTAGCATTGAGTTTTTTTGCAGTCAAGTTAATAATTTCACCTAATATATTAACTAATTTAGCTATTTATCTTTTATATATTATATTTTGATAAAAGCTTTTTTAAAGTTTAACTTATCTCTCCTTATGATAAAAACTCCATAATCATATTTAGTCTTTTAATTGAAATATTATGGGGCTGTCGCACTAGAACTTTTATACACAATATATTGTTTTAAAAAATAAAAATTAATACAACATATTGTAGTATTTATTCTTAATGCGACATCCCCATTTTAACTTAATTCTTATAACTAATTAAATTTATCCCTTTTATTACAATTAATTGTAAATTTTCTGTTAAATATCGTCCATTTATATATATTTATGCTATAATTTTCTAGTATTTCTTATATTTTCATGTCGAGGGGGGGAAAAAGAAAATGAAAAAAAACAAAATAATTAGTATGTTTTTAGCTGTAACTTTAGCATTAACTCCACTTACAACTCATGCTGAAACATCTAATACACACTTTCCAATAACATATACTTCGGAAAGTGGAAATTATACTGCAACAAAACTATCACATCCAAATGATGATGTAATGCAACCTGATGGAATAATCGAATATGAAAATGGTATTAATGACCGTGGTGAAAACTATTCTTGGTCAGCTGTTGGCCATGGTGATTACATGTATGTTGGTGTATTATATGGTGCAATTTCTAGAACACTTCAAATAATGGCTGCACAAAATAATATTGATTATTCATTATTTAAAGCTTCTGTTGATGCTCTTTTTAATGGTACTCTTTTTATGGAGGATGAAGAAAATAATCCAAATAATGAAAATAGAAGTATGCTATTAAAATTAAATACTAAAACTGGAGAAGTAACAGTTGTTAGACCTCCAAATGATGCATCTTATCGTGCTGCAATTGAGTACAAAGGTAAATTATATTTTGCTGCCTCTGCAAGTCAACCTTATTTATTAGAAATAGATCCTACTGATGATAGTACAAAAATAGTATATACCAGCCAAAAGCCTTCTAACCCATTCATTTCAGTTGGAATTAGAGGACTTACAGTTGTAAATGATAACCTTGTTGCAAGTATGATTGGTGACAATGGTGCTTATATAGTATCATCTAATAATCCATCACAAGGAGAATCTTCATTTAAAACAATTGCAACTCAAGAAGATTTACTAGACTATCCTGCTTACTATTATAATGATAATATTTTTGGTGGTGCTATTTGGGACATGGTTGAATTTAATAATAAACTTTATGTAACTGTAGTAACAGGAAAATCTGAAAACAAACAAGCATTTGCAATGTTTAGCGGTAAAGAAAATGAAGAAACTGGCAAATGGGACTTTAATCTTATTGTTGGTGATGAAAAAGATGGAGCTACTTATCCATATGGCTTAGGTGCAGATAGATCTGGTGCTGGTAACTTATTTGTATATGATAATCACTTATATATTGGTGGGTATAATGATCCTATGATAGCTTTAGCTGATGTTCTTAATATGAAATTTGAGGATATTTATAAAGATATTTCTTCTCCAGTGTGCTTATGGAGAATGGATACAAATGAAAAGATTGAAATGGTTGCTGGTGATTCAAATGAATTATTCCCTACTGTACTTGGTAATCAAAGTGCTGGATTTGGTAGCAATTTAAATCAATATGTTTGGAGAATGGCTGAATATGATAATAAACTTTATGTTGGTACATTTGACATTGGAAGTTTAGCTTATCCACTTATGCAATTTACAAATGGTGATGTACTTCATATGACCCCTGAAGAAATTAAATCTCAAATTCATTATATTAAAGCACTTTTAGAAATTCTTAAAAAGAACGATGAAAATTTATCTAAATTGCCTAATTATTCAAATGATGATTTAATTAATGATAACTTAACTGATGATAACTTAAATACTGATATTGATGATACTGACAATCTTCATACTAATGATTCAAATAATGATACAGATATTACTAATTCTAAATTTGAAAATAATAATATAATTGAAGAAATTACAGAAGAAACTCCTACATTAACTGAAGAATCTTCTGAGGAATATTATATAAATTCTCTTTCGGATGCAGAACAAGAAAACTTAGAAAATACTTTAACAGATTTATATGATGGATTATTAAATTTAGATTCTATATTAAATGATACTGCTTATATTAATTCTGAAACTAATACTGTAAAATCTTACTCAATAATAGATATTTATCAAAATTTAGTTAATAAATATTTAGCTATTAGAGATTTCTTACCTAAAAACTTAGTTGAAATATTAGATAAAAGCTTAAATCAAGAATCTGTTGATAATTTATTCTATTTCTTAGAAACTTGTAAGTATTTAAGTGTTGGTGAGCGTGGATTTGATTTACTTGTATCTGAAGATGGAATAAACTTTGAAACTATTACTAATAATGGTTTTGGTGACCCTTATAACCATGGATGCCGTATTTTTGCAGTAACAAACTCTGGATTAACTTTAGGAACTGCTAATCCATTCTATGGTACACAAGTTTGGAAAATAACTGATAATCAAAGAGGTAGTATTATTGATTCTATAATTAAAAATACAAATGTAACTTATAACAAAAATCCTGAAGCTTCTAAAAATAAAACTGTTGCTTTTGATGTTGAATTCAATGGAAATACATTAAAGAAAATTAAATTAAATTATAATACATTAAAAGAAGGAATTGATTATACAGTAACTGACAATCAAATTATATTAAGTGAAACACTTCTTAATTCCTTAGATGTTGATAATTATTCTCTTGAATTTATTTTCAGCGCAGGTAGTAGGGCTTACACAACATTAAATGTAGTTGATGAAGCTGATTCTAAGAATGAACCAATAACAAAACCAACTACAAATCCAAATGTACCTATAAAACCTGAAGATACTAATAACTCTTCTTTAAATAAATTACCTAAGACAGGTGCTATAATATCAGCTGGAGTTATAGTTCTTATTGGATTAGTAGCTTTATGTGCAGGTAGCTTTTTACTTAGAAAAAAATCAATTAATAATTAGTAATTAACAATATATTAAAATTTAACTTATCTTCTTTTATATCAAAATGTTGTTAACAACATTTTGATATAACAGAGATATAATATAACTTAATAATAATTATATTGCAAGTTCAAGCTATTATACTCTTCTTATATATCAAAAAAAGATGATTCCTAATAATATAGGAACCACCCTTTAAAATATTTACTAATTTACATCATTATAAAAAATTACTTATCTTTTACTTCATTACTCTTAATAGGTTGTACAATTGCTTTATTTATTCCTACTATTTTCATGATTTGCTCAGATCTTTCCTTAGTTGATCCAGTTATTACTGAATACTTAACATTTTCAGCATCTAAAAATCCTAAAATAGCCTTGTCCACCATTTGAGCAACTTCTTCATCTTGCCATCTAACTCCATCTTTCTTATAACCAAATTCTCTTGGAACAAAGAAAATATGATCATATTGTGGTAGATCTCTGATTGCTAAGCTATATAAATCATTTAATATTTCAATTTCCTTCTTAGTTCTTGTCTTATCTCCAAGCATTAATCTTCCATATATGTATGGTACAAAAGTAGCATAATCTGTTATTGCATAATCATGTGAATCTAAACTCTTTTCTAAATGTAATTGACCTAAATATATTCCATATTGTTCTGAAATAGATTCAATCATTCCCTTATCTCTTAAGTAATCAGTGCTGTATTCTGTCGCAACTCCTACATTTATGTCTCTGATTTTTAAATCTACGTATAATTGTTGAATTAATGTTGTTTTACCACATCTTGGTCCACCTAGTATAGCAATTCTTACTGGCATTGGCAACTCCTCCAAATATTTATCTTAATTTTCATTTTTTTATTCGTACCCATCGGAAATTTAATTTTACCATTAACTATAGTATTTTTCAACGACAATTTTTACTATATTTCGATTTACCTCTAGTGAACACCCATAAAATATTTGTTCCTCATAAATGCATAAATTTTATGGAATAATTAAAGTATCCTTACTATATTTTAAACTGCTCTTTCCATATTAGTTCCTCCAGACTTTAGTGCCTCCTCAATTGTTACTGCTCCTGGTAGTATTCCAATTACTGAAGTTATCCCAAAACTATAAAGTTCCTCTATACCATTTCTATATTAGTTATATAATAAATTACACCTCATCCCCATTGCCCCTTTTGTTATACCATTCAAAAATCCCTCATTGTAAAATTTTCTATACAAAATTTTAATTTTAAATTTTTAACTTAATTATAGACACATCACATAAAAATAATACGCCTCCATGGGTCATCCACTTATTGGATTACCCTCTAGAGGCGCATTAAAAAATTTACATTGGATAACTTTTAATTACTGATAATTGTCCTTTAACTTCATATTTTCCTAAAGAAGCTGGAATTAAATAACTATCTCCCTTTTTAATTTCTTCACAGAAATCTTTTCCTTCAATAGTACCATTACCTTCAACACATGTTAAAATGAAGAACTTTTCTTCATTACTACAATCATCCCACTTAGTTTCAACATTAATTTTTTCCATTCCAAAATATTCATTTTCACAGAAATCTACTTTAGAAAACCCATCATATTTAACTACTTCATTATTAGAAAGATTTTGGGCCTTTAAATCAAAATTAATTACATCAAGAGACTTTTCAACATGGATTTCTCTTGGTCTTCCATAATCATAAACTCTATATGTTACATCTGAATTTTGTTGAATTTCAGCAATTATTAATCCTTCACAAATAGCATGAACTAATCCACTATTAATTAAAAAACAATCGCCTTTTTTAACATCAACAACATTTAAATAATCTTCACACTTTCCTTCTTCAATTGCTTTAGCAAATACAGCTTTATCACAATTTTTAGTACCAACAATTAACTTAGCTCCTGGTTTTGCTTCAATAACATACCAAGCTTCAGTCTTACCAAATTGATTTTCAACTCTTTTTGCATATTCATCTCCAGGATGCACTTGTACAGAAAGCTTTTCTTTAGAATTTATTAGTTTAACTAATAAAGGAAACTTTTCGGTACTAACCTTAGTTCCTACTAATAAATGACCAAATTCATTAATTATTTCAGTAAATGATTTTCCCTTTAATTCACCATTTGCAACTATTCCAGTTCCACTTGGATGACATGCAATATCCCAACTTTCACCTATGTTTCCTTCTAGTAAGTTTGTTCTAAACTCTTCTAAATCCCTTCCACCCCATATTTTATCATAATAAAGATTCTCAAATCTTATTGGATACATAACCTTACTCTCCTTTTATACAATATGTTAATTTATTATTCTTAAATTATATTATCTAATAAAGCATTACAACTTAATCCATTTCAATTTTATATTATTATTTTCATAAAAACAATTGTATTTATTCACTGTTAATTGACTATTTTTCAGATTTATTCATGTCATCATATTCTATAAACATAAATACATATAATTAATTAAAAATTCCTCACATATCCAAGTATATTTAAATCTAATGTTTCGAATAATATTAATATGGTTAAGAATATATTTTCTTTGAGCTATCAAAAATATAAAATTCATTCTTAGCTTAATATAAAGTTTTAACTTCATCTTAATGTTGAAATGCTTTATCTAATGGCTTGTTTATTGTTATTTACTAACTTAATATATTACAGCTATTTAATAACTTGCCATGAGATAAACTATTCTTATCCAATTAAAGTTAAAGGAGGGGTAATTTTGAAGGATAAGTCTAATGTTTATTTGCCAAGCCTAAGAAGTTATTATGATCCTACAAATGAAACATGCGTAAATAATCCATTAATAAAATCTGATGCATCTATTAATAGCTGCATGGATGATCCAATTGTAGCTAATAATATTGCTTGCAATGAATTTAACTATACTGATGATATTTACGACGATTCTGATGTCTAGCTTATTATTTTAAACTTTATACCACCTAAAGCTAGATTTTACTTGTAAGGAGGATATGTCATGGCTAAAACTAATGATAAAAAAAAGAGAATGAAAGGAACTATGCCTTCTAGTAATACAGAACTTCCTCATCCCCTAAATAGTTTTAATAGCCCTCTTGGAAGCTTAAACAACAAAAGTAAAGAAACTATTCAACAAGAAAATAACAAACAGAATACTTTATTTTAATTAATATCTCAAAAAAGAGTTATATGAAAATGAATTAATAAATTCATTTTGAATATAGCTCT
>ERZ772884.2238-NODE-2238-length-11414-cov-13.286117_pt1 | contig 11414 bp, 4 predicted proteins | sample MGYA00580574_ERZ772884 | MGnify/ENA primary metagenome ERZ772884 (study PRJEB29015, sample SAMEA2737690) | human gut metagenome | biome: human gut; feature: human-associated habitat; material: faeces | place: China | collected 2012 ... | reverse complement strand
GCCGCACCTCGCTCGCCGTATCGGCACTTAGAATTATGCGGTATTGCCCTAAGTTTTCGGAACGGTCAGGAACGCTCTCTACGGTACAATTTATAATGGGCATGGGCAATTCTCAACCTCCAATTTTCCCTTCAAGTTTCCTCCAATCTCTGCCAAATCTCTCAACAACAAGCCAAACCGAAATGGCAAAAAATGCGCGATCACAATACCGGATGATTGTATTAAGAGATTGCAAAGAACATTATCAGGGTAAATGTTTAATCATTTGATAAAATCAGGAATAAACCATTCAAAAATGTTAATAAATACCGCCAAAGGGTCACCGCACCGCAACGCAAATAATGTGCGAAAAACAGGTTTCAGTTGATTCAAGGACAAAAATTTACCTAGAAACCGCTCTAATAAACTATGCAAATTCTGGCAACTGTGATATAATGTATATACCTAGATGTGTCGGAATGGTTATCATTTGCGGGACCAAGGCATGCAGCCGGTACAACGTTTTGTCAGCCGCTGTGCCGGGGCCAAAAGCCCCAAAAGCAGGCCGCAGCCCGGCAAGGGATCGCCAGACCGAGGGGGCATAACCAGGCGTTTTGCAATCAACACCTGCAAAGTGCCGCACATCTGCCGTACCACTTTTCACACAAAAGGGGAAAGTAGTAACACTTAAGGGAGGATAAAACTATGAAGAAAACCCTTCAGCGTTTTGGTGCATCCGTGCTGGCTGCAGCCATGGTTGCCCAAAGCGTGGCGCTTCCCGCAGCAGCAGAAACTACCAAGATTGATTCTTCGGTAGCGCAGTCTGTTGCAGCTAGCGCAGCAAGCGCGGCCAGCGCTGTGCAGTCCCTGCCCAAGTTCACCAGCACCGCAGACCTGATCAAGCAGACAGCCCAAACGCTGGCTGCCCAGGGCGAAGTGCATGAACTGGAGCAGGACGATGCCAAGCTGGAAGCGACTGCACAGAGCAAGGCAGGCATGAGCCTTGCGGCGTTGGAAAATGCACTGGCCGATGCCATGTACGCCAACGCCGCAGCCGGCAAGATCAACACCGAAGCCTATGGCCTGAACAAGGACGAGATGGCATCGGTGATGGCTGCCACCATCAAAACGTATCATCTGTCCAGCGCCGTTACCGACCTGGGCTATGAGACGAACGCCGCAGGCGTTGTGACCGCCGTTACCTTTACCGGCAGCTCCGGCATGACCTCTGCGATGGAGTCCATGACCAACAGCGATGATGAAGTGATTGCGCAGCAGGCTGACAGCTACGCACAGGCTTACGTTGCTGAAAACTCCGATACCTTTGCGGCCAGCGCCGCTGCAGACGGCCATACCTATGGCGAGCCGAAATGGTACTGGAATGACACCAACCCGGAGGATGGCCACACCCATACCTGGAAGGAAACCCCCGATGGTTACTGGACCAAGACCGATGACGGCTGGGCTTACACCGCTGTGTATACCTGTGAAAAGGGCGATGCCTACCAGAAGGTAGAAGGCACCGTAACCAAGGATACCACCGAGGCAAAGCCCGGCGTTGCCGGCAAGACCGTTTACTCTGCCAGCGTGCCCGCTGACAAGAGCCCGGTTAAGAAGGAATACAAGGAACCCACCACCCGCACCGACGACATTGCCGCCCTGCCCTGCCAGAGCCATGCCGTGCCCAAGGATGCAGATGGCAACTTTGTTGCTACCTTCAACTGGGAAATGAAGAAGGTCGAGGGCGAGCTGGCCGCTGACCGCAGCAACGCCCAGCTGTTCTATGACAGCGAAACCGGCAAAATTTCTGCTGGCGCTCCCGTTACCATTGACTGGGAATGCACCAGCATCACCTTCAAGTGCGCTGTCTGCGGCAAAGAAATCAAAACCCAGCCGGTAATGACCATGCCGGTCAGCGTTGTGGTAGACCAGAATGACAATTCCGTCTACATCAACGTGGGCGGCACCCCGACCCTGGATACCACCTCCGGCGGCACCGGCGTTACCCTGGTGTCCGCAATGGATGGCGGCAACTGGTACGATATGCAGAACAACCCGGTTGACGCAAGCAAGGTGAACTTCACCTATCAGAGCGGCGACAACAAGGGCAAGAACAGCCTGCTGCTGTACGACAGCCAGAAGACTGCCGTGTATGTGGACGACCAGGGCAACCAGGTCACCAATACTTACGATGTCTCGACTGCGCAGATGAACTACTACTACTTCCAGCTGTCGCAGTTCAACCAGGACGAAGCAGAGTACTTCGGCGTGGTTGCCCCGTTCTGGACCTCCAAGGGCGTTCAGAAGCAGGGCGAGGATGGCAGCATCACCGGCACCATGGGCGCAATCAAGATATTGTGCAGCATTGATCCGAACGATGATGTCCCGCCGACCACCATGGCATTCATGCTGAACATGCTGCCGCAGGCGTTCATGTCTTACGTCATGAACTATGGCGAAGCTCTGAAAGCCATCCGTAATGAAGGCTTGAAACAGGTTGCCGAGCTGGGTGACAGCGCTGACTATGTTACCAAGCTGCTGATCCTGCACGACTGGATCTCCCAGGTTGCAGAATTCGATATGGGCTCCATGGGCGATATCACCGGCGGCGGCAACAACGACCCCATCCAGACGACTGCTTTCGGTGCCCTGCTGGGCGGCGAGATCGGCGCTAAGGGCGTTGAGTATGGCTGCATCTGCCTGGGCTATGCAGCTGCATTTAACTACATGGTCCAGAATTTGCCTGACAACAAGGAAATCTATAAAAAGACCGTTGACGGCAAAGAAGTTTGGAAGACCCCGATGAAGTAGGCGATAACGCTGTTGTTGACTTTGCCCAGATCCTGTATTACTGCGATACTTCTGATACCAGTGTTGCCGGTAATGCGTTCGGCGGCGGCATGTTCAACAACGTCCACTACTTCAACGCAGTCAAGGTCAACAAGCTGCAGGGCGACAGCAATTCTGCTACGATGACCACCGGCGAAGCCAACAAGAACTGGTACTATGTTGACGTCTGCTATGATGACGTGAACACCGAGTGCATGGCCCAGACCCGCGTTGAGAACGCAGGCGACATGCGCCATGTCAACTTCCTGGTTTCTCCCTCCGGTCTGGAAGGCCGTTACAGCAAGTACTATGATTACATTGACTCGCTGTACGATGGCTACACCTACACCAAGAACAAGAATCCCGATGTGGATGATGCCGGCAATGTTGTGTTGAACAACGGCAAGCCGCATTACTCTTACACCAAGGCGGAGAACAAGAACGAGACCCGTTACACCGATACCTGCTACGAGGATACCTGGTTTACCTCTATCTGCAGCCCCATCTACTTCGACAATAATTACTTCTATTACGTTGATACCACGACCAACCAGAACCTGTATAACAACATGCGCCGCCAGCAGTCCGAGAACGGCAACAACGGCAACTCTGGTTCCGGCAGCTCTGGTAACAACTCCCAGATGCAGCAGTTCATGAAGAAGATGCAGAACCAGGGCCCCGATACTCTGGAAGCACGTCCGCGTAATGCGAACTACTATATCCGCAAAGAGGATTCCAGCAGCTCCGACGGCATGAACTTCAGCATGAGCAGCTTTACCAAGACGGATGACCCGTTTGATATCATCCTGATGTACTACAACGATCTGAAGGAAACCAGCAGCAACTTCAATGATGACGACAGCAATGCCAAGGTTCTGGCCGAAGCTGGCACCATCTATAAGATCGATACCAGTGCAAAAGATAAGCATACCAAGGTTGAAAACAACCTGAACACCGAGTGCCTGGCAGACGCTGCTGCAAAGCGGATCTACCCCGCACTGGTACACTCTACCGCACTGTATGATGGCAAGCTGTACTTCAACGTCAACAACGCCATCTACCGTATGGACCCGACCACTGGCGCAGTGGAAGAAGTGAAGGAATACAACACCGTCTATGGCGGCATTAAGCTGACCAAGGATAAGGACGGCAACATGGTTCCCGATACCCACTTTCCCGGCATGAGCATGGTTATCATGGATAGCGCCCAGGATACCAGCAGTGTGAAGTATCTGGGCACCTTCATGAACCATCCTCTGGCGGGCCTGACCCTGCGTGACAGCTACAGCTTTGCTACCACCACCCAGCAGGGCCAGACTGTGATCACCGGCATCAACACCACCAAGGATCAGCTGATCGTTTCTGTCGGTACCAACCTGTCCAACACCTATAAGAGCCTGGACGAGCTGGATTCCGATGGCAAGCCGGTTGTTAAGACCGATGCCTCCGGCACTTCTTATGCAAACCGTAAGAGCTACAAGACCGAGTCCTGGAACTACAACCCGAGTTACAACCAGAACATGGGCAGCTCTGACGAGAAGAACAAGAACGAAGAGTTCATGTGGTGCGCTAACCTGGTTGAAACCATGCCGATGTCCGACATGGTCAGCGACCTGAGCAGCGGCGCAACCACCAATGTTTCCGTTGAAGCATGGTGCGATACCCCCGCTTACACCCAGGACCGCACCACCAAGTACGGCCTGACCAAGGGTGAAAAGAAGTACGCTGACGGCGCACTGCCCAAGGGCCATACCTGGGCTCTGGACGAGCTGGAAACCAAGTCCGTTGGCAACAATGTGTACCTGTGCTCTGATTGCCATACCGCAACCGAAAGCACCCCCCACACCGTTACCCTGCCCGATGCAGTTGAAGGCGTTAAGCTGACCCTGGGCACCATCAACAACACCTACATCAAGGACGATACCGTTACCCTGACCGTAGAAAAGGAAGGCACCGATATCGTTACCGTTACCGCAAAGAACGGCGATACCGATGTTGCTCTGACTGAAGTTCAGGAAGCAGCGCAGGACGAAGCCGCAGCCCAGGCTACCACCGAAAAGGCTAAGACGGTTTACACCTTCACCATGCCGGACGGCGATGTGACCATCAGCGTTACCAAAAACGCCAAGACCTATGCGGTCAATGTTGCTCCCCTGACCAATGGTGAGATCACTGCTTCCGCTAAAGAAGCAGCTGAGAAGGAAACCGTAACCCTGACTGCTAAGCCCGCAACCGGCTATGCCCTGAAGGCTGGCAGCGTGAAGGTTACCTACAAAGACGCTGACAACACCGAGAAGCCCGTTGAAGTGAAGGCTGATACCGAAAAAGCCAACACCTACACCTTTGCAATGCCTGCTTACCCTGTCACCGTCAGCGCAGAGTTTGTTAAGGAATACAAGGTTACCGCAGCTCCTGCTGAGAACGGCACTGTTACCGTAGACCCGGCCGCAGCTGTTGAGGGCACCGACGTTACCGTTACCGTTAAGGCAGCTGATAACTACCAGCTCAAGGCTGACAGCCTGACCTACAGCTATCAGATCGGCGAAGATACCAAGACCGAAAAGCTGGCCGTGACCGATGGCAAGGCAACCTTCAAGATGCCTGCCGCTGATGTTACCGTGGATGCTAAGTTTGAAGCTATTCCGGCTAAGACTTATGGCATTACTTCTGACGTGACCAACGGTACCGCAAAGCTCAGCGTAGAAACTGCAGCTGTGGGTGATACGGTTGAGGTTACCTTTACGGCAAATGGCGAAAACTATAAGCTGGAAGAAAGCTCTGTGCGTTACGAAAAGAAGGATGATACTTCTACCGCAAAGGCACTGACACTGACCGATGACAAGTATAGCTTCACCATGCCGGACTATGATGTTGTTGTTAAGGCCGTATTTGCAAAGACTACTCATACCGTAACTTGCAATGTAACCAATGGTACTGCTACTGTTGACCCGACCGGTGAAATTAAAGAAGGTACGAATGTTACTGTTACTTTTAAGCCGGATGAGGACAAGGCAAATTATGTGCTGAAAGAGAATCCGAAGCTGGATTCTGGCAACCTACACACCACTTTGAATGTAAGCGATGGCGTTGGAACATTCAATATGGACAAGAATGATGTCATTATCACGGCAGAGTTTGTGGAACCCACCACTCCCAGTGAGGGTGACAACACTAGTGATAATACCAACAACGGCGGCGAAGAAACCCAGGCTATTGAAGCCGAGGAGCGCACCGCTCACGGCGCTGCTGAAAAGACCACCGTTACCGCAATGGCTGTCTTTACCTGCACCGATAAGAACTGCGCAAGCGCACAGTTCGTGGATGCAACTGTAAAGCAGACCAGCGGCGTTACCACCGCTGCTGTCACCTTCAACGGCAAGGACTACACCGCCAAGTACGGCGAGAAGAACGGCTGGGTTGAAGAAAACGGCAAGAAGTACTGGTACGAAAACGGCGTGAAGCAGGGTACTGAGGGCCGCGGCAAAGAGATCTATGATCCCGATTCCGACGCCTGGTACTGGCTGGATGCTGTCCAGGGCGGTGCAATGACCGTCAACAAGGACGTTTACCAGGAATCCGCCGCCGGCCAGTGGGCTGATAGACCCGATGGCACCGGCAAGTGGGTCCGTTACGATGAGAACGGCCACATGGTCAAGGGCTGGCAGACGACCGATAAGGGCACCTACTACTTTGACCTGATCACCGGCGCTATGGCTAAGGGCGCAGGCGATATTGACGGTGTACCTTGCGCATTTGACGAGTACACCGGTATCGCTCTGGACGGCCAGTGGCTGACCATCAAAGGCGCTGACTTCTGGTACGAAAAGGGCGTTCGCCAGGGCCTGGATGGCCGCGGCAAGGAAATCTATGACCCGGCTTCCGACGCTTGGTACTGGCTGGACGCCGTTGACCAGGGCAAGAAAGCCACCAGCAAGGATGTCTATCAGGAATCCAAAGCTGGCCAGTGGGCTGACCGCGCCGATGGCACCGGCAAGTGGGTCCGTTACGATGCACAGGGCCACATGATCAAGGGCTGGAGCGCGGACAAGCGTTACTATTTCGACCCGATCTATGGCACCATGGCTAAGGGCGATGCAGTCATCGACGGCCGTACTTATCACTTTGATAAGAACACCGGCGTTCTGCAGTAATCCCACAGCCGAACAATGAGCTGTAACCAGCCCATTAACCCCTAAATAAAAATGCCGCAGCAGATGTAACAGTCTGCTGCGGCATTTTTGTATTTGTGGGCATAGGTTCGGTGAAATATTTGCCAGGCCAGTAGGGCGGGGGACCCCACCCTGCCGAAAGCTAGAAATAGTACACGATTAAAAAATCGCAATTTACCTTACCCGCATAATAAAGGCAACACACAAAAACATGGCGAACACATCAGGCCGGTGCAAGGGCAAAACCTACTAAAAAGCTGCGGCTAAATTTGGCAAATATGGCGCGCGAAGTATAATTTTTGGAGGATATCACAAGCAGAACAAACAAACTTTGTCAGTTCAAACAACAAAAAAGCAACAAACTGGCATGAATGCCAAAGAATGCGGCCGCGAATTGTGAAAGATTTTAATATATTTTCTTCATTTTTTCCTTACCTGTTATCATTTGAATTTGCAATCGAAATATGGAACTTGTATAATAAAATAAAGGAAAAGTGCAAACTAAATGGGTGAAGAGGATTTGGTGCAATGGATGATAAAAATAGATTCAGCATTCTGCTGGAGCATTTGCTGGAAGTTGCGGAGGTCAAGAACTATACCCTGGCCAAGCGCCTGCAATACGATGTTTCCTATATCAGCAAATGGGTCAGCGGCCGCATGCTGCCTGCCAAAAAGACTGAAAAGCGCGTGATGGAGGGCATCAGTGCCTGCGTGGTGGATGAAGCCACCGATGATGGCCGTGACCTGCTGCTGCGGGAATACAGCGTTAGCATCCCCAGTGACCTGAAAGCCGCCATTTATGATAACCTGATTGCTGAATATGATTATTTGCAGGAGGAGCTGGACAGCGGCGAGGCGCGCATTGGCCCCTATACGGACTTTTGGGCCGAGCTGAACATGCTGCAATACCTGACCAAAATGGCGCACCCCGTGCTGCGCCGCGTCAGCCAGCTGGACATTGTGGCTGTGATGGACCTGATGGAAATGGCGCGCGAATACCGCCTGAAAGTTGCCAACCTGCAAAACGGCCAGCTGGTGGACCAGCGCAGCTATGATAACGTCTATTTCAAGCTGATGATCGATATCAGCCGCGAAAAATGGGACCCCATCTATGATGCCGCGCTCATTATTAACGTGTTGACCAACTTCAGCCATATTCATTTCAAGCTGTTTGGCAGCACCGCGGCTGCCGGGCGCGCGGTGTTTGTGGTCAAGGGCGATTTTGCCATTACCGGCCTGCTGGTCAGCCACAGCCGCTGCGCCGCCGTTACCGCCACCGAGGACCCGCAGAACTGCGAAAGCCTGTACGATAACTTCTCCAAGCTCTGCGTGCGGGATGACCAGCTTTTCCACGATACCAGCATGCGCCAGCTGATCAGCCAGTACGACTATATGCACACGCTGCTGGCCTCCAATCTGCGGTGGATGTTCGGCCACCTGAATGAGCTTCTGCTGCCGGATGACTTGTTTGAAGAGATCCTGACCGCCCACGAGGCCGAGCTGAAAGATTTTTTGGGTGCTACCCCTGCGGAGCTGCGTAGCGTACACAACCTTGCCAAAGGTGTGGTGGAGGAAACAAACATCCGCATCCTGATTTATGAAGCTGCATTTTCCTCCATGGCGGTTTCCGGCGAGCTGGACTTTTTCAGTTACAAGGTCAGCCTTACCCCGGATCAGCGCAGCCGGTGCATCAGCCATGTGCTGCAGCTTTGCAAGCAGCGTGAAAAACTTGAATTCCGCTTGATCAGCGGCCGCATTGTGAACGATTTCCAGTATGTGGCGGACCCCAATATGTTTCTTTCTGGCGCTGCATCGTATCTTCGGCTGGATAACAACTGCCCCGTCAACCGGATTGCAATGGTCAACAACAGTGTGATGGAAGACCGCCTGAGTGAATATTTTGATCAGGTCTGGAATTTGGATGACCAGAACGTGACAAAAGAGCGCAACGCCATTGCGGAGCACATCCATCATGTCCTGCAGGGAATCCATCTGATTACCCGCGCCAAAGGTGATGAAATGGAAGAACTGCAAGAGAGCTGGATGAACAAAATCTAAAAATATAACATACATACGCATAAACATAAAGCCCTGGCTGCTGCGGTAGCTGGGGCTTTTGTTGCACCGAGGAAAATGAAATTGCAAGAAAACTCCATGCCAAAAGCGTGAAAATTCATGTGAAAAAAGTGAATCACGCGGAATCAATTTCTGGAAATTTGTGCCATGGGATTCTCGTGCTTTCCGTAAACAGGAATGGTATACTATATTCAGCACCGAAAATAATCGTAGCATTATGGTTCGGCGACGCTGTGCAACGATGTGTACAGCAGGGGAAAGCGCCATAAAGGTTTAGCGTGATTTGATTTGGATAATTTAATTCCCTGCAACTATAAGGGAAAGACATTTGGAGGAAATTGCAATGAATAAAAACGCGATGTTGACTGGCAAGCCCAGCATTGACCGCCCCTGAATGAAGTTCTATCCAGATGTTCTGCGCGGTATCCAGGTTCCGGCCTGCACCGTGGAGCAGTACCTCTCCGTGCGCGCTGCAGACCCTAACGTGATTGCCATGCACTACTATGGCGTGGATATCACCTGGGCTACCGTGTTCCGTAAGGTAGACGCCACCGCCCGCGCTCTGCAGGTGCTTGGCATCAAGCAGGGGGACCAGATCCCCATGTTCCTGCGTTCTGTGCCGGAATTCATTTATCTGCTGCTGGCAGCCGAGCGCATCGGCGCTTCGCTGCTGTGCCGTGACAACACCCTGGAAGAAAACATTGAAGCTGTTCAAAAAGCCAATGCCAAGGTGATTTTTGTTCACGACTTCTTCTCCAAGGCCGAAATCGAAGCTTACCGTGAGCAGACCAACGTGAATACCTATGTTATCGTTCCCGCTCTGGAAAGCGGCGACCGCGCCGCTATGCCGGTTTACCTGCAGCATTCCCTGGATGCCCTGTATCCGGATGTTCCCGCCCGTGGCTCTGATACCATGATGTGGGCTGATTTCTGTAACATGGGCCAGCGTTTTCGCGGCTTTGTGCCCGCTCCTGTCAACATTGACCGCCCGCTGCTGCGCGCCTACACCAGCGGTTCCACCGGCCCTTCCAAGCAGGTCATCCATTCTGCACACAGCATCATCGGCGTGCTGGCCCAGATGAACTTTTATGGCTCTTCGGATAAATTCCGCCCCACCTGGCTGCTGACCATCCTGCCCCCGGCTCTGATCGCTGTTGTGGTTTCCATGATGCTGCTGCCCCTGGCCGGCGGTATGCTGCTCATTCTGGATCCGTTTGTGGATGTGTACGATGTTGACCTGGAAATGATGCGCTACCGCCCCAACAACTGGCCCCTGATCCCCATGTTTGTGGAGGTTATCCGCCGCAGCAAGCGTCTTCCGGCTGACTATGATATGTCCCACATGCTGGCCATCGGCGCCGGCTGCGAGGCATTCAACAACAAGCAGCTGCGCAATGTTGAGGAGTTCCTCAAGCAGCATAACTGCAACCTGCGCTTTACTGCCGGCTACGGCAGCAGCGAGGCCGGCTCCAACGCCACTCTGCCCATGGCTCCGTTCCCGGTGCGTGACGGCAACGTTGGTGTGCCGATGATCCACAGCGTCATCAGCATCTTCAAGCCCGGCACCCAGGAAGAGCTGACCTACAATACCCCCGGTGAGATCTGCATGACGGGCCCCGGCGTGATGCTGGGCTATGACCGCCCCGAAGCAACCGCCAAGGCACTGCAGGTCCACGCAGACGGCAAGACCTGGCTGCACACCGGCGATATTGGCTATATGTCCGAGGACGGTGTGCTCTACACGATGACCCGCGGCGCATCCCCGCGCTTTGGCGGCGGCGACCTGATGGTGCAGCCGCTGGAGAACATCGTGGCCGATGCCGACATCAAGGGCATCAAGGACGAGTTCTTTGTTATCGTGCCGGATGATGAGCACGAGGGCTGCTTCCTGCCGTACCTGTACGTCCAGCTCAAAGATGGCTACACCTTGGACGATGTGCGCGATAAGATCAATGCCTGCCTGCCGGAACGTTACATGCGTCCGGTGGAGATTTTCACCGTACCGGAACGCCCGTTCTTCCACTTCAAGACCAACCGTATTGGCCTGTGCAAAGAAATCGTCGCCAAGCGCAACCAGCAGAAAGAGAAAGCCAAGCGCAACAGCTTTGCCGATGGCTGCATTGCCTGATGATGTTGGCGTGATAAAATCATGATAATGTAACGGCATGTGCCCACCTTATGATAGAGATAAGGGGGCACATGCCTTTTGTTTTGGTGGGGGAGCGGATGGAGATGAACGGTACGCGCGGTTGGGGGATAGGGGAGAAGGGCAATCGAATTCCGGTGCGGGGGAGATACTTGTGAAGTTGTAAAGGCAATACCGCATAATTCTAAGTGCCGATACGGCGAGCGAGGTGCGGC
>ERZ772884.2236-NODE-2236-length-11421-cov-2.899349_pt1 | contig 11421 bp, 9 predicted proteins | sample MGYA00580574_ERZ772884 | MGnify/ENA primary metagenome ERZ772884 (study PRJEB29015, sample SAMEA2737690) | human gut metagenome | biome: human gut; feature: human-associated habitat; material: faeces | place: China | collected 2012 ... | reverse complement strand
TACTATATTGTATTGATATGGATTAGAGGTCGTCGAAGTTGACGGCTTCCTCCTTGGGGCGCTTGTGTGTGCTGGGCTGTTCTGACGAACCTTCCTTTGCAGGCTCGGTAGCTTTGTGGTGTTCTATTGGTGCGCCATTCTCGTCGAGCACTATCTCCTCCTCAACGCGGATGCTATCGGAGCGAGTAGAGTCAGCCTTCTCGCGAGTGTAGTAGCTCTGGCAGTTGTACATCGACGAGGTGATGTCGGCATCCTTCGGCTTGCCGAACTTCACGCGATACTTGGCGAACGCAGGGTCGTTGAGCACAGACTCGAGGAAGAGTCCGCAGATAGGCAGAGCGGTACGCGAACCCTGTCCGAGAGCGCCGGTGCGGAAGTGGATGCAGCGGTATTCGCCGCCTACCCATGCGCCTACGACGAGCTTCGGGCTGACGCCCATGAACCATGCGTCGGAGTGGTTGTTGGATGTACCGGTCTTGCCGCCCCAGTCGGTGTCGCGGAATTTGCCCACGTATCCGTTGAGGCTCATTGATGTGCCGCCCGGTTCGCTTGTGCCGCCCATGAGGAGCTGCTGCATGAGGAACGCACTCTTATAAGGTATCACCTGCTCCTCGTTCGTCGGCGCACGATATACCTCCTTGCCGTTGCGGTCGACGATGCGCGTAACGAGAACGCGCTTCACGTACTTGCCGTCGTTGGCTACGGTGCTATAGGCGTTGGCAAGCTCGAGCAGGTTGATGTCGCTCGAACCGAGGGCGAGCGCCGGAGTCTCGTCGAGCGGACTCTCGATGCCCATCTTATGCGCCGTCTCGGCGATGCGCGTGATGCCCATCTCCTGTCCGAGGCGCACGGCGATAGAGTTGATGCTTCGTGCGAAGGCAGCCTTCAGCGGTATAGAGTCGCCGGTGAAGTAGCCGTTGGCGTTGGTAGGCGCCCAGGTCACCTCCTCGTTATGCTTCTTGTCGAACACCTGCATAGAGAAGTATTCGTCGCGACGCTTGTCGCACGGCGTGAGTCCCTGATTCATAGCCTCGGTGTAGACGAAGAGCTTGAACGTAGAGCCCGGCTGGCGCATTGCCGTCACCTTGTCGTACTTCCACGACTTGAAGTCGATGTCGCCCACCCATGCCTTCACGGCGCCAGTCTGCGGCTCCATAGCCACGAACGAGCAGTGCATGAAGTGAACCATGTAGCGGATAGAGTCCATTGTAGACATCTCCTTCTCTATTGTGCCGTGCTCGTAGTCGAAGAGCTTCACCTTGTGCGGGCGGTTGAGGTAGTACTCGATGGAGTCGGGGTTGTTCGGGAAGCGTGTGAGCAGATACTTGTATACGGGCTGGCGCTTGGCTATGCCCTCGATGAAGCCCGGGATGACGTTGTGATTCTCGTCCTGCCACGGGTCTTGGTTACCCCAGTGGTTGTTGAAGTTGCGCTGCACCTGCTTCATCTGCTTTATGGCAGCCTCCTCGGCGTATTTCTGCATACGCGAGTCGATGGTGGTGTATATCTTCAGACCGGAGGTGTAGAGATCGTAGTCGTTGTCGCGGCACCATGTGCGCAGCTCGTCGGCAACAGCCTCGCGGAAGTAGAGCGCCGTGCCGTCGTAGTTGCTCTCAACGCTGTAGTTGAGCTTGATGTCTATCTTGGAGATAGAGTCGTAGTCGGCGTGTGTCATGTCGCCGTGGCGTACCATGTTGCTGAGCACAACGTTGCGGCGGCGCAGCGAGTTCTCGGGGTTGGTAAGCGGGTTGTAGTAGGTAGTGGCCTTCAGCATGCCCACGAGCACAGCCGCCTGCTCAACGGTGAGATCCTTCGGCGAGCAGTTGAAGTAGGTCTTCGCTGCGGTCTTGATGCCGAAGGCGTTGCTACCGAAGTCGACGGTGTTGGCGTACATGGTGAGAATCTCGTTCTTGTTGTGCGTCATCTCGAGCTTGGTGGCTATGATCCACTCCTTCGACTTGACGATGAGCATGCGCACACCTGGAATCATGCCGAGCAGACCGGTAGAGTAGTTGGTGCGCATGCGGAACATGTTCTTGGCAAGCTGCTGCGTGATGGTAGAGGCGCCGCGTGCGTCGTGATGCACCACAGCGTCCTTCACAGCGCTGACAAGACCTCTGTAGTCGATGCCGTGATGGCTGTAGAAGCGCTCGTCCTCGGTAGCGATGAGAGCCTTCCAGAATACGGGGTTCACGTCCTCGAACTTCACTGGTGTGCGGTTCTCGTTGAAGTATTTGCCGATGAGCACACCGTCGTCGCTGTATATCTCCGACGCCTCACTGGTTACGGCATCCTTGATGGCGATGAAGCCCGGCGACTTGCCGAAGAGCCACAGGAGGTTGATGTCGACAGCTCCGAGGTAGAGGAAGAAGGCAACGATGCACGAAGCTATGCCTATGAGTGTCTTGGTGTACCATTTGCGGCCTCGGTAGAGGTTGCGGTACCAATGGCAGAAAGTGCGCGCCTTCTGCAGACACCAGGTGAGAATCTGCTTTACTTTTTTCATCTTATTGTTATTTTTCAAGTTGCCGCATGCCGATGACATGCCGCCGGTTTATTTATTGATTTATAGTTATGAATATGCAAAAGTACATATTTTGCTTAACCTACGAGACTTGTATCAATGAAATTTATGATTTCTTTAATGTTATCGGGGCAGAACCAGTGGATAGAAGCGTCGCGCTTGAACCATGTCTGCTGCTTGCGGCAGTAGCGGCGGCTGTTGCTCCGTATCTTGAAGATGCACTCGTCGAGGGTGGTGAGTCCGTCGAGATACTCGAACATCTCCTTGTAGCCCACGGTGTTCAGGGCGTTCTCCGAGCGTTGCGGGTAAACGGCAAGCGCCTCCTGCTCGAGTCCGGCGTCAATCATGTCGAGAACGCGCGCGTTGATGCGGTCGTAGAGTACGTCGCGTGGTCGGGTCAAGCCAATCTTTATGATGTTGAACGGGCGTTCTTTGCGCTCGCTCTTGCGAAACGAGGTGTAGGTCTGGCCCGTGCAGTGGCATATCTCGAGTGCATGCACTACACGGCGCGGGTTGTTGCGGTCGACAATCGCCCAGTGCTCGGGGTCGAGCACCTTCAGTTCGGCAACGAGTCGCTCAAGTCCCTCATCGGCAAGTCGCTGCTTCATCCACTCGCGCGTCTCGTCGTCGACGGTGGGTATGTCGTCGATGCCGTTGCACACGGCGTCGATGTACATCATCGAGCCGCCCGTGAGCAGCGCCGTGTCGTAGCGCTCGAAGAGGTCGGCGGTGAGCAGCTGCATCACATCGCTCTCGTACATCGACGCACTATAGTAGTCGCCGATGTGGTGGGTGCCAACGAAGTAGTGAGGCACTCGGGCGCGCTGTGCGGCGGTGGGTGCGGCGGTGCCTATGGGTATCTCCTCGAATATCTGTCGGGAGTCGGCGTTGATGATCGGTATGTTGAGGTGCTCGGCCACTTGCAGGCACAGTTCTGTCTTGCCTACGCCCGTCGGACCGAGTATTACTATCAGTGTTTTTGCCATATAATATACAGAAACAAAAAAAGAGACAATAGCGGCAAAGCAGTATCTCGAAAGCTGCATTGTCTCTATTGTCTCTATTATCTCTATTTCTTGAAAACAGTAGTGTTTTTTTGATGATGTCTATCGGATGATTCCGCGCTGTGAAGTCTCTACGAAGTTGAGGATGTATTCCACTTCCTTTGTCATAGGCAATGTCTTGCGTACCTCCTCGATGCCTTCCTTCAGTGTGCCTGTGTTGTAGAGCAGGCGGTAGGTGTTGTGGATGAGGTCGATCTGCTCCTTGCTGAATCCGCGGCGGCGCAGACCTACGATGTTCAGACCGCAATACTTCAGGGGGTCGCGACCGGCGATGATGTACGGCGGAATGTCCATCGGAGAGCGCGAACCGCCCTGCACCATTACGTAGCCGCCGATGTGGCAGAACTGGTGAACGAGAACGCAACCAGAGAGGATGGCGTTGTCGTCGATGACTACCTCGCCGGCAAGCTTTGTAGAGTTGCCGATAATCAGTCCGCTACCAAGCACGCAATCGTGTCCTACGTGCATGTTCTCCATCAGAAGGTTGTTGGAGCCGACAACGGTCTTGCCTTTCGACGCTGTACCGCGCGAGATGGTTACGTTCTCGCGGATAGAGTTGTTGTCGCCGACAACGCAGGTCGTCTCCTCGCCACGGAACTTGAGGTCTTGTGGCTTTGTAGAGATGCTTGCGCCGGGGAAGAACTCGTTGTTGCTACCGATGCGTGCACCTACATGGATGGTTACACTGTTCTGCATTACGTTGTTGTCGCCGATTTCTACATCACGGTCGATGTAGCAGAACGGGCCGATGATGTTGTTATCGCCAAGCTTTGCTTCGGGATGTACGTATGCTAAAGGACTGATTTGATTCATCTTGATTATATTTTATGGAGATGTGCCAAAATGAAGTTACACGTGGCAGACTCCCTTTTGACACATCTTCTTTACTATTTACTTGTTCTTTACAATCTGTGCTGTGAATGTAGCCTCCGAAACGACGTGGTCGCCTACGAACACGTAGCCCTTCATTGACGAGATGCCATGGCGCAACGGCGCAAGCAGGTCGACCTTGAAGAGAAGTGTGTCGCCCGGAACAACCTTCTGGCGGAACTTCACGTCGTCTATCTTCATGAAGTAGGTAGACCAGCGCTCTGGCTCTTCGAGAGTGTTGAGCACCAGCAGACCGCCGCACTGAGCCATCGCCTCGATCTGAAGCACGCCTGGCATGACAGGTTCCTGTGGGAAGTGGCCTACGAAGAACGGCTCGTTGGCTGTGATGTTCTTCACGCCTACGATGCTTGTGGCGCCGAGGCTTATCACCTTGTCGACAAGCTGCATCGGATAACGATGGGGGAGAAGCTCGCGGATGCGGATGTTGTCCATCAGCGGTGCTTCGTTCGGATCGTATATCGGTGCCTGAATCTCGTGCTTGCGAATCTCGCGGCGCATGAGGCGTGCAAACTTGTTGTTGATGGTGTGACCGGGGCGTGTGGCGATGATGCGGCCTTTGATAGGCTTGCCGATGAGAGCCATGTCACCGATTACGTCGAGCAACTTGTGGCGTGTGCACTCGTTGTCCCAAACAAGCGGCTTGTGCTGTATGTAGCCAAGTTCAGTAGCGTCGCGACGCTCTACGTGAATCATGTCTGCAAGCGAGTCGAGACGCTCCTGTGTGGTCTGCATCTCGTAGATGACGATGGCGTTGTCGAGGTCGCCGCCCTTGATGAGGTTGGCCTTCAACAGCGGTTCGATGTCGCGTACGAATACGAAGGTACGTGCCGGAGCGATGTCGGTGCCGAACTTGTCGATGCAGTCGAGTGTGGCAAACTGTGAGCTGACGAACTTGGAGTTGAACGAGCACATTGCTGTGAGCGAGAACTCCTCGTCGGGAAGGATGGTGATGCAAGAACCGGTCTCCTCGTCCTTCACCTCAATCTTGTGGCGGATGATATACCAGTCCTTAGGAGCGTTCTGCTCCTCAATGCCCACCTCGTTGATCTTGTCAACGTACAGAGCCGCACTACCATCGAGGATAGGGAACTCGGGGCCGTTCACCTGGATGAGACAGTTGTCGATGCCCATAGCGTAGAGGGCAGCCATACCGTGCTCAATGGTAGACACGCGCATATCGCCTTTACCCAAAACGGTGCCACGCTGTGTGTCAATTACGTTCTCAGCGATTGCCTGGATTGTAGGCATACCGTCGAGGTCGATGCGCTGTATTTTATAGCCAGTGTTCTCAGGGGCAGGGTTGAATGTCACGGTGAGACTCAAACCGGTGTGCAGGCCTTTGCCGCACAAAGAGAAACTGCCTTTAAGTGTCTTTTGTTTTGACATTATTATATTGTTTGTTGTTTATTTATCGTTGTTCTTGAGCGACTCCATCTCTTTCTTCAAGTCGTTCAAGTCCTTGTACATATCAGGCAGACGACGGAAGATAGCCTGCGACTTGAAGTACTGGCGCAGTGGCATCGGTGGTGTGCCGATGAGTTCTTCGTTGCCTTTCAAGTTGCCCGGTACGCCCGACTGTGCTCCGAGAAGGGTGCGGTCGCCGATTGTGATGTGGCCTGCCAAGCCTACCTGACCGCCGAACATACACCATGAACCTACCTTTGTGCTGCCTGCAATGCCTACCTGAGCCGACATCACGGTGTTCTCGCCAATCTCCACGTTGTGGGCAATCTGCACGAGGTTGTCGAACCTCCAATTCGTTGTCGAGCTTAACGCCCTTGCGGATGACGGTAGAACCCATTGTCGAACGGTCTACACAGGTGTTAGCGCCGATCTCAACATTGTCCTCGATGGTCACGATGCCAATCTGCGGTATCTTGTCGTAGCCTTCTGCGTTAGGAGCGAAGCCGAATCCGTCAGAACCGATTACGCTGCCGGCGTGAAGAGTTACGTTGTTGCCGAGCTTACAACCCTGATAGATGGTCGTGTTAGGGTAGATGAGGCAGTTGTCGCCCATCTTCACGTTGTCGCCGATTACGGCGTGAGGATAGATCTGGCAGTTGTCGCCTACAACGGCGTTGTCGCCTATGCATGCAAACGGACCCACATAGCAGTCCTTGCCGAGCTTTGCAGTCGGCGATACGTATGCCTGCGGAGCAACGCCAGTCTTCTTCGGCTTGCTTGCTTCATAGATTTGGAGCAGCTTGGCAATACACTCGTATGCGTTGTCAACACGTATGAGTGTGGCCTGAACGGGGTGCTCAAGCTCTACATCGTTGTTGACAATCACTACCGACGACTTGGTGTCGTAGATGTAGTGGGTGTATTTCGGGTTTGAAAGGAATGAGATGGCGCCTTCTACACCTTCTTCTATCTTTGCGAAGGTGTTGATTTTCGCATCTTTGTTGCCTTCTACGCGACCGCCAATCACGCTCGCTATCTGTTCTGCTGTAAATTCCATTTCTGTTTTTTCTATGTTATTCTTGCAAATATATAGATGATAGTTGTCTATAGATGTTGCAAATGTAAGAAAATTAATTTACATTATGCTTTTTAACAATACATATTTATCAATTTTGTCTGAAAATACGTCAGTTTTTACGAAAAAAGCCCGATGTGAGGCTTTAAATGCCGTATTTTTTCAGCTCTGCATCCATCTGCATCTGCAGTTCCTTTGCCTTCTCTGCAGCAACGGTTGCGAAGTCTTCGCCGTTAGAAGCGTAGATGATTCCGCGAGAGCTGTTGACAAGGAGTCCGCAGTCGGCGTTCATGCCGTACTTGCATACTTCCTCAAGCGAACCGCCCTGAGCACCAACGCCAGGAACGAGCAGGAAGTGGTCGGGAACTATCTTGCGGATATCCTCGAACATGCGGCCCTGTGTAGCTCCGACAACGTACATCATGTTCTCCTTGTCGCCCCACTGCTGAGATGTGCGCAGCACTTTCTCGAACAGACGCTCACCGTTCTTGTCTTCTGTGAGCTGGAAGTCGTGACTTCCCTTGTTGCTGGTGAGAGCGAGCAGGATAACCCACTTGTTCTTGTAGCCGAGGAACGGCGTAACGCTGTCTTCGCCCATGTACGGAGCTACGGTGAGCGAGTCTACGTCGTACTCGTCGAAGAATGTGCGAGCGTACATTGCGCTTGTGTTGCCGATGTCGCCGCGCTTTGCGTCAGCCACGATGAAGTGGTTGGGGTAGTTCTCCTTCAGATACTTGATTGTCTTCTCGAAAGAGATGAGACCCTTCACGCCGAATGCCTCATAGAAAGCGAGGTTTGGCTTGTAAGAAACGCAGTAGGGGGCTGTTGCGTCGATGATTGCCTTGTTGAAGGCGAAGATCGGGTCTTCCTCGTTGAGGATATGCTGCGGCACCTTCTTCAAGTCGGTGTCAAGACCTACACAGAGGAACGAGCGCTTTGTCTTTATCTGGTTTACTAATTCTGATCTGTTCATAACGATTGGTTTTACAAATTGATTATACAATAAGTTTTATAAACTGATGCTAAAAAATAGATATAATTGCTTTTGGTTGCAACCGATTACAATTCGTTCTCCTTCATCTTCTCCGCATTCTCAGCTACGGTGAGTGCGTCGATCATCTGCTGGATGTTGCCGCCCATGAAGCCGGGGAGGTCGTATACGGTCATGCCGATGCGATGGTCGGTTACACGGCCCTGCGGGAAGTTGTATGTACGAATCTTTGCCGAGCGGTCGCCGGTAGAGACGAGAGTCTTGCGGCGGTTTGCGATGTCGTCGACATACTTCTGGTGCTCCTTATCATATATATATGTACGCAGACGTGCAAGAGCTCTTTCCTTGTTCTTAGGCTGGTCGCGGGTCTCGGTACACTCGATGAGGATTTCCTCAACCTCTCCGGTGTTCGGGTTCTTCCACATATAGCGGGCACGCACACCCGACTCCACCTTGTTCACGTTCTGTCCGCCAGCACCTGACGAACGGAATGTATCCCACTTGATTTCGCCCTCGTTGATGTTAACCTCGAACGGGTCTGCCTCGGGAAGAACGGCTACGGTAGCAGCAGAAGTCTGCATGCGGCCGTTTGATTCGGTAACAGGCACACGCTGTACGCGGTGAACGCCCGACTCATACTTCAATGTGCCGTATACGTTGTCGCCGCTTACTGCGAAGCAGATTTCCTTGAAGCCGCCGACAGCGCCTTCGCTCTCGCTTGTTACAGACACTGTCCAGCCTTTCGACTCGCAGTATTTCTTGTACATCATGAATATCTCGCCGGCAAAGAGACAAGCCTCGTCGCCACCAGTACCGGCGCGAATCTCCATCTGTACGTTCTTTGCGTCCTCGGGGTCCTTCGGCACAAGTGCAATCTTTATTTCTTCCTCAAGTTTTGGCTGGAGTTCTTCGTTTGCAGCGAGTTCCTCACGCGCCATCTCTTTCATCTCCGCATCCTGCTCGTTCATGATGATATCCTTTGCCTCAGCGATGCCGTTAAGACAATTGATATACTTCTGACGGAGTTTCATAATGTCTTCAAGATCCTTGTACTCCTTTGTCAGTTTCACGTAGCGCTGTTGGTCGGCGATTACAGAAGGGTCGGTGATGAGGGTTGAAACTTCCTCATAGCGTGCCTCAAGTCCGTCGAGTTTTTCTAATATGTTATTGTTTTCTGCCATTTGTCAAATTTAATGTTGTTATGGTGTGGGGTGTGGGGTGAGATGTTGTGGTGTTGAGGTGTTGAGGTGTTGTGATGTTGAGGTGGTGAGGTGTTGTAATGTTGAGGTGTTGTGATGTTGAGATATGTCAACATCTCAACACAACAACCTCTCACCATCTTATTAATACTCGAACTCTCCGTATTCAGACTTGATGAGGAGTGAGCGTTTGCCCTCTTCGATGCGTCCTACAATCTGTGCGTCGATGTTGAAGCTCTTGCTGATAGCGATAACCTTCTCTGCAACCTCCGGACGTACGTAAATCTCCATGCGGTGACCCATATTGAATACCTTGTACATCTCCTTCCAGTCGGTGTGGCTCTGCTCCTGAATGAGGCGGAACAACGGCGGAATCGGGAACATGTTGTCCTTGATTACGCGGCAGTTCTCGCCGACGAAGTGCAGCACCTTTGTTTGTGCGCCGCCGGTGCAGTGAACCATACCGTGAATCTCCGGACGCAGCTCGTCGAGCAGGCGCTTGATGACCGGAGCGTATGTACGTGTCGGCGAGAGAACGAGTTGTCCGGCTGTTACCGGTGTGCCCTCCACCTTGTCGTCAAGACGGCAGCCACCGCTGTATACGAGCTCTTCGGGCACAGCGTGGTCGTAGCTTTCCGGATATTTCTCTGCGAGATACTTCGAGAACACGTCGTGGCGAGCGCTGGTGAGTCCGTTAGAACCCATACCGCCGTTGTACTGCTTCTCGTATGTAGCCTGACCGAATGAAGCCAGACCTACGATAACGTCGCCCGGACGGATGTTAGCGTTGTCGATAACGTCGCTGCGCTTCATGCGGCAGGTAACTGTAGAGTCGACGATGATAGTGCGCACGAGGTCGCCAACGTCGGCTGTCTCACCGCCGGTAGCGTAAACGCCTACGCCCATCTTGCGCAGATCTTCGAGCAGTTCGTCTGTGCCGTTGATAACAGCCGAGATAACCTCGCCCGGGATAACCATCTTGTTGCGTCCGATAGTGCTCGAAACGAGGATGTTGTCAACGGCGCCCACGCAGAGCAGGTCGTCGGTGTTCATCACGATAGCGTCCTGAGCCACGCCTTTCCATACGCTGAGGTCGCCGGTTTCCTTCCAGTACATGTAGGCGAGCGACGACTTGGTGCCAGCACCGTCGGCGTGCATGATGTTGCAGTATTCGGGGTCGCCGCCGAGGATATCGGGGATTATTTTGCAGAAAGCCTGCGGATAAAGACCCTTGTCGATGTTCTTGATGGCGTTGTGTACGTCTTCTTTAGCTGCGCTTACGCCGCGCATCATGTATCTGTTAGATGTGTCCATATTATGAGTTTTTATTTTTGATTTCTGAGTTTTGAGTTGTTGCATGCGGCAATATATAATATAATCCGATGGCAATATATAATATAATCCTGCGGCAATACAATATAATAAGGTAGGGTGTCTTTATTTGTCGCTGTGCCAGAAGTCCCAGCTTGCGAAAGCCTGCAACAGCAGCATCTCCAGTCCGTTCTTGGTGTTTGCGCCATAGCGTGCGCCCTTCTTCATGAACAGCGTCTCGTCCGGATTGTAGATGAGGTCGTAGAGTATGGTGTGGCAGTCCATAGCCTCGTATGGCAGGTCGGGGCAGGTGTCAGCCTTCGGGTACATGCCCAGCGGAGTGCAGTTGACGATGACGTTGTACTCCTTTATCAGTTCCGGCGTCACCTCCTGGTATGTTATGCAGCCAGGCTTCTTCGTGCGGCTCACGAACAGCGTCTCAAGTCCGAGCGACTTGAGTCCGTAGTTGATGGCGAGCGATGCGCCACCCGTGCCGAGTATGAGCGCCTTTTTATGGCAAGGCTCGAGCATTGTCTCGATGCTACGTGTGAAACCGATTACGTCGCTGTTGAATCCCTTCAGTATCACGTTCTTGTTCTTGTGCGTCACGCGTATCACGTTGACAGCACCTATGGCGCGTGCTTCCGGACTAAGCTCGTCGAGGTAGGGTATCACCTGCTGCTTGTATGGTATAGTCACGTTGAGTCCGCGCAGCTCCGGGTTTGAAGCGAGTATCTCTTTCAAGTCCTCTATCTGCGGAATCTCATAGTTTATGTAGCGCGCTTTGATGCCTTCGTTTGCGAACTTCTCGTTGAAGTAGCTGATGGAGAAGGAATGTCCCAGTGGGAAACCGATTAAACCGTACTTGTCCATAGTGTGAATGTTGATGTTGAGATGTTGAGGTGTTGATGGGGTGATGGGGTGTTGATGGGGTGATGGGGTGTTGATGGGGTGAGGTGGTG
>ERZ772884.2233-NODE-2233-length-11442-cov-5.741284_pt1 | contig 11442 bp, 10 predicted proteins | sample MGYA00580574_ERZ772884 | MGnify/ENA primary metagenome ERZ772884 (study PRJEB29015, sample SAMEA2737690) | human gut metagenome | biome: human gut; feature: human-associated habitat; material: faeces | place: China | collected 2012 ... | reverse complement strand
CGCATGGCAGCCGAGAACGCGCACAAGGCCGGAATCTGGATCGGCATTTGCGGCGAACTCGGCGCGGACGCGGAGCTGACCGAAACTTTCCTGTCGATGGGTATCGACGAGCTGTCGGTTTCGCCGTCGGCGGTGCTGCCGCTGCGGTCGGCCATCCGGTCGATCGACACGACGACGCTTGCTCCGCTGGAGCTGTAAAAAAGAATAAAAGCAGTGGTACTCTTCATGTTTGGAAAGGGTATCACTGCTTTTTACTTCACCCGAGGTGCCACCGCTCTTCGATGGTGCGGCGCAGCTCGATGCTATCGCCGCCCGGTCCTTTGAGACAGGAAAAGACTGAAAGTACGAGATGTATCGAATAAAAGCTCCGGCCCTGCCGCATTGAGAAATAATAGATATTTAGCCTGCTTATTGTACGATAATGATTTGTTCTAACGGGATATGTCGACTTACTCCGGCTTTGTTGATTTTTCATGAAATTTTTCGAAGCATCATGGGGAAAAGGCTGAAGTGAAAAATCGGCAGATTTTCAAGGGATGGAGGGAATGGACGCGCGGAAATCTGTCACCAAGGCGAAAAATCAGTAAGTACTTTTTCGAGACAGGAAAAATATGACAAAATGGCGCTGGCCGCGTTCGGACGATTTCGTTAACGGAATCTTAACACGGAGATGTACAATTCTGGAGATTATTTGTATAAAATGCTGTTTGCAATATAAGATTTCGACACGATAGGGAAATAATGGATATCACACGAGAAAATCAGACTTTATTCCATTGAAATCTTATGATATAACTTTTGTATAGGCAGGGAATAAGCTGAAGGTACAGAATTAAAAGGGAGGCCGTGTATAAGATGAACGATGGAATTAAGCGGGGAACCGGGATGTATGCGGAGAATCTGCGTACGATTGCTGCGAGAGAGATTGAACTCCGCTTAACGCCATATCTCTATAATCTCGGCATTCCGCCGCACGTTTCGGGATACGGTTATCTGCGCGACGCAGTGATTGAGCTGCTGCTCGAGCCGGCGGCGCAGGTCGGAGTGACAAAATATGTATATCCGAGCGTCGCCGCCATGTACGACACAACGGTGCACGCAGTAGAGCGTTCGGTGCGGCACGCGATCACAGCGGCATGGAATGGCGGCGGTCTGCGCCGGGTGAAGGGTGATCCGCACAATACGGTTCTGAGATTTCACAGCAGGCCGACGAATAAAAAATGTATCATGGCGCTTGCACAGATGATGAAGGAACAATATGGAAATCAGATCGACAGCTGGTATGGCGATGCTGTAGGCAGTGAGACAGAATGACAGGGACACACCGAATCATCTGATAAAACCGAAAATCCCTCCGGAACCACTCGAACAGGGTGGAGCCGGAGGGATTTCTGTATTTATGCCAGGCCGTCGCGGATGTGCGCGAGCGCGCCCTTTTCCAGACGGGATACCTGCGCCTGTGAGATGTGTATCTCGCCAAACGAAAGGAAATAAGGCTGAGGAGCGTTTGGATTTCTGTATTTATCGTACCGCAAAACAGCGGTTTTGTCAAGGTTTCGAAGATAAAAGAGGGGGAAATGTTGTTTCAAGACGCCGGTCAGGCATATCATTCGGCAGGCGGTAATGCAGCGCTCTGCGCGGTCTGAACCTCGACCCGAGCCATGTATTCTTCATGGGCGGCGACCCGATCATGATGGCACGCGAACTGTGCAGGCAGAAGGCTGCGGCCACGATGCTCTGTGGTAGAAGACCTTCTTCGCAACCCTGGCAGAGGCGATTATCACGGCCCGGTTTCCATTGAGGTCGAGGATCCGCTGATGCCGAACAATCTGGTTGCGATTCAGAAGTCCGCAGTAATTTCTGAATAATCTGAAAACCTCCTTTCTCACGCGAATGAATGTGTGAAAGGAGGTTTTTGTTGTCCGGGAAAGGTAGACAGATTTGATTGGATATGCCATTTATCAGGGAATTATTGATTGAGATGATCAAAAACTACATATTTCGAGTGAATATCTGGGTAAAATGGAAAGAGAACTCTGGGAGAATAAAGGGGGATTTGTATCGTGGAGTACGAAAAATGTCTTGAGAACGAGGAGTACGACAGATGGATTATGGTATATTGATTGCTGCTCTGAAGGTAAAGCCATACCTTACGGATCTGGAGAAGGATATTTTGGATACGTGGAATGAAATTCAGAAAGTACCATTTGACCGTGTCTCTGCGCAAGGGCAAGTTATACAAAACGCTCTAAAATATCCCGAACTTTTGGCTGTAATCATAGCAGTTTATTCTTCTGCTCAGGGTACAGTTGATATTCGAGATATTTTGGAGAAACAGCTCATGGTACTTTTGGTGAAAGAAGGGTGGCCAGCCGAGCTGGCAGGCAGAAACTGATGTTGAAGGCATAACAGGAAAACAATAGTTGTCATCTTGCGGTTACAGGACGCCGTCTTCTGCGAAAACATTTCCCAATCGGATTACATACGCGATAAATAAAATTATATTCCGAAATCGGAATATAATTTGGTGAACGTCATAACGTGCGCTATAATGGGAACACTATAACGGCGAGGTGAGCTTGTTGGTAGAGCGAAAAGAATATCTAGAGCAGCTGAAGGCATGGAAAGACGAGCAGGTTATCAAAGTCGTGACCGGTATCCTTCGCTGCGGTAAGTCGACCCTGCTCTCACAGTATCAGCAGCAGCTGAAAACAACCGGTATTACGGATGAACAGATTGTTTCCGTTAACTTTGAGGAACTGGAATACGAAGAACTGCTGGATTACCGAAAACTCTATTCCTATTTGAAGGAGCGCCTGTGCGCAGAGAAAACAACTTATATTTTTCTTGATGAGATCCAGAAAGTACCGTCTTTCGAAAAAGTCGTAGACAGCCTGTATGTCAAGCCAAACGTGGATATTTACATCACTGGCTCAAATGCTTACATGCTTTCCGGCGACCTGGCTACGCTACTGACTGGACGCTATGTAGAGATAAAAATGCTGCCGCTGTCGTTTCGGGAGTTCCTCTGCATCACCGGCATGGATGCGGAGCGAGGTCTCGCGGAATATCTGCGAGATGGAGGTCTGCCGTATATCGCCGTGATGGATCGTACAGCAGGGAAGGTTGAAATCTATCTGGAAGGCATCTATAATACGGTCATCGTAAAGGATATTGAAGATCGACAGGCTCGAAAGGAAAGCAATCCAGATAAACGTAAGATTACAGATATTCTGCTGCTCAAAACCATTGCTAAATATCTGGCGAGTGTGGCAGGCAATCCGGTTTCTGTCCGCAGTATTACAAATTACCTGACATCGAACGGTCGGAAGATTTCACCTAACACGGTGAGCGACTATGTGGAAGCTTTGACGGAATCGTTTATCTTTTATCCGGCGGAACGCTTTGATATTGTAGGGAAACAGGTACTTCAGACCAATCGCAAGCTGTATATCGTTGACCTTGGTCTGCGCAATCACATTCTGCCGCGCCGACAGTACGATCTCGGTTTTTCGCTGGAGAATATCGTGTATTTTGAACTGCTGCGCCGCGGATACCGCGTCATGATCGGCAAGGTCGGTAGCACCGAGGTGGATTTTGTCGCAGAGAAACAGGGCGTATACGTGTATTTTCAGGTCACAGCAGATATGACTGCGCAGGAAACCTTTGAACGTGAACTTCGGCCGCTGACCCTTATTCGTGACAATTACGAAAAGATTGTCCTGACAAATGACCGACTCACACTGGGAAATTATAATGGCATTCAAGTCAAAAATCTGACGGACTGGCTGCTGCATATATGAGTATAAAAACCTCGGCAGATTACGTTCCCCCCTCACAGGGGTAACAAGTAATTCCTGGGATACCCCGGCAGGTCATCGTGTTTACGATGCCTGCCGGGGCTTCTCTGTGTCCTGGGTTTGTAGGGATTCCGGTGCTTCCAGTGCTTCTTCCACATCCTGCTGACCGCTGCCGACATAGCCAATGCCGTTGTAGTAGATCTCCACGGTCTGGGGAGCGTGTTTAGACCACTTTACCTCTTTCTCGTGAACCACGATCTTCTCAATGAACAGCCGCAGCAGCTCCGGCGTCAGTTCCGTGATATCCGTGTACCGCTTCGCCTTATCAAGGAAGCTGTCCGTCCCGCTCACCGTTTCCCGCAGGCACTGGATCTCACTCTCTTTCTGTGGAATACCGGCTGTGATGCGGCTCTGTTCTTCCGTGTAGCTGCCGGAGAGCATTTGGAACTGCTCCGTGGTGATACGGCCCAGCACGCTATCCTCATACAGCTTCTTAAAGATGGTGTCCAATTCCATTTTCCGCTTCCGCATGGCGGCCAGTTCTTTCTCCTGCCTGCGGATCTCCCGCTGAAGCTCGGTGGACTGCTTGCTGCCAATGTAGGCGGCGAACTTTTCCGGATGTTCCCGCGCCGCGCTCGTCACCCGGCGCAGGTCCTCCAGTACGATCTCGTCCAGAACACACTCCCGGATATAATGCCCCGTGCAAGCTTCCCCGTCCTTCTTGTAGGTGCGACAGGTAAAGTGATTGTAGCTGGCGGACATGGTATGTGCCCGGTGCAGCACCATGTTGGAGCCGCAGTCGGCACAGAACACAAGACCGGAGTACTTGCTCTGTTCTTCCATCTTGGTCAGACGGCGCTTGTTCTTCCGCACTCTCTGTACCATGTCCCAGACCTCCCGCGTAATGAGGGCGGGATGGGTATTCTCAAAGACCATGCATTCCTCTCTTGGATGCTCGACCCTCCGTTTGTCCTTGTAGGACTTCGTACTGTACTTCATGTTGACGGTGTTGCCCAGATAAATTTCGTTTTCCAGCAGGTTGGCAATGGCGCTGTCAGACCAGTTATACGGATGTGCTGTATCCAGACAGGTGTGCGTGATGCCGTACCTGGTGTAGGCGTACATGGTGGGCGTCAGGATCTGCTCTTTCTTGAGAATGCGGGCAATTTGGCTGGGGCCACTGCCGCCGGCGCACATGGCAAAGATTCTGCGGACAATAGCTGCCGCCTCTTCGTCCACGATTAGTTTTTTCGTGTCCGGGTCCTTTCGGTAGCCGTAAGGCGTTCTGGTTCCCAGCCGTTCCCCCCGTTCCGCCTTGGCCTTCAGCACCGCACGGATCTTCCGGCTGGTGTCCCGAATAAACCACTCGTTGAACAAATTCTTGAACGGCATGAGGTCGTTGCTCTCGCTGCTGTCGGTGTCCACATTGTCATTGATGGCGATGTAGCGGACGCCGAACATGGGGAAGCGTTCCTCGATGTAGAGTCCCGTGTGGAGCTGATTTCTACCGAGGCGGCTGAGATCCTTGGTCACAATGATCCCGATCTCGCCGTTTTCCATGTCTGAGATCATCTGCTGGAACGCCGGTCTTTGGAAGGTTCCTCCCGAAAAACCGTCATCCACATAGAAGCAGGGGCTGGGGAAATGGTGATCTTCCGCGAACTTCTGTAAAATGGCTTTTTGATTCTGGATCGAGTTCGAATCGCCCTCTATCCCATCGTCCTGGCTGAGACGGCAGTAAAGAGCGGTTTTCCTGATTTGGTTTGACTGATTCATACAGCCCTCCTTTTCTTTGCCAAACCGTTCAGAGCATTGCGACACCACACTACCCCGAACGGCCTGAAATGTCCAGCACTTTACGCACACAGCTTCCGATGCTGAAAGTCCAGTTCCGCCAGAGCTTTCAGCTTGTCCTCCGCGGTTTCGCTGCCATGCCGGGGAAACACGGAGATGACTCGAATCTCCCGCCCGCAGGCTGTCTGCATCCACTCAACGGTGATATGATGATTGTCGATGGTGATATTGGCTTTTTGCTCCATAGGCTCTCCTTGTGTTATTTGGTTTATCGAGTTTGCCCACACGCCGCCTGTGGGGGCCTCTGCCGGAGGGGATGGGCAGGGACGCTGCCCATGCGGAAGAACGCCGCACAGGGCGGCACGGGGCGAACGGGTGGGTGTTTACTGCCCGTCCTTGTGGCTCAGATCATGGTGTGCGTTTATGTGGTAGGCCTGTTCGAGAATGTGTTCCAGCAGGAAACGGATTCTGTCCGCCGCCTCCCGGTCCAGTTCCTTTGCGCGGGGATTCCGCAAAATCTGGCGGATATTGGAGTCGATCTTGTTGACTTCCTCGTGGAGCCGAAACCTGATCCGGCTGGGTCTTTCCACGATCTCGCTCTCTGCAATGAGCTTGCGGAAATAGGTGGTGACCGGCAGGCGGGTCAGTTCCCGATAGCGTTCCAGCCTTTGAAATTGTTCCTCTGTCATCCGGACAGAGATGCTTTTGCTGTTGTCCCGCAGTTTCCCTCTGGGAAGCGGCTTTTTGCGCTTATGGCGCATGGGTGAACCCCTCCTTCCTGACCTCGTATGCTGCCTGGGCAATGTCCTTCAGACAGTCGAGTGCTTGCTGGAGCCCCTCTGCCGTGCCATATCCGCTGTTGAAGGCACGAGCCACGGTGTTGATCTCCCGCCCCCTCTGATTGAGCAGGCGAAGGAAGTCCGGTATGACGCCGTCCCGACTGATGATGGGACGATTGTCGGTGAGCTGCTCCATGAGCCATGCGTTGGCGGGCAGCCCTGCCGCCTTGCTTCGTTCCATGAGCCAGCTGTATTCTTTGGCACTCATGCGGACGCAGGTCCGATGTGTCTGTTTGTTCATAAACCACCTCCAGACCGCTTCCGGCAATGTTGCCGAGAGCGGTTTTCTGTTTTTTCAGATACCCCCTCACTACCCCTCCCGAAAAAACAGCATGGTGAATAACAAAAAATCCAAAAATTTTGCAAAAAAAATTGAAATCCAGGGTGTGCAATAGACACCCTCGCCGTCCAATCAAGGGTGTCTTATTGACACCCAAAGCGAAAAAATCGGCAGACAGACCCTTATAAAGTCTGTCTGCCGATGGTAACATACCACAAATCGAAGAAGGAGGCTCGGAACATGATGTATGCTGTTTTATCATTGGGGCTGGCGCTGCTGGGCGGGATCGTCCGTCTGGCACAGGTGCTACGGTTGTCTGCGCCGCTGCTGTACGGTGCACTGGTAATCACGGTATTCCGCCCGTGGTATCTGGCCCATACCGCTCTGGCGGACGGCATTTTCCTTGTGCTGGTGGGTCTTGCGGCGCTGTCATGGGTGGTGACGCTGATTCGAGCGGTGCGGGAGACGATCTGGTAAAGTAAGGGTTGGCAAGATTGCCAACCCTTACTTTCAGACAACCTTGTCAAAAAGTCTGACCGGGTTCGGTGAATTCACCGAACCCGATTTTCAGCGTCTACCGCTTTTGACAATGTTGTCTGAAGCGCTTTAGGGCAGTCCGCTGTGATCGGGTTTGGCAATGAGCCGAACCCGGTTTTTGCACTCACTTTCCGGCAATGCTGCCGAGAAGTTCCCGCCCTCAGGCGGCATGGGGGACTGGGGATTTCCCCAGCAAGCGCGTTTGTCATACAAATGCTATGCTTGCGTCAATGCCGCCGCAGGCGTTGTCAGTCCATTCTCCGATGTACTGCCCTGCACCGTCTGGATCGTCCGGCGGTCAAAGAGCATACAGCCGCAGTGTCCCGGAAAGGTTGGGAAACAGATGATTTTGAGTTCTGTGTCGATTTCCGGACTGTAGTCGGTGATCTCCAGAGTTTCGCCATAGAGCGCCGTGCGCTCATAGACCCGCAGCCACTTGGCGTCCATATGGGGAAAGATGCTGCCGAAGGAGTGGTCGATCAGCTGCTCCAGCGGCAGCTTTTCCAGCTCCGCCAGCGCCCGATTGCCGTAGCGGAAGATCCAGTCCACCGCCGAATGTTCCTCACTGAACACCATTTCAATGTCGGTGAAGGCAAAGGGCATATGGTCAAAGCTGGCATAGTGGCGATGGTACTCCTCTTGTGAGGCAGGAACGTCATTGCGTTCCAATGTCCGACCGATTTTTTGCCGTTCGATACGCAGCTGCTCCACGATCTCTCGCTTGCGGCGGCGTGCGTAATCCAGCGATTCGCCGTTGATCAGATTGATCGTTTTCGTCACATCGTGGATTGCCTTGGCAGACACGAGATAGCATCGATCCACGCGGATAAAGGTACTGCCAAGATTTTTTGCCAGTTCATCAATAGGGGTATAGGTCTCATAAATTCGGCCGTCGGTAATATGGATCACCGTCTTTCTGCCGCTCAACGAGAGATAGAGAATATTCTCCGCCAGCAGTGTGATATGTGTGCGGTTAGAGATCACAGAAATGCCGATAGTATTCATAGTGCCTCCTCATAGACTGTTTTTATCAGTATAACACATTTCAGACGAAGATGTTATCCATTCGCGCAGAAACGACTGCATTTCGCGCAAGGTTTATTGAAAATCCGCAAAGAACGTGTTAGGCTACAGAATGAAAACAGAAAGGCATCGGAATCGGGGGTACCCCCGATTCCCGTAGGGTCACCCTACGGGAATGAGCCTTGCTATCCGAAGGGAGAAATGTCTATGAGAAAAAGAATCGTAAGTGCTGTGATGGCCTTGATTCTGTGCCTGACGCTGCTGCCCACGGCTGCCCTGGCTGCGGAGAGCCCGACCGGTATTACGGGCGATGGAACCGAGGACTCACCCTATCAAATCAGTACGGCAGAGCAGCTCTACGCTTTTGCTCAGTGGTACAATGAGAGTGCGGAAAATCTGTTAGAAAACAATACGAACACCTATGCAGAATTGACTTCCAATATTGACCTGAATCCGAACTTCATTTTTACGAAAGATGGTTGCACCGGTGAAGGTACACCGCAGGAATGGAAGCCAATTGGGTTGATTTCTTCGAATTTCAGTTCCCAACTCCCGTACTTGGGTGAATTTGACGGTAATGGCCATACAATTTCTGGACTTTACATAAACGAAAGCAGTACCACAGAAATGGCAGGCGGTCTGTTTGGTTATTTGGCCGGATATATCCATGATGTAAATTTGGAAAATTCTTATATCAACAGCAAGAGTGCGTGTACGGGATCGTTTGCCGGTATTCTGGAAGGAAAAATTGAAAACTGCACTGCGAAGGCGACTGTATATTCTGATGCAAACGCTAATGAGTTGAACGGTACTGGCGGTATCGTAGGAAATCTGAATGGGACGACCTCTGAAGTCTTGGGTTGCACCTTTTCCGGCCATGTAGAAGCAAAAAGTAATCCGTATATGGGCGGCATTGTTGGCGAGAATATGTACGGCTATATAGCTGATTGCACCAATAACGGTACAGTAACGTCTTCTAAATGGGACAAGGTCGGCGGCATTGTTGGCAATAATCAGATTCCAGATTCCAGTAATGAGCCGGTTGAAGGAAAGTCTGCTGTGATCGAACGCTGTGTCAACAACGGCGCAATTTCCGGACCGAACGATAACAGTGGCGATTATGTGGGCGGTATTGTTGGTATAAGCTCGTGGTCGTGGGAAGGTGATTACTTTGGCACTGTCCGGAATTGCCTTAACACCGGAACGATTACGGGCTGTGTCAGCAGCGGTATTGTAGGTTATTTGGAGAAAGCAACGAACGTAGAAAACTGCCTGAATACCGGAACGATTTCTGGCACACCGTCGGGCGGTATTGCTGGACAGCAGCTGTCCTCCTGTGCGATTAAAAACTCTTACTATCAGGAAATGGATGGCCTGACAGCAGTTGGCAAACTTGGCGGTGATGGTGGCTCGTATACACCAGCCGATAACGAAAAAATTTCCGATGAAGTTGCAAAAGCAACGAGTGAACAAATCACCAGTGGTGAAATCGCATGGAGACTGAATACGGAAAACGGTACGAAAGAAAACAGCGGTATTTGGTCGAAAAACGTAGATAAGCTTGCAAAGGACTTTGATGTTGCAAAGGCCTGCAAGGTGATTTTTGACTTCCCAGAGAGTACGGAAGATGTGATCGTCTATACCTCGGACGATGGAAAGGTTGAAATTCCTGACGCGGCGAAAGACAAGGTGTTGACGTATCAGAAGAATGGCGAAACTAAGTTTTTTACTGAAGATACGGTTGTAACCGAAGACATCACGGTTACTGTCGCAGAAAAGCAGCTTGGTGTGGCACCGATCTTCGCAAACAATACCGATACCATCTCATCCGCAGATGACAAGGAAGTTGTTTTTACGCTGAACAGTGAGCCAGTCGATGGAACGATTTTTAATATTTACAGTGCGGAAACTGGTGGTGAACTTGTTGGTAAAACAAGCTGGAGTGGCACTAAATTGACAGTGGTGCTGGATTCTGCACCTTCAAACAACACAATCTATTATGTTAGCATGACGACTCCGACCACCACCGAAAGCCTACGCAGCCAGATTATCGTGAATGCTTATGTGCGGCCATCTTCTGGCGGGTCTTCCTCCGGAAGTTCTTCTGCTCCGACCTATCCCGTCACGGCACCGTCCAAGACGGAGAACGGGTCTATCACCGTCAGTCCGAAGAATGCTAAGAAAGGCACGACCGTGACCATCACTGTCACGCCGGACAAGGGCTATACTCTTGAGGCACTTACCGTGCTGGACAAGGATGGCAAGGAAATTCAGCTCACCAAGAAGAATGACATCCAGTACACCTTCACCATGCCTGCCAGCAAGGTCGAGGTCAAAGCAACCTTTGTTAAGGAAGCCGAGGTAAGTCCGTTCAGCGATGTGTCCACCACCGCCTATTACTACGAGGCCGTGAAATGGGCGCGGGAAAAGGGCATTACCGGCGGCATCGGCAACGGTCTCTTTGGGCCGAACCAGCCTTGCACCCGTGCGCAGATCGTCACGTTCCTGTGGCGTGCCGCAGGCAGTCCTGAGCCGAAGAACATGAGCAGCTTCACGGATGTTCCGGCTGACAGCTACTACGCCAAGGCCGTCGCGTGGGCCACGGAGAACAGCATCACCGGCGGTACCGGCGATGGCCAGTTTAGCCCGGCTGCCACCTGCACCCGTGCCCAGAGCGTGACCTTCCTGTTCCGGGCCATTGGCAAGCTGGTCGATAGCAAGGCCGAGTTCAACGATGTGCTCACCGACAGCTACTATGCAAACGCGGTGGCGTGGGCCGTGGAGAACGGCGTGACCAACGGCATTGGTAATGGACTGTTCGGGCCGGACAATAGCTGCACCCGCGCACAAATCGTCACGTTCCTGTACCGTGCCTATCAGGGCCAATGAGGGGAATGCGGACGGAACATTTTTCCCATATACAAAATGCAAAGCGAGGACGCCGGATTTCCAGCGTCCTCGCTTTCTGCTCATGAACGGTATTGGGTTGATACCCCTGCGCGGGGGTGCCTTATAGTATCCGCCGAGATTTTTGCGCAAAAGCTCCAGCCCTGTCGCCTTGACAAAGCCGGAGCGTATGCTTTAATATAAATATAAAGGGGCGCTGCTACCGCAGTTAGACCCTAATTGATCAAAAACTTAAAGTAGTCATTGACCGTTTCGGAGTCCA
>ERZ772884.2227-NODE-2227-length-11464-cov-2.434569_pt1 | contig 11464 bp, 7 predicted proteins | sample MGYA00580574_ERZ772884 | MGnify/ENA primary metagenome ERZ772884 (study PRJEB29015, sample SAMEA2737690) | human gut metagenome | biome: human gut; feature: human-associated habitat; material: faeces | place: China | collected 2012 ... | reverse complement strand
AACCATGAACGCACCTGCCTCAGCAACTAGCGCGGTCGTCAACACAACCATCAACACAGCTGCCGTGACACCCAACTTAAAGGACCCCGACCTTGTGGATTTCACACTGGATGGGGCAGAAGCGCAGTACAAGGCTGGCGAGTACGACAAGCTGCTTGCACAGTGCAAGCAGGACGCAGCAAATACTAAATGGCTTGAGGAGGGGATTCGTGACATTCGTTTTGAAGCGAGTCATGATGAACCTCTTTGTGCGGATGAATACGCCAAGCAGATGAAAGTGAGCGAAGAAGCGGTCCTTGATACGCAGCAGAACGCAGGGCTGAATCTGACCACCTGTATCGGCAAGAAGCCGGTAGGGGACAGTGCAGTCCGCAGCATTTGCGACAGAGGCATGATTGGCATGAACTGCTACGAACTGCTTCGTAAAGAACGCCGCGAGAGCTTGAAAGAGGTCTTGAACCTTATCCTGGCAGAACGGAAAGGTGCGGTACAGGTTAAGTACAGTTACGACAAGGTTCGTGCTGTGCATTCTGCCCGCTATGCAGCTATCGGAAACGATAAGCTCCTGAAAATCATGGACGATTATATGGACCGGAACTGGCCTGACCGTGAATTCGAAAGCGGCTATTTGTCTCACGAACTTATGAAAGTGGTCATCGACCTTGGAGCCTACAAGCAGCAGTTCTTCCGCAAACTTCCTTCTGGATTTTCTGCGGGGTATACTCCGGCAGTCATGATGATTAGCTCGGATGTTGCTGCATCTGCTGTACGCCTGATTCCGTGCTTGAATATGGGCAGCGGCATTGTGGCACCCATGGCTAAAGATGTGGCGATTCCGCATATCGGTGAAGACATTGCAGCACGAGTTACGAATGCTTTTTTGCTTGCGTATTTTGACGATGCGGCTACCGACCTGGATAAGCTGCGTAATGTTCTAATTCGCAACAGTAAAGCAGCGCTTGTTCGCGTTTTGAAAAGCGGTGGTATGCCGAAGCAGGAAGCACTGGAAGCTCTCGAAGGCTTTGACGCTGTGTATGGCGATATGCCTGTAACTGCTTTGGATATCTACTTGGCAGTATGCGATGCATACGCTGGTGTGGTTCGCAATCACACTCAGGATGCTAAGAAGATTTTCGCTGCCGCTGACTGCGTTGCACGCTGCGCTCGTACTCGCTGGAGCGATGTGGATATGCCTGGCAAGGAGGACTTGTAATGGTAAAGCCCAAAAATGTATTTATCCTGCTGGTTATTGCCGTACTTGTATACGGCTTGTGCCGCTGATTTTGAAAGGAGTAACAACCAATGGCAAGCTATGATGGTACTAACAAATCCAGTGCGGGGTGTGCTCAGCATCTTCCGTACTGGGAAATCAATACTCCCTACACCAGGGAACTCTACAATGAGGCAATGGCCGAGGCAAGCCCGGAAGCAGTTAAATTCTGTAACCCGGACGGCTATAATGGCCCTGAAATCGAGGTCGATGCAAGCACCTTGACGGAGGACCAGTGGCAGGCACGGCGTGCAGACCATTTGGGCGGTTCTGACATTTCCGCTATCTTTGGCGCAAACAAATTCAAGACGAATCTTGATTTGTTCTACGCCAAGACTGGAAAGCAGCCGATTGTCCCGGAAGAAGAAACTTCTCAATCCCGGTTGAATAAGCTGTGGGGTCATATCTCGGAGGAGTATGTAGACGCTTGGCTGTCGGAACGGTATCCGTACAACGATATCATCACCGATACCAACATCTATTCCATGCCGGGAAAGCCTTATATCACGGCCAACATTGACCGTATGATGCGCAAGCCGGACGGGTCCTATTGCCTTGTGGAAATCAAGACAACGAGCCCGTTCAACAAAGCGGCATGGGAGAACGGGAACATCCCGATTCCCTACATCTATCAGGTCCGTACCTATATGGCGATTCTCGGTGTCTGGGAATGCGTTGTGGTCTGCATGTTTGACCGTGACACGCTTATTGCGAACACGATTAAACGCGACCTCGATGAGGAAATGCGTATCATTCAGGGCTGTGAAGATTTCTGGATGGGCAATGTGCTTCCGCATTTTCCTCCCGTACCGCTCGGTGAACCTGAGGCTGCGCTCGATACGATTCACAAGTATGCGGGAGATGCCGACAAGAAGGCTCCCTCGAAGGTGCTGGATAAGTCTTTTGCCGATATCTGTTCCAAGTACAGTAAGGTACGTGCTGAGCGTGATGCTGCAAGGACAACCTTTGAAGCGCTCGACAAACAGTGCAAGGATATGGTTGTCCCGATTGCTGCTGCGATGGGTACGAGTATTTTGGCAGAAACGACCGGTCTGGACGGAACGCGGTGGCTGCTGAAATATGCGCCGCGTATGAGCCGTGCCGGAGTCGATATGAAGAAGCTGGAAGCACTTTACCCGAAAGCGTACAATGACTGCTTCATTCCGCAGAAGGAATCAAGCCGAATTTTCACTCTGAAAGCAGCGAATAAATAATTTCAAAAATCCTCAGTAAAGGTGTTGACGCGATATGCGAACCGCCTATAATGAGAATTAGTTAATAGATAGCATTTCACCTACGAGTTACGACTTACGGTTTTGTAAGTTGTCCTCCGGAACCAATCCGGTCGTTCGTAGTTCTTCCATTATTTACAAGCTGCTTCAAGCGGACTTCCTGAGAAATCAGGGAGCCCGCTTTTTTGTTGCAGAATTTCCAGCACCAATGTCCGTTGTGTGCTGTTTATATATAATCCTCGCATGTACGATGGCCGGTAAGAGTCTTTCATTTTACCGCCGATGAATCTCAAATCTCTTAGAAAGGAGAACTATCGTGAGTAACATATCCACCTGCGAAGCAGTCGAACTGGTTCGCAACGCAATCGACCCCTATTCCATGATGGGCATTTCTGCAGATGACATGGTATACGCCAGTGTGAAACGGCATATGCTGAGTCTTTTCGAGAAGCCCGAAGGTGAATGCCTGCATAGGATTTCTTTTGCAGAGTTTGCCGACAAGGTCACAAAGACTACCCGCATCCAGGGTGAGTGGGTAGACGAAATTCCGGTATTTGAGCCTGGCGATGACTATGGACAGTATACTTGGAACAAATGTGAGAGAATCTGAACCCCAATCATAGTACGAGCATTCGTCCCGGCACTGAGCATAACCGCTATGCTCTTTCAATTATTTCAGTTGGTCTTGGAATCCGTCCTTGACCACCTTGTTCTGCACCATTAGGAGGCTGCATTATGAATAAGATTATCAATACCAATGCCAAATCCATTAAGTCCGCCAAGACCGTCAACTTCGTCAACATAGCCATCACGGCCGCTGCTATTCTCACAGCTGTCGTTCTCGTGGCTCTGATGTTTACGGGCTGCTTCTTCCTGCTCACGAAGCTGATTATCCCGGCAGTGAAGACCATCCTGTTCGCCACCATCAACATCCTGCTCTCTTTCGTTATCCCCGTCTATCTGCTGACCCGCACTCGTAAGTTCAAGAAGGCTTATGATGCGCACGTCAAGAAGTCTTCTGACTCCGAAAAGAAAGACGAAGACAAGAAGCAGTAATTCCCACCCAGGCAACTCCTTTTAATACCACACTATTTTCCATTTCAAACTCCTATCCCATATATGCTCGTCCCTTAAGCAAGGACGGGCTTTTTCTTTTTGTCGGCTTGCGTATCTGTGCGAGTTGAATAGAATAGAAAATGTAACATAGATACCATGTTATACTAACAATTCACAATTCTGCCGTGCGGTCACTATACCGTGCGGTTTTTTCTTTTTGAAAGGAGAAAATGTATGTTCAATATGTTTAAGCACGAGGATTCTGTGATTTTTGACCCGATTTGGTGCAGTGTCATAGGCTCCGATATCAGCAAATCTACCGGCGCACCCAAGAAACGGTTCTTGGAAGAGTATGAGCGGGACTTATGTTACCGCCGCTGTGCCAAGAAACTCATTGACGAAGACCTGATTTACGGCGTGACAAACGCCAACTATGCCAAAAGAACGGATGCCATGAAAATCACGGCAGTCGTCTATCAGCTGATGTACGGCGATAAGGAGGCTGACTACGCGAAACTCCTGTCGCTGTTCGGCAAAGAATATGCGAGCACGGCTGATGTTGTCAGCGGATTATATCGGCGTATGGCTGACCCGACGGCTAAGCTGCCGTTCAAGTATATCAAGGATACCTGGGGCAGTGACCTTGGCAATGTTGCGGTTTTCGCTATCTATCTTCTGGCAAGCCCTGAAAGCTACCTGCCGCAGAATCGGAAATCCTTTGAGAGACTTAGTGAACTGTTCTCGCAAATCAATTCGACGCGGAAGAACACCAGCCCGATGTCGGACCAGCAGAAGGTTCTCATGAAGTACGGAATTTCAATTCAGAAAAATTTTTCGGATTTCGAAACTGCTGCCTTGCAGGGGTCCCGGACCAGAACTATCCCTGTAGAGAACGAGGATGGGACCTGTACGCAGGATACTATCTTCTCGTACTCGGATTACGGTGTACATTGCCATTCTGAACTGTTGAGCGGGCTGGCAATGCTGGATGCCGGTGTCTCGAACTGTTCCAACTACGACAAGACCATCACGAAGCAGAAGTTTCTGGATGCTCAGAAAGCTGTCGCAAAGAGTTTGAACTTTACGAAAGAAATGGACGGGAAAGTGAAGCTCGGGGATATGTTCTCGCTGATTGATGATGGGCATATCAAGGTCGATGAGAAAGGCAACATCAAAGCGGATGAGGACTCGGGTCTTGCGACCATCGAGTTTATCAACCTTTATAATATGATGGTGCCGGTGTATCTGTCGTTCCGAAATCTGAGTGAGGCATATAAGGAAGAAATTCAGAGTTCGCTCTCGGATTCTCTTTTCGGTAATGCAAAGAATTCCGATTCCGAAAAACTCATGAAGAAAATCGAGGAACTGGAAAAGATGCTCGATAAGGCAAAAGCTGATGCCGCCCGAGCCATCGAGGCTGAAAACGCCGCTGAACAAAAACTCATCCAGAGCAAGAAGCGCGAAAACGCCCTTACCAGTAAGCTGGAAACAGCGTACAAGGAAATCGATGAGTTGATGGAGCGTATTCCGGAACCGGAAGAGGCAGAGGTAGTGTGTGAGGCCGAGGAAAAAATGCCGGAACCTGTACAACAAGTACAAGCAAAAGACTATGCTGCGGCACTCGATACTCTACTAAAACAGCACACGGTCGTTATCGTCGGCGGCAACGAGAATCTGATGAAAAAGTTTCAGGTAGCGCATCCCGATGCGTCTTTGGTCGCAAAGGATATGCTTGGAACCTGTGACCAGCAGATTCAGAACGCCGATATCGTGATGTTCAAGGTCGATTCCTGCTCTCACGCCCTATATAATAAAGGAAAGACCATTTGCAACCGCTATGATGTTCCGTTCTGCTACATCCCGAATGTGGCGTCTATTCCCCGCATCGAGCAGAGCATGTGTGAGCAACTGGAAGAGATTTTTAGTTGACGCGCCTTGCGAGTTGCGTAGAATAGTAAATGTACGATAGATAACATTACCCGAGCAAAATTCGGGGTCTTTGCAAAAAAGGCTCGTACAAATTAACAATCTGTGTAAAAGCAGCTGTCCGTATTCGGATGGCTGCTTTTTTCATCGAAAAGGAGCGATAAATCAATGAAAAATGAAATCACAACTATGAACAGAAATTCTGCCGAGCAGCGACGAACAAATGACGCTGAAACGGTGGAGAAGGCTATGGAACACAAGATGCTGAAGCCATTGACCGGTGCTTTGAAGGATGAGAAAACAGTTCTCGGAGCCTTGGAGCAAATCGTGTCGCGGTGCTGTGATGGTGTTCAAAGCTACGACAGAGAAATCACAGGCTGCGTTAAGAAAATCCGGAAATACGGTCCGGGTCAGTATTTCCTTCTGGCAAGAGAGAATGCGATGTGGATGCATTTCCCATCGGATGTTGTCACGAGAAATTCTGACGCGAACAGTGTCTGGAACTACTACAAGTACAGTTCGGATGTATCCGCATACATGATTTCGGTCGATGACATTCAGGAGAATGGCATTGCCGGGAACATCATGCGTCTGGATTACCCACATTGCTTGGAGGTGTTGAGCAGCTAACGAAAATAGGAGTATTTTTGTATGAACGGAGTAGTCAAAATCAATAAGTGCAGTGTCAACAAGGTGATGCGCGTTGTACACGACACGAAAAATGCGTATTCTGTCTGCTTGTTCACGGCAAACTACACGAAACAGGCAGAAGCGTTCCCCGATAATATCCAGAAATATGGGACGACGGCACTGTTCAAGGTGTCCTCCTATCACTTGCCAGCCAAACTGCTCGGTAAGATTTCCTTTAATCTGGAAGGGCATTGGGAGAAAGATACGCATGGCACAAAAGGGGACGAGAAGATTTTCGTTGCGGAGAAGGCATCTGAGTCGATGCCAGAAACCAGAGCGGAAATCATTAAGTTCCTGATGAACAGCAGTAAGGGTGTCGGCAAGGTCACTGCCGAGACTATTTATAATAAATTCGGAGACGAGACCCTTGATATCTGCGCTCATAAACCGCGCAGACTCCGGGATATTCCGAAAATGACCGAACAGATGCTCGGAAACATCAATGCCGCATGCTTGTCTGCATTGGTGCGTGCCGATGTCCAGATTCTTCTGGGAAAGGCTGAGTTGGAGGTATCGGTCATCAACCAAATCGTGGAAGCGTACGGCGATGAAGCAACTACGATTCTCAAAAGTGAGCCCTATAAGCTGGTTCGTCTGTTGGGCTTTTCGACCACAGACCATATCGCAATGTCGATGGGCGAGGAGCCGGATTCCGAGCGTAGACTTCGTGCCGCGACTATCGAAGCACAGAAAAGGACTTGCAGTAAGACCGGAAACATGTGCGCCGAGGGCAGTGCGATGCTCTTGCAGCTTAAAGCCCTCGTGCCGGAACTGTCGGATGAGACGATTGCGGATGCTGTTGCGAAAACGGCGTCTGATTATGATATCGTCCGACAAGGCCGGTACTACTACGATAAGACGGATTTCATTGCTGAAAGGGGTATGGCGGCGAAGGTCGCGGCTCTCGCAAATGAAATGCCTACGAAGGAAAAGGAAATCGAAAACGCTTTTCTCGAATGGCAGAAAGAGAACTCTATCATTCTATCTCCGCGTCAGGCAGAGGCGGTCAAAAACCTTAAATATCGAATCTCGATTGTTACGGGCGGTCCCGGTACTGGTAAGACGACCTGTCTTCGGGCTATTATGGATGTGTACCATAAGGTATGGCCGAGTGAGCATATCCTTTTGATGGCTCCTACGGGTCTTGCCGCTAAACGTATGGCAGAAAGCACCGGTATGAACTCGGCAACGATTCACAAAGCCTGCGGTCTTGTTCCTGCGGATAATCCGAGCGGATTCAAGGCACAAGGCGAGTGCAGGATTTGCGGGTTCGTGGGTATTGATGAGATGAGTATGGTCGGTGAGCATCTGTTTGCTTTTGCAGTAGATGCCGTTCTGAACAGTCCCTCTACGAGAATCGTTCTGCTCGGTGATACTGACCAGCTTGCTCCGGTTTCCCGTGGCGATGTGCTTCGCGATTTGATTGAGTGCGGCGTTATCAAGACTGTGCGCCTCGATGTCAACTATCGGCAGGGGAGTACCTCTACCATTACGGACGCATCCATCAAAATCCGCGAGAACCGTGCGTATTCCGGCATGACCCGAAACTTGAGGTTTGACGATGAGTTCAACTTCATCTCGGTGACTGACCCGGACGAAAAGACCGAAGCTGATAAAATTATGAAGACTATCGTGGAGGAGTACCGCAAAGGTGTGGCGCAATACGGGATGCAGGGCACAATCGTTCTGACTCCCACTCACTATGATAAAGGTACGCCGACCGGGTATCTTTGCAAGAACCGTGTGAATGTAGAAATTCAAGCGGCTGTCAATCCGAAAACCGATGGCAAGCTTTTCTATGAGGTGAACCACCAGACTTTCATGGCAGGAGACCGCGTAATTCAGCGCAAAAACACGGAGGCAGTCATCAATGGTGACCTCGGCACTGTTCAGGAAATCCTAAAAGATGATGACGGCGTTCGGGTATGTATCCTATTCGATTCTAAAAATGAGGTGTTGACCTATGACAGCAATGATATGAAAAATGTAGAATTGGCTTATGCCATTACCGTACACAGCTCTCAGGGTTGTGAGTTTCCCTGTTGTATCTTTCCGGTAAGTTCTTCGTATGGTCCGATGCTGACAAAGCCGTTGTACTATACAGGAATCACCCGTGCCAAGAAAAAGCTTGTAATGATTGGTGATGAAGAAGCACTGAAAAAAGCAGTGCGCACGACCCGTACACAGGGCCGCAAATCTCTCTTAGGACCGAGAATTATCAAGCGTCTAAGAAACATGTAAGCATCGGCGGGACCTTCCTTTTTGGATGGTTCCGCCTTTTTTGTTTGTGCGAAGAATGCTTCAAATATACGAATCTAAGACTGTTGCCCCTATATGCGAACTGCGGATAATAGATATTGTAGAGTTAATGGGTTGGGTTCCTTAAAAGAGCGCAGCTCATTGGCTCTGCGAAAAATATAGCTATATTTTCAGGGAAGGAGGAAAATTGACATGAGCAATAATGATTTGCAGAAGCGCAATCCGATTCGCAACATGCAGATGGCTCTGAACACTGCCTGCGCAATGGGTACTGCTGCGATGATGAGCACTATGTTCGCATACGCAGATGTTACCAGCGCCATTAACAAGGTGTTCAATGTCGGTAACTCTGTTGCCAACGCTATTTCTAAGGGCCTGACCAACATCGTTGTTCCTATCGGTATTGCTGTCTTCCTGTACTTCCTGGTCCGTATGCTTCTGAGCAGCGACCCCAAGGATGTTCAGATGTATAAGAAGCGGCTGATTACGACCGCCATCATCGTTGTCATTGCTGCCGCTGTTCCGGGCCTGATTAAGGTTGCCAATGAACTGGGTTCGCAGGTCAATGCTGAACTTGGCTAACGGTCAATAAGCTTCGGCTCGAAGGGCTTGCTCGATGTATTCGGGCGAGCCTTTTTTGTTTTGGAAAGAAGGTGAGTTCGATTAACTCTCTTGTGAATCAGAAAAGAAACAAGAACCTGATTCGAAGAACGATGCTGGCCGCAGTTGCCGGATGCCTGATGTCGGTATGCATTGCATTTGCCGGAACCGTCGATATTGCTACGAATTTCTTTGGCCTTGTCGTTACGGTGATTGCCAAAGGTCTTTTGAATGCCGCTGATATTGTACTGGAACCTCTTTTGGAAATTACAACGATGAGTACAGCGGATGTATCCCGTTTTGTACCCGGATTTGACAGCGGTAACAACATCGGCAATTTCTTCATTCAGGCAATTAACATTATCGCGTACATGATTGCGGGTGTTCTTATCTGCTGTCATATCATTTCGTATCTTATCAACATTGCGCACGGCGAAAAGGTAGAGTCGATTCCGAAATTGATTTGGAATGCGGTGTTTGGCATCGTAATGGTGATATGCGGAAAAACTTTCCTGACCATGATTTTTAATGAAATCGTGGCTCCGCTGTCCTCGGCGTTGACGGAAGGCGTTTCGGACGCAGGCGGGACATTCTCGTTCTCGGGTGTCGGCTCAGACATGACTGGACTTGGCGAAATCACATCAGCATTCGACTTGAACTCTTTGGCAACACTTATCGTAGTGCTTGCCCTGATGCTGATTATCTGGTGGAACCTGATTAAGCTGGTCCTTGAATGCGCTGAACGCTATATCATCTGTATTTTCACCATCAACCTTTCCCCGCTGGCTTTTGCGACAATGGCAAGCGAAAACACCAAAGATACTGCGAAAAGCTGGCTGCAGATGTTCTGGTCTCAATGTGTATTGCTGATTCTGAATATCTGGGTCGTGGGTATTGCAAGAACTGCCCTGAACAACGGTCTTTTTGGTGCTTCTAATACCGAGATGGTCAAGTGGGGACTTATCACCTACGCGTTCCTGAAAATTGCACAGCGTCTCGATGACATGATGCAGACTGCCGGATTGAAAATCACCAGAACGACAGGACTTGACCCCATCAGTGAGGCTTCCGGTGTGCTTCGGAGTATCGGCAATGTCTTCGGCGGCGTTGCGTCCGTTGCTGGACATGTAGCCGGTGTCGGCAAGAACATGTGGGATGCCGGGAAAAACATTGGCAAGGCAAATGGTGTTGAGCCGATTAAAAGCTTTGCGGATTTCATGAACGGCGGCGAAACCTCTGCACAGGACGGCGGGTATGTCAATAACGCCAGCATGGCAGATAAGATGAAAGCTGATGCCGTGCTTGGCAAGGAAACGATGTATGACCGTGCGGACAAGATGGCGAGCGGCGCTCTGAACGCTGATTCCTATAACACCGATGCCTACAAGCAGGTGCTTGAAGATAAGCTGCGCAGTGCTGGACATCTCGATGATGATGCGCATGTCGAAAGCGTTAAAATTGGCGAGGACGGCAAACTCCTTGCTAGTGCTGTCAAGCGTGATGAGAAGAACCGCGTTTCCGAGAAATCTGAGTTCGAAATCGGCGATACGCAGGAAGGCTTGCTCGATGTGAACGGGGCTAAGAAATACGACTCTATGCAGGTCGCTCCCAACGGCAAGTCCGTTATGGAAGAAGACAGCGCTATGGGTAAGTTCGGGCTTCGCAAGGTCGGTGAAGATGCAGCCGGTAACCAGATTTGGGAAGCGGAGCAATCCGTCAACATGTTTGGCGATAAGGTCAAGGATGTTACGCCAGATGCGAACAACAAGGTTCAGTTCACGATTCCCGCATCTGAGATTGCCAAGGGTCGCAAGGCTGGTGACAGCGATGCCATGACCGCGTATAAGCATTTCAATGCCAACGATGACAACGATGCCTTCAAAAACAGTATCAGAGATGCTCTGTCTGCTGAAACCGGAAGCGCAGCATTGAATAAGGCAAGAGAAAACGAAGAGGAGCAGGCAGCGATGGCTACTCGAATCGGCATGACCGATAAGGAACGCCTGGCTGATATGATGAATCCTGACAGTAACGCGGATTACAATTCTCCGAACGCTTTCAAGGCGATGGAAGACCATATCAAGGAAAATGCCCAGTATTATCCCGCACAGGCAGCGATGCTTGCTGATGGCGGGCATGTCACGGGTATGCACGTGTCGGACGGCACTGACGGTAATCCTGCCGGTTCGCTGATTGTTGCTATCGGCAACGACCAGGATGGCAAGAACTCTCAGGCTACCTGCACCTTTACTCGGGATGAAGAACCGGTTCCCGAGACCGCTGAAACTCCGGCTGCGCAGACGAATGAACAGCCCGTAAAGGATGCGGATGCTGCACCTGCTCCGGTGAACGAGGATGCGCCTGCACCTGTTGGCGAAGAGGCGTCCGCTCCCGCTCCTCAAAGCGCAGATGAAGCTCCTACTGCACCCGC
>ERZ772884.2225-NODE-2225-length-11482-cov-3.987398_pt1 | contig 11482 bp, 10 predicted proteins | sample MGYA00580574_ERZ772884 | MGnify/ENA primary metagenome ERZ772884 (study PRJEB29015, sample SAMEA2737690) | human gut metagenome | biome: human gut; feature: human-associated habitat; material: faeces | place: China | collected 2012 ... | reverse complement strand
CATAGATGCTGGAATCCCCCGTGTGCAGACGCACCGTGGTCTTTCCCTCCGCCTCCGCTTTCTCGATGAGGGCGATGACCTCTTCCAGCGTCAGTTTGGCGCTGTCGTGGATCTCGCAGCCCTCCTTGGTGTAGTCCAGCAGCGCCGGATTCACCAGTGAGCCGGCGTAGATCACCACGTCGGCCTCGCCCAGCAGCTTGGCGCCTCGGACGGTGATGAGGTCGGCAGCGCCGCTGCCCGCTCCCACAAAATGTACCATTGTCAGTCCTCCTTTATCCGGCGCAGCAGTGCCGCTGCGCCCTTAGTCTCACAGAGATAGCCGTATTCCTTGGAGAACAGGATGGTGCCTGCCTCCATATCGCCGCATTTATAGGGCAGCATCGCGTCGATGCGCCCGGCCAGCCGGTGCAGCACTGCGTCATAAAGTCCCTGCTCCTTCAACAGCCGCAGGGCGTCGTCACAGGTGGCGCAGCAGAGCATCTCCGCCGCCGCACCGCCGTGCAGCCCCTCTGCGGCGGCACAGGCCGTCAGGATGTCCATGCGGCAGTCGCCGTAGCGGGAGTGGGTGTTCCACATACCGCCCGCCAGCTTTACCAGCTTGCCGATATGACCGATGAGCAGCACCCCTCGGAAGTCCAGCTCCCGGCACATCTCCAGCGCGTCGCCGATGAAGTTGGAGGTCATCACCGCCGTGGCGGGGTCGATGCCCATGGCACCCTTGATATAGTCTACGCCGTAGTTGCCGGGGGCCAGCAGTACATAATCCGCGCCGCCCTCCCGCCGCTGCCGCAGCTCTACATGGATGGTGTCCACCAGCGCCTGCTCGCTCATAGGCTCTACGATCCCCGTGGTGCCTAAGATAGAGATGCCGCCCTCAATGCCCAACCGGGGATTGAAGGTCTTTTTTGCCAGCGTCTCGCCGTCGGGAGCGGAGATTACCACATACATGCCGCCGGTGTATCCGAACAGGCCGCAGACCTCCTCCACGGCCTCCCGGATCATCAGGCGGGGTACAGAATTGATGGCCGCCGCCCCCACCGGCTGGTCAAGACCCGGCTTGGTTACTCGGCCTACGCCCTGTCCGCCGTCGATGACAATGCCAACCGTCTCCGTTTTCCGCACCTCGGCATAGATCAGGGTGTCACGGGTGATATCCGGGTCATCACCGCTGTCCTTCCGGATGGCGCAGCGCACACAGTCCGGGGACAGACAGATGTCCTCCACCGCCAATGTCAGCTCCATGCCCTTGGGTGTCAGCAGGCGGATGGACTCCTTTTTGCTGCCGCTCAGCAGCATCCATGCGGCGGCCTTGGCTGCCGCCGCGGCACAGGAGCCGGTGGTGTAGCCCAGACGGAGCTTTTTCCCGTCCCGTATGATAAATTCCTTCATAACCTACCGCCTGATCTGGTAGAGCATGGCGTTGCAGATGGCCGCCGCCACGTTGCTGCCGCCCTTGCGGCCCCGGGACACGATGTAGGGCGCGGCAGCGGCCTGGATGATGCGCTCCTTGCTCTCCACCACATTCACAAAGCCCACCGGTACCCCGATGATGAGGGCGGGGCGGAGCTTGTCTGCCTCCATCAGATTCTCCAGCGAAAAAAGTGCCGTAGGGGCGTTGCCGATGGCAAAGATGCAGGGCTTGGGCAGGGCTGCCGCCCGCTCCATGGATACAAAGGCACGGGTCACACCGCGCTCCTTAGCCTCCGCCGCCACGTCCGCGTCCGACATGAAGCAGTGTACCTCTCCGCCCAGCGAGGCGAGGATCGTCTTATTGATCCCGGCTCTGGCCATTTGGGTATCGGTCACGATGTCGCAGCCCGCCCGCAGAGCGGCGATGGCCTTTTGCACCGCGTGGTCGGAAAAGACTAAGTTATCCACATAGTCAAAATCCGCCGTGGTGTGGATGACCCGTTTGATGACCAGCTCATTTTCCGGGTCAAGCCGCCGGTCTCCCAGCAGCTCTGTGATGATGGCGAAGCTGCGCTTCTCAATGTCCATAGGCTTCATTTGCTCCATCATAGTGTCTCCTTTCTGCAAGCCGCCAAAAAGCGCTGTGCCATGACAGGCTTGGCGTAAAAATGGAAGTGAGGGAAACCCGCGTACAGTGTGTCCGTGGCATACGCACAGCGCCACTGCTTTCCGGAGGGCTTTTCCGCCCCAAAAGCATCGCCGGGCTGCGGGGTGTCCCAGTGGTGAAATTCATGCATCGGCACCTGCTCTCCGGCGCGGCAGAGGAGATTGTCCTCCCGCGCCGTGGCGGTGATATAGCCAAACCGGGTCAGCTTCCCCGTATCAAAGCAGTCCCCCGGCAACGCGCCCACCATAGCGCGGCCTGCGATGCCCTGCGTCAGATACATGAAGCCGCCGCACTCAGCGATACAGGGCATCCCCGTGTGGACAGCCTCTCGGATTTGCCTGCGCAGGGTGTGGTTTTCCTCCAACCGCGCCGCGTAAAGCTCCGGGTAGCCGCCGCCCAGGTACAGACCCTGCACGCCGTCGGGGAGCTTTTCGTCCGCCAGCGGGCTGAAGGGTACCAGCTCCGCCCCCAGCTGCCGCAGCAGGTCGAGGCTGTCCTCATAATAAAAGCAGAACGCCCGGTCACGGGCCACGCCGATGCGCACCGGTGCGCCTGCCTCCGGCAGCACCGGAGGCGTAAAGTCCAGGGGCGGCGCGCTGCGGGCGATCTCCAGCAGGGCGGCGAAGTCCAGCGTTTTTTCCGCCACGGCCGCCAGCTTGCGCAGCTTCTCTTGCAGATCTGCCACCTCGTCCGCAGTAATAAGTCCCAAATGGCGGCTCTCCAACGCACACTCCGGCAGACGGGGCAGGTAGCCGCAGGCGCGGACACCCAGGCGGTTTTCCAGCTCCCGGGACAGCGGGCCGTAGCTCATGGCGCTGCATCCGTTCAGGATGACACCTTGGATGCCGCTATCCGGTGCGAAGTGCAAAAATCCCTCCACCGATGCCAGAACCGACAGCGCCGCGCCCCGGGCATTGACCACCAGCACCACAGGGCTGCTGGTCTCCCGCGCCGCCGCATAGGTGCTGGCTCGGGTGGAGGTAAGACCCAGGCCGTCATAGTAGCCCATGACGCCCTCGATGACCGTGACATCGCAGCCCTGCGTGTTGTGCGCCAGAAGATAGCGCATGGTGTCGCGGTCAAAAAAGAAGCTGTCCAAATTGGAGCTTTTCGCGCCGATGACCCGGCTATGGAACATGGGGTCGATGTAATCCGGGCCGCATTTTGCCGCGCCTACCCGCAGACCCCGCGATATCAGCGCCTGCAAAACGGCGCAGGTGACGGTGGTCTTGCCGCAGCCGCTGTTGGTACCGGCCAGCACCAGCCGGGGCACTCGTCTCTGCATAGTGCCCTCTCAATCCGCCACAATGGTGGCAAAATAGCTGATCTCCTCCGGCAGCTGCCGCAGGTCGGTGTAGACCTGCTCCGTTTCCAGTCCGCAGTCTGCCACCATCCCGGCATTTGCCAGCAGGCCGTGGCGTTTTAACGCCTCCGCCGTCTCGTGGATGGCCTTGCCGGATTTCATCACGACCTTTGTTCCCGGCAGCGCCAGCGCGTTGTTCAGATCCGTGCTGCCCGACAGAATGTGGAGCGGCTCATCCATACGGGTGAGACTGCGCCCCAGCCGCGCCGCCACGGCGCAGAAGCTGGTGACACCGGGACACATCACCGTCTCAAACCCGTCATCGCGGATGCGCTCCAGAATATAGTAGGCAGTGGCGTACACGGATACGTCGCCCAGATTGACCATGGCCACATCCCGTCCCACCGACAGCTCTGCTTTGATTGCGGCTGCCGCCGCGCGGTAGCTATCCTCGCGTACCGCCTCATTTCGCGCCATGGTAAAATCCAGCGGCAAAATGGTCTTGCCCTGCATATCTACCGCGCCGGCGGCGATGTCCAGCGCAAGCATTCGCCCGGACTTCATCCGGGGCGCCGCTATAATGTCACACGCCTCCAGTACCCGGCAGGCTTGCCGGGTCAGCAGCTCCGGGTCGCCGGGACCCACGCTGACGGCGTAAAAAACACCCTGTTTTTCCATGATGGCACTCCTTACGGCACGAATTCCAGACTGTCGAAGCAGGGGTCGTACTTCCCGTGCTCCATCCGGTACAGCTTTGCGATATATGCGCGGGTGAAGATCTCCTCCGGCGGGCCGATGCGGTCGATCCTGTCGCCCGCCACGCACACCACGGTATCGGAGATGCGCTCTGCCAGCTCCAGTTCGTGGAGCGACAGCAACACCGCCAGATCGTTCTCCCGCACCATGCGCTTGAGCACCGTCAGCAGCTCCAGCTTATAGCGGATGTCCAGAAAGCTGGTGGGCTCGTCCAGCACGATGATCTCCGGCTCCTGACACAGGGCCCGGGCCAGCAGGATCCGCTGGCGCTGCCCATCGCTGATGTTGGCAAAGGGCCGGTCGGCAAAGTCCAGCCCGCCTACCTGCACCAAGGAGCGCTCCACAATGGCCCGGTCCTCCGATGTGAGGATTCCCAGTTTGCCTGTGTAGGGATAGCGGCCGGTACCCACCACGTCCCGGCAGGTCATCAGCTCCGGCTCCATGCGGGCGGTCATCAAAATGGCCATGCGCCGGGCAATCTCATTGCGGCTGTGCGCCTCCATGGCCTTTCCATCCAGAAACACCGTGCCGGACACCTTGGAGAGTTGGCCGATGATGGTTTTCAATATGGTGGATTTTCCCGAGCCGTTGGGGCCTATCAGCGTGACGATCCTGCCCCGCTGCACATGGAGGGCGATGTCCTCGATCAGCGGCTTGCCGTGGTAGCCCACGGTCAGGTCTTTTGTTTCCAGATATGCCATACTCACGCCGCCTTTCTGTGGATCATCATGTAGATTACGATGGGTGCGCCGAATACCGCCGTGACGGAGCTGATGCTCACCTCTGTGGGGGCAAAGGCGGTGCGGGCGATAAGGTCGCAGAACAGGCAGAACACGCCGCCGCCTAAAAAGCAGGCCGGGATCATACACAGCGGTTCCGCCGATTTGAACAGGGACTTCATCAGGTGCGGCACTGCGATGCCAACAAAGGAGATGGGGCCGGCAAAGGCCGTGACGCAGGCGGACAGCACACTGGACAACAGGATCAGCGCCGTCCGGAAGGCCCGCAGGGGGACGCCCATATTCTGGGCGTAGACCTCGCCCAACTGGTACGCCCGGATGGGCTTGGAAAGCAGGAAGGCCAGCAGCAGCGTGATGCCGCAGACAACGGCCATAGTCTTTACGTTGTCCCAGCTCATGCCGGAGAAGGAGCCGAGAGACCAGTTGTGCAGATTCACGATGCTGGAATCGTCGGCAAAGGTCACGAGAAAATCCGTGAGCGCCGAGCAGATATAGCCGATCATCACGCCGCAGACCACCAGCAGGCTCATGCGCTTGACCCGCTGGGAGATCAGCAGCACGAAGCCCATGGATACCATGGCGCCCACGAAGGCCGCCGCGATGAGAATGGCGGAGGAGGTGGTCTTGCCACGGCTCAGCAGCGCCAGCATGGCCACGCACACCGTCATCTTTGCGCCGGAGGAGATGCCCAGCACGAAGGGGCCTGCGATGGGATTGTGGAAGAAGGTTTGCAGCAGATAGCCGGACAGGGACAGCGCCCCGCCCAGGATCAGCGCCGACAGAAGCCGGGGCAGACGGATCTTTACGATGATCTGGCTCTGGGTAAAGCCAACATCGCCCCCCAGCAGGATCCGCCATATCTCAGACGCGGAAAGAGAAACGCTTCCCGCGAAGATGTTCCAAATCAAAAATGTGAATAAAAGCAGGAGGAGCAGCCAAAAGCCTCCCCAGATGCGAAGTGTTCGGGTCATCTTCATGTCGCTCCTCCTTATGATGGAAATAATGCTCACCGCATCCGTGTCAGAAAGTGAAACGCCGTATCCGGCGCGTCGTTCAACGCATGGTTCACGTCCAGAATGAGATCGCTCAGCTCCAGCGACTCCTGATAGAAGTTTTTGGTCAGGCACCACACATTACCGCTCTTGACGGCCTTGAAGTCGGCCATCAGTGGATCCAGTGCCACCAATTCGTCCAGCGTGTGCAGCTCGCCGTCGATGATGCTGTTGTAGATCAGCACATCGGCGTCCACTGCACCGTGGTAGAAGGATTCCATCTGAATATTGATGGTGGACTGAGCGTTGTCCTCCGCCGATTCGTCGAAGGAGACATAGTCGCCGCCGGCGATGGCGACGCACTTCGCCACATAGTCCGTGGATTTGCGGACGTTTACAGCGCCGCTGCTGGTGATGTAGAAAAATGCCACGGTCTTGCCGGTGGGCTGCTGCTCCAGTACGTCCGCCACGCTGTCCATCTTCTCATTAAATAGTGCCTCGGCCTCGTCCTCCTTATCCAGCAGCGCTGCGTACAGCTTGATCCACTCCATCCGGCCCATGGGCAGGGTCTCATAGCTGGAGGTCTCCACCAGCACGGGGATGCCCAGCCGCTCCAGTTGCTCCAGCACCGCCGGAGAGTGATAGATCATGGTGTTTTCCACCGCCAGATCGCAACCCTGGGACAAGATCAGCTCATAATCCGGCTCGGAGTACTTGCCGGCGTATACCAGCGCCCCGCTGTCCATGGCGTCCTTGGCGCACTGGATATACCAGTCCGACTGCTTTTTACCGCTGAGGGTGATGCAGTCGATAGCGTTCAGCTTGTCGAAGTAGTCCATGGCAGCGGCGGCTACCAGATAAATCTGGTCCAGCGGCTGCTGCAAAACGGTGACACCGGTAGGTACCCCGTCAGGCACAGCTGCACCCTCCGCCACCAGCAGGTATACCCGGTCGTTGTTGATGGTGATGCGCTTGTAGCTGTCCCCGGCGTACTCCACGGAGAACTGCTCCGCGTAGCGCAGGGGCATGGTACGGTCGAAGACCAGCTCGTCCCACGACACGGCGGCGGTTTGTTCGCCTGTTTTGCCGGGGGCGTCGGCCGCGCCGCAGGCGCAGAGGGACAAGACCATCAGCGCCGCCAGCAACCCGGCGAGAAAACGCCTCACTGGGCAGCCTCCACGGCGGTGGAGGAATCGAAGGTCAGGGTGTACTCGATCTCATGGGGGGTGCTCATGGCGGTGGTGTCGCCGATCACCGTCAGCGGGGTATCCAGCGCCCGCACGGGGATCTCGAAGGTGGAGCCGCCCTCGGTGGTGAGGACATCATAGCGCTGGCCGTCCACCAGCATATAGTCATACTTCTCACTGCTCCACACGATAGTGGCGGTGGCAGCACCGTTCTCCACCTTCAGGGTGCAGGGAGTCAGCACATGGGACTTACCGGAGCCGCCCTCAAAGCCTACCTCAATGGTGTAAGTGCCGTCCGCCAATGCGATGGCGGCAGCGTCATCGCCGTCATTCTCCTTCAGAACAGGGTTGGAGACGGAAACCTTGTGGTCATACCACACGCCCTTCTTGCCGATGAGAGCCACGTCGAACTCCGTGTCCAAGGCGGGCACGGGGATGTCAAAGCCGTTGACCTCCTCGGACAGACCGTCGGGATAGGTGACGGTGTCCTTGGTGGGCTGCAGCAGCACGGCACCGTCCTTCTGTGCGTCCTCCTTCAGACCGGGGAACAGATTCACGATGCTGGTGGAGGCGAGGCTGACGTGAATGGTCATCTGCCCATCCTTCACGGTCAGCACGCCCTTGCCGTCGCAGGTCTCGTTGGCGTGGAACATACTGCTGTCGGTGTTGAAATCCGCGGTGTACACGCCGTCCGCCAGCGCGGGCTCGGTGACATCGCCGCCGTTATAGTCATCTGTTTTCTGCTGTCCGCAGCCCGCCAGCAGCGAGGCCGTCATCAGCAGTGCCAGCAGACAGGAAAGAAACTTCTTCATTTTTTGTATCCTCCTTGCTCTGAAAAAGGCTCCGAGGCGATAGCATACCGCCCCAGAGCCAAGTCAGTCCTTGTTACGCGATAGCGTCGATGGCAGCCTTGGTGTGTGCCACGTAGAGAGCCTGCACGTCCGCGATACGGCCCAGACCGGAGATCTGGCAATTCACGGTGAGACCGGCGGCCTCAAACATGGTCTTCCAGGAATCCTCATCCGCACCGGCCATGTCGTTGTTGGCGTGGTCACCCGCCACGACCATCAGGGGACGCAGCACCACGGTGGTGTAACCGGCTTCCTTGACAGCCGCGATCACGGCCTCGCAGGAGGTATCCTCGGGCTCGCCCTCCACGGTGCCGATGAACACGTTCTCATAGCCCAGCTTGTCCATCTGGGTGGCCATCTGGCTGTAAGTGACCTTCGCCACGTGCGCCGTACCGTGACCCATCAGCACGTAAGCCACACCGGCCTCCTTGGCGGCAGCGGTGGACTCGTAACCGCTCTCGCTCAGAGCAGCGGCGACGACGGCCTTGGCAACGGCTTCCTTGTCGGCGTTGATGACGGCGGCGTCGCTGCCCACCTCACCCAGCATAGGCTCGGCGATCTCAACGGACTCGAACTTGTCACGAACCTTGTCGATGGCGTCGCACATCTCGTCGTACTCAGCACCGTGCATCAGATGGGTGGGCTGCACCACCAGCTGCTTCACGCCGTTGGCGACAGCGCGCTCCAGAGCCTGCTCCATGTTGTCGATCTTCTCGCCGTCACGGGCCTGGATGTGGTTGATGATGATCTGAGCGGTGAAGGCGCGGCGCACGGACCAATCGGGGTTGGCCTCCTGCAGGGCGTCCTCAATGCTCTTGATGTCGGCTACGCGGCTGTCGTTGAAGGAGGTGCCGAAGGACACCACCAGCAGCTCCTTCTCGCCGATCTCGTCCTGGTTGCGGGGATCGTCCTTGGACGCGTCACCGGTGTCCAGACCGAAATAGTCGGGGCTGGCTTCCTCGCCCTCCACCAGTGCCTTCTGGGCGTCGGTCAGGGCGTCCCAAGCGGCCTTGGCAGCCTCACACTGGGCGTCGGTCTCCTCGGTGCGCGCCTGCACGTAGATGGCGTCGATCAGCGCGGCGACCTCGTCGGCGGCGGCCTGATCAGCATCGGCGGTGGGCGCATCGCTGTTGTCCTTGGTGTCGACGGTGGCCTGATTGGCCTCGGTGGTGGACACATTGTTATCCTTGGTGTCGTCGGCAACGTCCTTGTTGCCGCAGGCGGTCAGCATGCTCATCAGCATCACTGCCGCCATGAGAAATGCAAGTGCTTTCTTCATGGGGAACTACCTCGTTTCAAAAAATGTTCTGAAAGAATATAAAAGCGGCTGTGTCTCACACAGCCGCCCTCGGTGCTTCTTACTACATATACATCCATGCGGCTACTCCGCATCGGATCATAAGTTCGTAGGAAAACCAACCCGTTGGCAGCAGGCTTGAGATTCCACACACAGGCAGGTCTCCTGACTTCGTTCATCACGGCATTGCCCTTCCCGGTTTCCCAGTGGATTGCAAGGCCGCTCCCGTACACAGTGACTGCATCGCTCCGGATTCCCACCGGATTCCCTTTTCATCTGCTCTTGAGCAGACACCTCTGTGCTACAACTTTATATTTTTTTCAGACAGTGGGATTATATCACATTTTGTCGAATTGTCAATCCGTTTTGATGGTGGGGCTGTCTAAAATCTGATGTGGGATTTTCTCGTTTAGGGCTGTTCGGAGAAAAGCGGTCGCTGTAAAGTTTTATATGGGATTTCGAAACAGGAGAAAATTTTCCTCCCTAAAAAGCGCAGTTTTCTTGAGTAGGTGCGGTGTTTTTCAGAAAGCTGGGCAGATGCCACGGAAGAATGCTTTGCTTCCAGCCCGGAGCTGCGTGAAGTGGCGCCGGACCACTTTGTGGCCTGTCACCGTGTAAAGTGACGCATACATGTCTATCATGACAGAACCATCCAGGGACGAGAAAAAAGTTCTCGTCCCTGGATGCTTTTTATCAGAAACAGGAGGCAGCTATGTTATTCGGATTGACCGATTATCTGCCGGAGGCGGTACTGACCGTCGGCGACAACCTTGAATTTCTCATTCGTATTCTTGTGGTGGAGCTGTTTGGCTTCCTCATCGGACTGGAGCGTTCCAAACGCCAGAAGGACGCCGGAATCCGCACGCACTGCATCATCGCCGTAACGTCGGCTGTTATCATGATCCTGTCGAAATACTGTTTTGTGGATCTGGTGGACTTGGGTATCGCCGGGCGTAATTCCGATCCCGGCCGTATGGCGACACAGGTGGTCAGCGGCATCTCCTTTCTCGGAGCAGGCGTGATCTTCCGTGACCGGAACTCCTCGTCAATCAAGGGCCTCACCACGGCCGCAGGCATGTGGGCGACTTCTGCTATCGTTTCCCCGTGGGCAACGACGCCCTTGTGGCGCAGGAGCTCAGCGTCCGCATCGCGGATACACCCGAAATGTAGAAATACATCCGTCAGTTCGTCAAAAGCCACGGCGGCCACATCGAATGCAGTGATGCCGTGCGGGAAGGCAATGTGCTGGAACTGGAGCTCACCGTCCGCTGCCGCCAGCCCATCATACAGGACGAGGGTTTGGATCTGATCGCCAGAAATCCCGGTATTCTGCGCATCAGTATCTAGCGGGAGGTACGAGAGGAAAAACGATGAAAAAAGCGATTGGATATGTATACGTCATTGCGGCAGCTGTTTGCTGGGGATTTTTGGGGCTGTTCAATCGGGTCCTCACGGCGGCAGGGGTGTCGCTGCTGAACATGATGCCGCTGCGCTTTGGCGGCACAGCGATCCTGTTTACGGTATTTTGCATGATGTTCAAGCAGCAGGTATTTCACATCAAGCTGCGCCACCTGCCCATTTTCCTCGGCAGCGGTCTGATCAGTATGCTGCTGGTTTTGTGCGGCTGTGCGCTGGTCAGCGGTATTGTGGGCAGCGACGTGGGTATTTCACTGGAGGGCCTGCTGATGGGGCTCGCCTCCGAGTTGTGCTATGGCGGCTATACTATCTTCACCCATTATGGGATGCGGTATTGCGATTCGTTTACCATGGCGTATTGGACGTTCCTGATTGCCGGGATCGCTTCACTGTTTCTGGCGGACGGGCCGGCGCTGCTGTCGGCGTTGGCTGAGCCGCGGACGGGCCTTGCTGCGCTTGGACTTATGGTCATGGGGACAGCCCTTCCGTTTACGCTGTATACCAAGGGATTGGAAACCGTGGAAAGTGGGAAAGCGGCGATCATAGCTAATATTGAGCCGGTAATGTCGGCGGTCATTGGCGTAACGGTGTTTCAGGAGACCTTGGGTTTGTGGACATTGGTCGGCATCGTTTTAGTTTTGTCCGGTGTGGTGGTGCTGGCCTGTGAAAAGGAGCCGGATAAATAGCGCCGGAGTGGGGTAATCACTGGCGGGAAGGTCACCTCTGAGTAAACATAGTATCAGATTATTATGTTTTTTTCATAGCCTGAAGTCCTAAAAGAAATTGTTTACATACATAGGGGCAGACTTTATTAGGGTGTATCTGAAAACTGGCGAAATGACTAGCAGCGAGGGATTTTTGTC
>ERZ772884.2223-NODE-2223-length-11493-cov-13.139797_pt1 | contig 11493 bp, 9 predicted proteins | sample MGYA00580574_ERZ772884 | MGnify/ENA primary metagenome ERZ772884 (study PRJEB29015, sample SAMEA2737690) | human gut metagenome | biome: human gut; feature: human-associated habitat; material: faeces | place: China | collected 2012 ... | reverse complement strand
TCCATGAATATCTGAAACAACATAAGTAGCTATGTCAATCATCCCCTTTCGTTCCCAAAACACCCTAGCGCACTCTAAATTTTTCCGCTTCCGGTATCACCTAACATGCAAATCCAATCTTCTTTATCTGTCTTTTCATTTCCGTCGGAATCTCTGGAATATCGCTTTCCTCAATGGTAGTCAGCACTTCTGTTGTAATTTCTGTTTCGTCCATCTGACATATTCTTTCTGCCAGATTCATCTCTGCCTCTTCCAACATTTTTCTAGCAAATCTTCCATTTCCATAGTCTCTGCTTTCTTTTACGCTCTCGAAATTCTTTTTTAACTTTTTCATTCCTGCCTCTGTGATTGTCATTTGTTTTCTTGAAAGCATCAATTTTGTAATCTCACAAAGTTCCTCAACAGTGTAATCATCAAATTCTACGCTAAATGCAATTCTGGAACGCATCCCTGGATTCCTGTCAAGAAATGCCTTCATTGGTTCCGGATAACCGGCAAAGATTACAATCACATTATCCCTATGATTTTCCATCTCCTGAACGATCGTATTGATTGCCTCATCGCCAAATCCATTGTCATAGCCGTCACACAGTGAATAAGCCTCATCAATAAAAAGTACTCCTCCTTGTGCTTCTTTAAACTTTTTCTTAACTAACGGTGCCGTAGCGCCTACATGTTCACCTACAAGATCTGCACGCCCTGCCTCTACAAACACACCTGTTGATAATATTTTCTCATCTTTCATAATCTCTGCAAACAATCTGGCTACAGTAGTCTTTGCTGTTCCCGGATTTCCTGTAAAGACCATGTGTAAAGAAGCGTTATCCCTTTGAAGACCTTTCTCCATACAAAGCTTGTTTATCTTATGTTTGGCAATCGCTTTATGGATTACTGTTTTAACAGAAGCTAATCCCACCATTTCGTCTAATTCTTTTCTGGCTGTTCCTGATTCTCTTTCCTTCTTTTCTCCCTCTCCAAGCATCTGGATATCCTCTTTCGTAATCTGAAAGAGTTCATCCTTTTGAATATCACCCAGATTTCTTCTTTGTGAAAGTAATCTTACGGATTGCTGTCTAACCGCACGTTCCATCAGATTACGGACATATCTTCCATTCCCAAAATCATCGATATTTCTAACTTTTTCAAAGATATAATGCGCCTCTTTGATTGCGTCATCTGTCACACAGAATCCTTTTTCATGGATCATCAGCTTAAAAATATCTGTAAGTTCCTCTGCCGTATAATCCGGAAAATCAATCCAATATGGGATTCGGCTTTTCAACCCTTCATTCCTCTTCATGAATGCTTTCATTCTTTCATTGTATCCTGCAAGAATAACAATTACATCTTCCCTTTGATTTTCCATTTCCTGAAGCAGCACTGTAATAGCTGTGTCACTCTTCATAGCGTATGCTTCATCTATGAATAAAACACCGCCTTTAGCTGCTATAAAAGCTTCTCGTATGGCACTTACGCATCCCATGCCATCTAAATCCATTCCTCCACGTTCAACAAATGCACCACTTTTTAAAATGCCTTTTTCTTTTGTAATTCCTGCAAACAGTTTTGCAACTGTAGTTTTTGCACTTCCAGGATTCCCGCCAAAAATCATATGCATCGAACTGGTATGATAATCATTTCCTTTTCGTTTTTTTCGTTCTTTCTCAACAATATCTGCCGTAATAATCTTATCAATCTGCTCTTTTACAATTTTCAGGCCAATCATGTTATTTAACTTTTCATAAGCGGATACTTCATTTTCATCTCTGTCCAACAAGAAATCTTCCGAAAGATTATAATCATATGCTTTCAATACATTTTTATTCAGACACCATGCTTCAAACTGCTCATAAGCTCGCAGTACATCTGTCTGTGAAAATTCATTTCCGGGAAATAATGCCATGAACTCCTGTGCCTGTCCTGCATATTTTGAATATTCGGATTTTTCAATCAACCGCTGCATATAATCGACCGCTGCTTTTCTATCCCCTGTTCCTTCTCTTAACATAATCGTCATCATATATCTTTTTAACTGTGGCAAGAGATAATAGGCAAATCCCGGATGATCCATATCATATGTAAATACAAACAGGCATTGGTTCCGATACTTCTTTATAAGTTTCTCCAGATATTGACTTGCCATTACATAATCAACCGGATCACACCCAAACTTTTCAGATAAATCTAAGACAATCACTCCGCCATAACTGTTTTCGATAATTTCTTCAAGATGGTTATTTTTCCTAAACAGATTAGGTTCTATTTCACTGACGATTTCCATTCTTCTGCTGTTGATTCGATTCGCTTTGCGTAAGTTCTGAACAAGTACTTCTGTCATTTCACCTGCTGCTTCAACGCTACGACTGGATATCACATAATGAACCAAATTTCCACTGTATTCAGATAGATTTGCATGCGCCTTTATATTTCTCAGTTCCTCCACAAAATCCTGATGGTAGATACTGCAGATCTCACACTCCTGTTCAGAAATAATACGCTCCTTAAAATCATAAGGAAATGGTCTTGTATCATTCATACAAGAATAATAATAGATCCATAAATTTGACGATTCTATGATCCGATTAGAATAATCAAAACATCTTCTTCTTTTACATTCAAGAAAACATTCCATGAACTGATGCATCGTTATCTCAAATGGCTCTACTTTTACCTGCTTTATTCCAAATGTATCTCGCAACATTTCAAGAATACCATCATATACATTTTGAAAACTTAGCTTCTGTTCATCGAAAGAAAAGATTGCAGAAATCAGATTGTCCTCTTCCCGATACACTAAAAACGTCCTGTTATTTTTCATATTCTGATACATATACGAGTTGATAGATTCGAGTACATTGTCGTAACCATAGTGTTGGAGTTCGATTTTTGCATTCTCCTTAATCTCCTCTACATTTGTACCCAATTCAAAACCATAATATCTCATACACTTTTCCTCCGTAAAAAAAACTTTTGATAATCATTATGAATATCACTAATGCCATAATGCATTTTCTTATTTTCTCCTATAACATTTTTGCCACAGTTCCGGATAATCTCTAAGATTAAGACAAGATTCTTCTCTCCAGATAGGCTCTCCCCAATAGCGGTAATCACATATATCCCACGATTCATTTTCTTTCCGATAATGGTTTGATTTTCCACTCTGACCATCATTAGGGTTCAATTTTGATCTTCGACGAATTCTTCTATTTGCCAGCTTTTTAGCAAATCGATCTTTATCCCCTTTATAAACTGGTGTATGTTTATAGCTTCGACTCATAATATACCGTCTCCATATTCGATAAATTTTCTTTTTATCCCGACGTCTACAACATAATATCTTCTGGCTTTTTAAGCTTCTTCCAGCATATTTTCTGATAAGCTTTTTTTCCGACATACTTCAGCATATTTTCTGGCATATTTCAGAACCAAGTCTGGGCAAAATTCTTTTCCGTTACTTTTATGACTCAAATAAGCTCCCAACGCTTCCGTTGCATATCTCAAAGCCTGTCTTTTTGGATCATCTTCTATATATGTTGGAAATTCCACTTCAAGATACAATGGATTAATATGTTCATGTGACCAGATTCCTGATTCTGTTAGTTTATAACAAATCATCTGTATATCTGAAAAATCAACATACCAATTTTTCTCTTCTATACGATTCAGATACCGATTCCAATCCGCTTCTCCCCCTGCCAGAACATAATATGAACCATTCCTTATATCTTTTACCGTCGTACCAGCTTGTAATGGACAAGGCATTTTTATAAAATGATATTCGAATCGTTCCACTTGATAGCTATCTACAATTTTTTCATCTTCTGGAAGCTCGTAAGAATTGAATTGTTCTATTTCTCCACTCATATTTAAAGTAACAGATGCTACCGCAGTACCGTCATATGCGCAGTATTCTTCCGTCTCAAAACCTAGATTTGGATTTCCTCGCAACGGATTGCGTACAATTTCGTCTGCATCTGTATCTACAATCATCTGCTTACTTATCCGACATTTCAATTCATATATCTGCATATATTTTTTTGCATATTTTAAAGCTCTATTATAATCAGAGAAAAATCCACCATTTTCATATTCCAGATTTTCGACAACATAGACATATTTTCCGGACTGATTATGGATAAATGTTTCAAATATCTTTTTTTCATAATTCAGCCGTTCGTTAATTTGTCTTCCTAGAGTTTCATCTCTCGTATCTTCCGCCAACTCCTCCAAGGCATCAAAAATTTCCTGCCTGAGTCTGCCTGGTGCATTCCAGATTAAGGTAGCCTTCTGAAAATCTGTAAATGCAAAATCAATTTCTTCAAAACATTTTTTCATCCATTGGGATGGGACTATCTCAAACATCTTACTTCCTCCATACACAATTCCCGTTCTAGTGAATCTAAAAAAGTCGCAAATATATCTCTTTATCAACTCTCAAATTTTTCACGTTTTACTTCCCTAAAGCTATCCTCTTTTAATTATTCATCTTCCTCGTCAGACAAATATTTTATAATCCCTTCCCGAATCTCTCTTGCTATCTTCAGCTCTCGTTCATTCATCCCACTGGCATTTTTTAAACCCAGATGAAAAAGAGCATCGATCACAAAAGCCGTACCTTCTACACTATCATTTACAAGGAGAACTCCATATTCTTCAATATGTTCTATTTCATCCAATGCCTGCTTTAACCTTCTGTGAATGGATTCTTTGCTCTCAGTACCTCTATTTTTTAATCGATGTAATAATTCTTCAAATGATGGTGGAATCAAAAATACCGACTGAATTTTTTGTTTTTCTCTAATCTGTCTCGCTCCCTGCGAATCAATCTCAATTATTACATTTTTTCCCTTAAAATAATTCTTGTAAACATCCTTTTTAAGTGTTCCATAATATTCTCCGGCATACTCAGCAAATTCAAGAAATTCATTCTTGTTTATCAAATCTTCGAATTCTTCTCGCTTCTTAAAATAATAAGATTTTCCATCCACTTCACCTTTCCTTGGCTTTCTTGTTGTAGCTGATACAGATACGACATACTTTTCAGGATATTCTGTTAATAATTGTTGTATAACAGTCCCTTTTCCAACTCCTGAAAATCCAGAAATAATCAATAATTTTCCCGGTGTGGCTTTTATATGCTTCTCATCAATATGTTTATATAAACACTTTTTTCTATAGGTTTCATAATCCTCCACCAAAATGTCATATTCAATTGTTTCAATTTTCCCATGTATCCTGTAAATATCTGTTCCTACAATAACGCCTTTGCATTTTGTCTTTTTCTTTCCATTATCGAAATAAAACTCCACCAAATCATCTTTTTCAAAAAGAGGTGTACGCAGTTCATATCTCCAATTGATTTTTTCTATTTCATCCTCTGTCCTGGCATGTAAAAGTAACGTAGCTTTTATGCAAGAGTCTTCCCATCGATAATAAATCATCTTCTCCAGAGTTGGAAGATTTTCCATGAACAAATCATAAATATCATTTCGCACAAATAACTTTGTACATGACACATTTTCTGCTAACTTCCATTGTCTTGTATCACACTGATTTAACACTGGAAATAAAGAAGCCCATTCTCTATGATAGTTAAGATTATTTAACTCAGGTCCGTAAAATTGATAAGATCTACCATCTTCAGCAATCATAATCACGCACCCTGGTCCACCCATTCCAGATGGCGCATAAAACCCATAGGCAACAATTTTCTCAAATAATTCTTCTGTCAAATCTGATAATTTTAACTGTACTCTATCTTCAAATTTCATACTCATCCTCCGCAGTTATTTTGCATCTTCCATTAACATTCGGATTTTTTCGAAATCATATTCTCTTATTATCTGGGCTTCTTCAGTACATTTTACTTCGTGATCTGTTACCACCACATCTGCTTCCATAGGATCTTCAACAATTTTTTCTGCCATCATAGAAAAGAAATCATACATATTCATGACATCTGTAAGATGAAAATAATCTGTCAAGAATGAAAGATTTGTATCTCCAGCCACCCTTGATTTACTATTTTTTGCTACATTAAGCCAGACAAATTCATTCGTGAAAAGATCGATTCCAAACAGATATGCAAAGGTACTCTCACAATTCACAAGATATGCCGATTTTACTGTCTTAGGTTCATATACTTGTCCACTATCATCCCAATCTCTCAGCATATACCCCGCTTTACAAAAACATTTATTAAAGTTTTTCCCAGAATAAACGTTATCGCAAAAAATCAAATATCGATATTCAGAATACTGTGCCTTGAATTCCGGAAGGTTGATATCAAAGTATTCAGAACCTCCCAGGTAACCGCTTGTTTGATCACCCGAATAGGTAATTGCTCCTGACTGGTGTCTCGACATTGTTCTCCAGGAAAATTCTCTCCGATTACCATCTTCCGTAAGTGCAAATACCGAAAGATCAATATCGTTCACCTTCTCCCAATAGGTAAATGCCCTTAGCTTTTTTCCCTCGTCTATTGGAATCCTGCTTCCTTTAGAAAGAACACCCAATCCTCCTTGCAAAGTATTTTCTGCTAATGGAAGTGTATAATTTTTCATGGAAGGTTCAATATATACCTTTCCCAATAGTCGATTTCTAAGTTTCTCAGAAAGTTTTGAACGAATCATTTTACCAACTTCTTTTACCTGCTCTTCCGTAAGCCTGCTTTGACATTTCTCACTCTCCTCTGGTGTTTCATAATGAACCTTCATGAGATTATGCTGTGTAAACTTGAAAATACGTCCGTTCTTTCTCTTCACTCCTTCATATCTAAACAATAATTGTAGCAAAATCAACGTACTGCAATCCTCTGGGAATTCCGAAAGGAATGTTTGCTCATCTTCTCGATCCATACGGCTGATAATGTAATCCATATTTCGAAGCAATGCAGATGTTCCTTTCTTTTCCCGCAATAATTCTGCTGCTTGCTGACATCTGTTTTCCTGCATCAGCTTTTCAAACTCACTGTATACAGACTCATTGCCTTTCGTTCTCATGGCATGTACAAATATTTCCGCCTCTTCGTTTTTCGGCTGATAATGAATATGATGTAAGAACCCATTCCATAACTGCTTCTTTTCATAACATGTACAAATATCGCACCTGTCACCTCGAAACATTCTGTCCAATAGTGCCGTTAAGAATTTTCTATCCTGATTTTTTAAATTCAGTTTTTTCGGATTATCATTGTGATAATACCGATAGTTTAATTCATCTACTATTTTCATAACATCCGACAGATTCAAACTGTCTACCAGTGAAAGATTTTTCGTGTCAATTAAAAGTCTTACACAGGTATTCTTTGATACAATATCCGGAATATTTTCAAGATGGTCACGAATAAATGTAAGTACAAGCGTATACTGCCTCTCACTCAATGGTCGCGAACCTGACAATAAATCCTTCACAATCACTCGTACCGTTTCTTCTGCTTCTTCTTCCGTTTGTATCACAAATTCCTGTACTTCTGTCTCTTCCTGAAAAGCCACACGTTCAAAATCTTTTTCAAACATAGACTGCCCCGGCTCTTCAAAATTGCCAAGCCCGTACGCATTAAAATAATGTGCAAGCTGATCAAATAATAATTCCTCTGTAGAAAGATTTCGGACACTCTGAGGGAATCCTCTATAAAACGGTTTCGGAACATTTTCTCCAAATCTTTTTGATAGTTCTTTTACCATTCCGCAATGTACAAGCTCCCTACCCTTTGTAATTTTTACGCCAAAGAAATGTGCCATTGCAAACAAGGTTTCAAAAACATGCTTTTCTTCTGTCTCTCCATCACTGACAAGAATATGCTTTTCAAACAAATAGTCTTTGTATATTTCTTTCATGCCCGCACCTCTTTCTACTACTATACTTTAATCAATGCCGACTGATCTTGCCACTCAAATACACCTAATTTGAAGTAAGTAACAATAGCTGTCGGCATCCTTTTGGCGATATTATCGGATTAAATCTGTGCTCTACCAACTGAGCTACAGAACTTTTAATGTTCTGGTGGGATTCGAACCCACGACAACAAACTCCCAAAGAAGTAAATCCGATTAGCTGCCAAATATCTTTTATTTCGTTTCCACTTCTACTCCTGCCAGAATTTCTTCTAAAGTACGCGGTGTATAGTTCATATAAGAAAACATACATCCAACATTACATGCCCGTATTTTTCCGTCACATGCATGTCTACAATCATTTTCTTGCATCTGTCTCAGACAACTTTGATAAAACTTGTCTTCTTCGCTTTCATGTGTATGCCCATAGAGCAGAATTTTTCCACGTCCCATATTGTTCCATGAAAAAATCGGATAATGAGATAATATCAGTCCATACTTTTCTTTCCCAACTGAATCTTGAATTTCTTTATAATCGCAGATTTCAGTAAATAACTGCTGATATCTATAATCAGATAGATCATCATGATTACCTTTAATTAACACCTTTCTTCCTTTTAAACGTGCCACAAAAGCAATCAAATCTTCACTTTTCCCACGTAAACTAATATCACCTAATATATACACAATATCGCCATTCGTCACATGATCATTCCAGTTTTTCATAATTACCTCATGCATTTCCTGTATAGAATCAAAGGGACGATGATCATATTTGATTGCATTTTCATGAAACAAATGCAAGTCACTAATATAATATTTCATCTAATCCAGTCCTCTTTTATTCTTTTTTTATCTCTGTTTCCATTTTGATAGTCTTCCAACCATTTTTCTCTCATATGTAATACTCCTAAAGAATTCCTTGCTGCCGCAATCCAAATTGCTTCAATGCCATAAATGTAATATCTAAACCAAATTCTTTTGCAACTTCCAACATCGCGTTTACTCCCTGCTCATGACCACAGTTTTAGATTCTCTCTCTATATTCAGGATTCTCGTTAAGTTTTTTTAATTTTCTTGCTAATTCTTCATCCTTCGCTTTCTGCTCATAATCAAACATTACTATTTCTGCAGGAATCAGTTTGATTCAATCATCGCTTGATAACAATCCTCACACAACGTCTTTTTCCATAGCAAGTCTGTTCTAAGTTCTCCTCGAGCACCACACTTCTCGCATATATGAGCTGACCACTTTTCATAGCAATGAACAAGTACTGATATTTTTTTCTTGTATTCGCATTCTTCGCTAGAAGCTGAAAGTCTTAAAGATCCAACACCAAGAAAATCAATTGCTTGTATTGTATTAGAATCTTCAAAATGCCTATAGTAAAACCGTAATTTTCCAAATTTTTCTTTTATCTGCAGTATCTCAAGATCAATATCCATTCCTTCAAATTTATATACATTTGTTATTCTTTGGCATAGTTCCTGAATTAATTCAAACCAACCATCACCACATTCACAACCATATTTTTGATATCTATTTTCTTTTAGAGACATATCACGTTTCATAAAAGCAAATTGAGATTGCAATTCTAACTGAAGCTCTTGTCGCATAGTGTAAACCCTCCATAAAAATTTCCATCTTTATATATGATATTGCCAAAATTATGTGCCTTTTACCAAGTAATGTAAAGAATATTGGTAAGAATTTCTAATATTACCATGTCTATAGCTTCTTCAATGGTTATCTTACATTCAAACAAGAGAAATACCGGCACACTTAAACTATTCAGCAAGCTAGAGAGCGCTGCTGTAATAAAATCTTCCATCTGTAACATATCCAGTTCAAAATTTGTATTGTAGTCATTTTTCAAAATCAACCACTCTGCAAAATCTCCCCTATTTCTTTTACTGTTGTCTCTATACATCTGATACCAGACTCCGTGTAACTTAATTTTAAAAATAGCAATTCTGGGGCTGTACGAAAATCATCATGTTTATATTGTTCTAATATCTTACATAATTGCCTTTTTGAAGAAATCCAAACAAAATCCATGACAATATCATCCTCACAGATAGGCTTCAAATAAAAAACTGCACTAATCCCTTCATTATCCAAAGAATCGAAATTTTCCTCTTTAACTGCAATGCCTTTCAATGTGTTATTATGCAGCTGGTACAATTTTTGCCTGAATTTCTCAATCTGTTTAGCCTTGTACACATCACATCCGTTCACACAATTTATCACATCCGACAAGTACTGCCCTTCCTGCAGTACTATATGCTTTACCAAAGGGCTGTTTTTCTTTTCTAATTTCTCAATTCTAAATTTCCACTGACCAATAAATATGTCCAGAAATTCTTCCGTATTTCCGCGATTTCTATATCTCTTTTCATACTCATCCTTTAAATTTTTCTCTGGGTATATGAGCGTATAAGGTATTTGATCTGCTTCCAGAAAATTCAATATCAAATCGATAGTTGGTATTACAATAGGTATTTCCGGGCAATAATAAAGTAAATATTTTATCGCCCAATAATAATACAACACCCAATCACTTCTAAGTATCAGCGCTTGACTGGCTTTTATCTGTTCACCTTTTCTTTCGGGTCCTATACTTTCATATACTTCTGAAAGATTCGTGTATTTAAAAGGCATACAGATCAAATCAATTGCTTCCGGATGCAATAGACAAAAAAAGCTCTTTCCAGTTCCTGCATAAGCTGCATATATCATGGTTATTCCCCCCTTATAATGAAATTTTGTTTTCTAGACATTTATCCTAAAAAGTAAGTTTTTGATTTTTCAACAAATTGGTGTGTTTTTCATTCGAACTCTGGAGTCTTTTTTTCTCAGTATAGTTCTTTTTGCAACTTTTTCTTTAAAACCTCAATAATTTTATTTGTTCTATATTTGATAACCTCCTCTGACTTATCAATGAAGTCTTCTAAGAGTTCAAGGTATTCATCTGCTTTATAATATGAAATTTCTGGATCTGTTCCATTAGGATCTGTTACTTTTAATCTTTCTTCTAATGGTGTTTTAAACAGTAATATTGGTTTGCCATTTTCAAAATACGGTTTTAAAAAAAACTGCTCTTCCCATTCTTTAATAGATAAAAACGCTGGGTTATATTCTGGATTCATCTGAAGTTGCATCTCAAACCCACTCAAGTGAATATCTCCACTCTCTACTTTCCTTTGATATTTTGCAATTGATGTTACAAACCAATCAAAATAATCCCTCATTCCTTCGTAATATCTGGCTCTAGCTCCGTTAATACCATTTCTCAAGGTTCCTCTATTAGGAATCAAAATGAAATTTCCTATATAATGGTAAGTTTTTGAAAACTTTTCTATCTTTGCCCATAACCGCGGATTTTCCTCTGCATGATAAAGCTTTGCCCGAAAAGCAAAACTTCTATCTTTTTTTCTATCTTCTTTACCAAATAAAGACCCAAAAGAATTCATGGTATCACCTCTAAACGCATATTCGTTGTTCCAGTTCCACGAACCCATTTTTTCAAAAGTCAAATCATACAAATCGCCCCAAAGAATAATGTATATAGCTTGAGTTATAAGATACATATCCGGATCGGTAATATCACCAACATATGTTGTTAAATCTGTAAAATCAAAATCTCTTAACTTC
>ERZ772884.2219-NODE-2219-length-11501-cov-3.102481_pt1 | contig 11501 bp, 5 predicted proteins | sample MGYA00580574_ERZ772884 | MGnify/ENA primary metagenome ERZ772884 (study PRJEB29015, sample SAMEA2737690) | human gut metagenome | biome: human gut; feature: human-associated habitat; material: faeces | place: China | collected 2012 ... | reverse complement strand
CAGTCCACCCCTTGCCAGCCCCAGCACATACCATTCACTTCCTACCGAAGGATTGGTATCTGTGGCACGCATATAGGCACTGGTCTCAGCCATGACCTGACTGACAGATTTCTTCAGGGTATTCGCCCCCTGCATAACAGTTACCTTACAGGTCGCTGTCATCTCCGGATGCTCTGCTACTGTCGCTGTGATCGTAGCTTTGCCATTCTTTACTGCTGTGACAACTCCTTTTTTGCTTACCTTTGCAATAGAAGTATTACTGCTCTTCCAGGTAACATTGTAATTTTCCGTAACGGATTCCGGTATTGGAACTACTTTAAGGGTATGTTTCTGGCCACGGTTGATCTTTATGGAGCTGCTGTTAAGAGAGATTCCCTGCAGACCTGCCGGAAAATCTGCCACGATCAGATGCGTTAAAGTTCTGGCACTGTCCAGATAGAAAGTTCCGTCTTCCTGCATCTGTGGGGTCAGTTCCATAAAAGAATCTTCCGCAGATCTGAGGATTCTCGGTTTTGTCAGGCTCTCATACCCTTCCGGTACAGGAAAGGCCAGCGAGATCATTGTCATGGGTTGATATGCTTCTCCTGTACGGATATCTGTATAGGAAATCTCTATGTCATAAAGAAGCTGCGGCAGAGTACCCGGATAAGTTTCTGACAGCTGCTGCATTGTCTGCTGTCCATCAGAACTCTCCTGTACATGAAGCTGCACATACCAGGGATTCCCTGTTACTGTTACTCCATTGACAGAAGAAATCTGAGCTGCAATACGGTTCCGGACAGTTTCCAGTGCCTCTCTGATCCCGGAATTCACCGCTGCCTGCTCATCCTCTGTCAGACTGTCGTAAGTGTCACTGGCAAGACAGAAATCTGCGATCATCTCTGAATCCAGATCTATTTCCTCTGCTTCTGCAGCTTTCTGAATATAAGAACACATGGTCTGTATATCCAGCATGGTTCCGTTGTCTTTCTTATTTTCATTTTCCGATGTTTCTTCTTCATATGCGCCAGTTTCTGTTTCTGATCCGGACGGTTCTGTTTCAGACTGAAACTCATCCGCAGCAGTCCCCTCCCTGTCAGAATCATCACTGTGTACTGCGGCAGAACTTTCTTCGGCCTGTTCTGTATGTATCTGTTCTGCCGGTGGCTCCTGTGCTCCCGGTACAGGACATGTAGTAACTGCCATTCCTGCACTGAGAAGCAGTGCCATCCATTGTTTATTCATTTACTTGCTTCCTCCGCTTTTTCTGATTCTACAATCAAACGGATAAAATCCTCCGCTTAGCAATTATTCGGTTAAATCACAAAATGACAGATGATTCTCTCCTGCAAAATGACAGGAGAGAAATAACATCTGCCTTATTTTTATTTATCTTTTTTTTCCGAATTTAACAGCAATTATCATGGCTATTACAATGTTTATCACAAAATTCCATCCAAAAGTATGTAGCCATATCCCTGACAGGTCTTTGATCCCTGATATATTATTATGGAATACAAATTCTTCTGAAATGAATATACCCGCTAAACTTGCGAAAAACATTGCCAAAACAGCCAGTAGAAATATTTTTATTATTCTTTTCATGCATTCAGAAACTATTTCTTTTGATTATCTTTGCTTTTTTTGGAAGAATGCAGTGTGCCAATAATGACACATTGCGTTCTGACATTTTATTATTTAATGACTACTTTTTTTACTTTAGAGAAAGAGCCATATACTGTTTTACCGTTTACTTTTCGGTAAGCGCGTACTTTGTAATAACGGGTCTTGCCTGTGGCAAGTTTCTCTTCTGTCATACCAGTTCCTTTTGTGGTTTTTATACGTGTGTATTTACCATTTTTGGAAGCACTGGCGTATACCTGATATCCATCAGCGGCTTTTACCCTGCTCCATTCCAGAACTGCAGTTTTGGATGTGGATCCCACAGACAGAGACGGAGCAGAGAGGACTGCTTTACCCTTTACTGCTATTGAATAACTTCCGTAAACCTTCTTACCATTTACATTTCGGTAAGCACGTACTTTGTAATAGTAGGTTGTTCCTGTAACTGCTTTCTTGTCAAGGAAGGTAACAGCGCTGTTCTTTGCAGTTGATCCGATGGAGGTATATTTGCCATTTTTTGAAGTGGAACGGTATACTCTGTAACCGTTAGCTCCGAAAACTTTATTCCATGTGACACGGATAGTGTTATAGTTCTCGGAAGCTGCTGTAGCGATTTTCACTTTTCCAAGTGTTGCTTTTCCGATCACACCATCTTTGTTGTAACTGCTTACAGTCTTTCCGCCCCATGTATAAGAATAAGCTCTTACTGTGTAATAGTAAACTCTTCCTGTAACTGCTTTCTGATCCTTATAGAAAATATCTGTTACCTGATCTGCAATCTTCTTCCAGCTTCCTGTTTCTGTTCTGCGGTATACTATATATCCATCTGCATTATCAACACTGCTCCAGCTTACCTGGATTGTCTTGTAATTGAGGGCTTTTGTCTGCAGGTTAGCAGGCATATCTGCTTTGAAGGCGTCCTGTTTGCCTGCAAGTTCAATATGATAATCTGCAACAATGGTCTTGATCAACTCTAATTGCTTTGCATTCCACATATAGGACTTGCCTTCTGCACTCATGCTGTCGATGAGTTTCTGAAGTGCTGCAAGTTCTGCTTCTACACCTGCAATGTTCTCTTTGGTAACAGCCGTCGGAAGGTTACTGATCCAGTCATCTGCCTGCTGTGCATCAGAAATATCTTTGCCAGCTTTGTCAGCCTGTGCTGTCAGTGCGGCGATCACTTCTGCAAAAGTCATTTCCTGATTTCCGACTTTGACCTTCAGACCTGCCATTGCATTTTCCTGTCCCTGGTAATCTTTCGCATAACGGTCAAGGAATGCTTTTACCTGTGGATAAGAATCTCTGTCTACAGGGTGGTCTTTTACAGTTGCGTAAATTAAAGCTGCTTCATCTGCGAAAAGCTGCTGGTATTCATTCTGACCTTTTTCATAAGTCAGAGCCATGGCGATCAGCTTCTCCATGTTCTCTACCAGTGCGGTGTTTTCACTTCTGAATTTCGTTTCTTCTGTTTCTGTTAACTGATCATAAGCGTTCTTAGCTGCTGCAATCTGTTTCAGCTCTGTTTCGGTAAGTGCACGTTTCGCAGTATCACCTGCTGCAGGAATTTCCTCTTCTGTGGAGAAATCTGCATCCGGTACTTCTGCTTCATCTGCAATTACAGAGTCAGGGGTCTCTTCATTCGAAACATCTGCAATGTCTTCTGATGACTGAATATCCATCTGCGCTGCAGGCTGCTCACTGATATCAGAAGTAAATGCATCTGCGCTTCCGTCTGAGAAATCAGAACCTTCTGCCGGAACTTCCTGTGCCGGGAGCTCTTCTGACTGTACAGCTTCCTGTGCTGCAGGTACTGTAGTCGGCTGAGGTGCTTCATAAGCGCGGACAGTCTCTGCATCCGGGAGTGCCTTGAGCATTGCTTTCAGTGCATCAGATTTCAGCTGATAGAGATAACCTTCTGCTTTTTCCAGAGAACTTAAGTTTGTAACCTGAGCTTTCTGCTGATCATCAAGAGTATTGTATAATACTCTTGCATTTGCCACATAATCTTTCCAGCTATTCCAGATCTTCTCTGTCGGTACGTTGTTATTCTTTTCTGTCAGTTTCAGAGGTCCGTCAGACAAAGCACCTGTAGAGGATGTGGTGATATTCAGTTCATCAATAAAGGAGATCACATATCCTACTTTTGCATCTGTACTCTGGCGTCTGATAAACAATTCTGCTTTTTCAAGCTCTGCATAGTTCGTAACACGTTTCTTCTGATCTGCTGTCAGTGCATCATAAGCGGTTCTGGCTTCTATGACAAGAGCCTGTTTCTTCTGATAATTATCGGAAGTCACTTCACCGATTGCCTTGATCTTATCTACAACTGCGGCTGCAGCCTTCAAATCCGGAATCAGGTTTCGTAAATACTGTAAGGTACTGTAGTTAGTTACCAAAGCTTTCTGGGCTTCAGTCAGTGCATTATACTCTGCCTGTATGTTGTCCAGAAGCTGCAGAACATAGGGATCAAGGGTTAATGCATCTGAAGAAGGAAGTGCATTAATTGCCGCAACCACCTTCTCAGCAGCTGCTTTATCCTTTTCTTTCTGTGTCTGCCCCTTCTCCAGTTCTTTTATCCTGGCTTCTGCTTCTGTCAGCTTAGAATAATTGGAGATTACAGATTTTGCTTCATCATCAAGTGCATCGTAAAGATTTCTTGCCTTTACTACAGCATCCTTATCCTCCAATGTCAGCTTATCTGCTGCCGGCAGAGCATCAATAGCTGCGATTACTTTTGTAATAGAATCACCTTTACCGTTCTCTGCTGCAAGAAGCTTTCTCAGTGTGTCTTTGTTAAAGATTGCTTTGTGTTTTTCGTCTAATGCATTGTAAGCGTTTCTTGCTGCTTCAATTTCTTCTTTTGTACTGTTATCGTTAAGGGCAAGAATCATGTCGTTGACGGACTTGGTTGGGACTTTTACGTCTGTAAACTCCCAGAAGCTTGCGGTATTTTCGTATTGTCTGATAAATGCATCCAAACCACGGGCAATCTGTGGTACATCATAGTTTGTAAATCCATGAATACTTCCATCCAGAACTCCGTCTACATCTACCAAATCAAAGAATGCATCAAGAATATTGTTTCCATTCTTAGTATATCCACTGGAAGAATCTAAAACATTTACACCAAACGTTCCTGCAAAAAGCATTGCCTGTGCATCATTCCATGCGTTGTTTCCATAAGACATACATCCTGTTTCAAATCCTGGTGTACAGAATGAACCTGTTGAACGTTGTGCAATTGCTGGAAGCTTATGTAATGCCTTGTCTACAGCTTCTGTTACATCATCGTAACCAGGCTTTTTGTACCAGAAAATAAGTGGCTGCCATCCTATGGTATTGTCGGCATTTGCAAAAATTTTGTCTTCGGCATTTGACAAAGCTTTTGCTGTATCATGTGCCCATTGGTTAAGTTCTGTATCTTTAAAAGTGTCAGCGGTATACCCACCTGCTTTTATTGCATTAATAGCATATACAGTTGTATAAGTAAGTTCTGTGCTTTTTCTTGATCCAACTGCCGAAAGAAGGTCTACAGACGAAATGTCCCTTGGATCATATCCAATAGCTTCAATAGCTAAAATTAATTTTGAAAGTTCTGTTGTCTTCCATTGAGAAACATCAGTTCCCTGATTTTTAAGTAACTGCAAATACTCTTTGGTATTTGCAAACCATTTGTCAAAATAATTTGTATCTCCATATGGAATATAGCCGCATCTAGCTGCTGTAAAAATGGCCCAAATATCTGTATTTTCATAGGATGGGGATTCTTTAGATCCAAAGGCATTTTTATTTTGGCAATAGTTCATAATAATGTTACAAGCCTTTTTAGCTTTTTCATAGTAAGATGGCCAATTACTTGGATTACTTGAGTTTCCCTTAGCTCCATTGTCTACAACTTCACCAGTACCGTCAACTACTTCAACTTTGAAACTATACCCATCTTCTTCTGCTTGTTCTTCTTTTCCATCTTTAAATTTCAAAATAGGCATATTAATCCATTCTACGCTTAATGGACGTTCGCCTAAAAAACTCGTATCAATTGTAGCAGATTTTATATCTTTCTTTACATCATCAGATGGCAAAACTACTTCTATACCATATTTTTCAATAATAGATTGTTGTTCATCAGTTAAATCTGTAAATTTTACACCTATCACATTTACAACATTATTATCACCGTCATCGTAAATATTCTTTTTTTCACCATCTATAATATCTACTTGATATGGGAAATGATAATTTTTAGCATAATCAACAAAACGATTATAATCTCTGGGTACGCTTGTACTCCATACTTTAGGTTCAGTGGAAGCCTGAACTTTAAGAGTTATTTCTTCGGTTTGTAGATTATAATATGGATAGCCATTATTATCTTCTGGGGAAATAGTCCATTTTTTATTAAAGTCAAACCCTTCATAAGTTCCCTGGTTTTTCATTTCAGACGTAGTTTTGCCAAAATCAGCATAATTAGGAAACTCTTTATTATTATCTCTATTTGCAATATATTCAGACCTGATTTTAATGTCTGGCATATTTTCTTTATCATAATAACAATTGGTTGCACTTGCTGACGTACTAAAAAAACTTTTTCGTGTAAATGAAACATATAGAGATCCCCATGTATCATCTTCTATTTTGGGTTCCAGTTCATCTGCTAATGACTTTATTGCTTCCGAATACTGTCCATATCCTATACAATTTTGGTAAGTTATTCCAGTATAAGTTGTTCCTAATTGACAAAATTCAAATTCTAAATCATTCTCAACAATATCCTCAGCTATTTCTTCGATTGTTTTTTCACTCTGCAAATCGTAAGTTATCGCTATGGAAGAATCCATTAAAGTTCCATTTCCCTCGATTGCACCTATTGAAACATCTTCATCTTCATCGTCATAAATACAAGTTACGTTTCCTTTAATTGTTATTCCTTTTGCAATTCCATCACATTGCGAAAAGACAGTTTGAAATTCATCTGTTTCGCTATTATATGCATATGATTCATCAATTTGTACATTTATATTTTCTACAATTCCATTGTCATTTATACGAAAAGGAAATACAGCAATGTTTTCTTTTGCTTCTTTTGAAGCATATGTAATGGTGTGTCCTTTTCCGTTCAATATGCCGCCAAAACTAGATGTTGCTTCTGGAACATCTGAAATGTCAATGTCATTACATAGTATAACCGTTTTATTATTATAATTTTGTATATTTTCGATAAAATTATAATAATCTTGTTCTGTATTAATACAGTATTTCCCTGTTGAATCTTGTGATAATATATCTGAATTAGCTTTTACAAGATAGGCATTACTAAATAATAGAAAAGCTGAGAATATTAACTGATATAAGATTTTTTTTTCTTTTTTCTTTTTCTTCATATCTATTTACACCCTAAAATTAAAATAATATGAAAAAGACGAAGAACTAATGCTTTATAAAGTGAAACTTTATAAAGCATTAGTATCTTCATCTTTTTATTTGCTATTAAAATTTACTTTATTTCCAACCCGGAACCTGAATCCACTGATCTCCCTGCTGAACATAACTGGAAAATCCAAGATCTAATCCCATCATCATAGAAAAATCTAAGCATACAGTGTGTTCTTTAGTGTCGGAAAGTACAGTATCAACACCTAAGTTATCTGTATTACCATCAATAATAGTCATCCAACCTGAATAATTATTATAGTCTTTCTCAGAAAGCCAATCTGTTTTATGTACTATATTGTTCCAGGTTGAATTTTTTGTAACCTTCATGCTTTCTGTTTCTGTTGTATTAAGATTTGATAATTTGAAATATTTTCCTCTTCCGTTAGCAAGAGAGTTTGCTGTTTTATTTGCTGTACCATCATCTGCAAATACTTTCCCTAAATCGCTATTAGCATGATTTTCCATTTTAACAGCTGGAATATAATTTCCATACTGACTATCATACCAACTTAAAACTCCTTGATAATGATAAGTTTTACCATTTAAAGTCTCTTTTGTTTCAGTATCAGATCCCGAAACTGCTTTCAGAACATCTAGTGCAGTAACAGAACCGTTGGAATTTGTTACTGTAACAACTTTTTCTGGCACAATGTCTGGTGACGCACTATTTTTTCCTGTTAAACCAGTTGTCTTTATAGACACTTTTGCAGTTACTGTATCTGCCATAGCCGGTACTGCTGTGCTTCCTACCATTGTTGTTGCCATTAAGAATGCAATCACGCTTTTTCTTACTTTCATGTTCATTTTGTTTCCTCCTTAATTAAATGTATTATTTTTTTGCAGGTTATCCTGCAAAATATATCATTTCGCATCCTTTTCAGACCACGTTTGATACCTGTTTTCCATAAAAAAGGGTATAAAAAATAAACCTCCGTTATGCCTACAGATATTTGTTTTTTATTTTTACTAAAGTCCGTCTCCTGACTTAAAGTTCCAACCTACTTGCTGCCCTTCTCGGAAAGGATCTTTCCAATGGTTTCGCAGTGTTCGTCCTTATTACAGTGGGGATAAACCGTACCGGTATCTCACCGGATTTCCGAAAACTAAAGGGATAAAAAGCGACTTCCGATATTCAGTTATCAAAGTGCAAAAAAAATCCCCACCATACTGGCAGGGAATATAATGTACAGATTGAACTTTCACTCATATCCTTCGCATTATAGTATTCCCTTTGAATACCATTACAAGAATACAGTGAACTGCAGACTAAATATACTGCAAGGGAACGGAACCCTGTTTGGGATTCTCACCCAACGATTCTTCAATCATTACCGTAGTAATAAGCTGTACATATGCGCTAAACGCTATTTATTTAACAAACTAATCTTAACACCCCCCCAGTGCTTTGTCAATCTTTTTCACAATTTTACATAAATGAAAATCCAAAGATGACCAAAAACTTCCTCCTGCCAGTTATTCTTATTTTCCGACCAGCAGAAGGAAGTTTCCTTTGCGTTACATATTATACTCTTTATAAAGTTCTTTCCGTTTCTCAGCATCCGTCGCAGCACCCTGAACTTCCGCACTTCTTCCATCCAGGATCAGACGATTGATCAAAACACCAAGACGCGTTTCGCCCTGAAGCTCTCCAATGACTTTTCCTCTTGCCTCTCCACGTGCTTCTCCAATAGACTCTCCCAGAACCTTTCCTTCCGCACGTAATCTTTCAGATTCCAATTCTAACACTTTTCCACCCATAGTCTCACCTAACCTTTCCCGGACTACTTCCTCATCACGGCAAATGTAATCCGATATTTTTGTAATCAGTTTATTTAAATTCGTGTATAACTCTGCCCTTCCTGTTTCTGTCAGTTCTTTTTCCAGCATTACTCGGATATCTTCGTATTCATCCAACAAAGACTGCAGCTTTTCCGGATCTTGATTTATTCTATGTATCTCTTTCTCATACCGCATAATATAAAACGGCAAAAACATCAGCAGATTCTTCTCGAAAATTTTATCTTTTGTATATTCATCAAGTTTTACAGTAGGGATACGGTATACCTGAATCTTTCCATCTGGGAATACTACTTCCACTTTCAGAAAATCCGGCGTATTTTTCCCGCTTCGTAAATATAACACGCAGGACTTTGGAAACTCCATCCGGTATCTGCGTCCGTACTTTCTGGCCGAATCTAAAGCAATAGCAAAATCATACTCGATCATCCGGATTGCCATTGTGGTATCATCAACACTCTGACATTCGATATGATACAACTTCCTTCCAATCCTCAGGCAGGAGTCTGTAATAATCTCACCATTCTCCTGATGATGCTCATTTCGAAGCTGTATAATCTCTACATCCTCCGGATATGAAGTCTGAAATACTTCATTAATTAACGGTACTGCTAATTGCGGTATCTTCTCAACCATTGTACGAAATACGTCATCGAAGATCGTATTATTCATTAAATCCCTCGCTTTCATTATAGCATTTTCACAAGCTTTCTAAAACCCCGAACTACGGTTGACTACAAAAAAATTCACTTTTAATTGTTTCTGCCTCCTCTCCTTCAGACAAAACAAAAAGGCAGAATATCACGATACCCACAACAATTTTGTTTTGTCAGTATTATAAAATAAAAAAATTCTGGTGAAAATGTCGGCGAACGCCAGATAATCCTGCCTTGAAATGCCAGATCAGGCGGCAGGTGATAAATTTTCACTATGACTACAGTTTAAATTACATTATTCTGAAAAGCAAGACTTATTTTCTCATATCCAATATTCAACACTGAAAAATAAATGTCAAATATTAATCATATATTTTCACACAACCAGTACTCATCATTTTTGTCATATTTTGTAAAAAATGATTGCTTTTTTTTACAAAACATTTATAATAAGAACAAATTGAATATTTATTAACAATTACCGGTTTTAAGTTCTGCTGGTCACGGCACAGGATGTCGGACCTTCAGCCAAGAGGGAATCAGGTCAGAATCCTGGACAGTCGTGCTGCTGTATACGTGCAGCTGGGTCTCATATCCATTGCATATTATCATGTGAGAAGGAGAGATTACAGCGTCACTGCGTGAGTCAGAATACCTGCTTAAGGCTGCCGCCACCAACTACACGCAATGGGAAGTGGAAGGGTGATCTTATTTAGTGTACCCATTTTTGTACTAAAGAAAGATCCCTTTTTACCAGATGTTTTCTCTGTTTCTTACCGGAATACGGAGTATCGGCAACCTGACGGTTTTTGCTCATGCATTTCATCAACCTGCCCGTTTATGAAAGTATTACATTGCTCCGTTGCAGAGAAAACAAATATTCTATTGCAAAGGAGTTTTTTTTATGACATACAATATATCCGGCAGAAAACAAAACCTGACACTTCAACGCTGTAACTGTACCCCATATTTAAAAAGAGACATAGACATTCCGGCAAACTGTACCATTATTTCTGAAAAAACCTTCCAGAACAGATCCATGATCCAGTCTGTTTCATTTCCATATGGTCTGAAACAGATCGGCTCAAACGCATTTTCGGGATGCAGCCGCCTGAAACATCTGCTTCTTCCTGAAAGTCTGTGCCAGATTGGAAAGGAAGCATTTTCCGACTGTACCACTTTATCCTCTATCTATATCCCTCAATATATTTCCACAATTTCAAAGGGCATGCTCCGCAACGCCCACAAATTATCAGAAACTCTTTTTTCCAATAAAAGCAGGCTGCTTAAAATCCAGGCAGACGCCTTTTCAGAATGCTCTGCATTAAGAGAAATCTCTTTTCCTGATTCGGTTCAGGAGATAGGTAACGGCAGCTTTTACAAATGCAAAAATCTGAGTGAAGTCCATTTTCCGGAAAATCTGAAGGTAATCAGTAATCAGGCTTTTTATTCCTGTGGCCTGACTTCCCTGGAGCTCCCCGATTCACTGGAAATTCTGGATGAAAGTGCTTTTTTCAAATGTAATAACCTGATTACTGTTACTCTCCCGCCTAATGTCCGTTATATCGGAAAATGGGTTTTTCACGGATGTAACCGCCTGCAGTACCTGGAAATCCGCCATGATCCGGAGTATATCGGAGAATGGATCATTAACCGTGCAGCTACGATCCGTTGCTATAAAGGCTCCAAAGCAGACCGATATTGTCAGGAGTCCGGATTTAAAGTGGAATATCTTTGAATATTAGAGAGGCATTATAATGAATGATATATTTACTTACAGTCAGAAAAACGGAAGTACGATTTTTACTTTTCCAGGAAGGACAAAGGTTCTCAGCACCAGTCCTCTGAACGGCGGAATCACCACACATCTTACCCATGCACTAAATATTAACTGCATGAACGGTGATTATGAATGCGAAATGCTGGGAGATACCTATGAGAAGGATCTGATGGTACATGCACAAAGACTGGAAATCAACCCACAGACTGCCACCGCACTGAGCACAGCCGCCT
>ERZ772884.2218-NODE-2218-length-11502-cov-6.766926_pt1 | contig 11502 bp, 9 predicted proteins | sample MGYA00580574_ERZ772884 | MGnify/ENA primary metagenome ERZ772884 (study PRJEB29015, sample SAMEA2737690) | human gut metagenome | biome: human gut; feature: human-associated habitat; material: faeces | place: China | collected 2012 ... | reverse complement strand
GGGATTCACAAGGGTGGAAACCTTGGTGTCCATCCTTGTGCCCACCGCCGTGGGTACGGCGGTAACGCGAAGTGCGGTAAATTACATATTACCGCCCTTACTGCCTTCCCACACGCCGGTAGCGAGTGCAGACAGGTATGCGTTGATAAAACCGTCAATATCGCCATCCATTACAGCGTTGATATTGGCATTTTCAAAGCCGGTACGCGTATCCTTGGCAAGCGTATACGGCATGAAAACGTAGGAGCGGATCTGGCTGCCCCATTCAATCTTCTGCTGAACGCCCTTGATGTCCGAGATTTTCTCAAGATGCTCGCGCTCCTTGATCTCAACCAGCTTGGAACGCAGCATGCGCAGACAGTTCTCCTTATTCTGCAGCTGGCTTCGCTCGGTCTGGCAGGCTACAACAATGCCGGTTGCCTTGTGAATCAGTCGAACCGCAGACGAGGTCTTATTGATGTGCTGACCGCCTGCACCGGACGAACGGTAAACCTGCATTTCGTAATCATCCGGCTTGATCTCAAAGTCCGTGGAGGTATCCGGAATATCCGGAACGACCTCTACCGCCGAGAACGAGGTCTGACGGCGGCCGGATGCATCAAACGGAGAGATACGGACCAGACGGTGTACGCCGTTTTCACCCTTGAGGAAGCCGTAGGCGTTTTCGCCCTCAATGAGAATATCGGCGGACTTGATACCCGCGGTATCGCCATCCTGGTAGTCCATGATCTTATAGGTAAAGCCGTGACGCTCTGCCCAGCGGGTGTACATGCGGTACAGCATCGCGCACCAGTCCTGCGCCTCGGTGCCGCCGGCACCGGCGTGGAAGGATACGAGCGCGTTGTGGCTGTCGTACTCGCCGGTCAGCAGCGTGCGCAGCTTCTGCTCGGCAATGCCGTCCTCCAGCTCCTTGTAGCCGCTTTCCAGCTCCTCGAGCATGGATTCGTCGTTTTCTTCGATCGCCATTTCGCAGATGGTGAGCAGGTCATCGCACAGCTCGGTCATCTTGTTATACGCTTCAACCTTGCCCTTGAGCGAGCCCATGCGGGAGACGATCTTCTGGCTCTCCTCCGGATTATCCCAGAAACCCGGCTGAGAGGACTTGATCTCCAGCTCCTCTACCTCACGCTTCGCCTGCTCCAGACCGAGCGAGGTGTACAGCTCCTCAAGCTCGGGCTTGAGGTTGTTCAGCTTGACCTTGTATTCCTCAAATTCCAGCATGAAAATGCTCCTTCACTTTCAGATTGTTCAAAATTTCAGTACCTTATAGTATATAGGTTCACGAGGGACTTGTAAAGATTTTTTCGTGAATTATAGCAGTTTAGATAAATAATGCGGCAAAAGTAGCGTATAAAGCGCGCAAAGAGCAAGGAAATTTTATGAAGCCATGCTGGGCGCATGGCGAATGAAATTGACGATGCTATTTGCGTGCTGTATGCGCGCACTTGTTGCAGTATTTGTCTGAACTGCTATAAGGGGTTGTCCCGTAAAGATTGTGTACATTTCCACAAGTTCGGCTTGACTAATCGCTTTTTTTCCCATATGATAGTTACTGTAAAAGGGAGTAGCTCACGCGAGAGCGCGTGGTCGGTGCCGACAAGCCCGATTGACGAAAAGTCAATCCGTACCGAGCCGTAAGCAGCAAGACTTTTACCGCAGTATGCGGTAAAAGTCTTTTTTTGTGCTCTGCAGCCGGAAATCGAGCGAAAACTCCCTCGTAAGCATGTACACTGTTGGGGACAAGGGCATTGCCGTGATAGAGCAGTGCTGCCCGAGATTTTCCGGAAACGAAGGAGGAAACTGTATGCTGTCATTTGTATTTCTGGTGATTGGCTTTGCACTTATGATCTGGGGTGCGGATAAGTTTGTTGCGGGTGCATCCGCACTGGCGCGCAAGCTGGGCGTATCACCGCTGCTGATCGGTCTGACCATCGTTGCGTTCGGCACGTCCATGCCGGAGCTGGCGGTCAGTGTCACCGCGGCCCTGCGCGGTGCAAACGAGATTGCGGTCGGCAATGTTGTCGGCTCGAACATTTTTAATCTGCTGATGGTGGCTGGTCTGTCCGCCGCTGTCTGCCCGCTTGTGATGGATAAAACGCTGCTCCGCCGTGACTGGCCGCTGTCCATTCTCGCGGCTGTGCTGCTGCTGGGCGCCATCGCACCCGACCTGACCATCGCCCGCTGGGAAGGCGTTGTACTGCTGATTATATTCGCATTCATCCTGACGTACCAGATTCGCACCGCACTGCAGAACCGCGAGCAGCTTGCTGCCGCAGCTGCAGAAGCCGAGACCGAGGAAGCGGAAGCACCCATGTCCGCTGCGATGATCTGGGTGAATATCCTGCTCGGTCTGGCGTGCATCGTGATCGGCGGTCAGCTGGCCGTAAACGGCGCGACCGGCATTGCGCGTATGTTCGGCCTGAGTGAAACGCTCATCGGTCTGACCATTGTGGCCATGGGCACCAGCCTGCCCGAGCTTGTTACTTCCATCGTGGCTGCACGCAAGGGACAGAACGACATTGCAATGGGCAATGTTATCGGCTCAAACCTGTTTAATATTTTCCTGATTCTCGGCGTTTCGTCGGTTATCACGCCGATTCCGGTACAGGCGACCTCTATCGTTGACTGCCTGTTCCTGATTGCCATCAGCGCGGTATTTTATCTGCCGGCGCGCAAGGGCAAGCTCGGACGTGTGCCGGGTATCGCCATGGTGGCAATGTATGCTGTCTATACAGTGTATCTTATTATGCGATAATCTATCGCGGGTTTGCCGCACCCGCAGCTGGGGCGAAAAGGAAGGGACACCTGCGGTCAGTCGGTCAATAAAGTCCGTTTTTGCGATGCTGACGCTGCCGCGCGGCAACGCGCATGAAATAGTATTATTTGCGAAGCAAATGCATGAAAACCGGGGGCGTGTACCTCGGTTTTCGTGTTTTCTGAAGTTATGCGTGCGAAACCTTTCGCATATGCCGCAGATAGACGATCAGCAGCGCTCCGCCGGTGAACACCCACGAGGCAACGTAAACGTCCATCAGCATCTCGAACGTGGGCACGAGACGGAAAATCGTTGCCATCCAGATGAGTCGGAAAACGACCGTGCCGAGCACGGTGAAGATGGCAGGCTCGAGCGACTTGCCCATGCCGCGGAGCGCCGCGCTTTCGACCTCATAGGTGGCGGTGAGACCCTCGAGCGAGCAGACGTGCTGCATGCGGCTGATGGCAAACGCCGCGACGGCGCTGCTCGTGGTGTAAATGCTGACAAAAAAGTCGTCCCAGATCATGAATACCGCACTGAGAATCTCGGTAAACACCACGCCGAACAGCATGCAGTAACGGAAAATCTTTTTGCAGCGTCTGAGGTCACCTGCGCCGTAGTTCTGGCTGGTGAAGGTGACAGCCGCCTGCGCGAAGGCGTTGGCAATATCGTAGGTGAAATACTCGAAATTCAGTGCGAGAGATGAATCTGCGATGGCATTTTCACCGAATGAGTTGATGCCGCTCTGGATAAATACGTTGGATACCGAGAAAATAGCACCCTGAATACCGGCGGGAATGCCGATCTGCAGAATGCGGAGGAGCGGCGTTTTTTCAATGTGCATACGCCGGAACCGGAACGCGAAATCGTCATTCCGACGTGCAAGGTGGGTGAGCACCATGCCTGCGCTCAGCACATTGGAGATAACGGTCGCAATCGCCACACCGGCCACAGCAAGCTGCAGCACAATGACGAGAAACAGGTTGAGGATGACATTCACCGTGCCGGAGATAAGCAGGTAGTACATGGGGCGGCGGCTGTCGCCGTAGCTGCGCAGAACGGCCGAGCCGAAGTTGCACACCAGCATGAACGGGATGCTCAAAAAGTAGATGAATATGTACAGCAGCGCCTGATCGAGCACGCTTTCCGGCGTGCCGGACAGCACGAGAATGGGCTTTGCCGTCAGCCAGCCGACAATCATCAGTCCCACGCCGAGCACCGCGCCGAATGTGATAACAGTGTGCAGCGTGCGGTTGATCTCCTCGCGGTTGTTCTGCCCGATGAGCAGCGCGAGCACGGCATTTGGACCGACCGACAGTCCGACGATCAGGTTGACAAAAATACCGACGAGCGCCACACAGCTGCCGACCGCCGCCAGCGCCGTATCACCCGCAAACCGGCCGACAACGGCCACATCTGCTGAGTTGAAAAGCTGCTGCAGAATGCTGCTGAACGCCAGCGGCAGCGCGAAAAGAATGAGTTTTCCGGCCAGACCGCCGTGCAGCATGTCCATTTCCTTGTGTTTTGTTTGTGCCATGAAACAGGATTCTCCTTGCATGAGGGTTGCAGCATTATCTTATCATGCGGCGGACAGCGGCGCAATACGCGGGGAACGGATTTCATCATTGTAATTTTTCCTCGAAAATTGTATAATATTTTTGTGTAGAAAAGCAATTTGCGTGCAGAATCCATTGTTTTGCGCCGCAGAGGAGGATAGAGGACATGAAATTTTTTGAAGCCGTGCCGGACGAGCTGTTTTCGCCGCTGGCGTCACCGAACCGTGCGCTGTACGCGGATGCGCTCGATGTGCTGTACACGGCGTACCGCGAAAAGCTGAAGCTGCCCGAGGACATGCTGTATTCCATGCTGCGGAGCCGTCTCGAGCAGCAGCTGGCCGAGGCTACCTTCGAGGGCGAGGACATCGACGAGGATGAGCTGCGCGATATTTCCGGCCGTGCCCGTTTCCTCATCCGCAAGCTGGGCAGCAAGGGCTGGTTTGAAAAGGAGCGCGGCACAGATTTTCGGGAATACATTACGGTTCCGGGTTACAGCAGCCGTCTGCTCGAGCTGTTCCACGCGCTGCGCGAGGACACGCCTGCACGCGGCTATTCGTATGTGTTCGGCACCTATTCCACGCTCAAGGTCGCGCATGAGTCGGACAACGTGTATGACAAAATGGCTGCTGTCTACGGCGCATATGACAACACGCGCGCGCTCATCAACCTGCTGCAGATGGTGTATCATAACGTCAAGCATTATTTCCAGATGCAGATCGACATGCACAATGTCGGGGAAGTGCTCGCATCGCACTTTGATGATTTCGGGCAGAAGGTGATGGAGGCGTACATCCGTCCGCTCAAGATCAAGGATTCCGTGCCGAAATACCGCATTTCCATCCAGAATGTATTAAACGACTGGGCGGAGAACGATGAACTGCTCATCGCCATGGCGAATGCCGCCTTGGCTGACCGCCGAGGCGACACGCCGGAGAACTGCCGCGCCGATCTTCTTCGCAAAATTTACTGGATACAGGAGTGCTATGACAATCTCGAGCGCGATTATCTGGATGAGATCGATGCACAGGTGCGCCGCTACACGCGTGCGGCTACGCAGAAGATCGAAAACCTGACCAACCGAGATCAGAATATCCGCGGCAACCTGCACACGGTGCTGACCGCGCTGTCGCGTAACCGGCGTGCCGCCGATCTGGTGGACACGATTCAGCCGGTATTCCGGCTGTATGAGCAGACCTGCCTGTCCGAGAGCAGCCTGTGGTACCGCAAGCGTCCGGGCAAGCGGACAAAGGCCGCGCCTGTGCTCGTGCAGGAGACCGAAGCGGATCCGGCAGCCGCCGCAAAGGCGGCTGCACTTTTGCGCTCGGAGTATGGCCGCGGCGCCATCGCGGCGTATGTGCAGGGTTGGCTCGGTGAAAGCGATGTGTGCCGCTCGGAGGATATTCCGCTCAAGAATGATAAGGACTATGTGATGAGCCTGCTGGCGGTGCTGACCGGCGGCGACCGCTCGGCGGATTTCACGGTGCAGGAGCTGGACGGCGAACGCCGGGAAAACGGCTATGCTATTCCGGAACTGCAGATCAGCCGGAAGGAGAACAACGAATGAATTTGGAATTTCTGAATACCGCTACCGCAAAGGAGCTGGAGCAGTTCAAAGCGGTGTGCAATCAGCTGCTCAGCCGCACCTATGTGGTGCGCACGCTGTACCGTCCGGGCAGGGGACGGGTGAGCAACCCGGACTACACTTTTTTATCCATTCATTATGAGTCCGTGCGCGAGTATCTCAGCCTGCTCGACTGGGATTTGCGGCGCGACGATATAAACGGCTACTTTTATGTGCTGAACACGGATGAAGCCAACCGGTGCATCCTGTCCAAGCGCGAGACCGCGATTCTGCTCGCCCTGCGCATGCTGTACGACGAAAGCCAGGAGCGCCTGGGACTCGAGCAGGACGCGCTCTGCACCGTGCGCGAGGTGCTCGAAAAGGTCGTAACCGACTACGCTATCCTGCCGGCCAAGCCGAATATGGAGGAGGTCAAGCGGGCGCTGACCGTGTTTGAAAACCACTCGATCCTGCAGCGCATCGAGGGGAAATTTAATCAGGCTGACTGCAGATTTGCCATTCTGCCGACCATTCAGACTGCCGTTTCGAGCGAACGATTGAATGAGGTCGCAGCCGTGCTGCGAAAGGAGGAGAACGCCGATGAAGAAACTGAAGAAGATCCTGCTGATTAACTGGCTATATTTCAGCAAGGAGATCATCGAGGTCGGCGATGTGAACTTTCTGACCGGCAAAAACGGCGCAGGCAAGTCCACGGTAATTGATGCGCTGCAGATCGTTCTGCTTGGTGAGACCAATGCGCGCAACTTCAATCTGGCGGCCAATGAGCGCTCACAGCGCACGCTGGACGGCTATCTGCGTGCCGATATGGACGAGAATAACCCGTATTCCCGCAGAGGCAAGGACTTTTCGACCTATATTGTCTGTGAATTTGAGGACGATGTGGAGCACAATAGTTTCGTGTGCGGCGTGATGTTCGATTGCCGCAGTGACGGCAGCAAGCACGATCATTTCTTTATCTATGTCGGAAAACTGCCGGAAAACTGCTTTGTCGAGGACGGCGAGGCGATGGATATTCACGATCTGCGCAAATTCCTCAAGCAGAATTTCTCTCGCGCCGAGGTGTACGATACCCAGTGGGAGTACCGCCGCAATATGCTCTCGCGGTGGAACGTGCACAATGAGCAGGTGCTCCGCATGATGAAAAAGGCGGTGTCGTTCCGCCCAATCGTGGATATTCAGCAGTTTATCACCGAAAATATCTGCGATATTCCGGATAAGCCGGATATCGAAGCCATGCAGCAGAACATCCGCAACTACAAGCGGCACGAGCAGCTGGCGCAGCAGCAGGAGGAAAAGCTGACCGCGCTGCAGGAGATCAGCACTCTGTACCGCGAAATGACGCGCTCGGTGGACCGCTGGCGCGTGCAGTCCTTCCTTGTGCAGTGGGCGCAGAAGGAGGACATGCAGGCGCGGATCGACAGCCGCGAGCAGGAAAAGCGAAACTGTCTGTCCGAGCTGACCGCGGCGGACACCGCGATTGAGGATTTGGCCGGGCAGGTGCAGGCGAAGGAGGAACGCCGCCGTCAGCTGGATCGCGATTATGCACAGAGCGACACCTATCAGGAGCGCGAGCGGCTGGGCAACCAGAAGCAGTCGCTGCTGACCGAGCAGAGTAAGCTGGTGCAGGAGATGGAGCGCGACGCACTTGAGATCAAGCGGGAGGCGCTGCGGCTGACGCACCTGTGCGAGACCGCGCTTGCATGGGACGCCGAGGAGGTGCTTGTTCCGGTGCAGCAGGCGGCAGAGCAGGTGAAGCGTACCTACGCACGGCTGTCGAGCGGCGAATGCGCAATCTTCTCGCAGGAGCAGACCGTATTCGAGGACGCCCGGCAGGCGGCAGCGGCCCTGTCGGACGCGCTGGCGAAGGCGGCACATCAGCTTGGCGATAAGGTTGCAGAGCTGCAGCAGCAGCTGACCGAAAAGCAGACTGCGCTTGCCAATCTGCGCAGGAATATCAAGGATTATCCGCGTGGACTGCTGCTGTTCCGTGCCAAGCTGGCGGAGGAACTGGAGCAGCAGGCGGGAACGCTGGTTGCGGTAGATATTCTCGCGGATGTGCTGGAAATTGAAGATGAGCGCTGGCGCGGTGCTGTGGAAGGCTATCTCAACAACCAGAAGTTTTATTTTCTGGTTGAACCGGCATATTACGAGCAGGCTTTGCGTATTTACAACAAACTTAAGTGGGAAAAGAGCCTGAACGCCTACGGTCTGGTCGATATCGGCACACTGCGCGAGCGTGAGCATATTGACCCGCAGAGCGGCAGTCTTGCGGAAAAGGTGGAGACCGGGAACGCGCTTGCGCGAACCTACATGGATTATCTGCTCGGACGTGTGATGTGCTGTGACACGGTTGAGCAGCTGCGCGGGCATCGAACCGCTATCACAGATGAGGGCATGCTGTATCAGGGCTATGTGGCGCGTACGCTTCGCAGAGACCGTATGGAGGATGCGTTCATCGGCCGTCATGCGGTCACGCTGCGTATCGCTCGTCTGGAAGAGGAGGCCGCCGGTCTGCAGACCGAGATTTCGCACCGGAAACCCATCTGGCAGGCAGTTTCTCAGCAGAAAGCGCCCATGCTGACACCGTATTATGTGCGAAACATCGTACCGCAGCGGCAGGCGGATTTTCTGTACCGCGCGGAACTGGAGGAGGAGATCAACGCGATCGACGAGCAGGTTTCCCATCTCGACCTGCTGTGGCTGGATCAGCAGAAGCAGCTGATTGCCGAGATCAGCGACGAGATTGCGGCGCTGAGTCGTCAGCGTGAGGTGCAGATCGCGCATAAGGCCAAGCTGGAGGAGCGTATTCGTCAACTGGACGAGGAAATCCTGCCCGAGCAGTACCGCAGCCGCACCGAAATGGAGCGCAGGCTGGCGGAAACCTTCTCGGAGACCTATCGCGACGATATCGGTCTGCCGCGCTACCGGCAGGAGCTGGAGCGTCTGCACCGGCCGGATATCGTGTACCGCAATTTCAGCAGCCACCATGCACAGGTTGTCAACGAGATGGAGAACGCACGCGCGGCACTCCTGCGGGCGCGCCGAGAATATGTCGAGCGGTTTGGGCCGTGCTCGTTCCGCGTGGAGGCAGACGACAATGCGGAGTTCGATGCGGAACGCCGTGTGCTCGAGGAAAGCGAGCTGCCGCAGTACCGTACCAAAATCCGTGCCGCACGCGAGAGTGCGATGGAGCAGTTCCAGAACGACTTCCTGTCCAGGCTGAAAAGCAGCATCGAGCAGGTGCAGGATCAGGTAAAGAACCTCAATCGGGCACTGCGGCAGGCGCAGTTCGGCACGGACAGCTACCAGTTCCGCGTGGACCGCAATCCGGATTATGCCGAATATTACGACATGATTATGGCGCCGGAGCTGATGGAAGGCGATATTACGCTGTTTTCCGCACAGTTTCAGGAGAAATACGGTCCGCTGATCGACAAGCTGTTCAGCCAGATCACCATGGCAGACGATACCCAGCTCAACGCCCGCAAGCAGAGTGAGCTGCAGGAGAACATCGAGCGGTACACCGACTTCCGCACCTATCTGAAGTTCGATCTGGAGACCACCGATCAGAACGGCTCCAAGCAGCTGCTGTCGCAGACGCTCAACACCAAGTCGGGCGGCGAGACGCAGACGCCGTTCTATATCGCGGTTCTGGCGTCGTTTGCACAGCTGTACCGCGTGAGCGATACGTCCAGCTTTGGCAACACCGTGCGTCTGGTCGTGTTCGATGAGGCATTCAACAAGATGGACAGCGAACGCATCATCGAAAGCGTGCGTCTGCTGCGCAAAATGGGTCTGCAGGCGATCATCTGCACCCCGCCGGATAAGGTTTCGGATATCATGCCGATCGCTGACCGCACGCTGCTGGTCGATAAGCATAAGTATCGGATGCACATTCTGCCGTTCAGCAAGGAGAATGCACAGTAAAGAAAAATCCCGCTTTCTCGCGTGAGAAGGCGGGATTTTTGTGTGATTTCGGACAGGCTGCCCCGTTGGACAGGCGAAGTCCTTCTATACGGCTGGCTATTCTGACTCTATTGTACTTTGCGGGCAGAACATCTTACAATTCACCGCACATGAGTGCGCCGAGCGCGTCCTCGAAGGTACGGCTGCCGAGAGAAATCGCACCGAGTGCTTCGGCACGGCGTCCAACCTCGTATTTGTGCAGGTGCACGCCGCCTTCCGGGCACTGCGTGGTGATATACACGCGCGTACCGCTTTGGATCAGGTCGCGTACGGCGGATTCCAGACGGGCGGGTACGCCGCCTGCACCGAAGGCTTCGAGTACGACCTTGGGGTAGCCGAGCAGCACGGAGAAGAATGACGGGTCGAGATCGGGGGTCAGGCGCACCGGAAGGATGTGGGTGTCGATTTGTTCTACAAGTTGCGGTTCACCGGAGGGGACAGACGCAGGTGTGTTCCAGTGTACTTCACTCTCACGGATTTCGCCTGCCGGTGCGGCATTTGCCGAGAGAAATGCGTCAATCTCAGTCGAATGCTGCTTGAAAACGTGGCTGCCGTGCAGAATCTGACCGTTCATCATGGCGTACACGCCTGCGCGTCCGTCTGCCGCAGTGCGGAACGCATCCAGCAGATTGCGCGGCGCATCCGAGTCCGGCACGCCCATCGGCAGCATGGAGCCGGTCAGCACGAGCGGCTTGTCGAAATGCGGCAGCAGGTGGGTGAGCAGCGCGGCGGTGTACGCAAGCGTATCCGTGCCGTGCGTGAGCACAAAGCCGTCGAATTTCTCACGGTTTTGCCAGACCGCCTGTGCCATGCGCTGACGGTCGGCGGCGGTCACGTCGGTCGAGTCCAGCTGCATGAGATCGAGCGTTTTAACTGTGCACAGCGCAGACAGTTCGGGCAGTGCGCCGAGCAGTGCGGCGCTGTCCAGAGCGGGGGAAAGACCGTGTGCGGTCTCGCAGCATGCAATCGTGCCGCCGGTAGCGATCATTAAAATATGAGGCATGATTTTCCTCCTGAAAGTTGTTTTTACGGATAGAAAGCCGGATTAACGGCACTGTGCCTGATAATTTTCTCCCCATTTCCACAGGGCGTCCATCACGGGTTTCAGGCTGTACCCGAGTTCGGTCAGCGTGTATTCCACACGCGGCGGCACCTCGGCATAGACTTTGCGTGTCAGCAGACCGCTGGCCTCCATCTGGCGCAGCTGTGCGGTCAGAACCTTCTGCGTGACGTGCCCGATGGATTTTTTCAGTTCGCCGAAACGCAGGGTGCCGTTCATCAGGTCACGCAGGATGAGCACCTTCCATTTATCGCTGATGAGCGTCAGCGTGGTCTCGACAGGGCAGGCGGGCAGCTCCTGTTTTGCGGTCGATTCGGTCAGTTCCATGAGAAAAACCTCCTTGTTAACGCGATTTTCGCCAATAGTATCTTTTGGGTAACTACACCACAATATTGTGCTTACTTTACAGATTGTCACTACGGCTTTATTATAGAATCACCGAAAGGGAAAAGCAATCCCAATATAGAAAACGAAAATAAAATTTTCATGGAGGTATTTATCATGAGCAAGGTCGTAGAATTTCTGCAGGCAAATCCGGTACAGTATCTGGCAACCGTAGGCCGTGACGGCAAGGCAAAGTGCC
>ERZ772884.2207-NODE-2207-length-11537-cov-16.601463_pt1 | contig 11537 bp, 15 predicted proteins | sample MGYA00580574_ERZ772884 | MGnify/ENA primary metagenome ERZ772884 (study PRJEB29015, sample SAMEA2737690) | human gut metagenome | biome: human gut; feature: human-associated habitat; material: faeces | place: China | collected 2012 ... | reverse complement strand
GTACCGTCACAGCCTGTGTAGTCCTGTGGAACGGGCGGAGGGCCACCGGCAACCCGGTGAAGCACCTCCTGACGGAGACGGTCCCGCCGCCCCGCGCGTAACGATGAATCCCAGCCCTTACCCATGCTCAGCTCCGGGGAACCGAGACCTGACCGCCGATGACCTCCTGACAGGCGTTCGCCAGCTCATCGAGACGGTTAAACCAGCCATTGAGGTATTTACCCTGTGAAGCATTGGCTTTGATGATCTCGGCGTAATAGCGGGAACGGCGCAGGAAGCAGCGGGTCAGGAGCCATTCAGCGTCTGCACCAATGACGGCTCTGGTGGTTTTGGGGCCGACGATGCCATCAGCGGTGACGCCGACCGCATCCTGCAGTAACTGGATCGCTTTTTTAGCACCATGCTGCACGGATGAATCAAAGACAAAAAGTGAGATGCCATCCGGCCAGTCAGAGCAATAAGCCGGATACCAGTAATCGCGGAAATAGATCTGCCCGGCCTGTTCTTCAGTCAGGTCTTTAATTCGGGTATCGGGTTTACCGTCGCCATCGACGTCGGTTTTGCCATCGGCAAGACCATCACGTTTATCGGAAATACCGTATTTGGTTTCGCCGCCTTTGTCGGTCAGGTCATTAACATAACCACCTTCGCGGGCGAGAACGAAAGCGAGCGCGTGAGAAAATGAGAGGGGAAATGATGTTGTCATGCCTGCACCTTTGGGAGTAAGTCAATCTGACTTATCCCAGTTTGCTGCAGGCATAAAAAAAGCCGGATTTACCGGCTTCATTGATGGTTAATAGTAAAAAAGAAATTCTCGGTAACTGTATAGTTCCATAATCGCTACCATAAGAAAAAGCAAAATAAAGCCACGACTTTTATCTGTTTCAACGGGATTTTGTTGAGCAATTGATATCAGCGCCTTCCGGCGAAAAAGGTAAATAAAAAAAGGAATGATAAACATACAAAATAGTCCCCATACAACAGGGGGCATACCTCGTTTGTAGCCTTTGTGTAGTCCTTCAGTTGCAACATAGGTCCCGATTTTATTATTTGCCGCATCAAAAAAAACCCAAAAAACGCATACAACAACAATCACATCAATTAGTAACCCACCGATCATTATTGTCACTCCATATCCAAAGAGTATTGTCTTTTACTTACTTCAAGCCTTCGCATTCGCTTGATAGCTTTATACACCGTTTTGTAGGTCACCTGGTAGCGCTCAACCAGTTCAGGGATGTTATTTCCCTGGAAATCACGCCAGATACGCATATCCCTGATGAGTTGCTCAAGCACCTGACCACGTGGAAAGTAAACCTGCATTCCGCCGATTTTACTGCTGATGGCTGCGACCAGCTCGATAGAATGACGCGGGTCATAGCCAAAGCGTTCAAGTTCCTTACGCAATAACGCATTCAGTTCAGCCAACAACGAGGGGAAACGGGAACTCTCCATCTCATCATCGATATGGTCCAGAATACTGTCGTCCTGCACGTCACCAAAGAGATCGCCACTCATTTTATCCACCTTCTGGCTGCGTCAGCGTAAGCGCTGCAGATTGTGTCATAGTCCCGGCTTTCTTCGCCGGTGTCCGGGTTTTCAGGGAGTCGGACGCTGTGCTCTAACATAGCCTCTCTCATCCCCCGGATGTGCCATTGCTTCAGGCTCTCAAGGAAATTCGCTTCGGCATCACCACGCAACCATTCCAGGCTGGAGACGCCAGCGCCGCCATTACGGATGCGGGTCTGACGCTGGACAAAACGGTCGAGCGCAATATCACTACCATCCCGGATAAAACCCTCGTTAAACATCGTTTTCCATATTGCGCGGATTTTCAGGCTCACGTCAGACGGGGCAGACATGCGGCGCTTAGAACGGCGCTGAGGTTTGCTTTTGAACCCCTTAGCCTCCAGCGCCTGAATAACATTCTGCAGCTCAATGATGGTCATTTCCCGGCAGCTCGACTTGCCCGGAACTACCGCCCCCAGCAGGGAGCGGTAAGTGTCATCGTCAAGCGCCAGTTGGCCTTTGGCGATATGGATAAGCTGGATTGCGTTTGAGCGGGTCATAGGCCCTCCTGTTGAGAGGCTGAGAGCGCGGCGGCGCTGCAGGAGTCTGGCGGGGTAAAACCAATCACCTGATCTCCCTCTTTCACCAGACGCAGTAGCATCGCCAGGTTGTCAATAATTTCCGATTCAACGTTTGACCACTCTTCGCGTCCTTCGGTGTAGTGGATTACAGCTTTTATGACTTCCCCACTTTCTTCTGCAACCTTATTCAGGACGTAGTTCGGCTGCGGAAACATACATATCGCTTTATCGGCACGGATTCTTGCAGCCGCTATCAGAGATGCAAAATAATCATCCTGCTCTGGCTGAGAGGAGATTGCGGCCAGCGCCATACGAGCCAGCATGACACCTTCTTCTTGACTCTGACGTACTGAGCCGTAAGCGATAGCTTCAAGACGTTTTCTGGTTATGGTTGCTTTACTCATGAGCTTTATCCTCCGCCCGCATACGTTCGGCATACTGCTGCTCGCGCATCATCTTCTGAGCAGCCTGCATCAGCAAACTGACGGCCATGCGGGCGCGGGCTGCGGCATAACGGTTACTGCTTTTGGTGTCGCGATAGAGCGTTTCGGCAAGGCCCAGTTGTTCGGTCGCTTCCTCCAGAAGCCCCATAACTGACGGACCAAAGGGGCTGACAGGCTGTGACTCCACGCCCACAATCTGTGCCAGACGCGCCATCTTGCGATTTTTCTCATGGTCTATCATGGGGCCCATCCCGTTATGACGCAGTTGCTCAATCATGATCTCGACATCAGCGGCTTCTTCAGCCACCTTGTCGCTGCCGGTCTTGTGATTAATAAAACGGACACAGGAAGCCGATAATTCGCTGGCTTCTTCAGCCAGTACCAGCACCTGAGATTCAAATCCCCATTTGGCGAAAGCCGCCTCAAAAATACCTTTTGTTTTAGGATTCATAATATGCCCTTACTGGATTTCGGCGTGAGCAACCCCACGGCGCTGACGCCGGAAATTAAACAAATTTAATTAACGAATATTCATAGCTTGGCTAAATCCAGCGATATCTGTTTATAAGTGCCATTATCCTGACGCTCATATAAACGCAGGTATTGGCTGGTTCCCGTAACCTGAATCGCATCCGCGACAGCGTCCATCGCTTCATTCCATTTGGCATCATCAATATTCAGTGAACGCAGGCTGAGCACCTGATTGATATCAATCCGGCCCTGTTTATTGACACGGAAGGCATGATCGACCATCGCCATGATTTTTTCGTTAGCCCCGGCAGACCATTCTCTGATGCAGTCGTCAATCAGCTTCTTTGCCGCCTGAATGCGCTCATCAAAGATGCGATGCTCGCCTACGGCGCGAACCAGCTTATAGCGGCCATCAAAGCTGGGTAGCGTGACATTACCCTTAGCGCCGCCATATTCGACGCCAAACTCTGCTGCTGACAGGTCAACAAAATCATCGACTTTTGCCATAGAACCCAGCTTAAACTCGATCAGTGACTGGCGCTGCAGGCGGGCTGCTTCAACTACGCCGATAACCAGCTCATCACGCAGTTTATCCAGAGGTTTAATTTGTGATTCAGGAACTAAATGCCCCTGAGCGTTAATCCGGTAACCTTCCGGAATGGTATTTAAAGTATTCATTAAAGCCTCACTGAATTAATAGCAATCTGAATAAACAATATTTGAAACAACGCGGCGACTTAATTCCATTTTCTCGGCAATAACAGAAATGCTCAGGCCCTCTTTATAAAGCTCACGGCAAAGGTAGATATCATGATCATCCGATGGTTTAACCAGAACGGACAAGCCCCAGCGGTTAGCCTGAGACTGAATGGCCTGACGGGTGCGGTTGAGTTTCTCGCCCATCTCCTTTGCCGTCATTTTCCCGGCATTCTCACAGACAAACTGAATTTCGGACTGAGTCCACTTACGGCGCTTTTGCATAACTACCTCCAGATAACATGACAACCTTCGAGAGTGGCCATCCACACGGAACGGGTCCCGGTGGGGCAGCGTTCAATCAGATGATTAGCCCTGTTCACCAGCTCATTCGGCGGACAGGTGATTTCCAGACACGGGCGGCGCATCCACACCCGCATCTCCGTAACACGACTACCGCGCGCCTGCAGCCATGCCTGCGCAGCGGTGGCCATTCCAACATGCTCAGCAATACGTTCAGTAATCATGCTCTTAACTCTCCTTCGTCAGGTCATAGAAGCTTTTTCCGCCGCAGCGTGGACATACAAGAACGAATACTTTGATGCCCCGATACGACTTGTCCCGGACGCTCAAGCGTTCGCTTTCCTTGTGAACATTCCGGCATCGGGTACATTTCACTGTTTTGCTGCTTTCCATAAGCCGCTACCCCCTTAATAACGTCGAAACATCAACATCCAGATCCAGATCGCGCAGCGCCTTGAGGATGTAGCTCTCGCTGACAGCCTGACCTGCGCCGTGAGCCGTCATCGCCGCCAGCCGCAGTGAGTGGCTGAGGATGCGCAGTGCGCCGGGCTTCTGCGCAATCTTCTGAAGCAGATCACGCTCTTTTTCGCCGTCGATATGCCAGGCATCAGCAATGGCTTCCACATCCGCCTTTTTGGTCTTGTTAATCGCCACGCGTTTGGCAATACGCGAGAACAAGCGGGCGAACTCAACGGTACGATTGCCGCCGGTCATGTTGCTGTAGACGCGGTGGTTACCCATCAGCACCAGCCCGACGCGGGTAGCCTCCTGCAGCAGGCGCAACTCTTCGAGCGTTTCAGCACCCAGATGGTCCGCTTCGTCAATGATAACAAGGCCCTGAGTGCCATCGAGACGGCGGCGCAATGCGCGGGCCAGCGGCCCCTTACGGCGCGGCGCATCATTCATCCCCAGCTCGTAGGCCAGTTCGGTCAGGCACTCCAGTACACTGGCGCAGGACGGGGTGATCGTTATCATCCAGACGTTATCGTTACTGCGGCGGTATTCACGCGCTGATTCTGACTTGCCGACGCCGGGATTACCGCAAACCACGCCGATGCACTCCGTCAGGTGCGCATAGCGGAAAGCCGTCCAGATCTGTTTAACGGTTGGAGTCTCAATAAAGCGCGGCGGCTCCGGCAGCTCGGCGGCAGAGTTTTGTTTATCGACCCAGCGTTGCAGGGCTTTCTCGACGCGGTCGTTATCACCGGCATATTTGTTATTCATGAAGCCACTGACAACGCCGGTTGAGAGGCCGGTTTCACGGGCAACCTGAGCAAAAGTAAAACGGGTACCATCGACGAGGTTGCGCAGAACCTCGCGAATATCGGAAATATTCACCTCAGACATAATTCACTCCATTATTTGAAGGGTATTTAAACGGTATTAAATCGAGTTTTTACGTTTATTTGATTCCAGCATATCCAGCGAGTTATTCAGATATTCGTCCTCCGTATATTCCTCTTCTTCAGGTACGACCTTCATCGCGGGGGCGGGCTGGCTGGGGCGATATACATTGCTGTTTAGCCAGTCCGGCCCTGCTGGTTCGGAGAGAGTGAGTACATTCTCGGCCTCGGCCAGACGGACCTTCTTCTCGCCACGTTCGCGCATACCTTTGATACGTTTCTGTTTCTGCCAGTATTCCGCAGTGACAGGGAATGCCGCTTTCTTGTTGCCGTCCCATATGGCTTCACATATCAGCGAACCATCCATCCGACGAACGACGATCTTCGTTGCATCGTGAATGTCGTAGCTGACACGCACTTTGCGGCCATGCTCCTCGCGAAGTGCTTCGGAGTAATACAGGTTATTGAAAAGTCGAATTTCACAACGTCTGACCGAGCACTCAACCTCCGGCATAAACATATGACGAAGCTCAATATCGGAGAGCCATTCAATCTCTGTTTTTTCTTTTTCCAGCTTGTACTTACGAAACTGCGCTGGCGTGAAATGCTCGCCATTAGCTTTCAACGGCAGTGAATCGTGGGCGCGGTTGTTATACCAGTGAACCCCGGCTTCAATCTCCCCAATAAGCTCATTCCATGACGGGAAATCGCGAAGGGTCTGCTCCTGCTTAGCTGTCAGTTCGCGCCCTTTATCCACCGCGTTCAGCGCGGCAATAAGGGATTTTGATACCTTACGCGTGGTGCTTTTATCCGCGCCAGTTCCGTAGTAAGTGGCAAATTGCCGGGAGATACGCATCCCCAGCGTTTTGTTGAGGATCTCAATGATGCCGCGCCCCTGTGGGTTCTCAGGAATACCCAGACGGTGGTCAACACCAAGGCGCGGTAAGATACCGGTGATATTAGCGTCAAGCGTACTATTGGTCTCACCGCCGCCGTTATCGGAATAATAGATATAAGGCACGCCGTTATTTTTAATGCCGTGACGCAGGGCGTCGGCAACTGCGATAACGCTCTCTGATAGCGCCAGACTCCAGCCCACAATATACCGGCAGCTCCCGTCCATAATGAATGTCACCTCTGGTGTGATAGGGTTACCATGCTCAGGAGAGGCAACCTTCATCTTCATGCCGTGACCATCCCCGATCCAGACGTAGTTCACCGGCATACTCAGCCAGTCACGGCGCACAAAACCCTCAATCTGTCGGGCTTCGCTACCGGTGATCCGGCGATGTTGTTTCACCACTTCCGGCAGCTTATCCATCGCGTAGCGAACCGTGTTATAGGTCGGGGCAGAGAAAAGCATCTCCGGCTGATCTGCATATCGCGTATACCAGCCCTTAATAAAATCCTCATATGCCTCAGCCATCGTCACACCATTGGGATTACGGTAATACGCCAGAAAATCAGGCAGCCACGCAATTTCCTCCGGCTCCACACGCTGACGCTTACCCGGCGCAAGGAGTACCAGACGCTCAGTCGACGTTCTGGCTTTTTTGAAATCCGCCATCCAGCGCTTGAGGGAGATCTCGCTCAGGGTGCGGGATGAACCTTTTTTGGCATTGGCCAACGTCACCTGTACGGCCAGATGCTCAGGTAACTCGCCACTGCGGGACTGTCTGACGATTTCCCTGATGGCTTTCGCGCAGCTGAATCCGGGTATTTCACCCAGTTTCAGGACTTCCGATACCAGCGCAATACGGGCATCAGCAATCTTTTGCTGGTCGGCAGTTAAGCCGGTGAGCTTTTGTTCCATCAGCACAGGGTGAGCACGGTAAAGCGATAACCGGGTATCACTCTTTTCCGTCACAGCGGAATGCTCAGGGGCAGGCAACGCGGCATCCTGAATCTTCATCAGCTCTTTAACCTGACGGTCACGCAGTGCTTTCTGGGTAACTGCGGGAAGGCTGTCGATGTGATATTCAAACGCCTTGCTTCCCTGACGCTTACGCAACAGAACCTGGTTGTCTTTGACCAGTTTGCCCATCATGGCTCTGATGCCCTGTGGCGTTCCCGGCAAACCTGGCAGGCCCACTAATTCATTCACCGTGGCAAACATGATCACAAGTCCTTGCTGTAGCGGCTGGGCCAGATGGATGACGGCTCCAGATTGAGAGCATTCGCGATGATGCGCTCACCTTTAGGATATGAACGAGCCAGCGCATTTTTCAGTGTGTCGGGACTTAACCCCGCACTGGTGGAAAGGCTGCGCATTGTCACGCCACGCTTGTGAAGCTCGGCGACAATGTCAATGCGATGCCAGTCACGCACTTCATTTCTTTCCATAGTTCGTTTACTCTTAAAAGTTATCCGCCGGAATAATCCGCCGGGGTTATCTGTTGGAGTAAGTATTGATCTACAAAAAGAAAATATCAACCTTTCTTTTCTCTATGTAGGTTTTGTGTGGGCTACATATAGATAATTCATTTAAAAACATACAGTTAATTGGAATAGAAAATGCCAAACATAAAAGAAAACAGTTTTTCTTTTGATTGCAACGCGAAAGAAAGCATTCAGGATAGGCTGAAGTATCTCTTCAAAGGGAGATCCATGCGACAGGCATCCATTGACTGGGGGCTTCCGTATTCTACTTTAAATAATTATTTCGCTAAGGGAGCAACACCTGGTCTAGATGTAGTCATAAGAATCTCAGCGTATGAAGGCGTATCGATTGGTTGGCTAGCAACCGGGGAGAGCGATTGGGGGACAGGTATGAAAGGAGATAACTTCAAAACTCTGGACGCAACAGAATCCACAAAGCTCTCAATCAGCTCGAAGGAGGGATTTAATGAAGATTTTTCAAAGCACTTCACTAAACCAGAAGATGCACTGTCACTAACGTGGGGAGCTATCTTTGATGCCCTCAACATCAATGATAAGGTCAAGTTGATTAATATTTTTGTAACCTTTGGCGCTCAAGGTGTAATAAAAATGTTTAATAATATCAATGATGTTAACTCGACCTGGTACGATTTAACCAACGAGGAGAAAGAGCGCCTGATCCGGTTAAATATGCAAATGAAAAAAGAGGCACCTGAAAGTAGTGAAGGTGTGACCAAGCCCAGCCCATCCAGTTCCAGCAAGAAGGCCAGTTAATGTGGTGCTTATCTTCATTTATCGCGGTCCATGCCAGCCACATTTAGCCGGCCTGTTTTTTTGAGGAATATGTTAGAATTGATTTTGAACGATGGTTTTATGGTTTTAAAGTCCAATACTTAGCAGTATCAAATGTTTTGCCGATCGGCTTCATTTTCTACAAATCGGTATCAAATCCAATTTTGTGCCGAGTCCAGTAATCCCGCGAGTTTCCGCTTAATTCCTCATGTTCCCGGATGTATCAAATCTTTTAGTTCTCCACAGCGGTCTGTCCGCGCTGCTTAATTATCCCGGGCTTATCACCATCGCCGATATGCCCCCTGGACCTTCGCCCGCGCTAAAGGCGCTGACGGGGCTGGCGGACCTGCATCTTATCCCGCTGCTGGCGGATACCGCCTCGATGTCGACCCTGGCGCACGTAGAAAAGCAGCGCCTGACCGGCGCGGCGCTGAATTATAAGCACGGGCACTATTTCGTCATTAACCAAAGCGATAGCCGTCGCCAGGTCAGCCGGGACGTCACCAGCCTGATGGAAGAGAAACTGGGCGAGCGACTGCTTGGCGTGATCCATCGTGATGAAAGCGTGGTGGAGGCCAATGCCTCGCAGAAATCGATCCTGGACTTTAACGCTTCCTCGGCAGCGGCCTTCGATATTGAAATCATGGCTAAAAAAATATCTTCGCTGTTGGGTATTCATATTGGCGATGGCACGGTGCACAGCCAGCCACGCATGTCAGGGCGTTAACTTTTTGCAGGGCTGCTGAATGAAAAAATCTCTTTTTTGGTTGCTGGCGCTGGTGCTGTCACCCGTCGCCGTGCTGGTGGTGATCACGCCGATGGACAGCCAAAAGCAGTATATTTTTGGTCTGTTAAGTATCGGTATTCTCTTTCTGATGGGCTTCAGCAAGCGCCGCAGCGTATCGGTCATTATGGTCGTCACGTCGCTGCTGATGTCCACCCGTTACATGTATTTTCGCCTCACGCAGACCCTGCACTTCAACTCGTCCATTGAAGCTATTCTCGGCATGGGACTCTTTCTGGCGGAAGTCTATATCTGGGTGATGCTACTGCTTAACTATCTGCAGACGGTCTGGCCGCTGAAGCGCGGCATTGTTCCGCTGCCGGATGATATGAGTAAGTGGCCGACGGTCGATATCTATATTCCGAGCTATAACGAACCGCTGGAGGTGGTGCGCGATACCGTCCTGGCGGCACAATGCATTGATTATCCAAAAGATAAAATGAAAATCTATCTTCTGGATGACGGTAAGCGCAGCGAGTTTGCCGTCTTCGCCGCCGACGTTGGGGTGGGCTATATCACCCGCAATGACAACAAGCACGCCAAAGCGGGGAACCTTAACCATGCGCTGACCCTGACTCAGGGGGAGCTTATCTGCGTTTTCGACTGCGACCACGTCGCCACGCGCGTCTTCCTGCAGGCCACCGTCGGCGGATTCCTGAAAGACCCGATGCTGGCTCTGGTGCAGACGCCGCACTACTTCTATTCCCCGGACCCGTTTGAACGTAACCTCTCCGTCGGACGCAACATTCCCAACGAAGGGATGTTGTTCTATGGCCCGATTCAGCAGGGGAACGACAACTGGAACGCCACCTTTTTCTGCGGCTCCTGCGCGGTGATCCGTCGCGAGGCGCTGGCGCAGATCGGCGGTTTCGCCGTCGAAACGGTGACCGAAGATGCTCATACGGCGCTGAAGTTTCAGCGTCTGGGGTGGAAGTCGGCCTTTCTCGATATCCCACTGGCCGCAGGCCTCGCTACTGAACGCCTGGTGGTGCACGTCATCCAGCGTACCCGCTGGGCGCGCGGGATGACGCAGATTTTCCGCGTCGATAATCCGCTGTTTGGCCGCGGGCTGACTTTTCAGCAGCGCTTGTGCTATCTCAGCGCCATGCTCTACTACCAGTTCGCGCTGCCCAGGGTGGTGTTTGTCACCGCCCCGCTGGCTTACCTGCTGTTTAACCTCAATATTATCTACTCGTCGGCGAGCCTGATCGTCTCCTATGCCCTGCCGCACCTGTTCCTCGCTATTTACGTTGGTTCGCGAATGAACGGCCGCTATCGCTACAGCTTCTGGGGGGAGATCTACGATATTGTGCTGGCCTTCCACCTGGTGCTGCCGACTCTGGTGACGATGATTTTCCCCAAACGCGGCAAGTTTAACGTTACCGATAAGGGGGGGCTGCTTGACGTCGGCTACTTCGATTTCACCGTGGTGCGCCCGCACCTGGTGGTGGCCTGCCTGCTGGCCCTGGGGGTGATCGTCGGCATCGTCCGGGCGATTGGCCATGACTATTTTGGCTCGGATCCCAACGTTATCGCCCTCAACGTCGGGTGGGGGATCTACAGTCTGATCTTCCTGCTGGCGGCGATTGCCGTGGCGCGCGAAACGCGGCAGGTGCGAAAAACCATTCGTATCGATGTCGACATTCCGGTGGTGATCCATTACGCCAGCGGCATCGTCTCGCGCAGCCATACCGCGGATCTGTCGATGGGCGGCTGCCGCGTGGTCGCGCCTGATAATCGCCATCTGGAGGATGACATCGAAGAGATTGAGCTGATCCTGCAGTCCGGGGCTATCTCGATTCCGGCCCAGCTGGTCACCTCTGACGAGCGCTTCCTGCGCCTCAAGTTTGATGAAGATATTCCGCTTTCGCGCCGCCGTGAACTGGTGCGCGTGGTGCTGGCCCGCGCGGATGCGTGGATTAATCCGCCGCGCCCGCAGGATAACCCGTTCCGCTCCTTCTTCACCATTTTACGCTGCGTGTTCGAACTGTTCTGGCTGACGTGGAAAACCCGTCGCAGCCAGCGCAATCGGGCAACAGTGGCGAAAACGGCGCAGGAGGATGGAACGTTATGAAGCGATTAACCACGCTGGCGCTGCTGGCAGGGATGCTTTCTGCGCCTGCGCTACACAGTGAAGAACCGGGCTCCGGCGCCGCTGCCCCGCTGAGCTTCCCGCAGCTCAACGACGCGGCGGACAGCGAGCCAGGCGACGAACCTCCGGCTGCCTCGCCGGAGG
>ERZ772884.2197-NODE-2197-length-11627-cov-3.632561_pt1 | contig 11627 bp, 12 predicted proteins | sample MGYA00580574_ERZ772884 | MGnify/ENA primary metagenome ERZ772884 (study PRJEB29015, sample SAMEA2737690) | human gut metagenome | biome: human gut; feature: human-associated habitat; material: faeces | place: China | collected 2012 ... | reverse complement strand
CCCCCGATTAGCCAAGACACCTTGCCAGGAATTTGGAGATTCCTGCCAAATGCAACACCATGCGCTTTTAATATCATGCGGTTGATACGAGGGTATAGCTTGATGCGAAGGGTTGTGGGGAGATTGAGGAGTTTTATGAGAATTTGTTTCAGCATTATTTACAATCTATATATAAGAGTCTTCTGATAAAAGACTTGAATTGGTTGTATAAAGACTTCATCGTCCTCTTTGTGTTAGAGGGCAAGAAATAGTTCTTAAATATATTATATACACGTTCGTCCTCTCTTACCTCTATGTCTCTCAACACTATCGGAGTCTGCGTATTGTGAGCATTGAAAGAACGCTTCAAGTCGGCACCACAATGCGTTCCTGTGCCATCAAGACCGTCGTTTGCTGCTACAGATCGTCCTGGGTATAGCGAGAGTTTGTCTTTAAGGAACAACGAAGCATAGTATCTCAGGTACCATGAGTCGACAAGACCCACTTTCTGACAATAGAGATTGCCGTAGTTACCGACTCCGCCACCTACGTCAAACTTCTTCACCTTAAATCGCAAGCCTTTAAGCAAAGGTCTGGGGTCAGTTTCAAGCAAATCCCATGCACGTTTCCATGTGGCCCAGCCCCAACACTGGAAATACTTCAAGAAGAAGGTCTCTGGCAGTGTTTCTTTTATCGGCGGTACAAAACCGGTGATTGTTCCAATTCTATCATCGTCCTTATACTTCTCCAAACCATCGTTCATGAACTTCAGGAAATATGGCGACAAGATGAGATCGTCTTCTACAACAATCACTTTGCCGTACTTGCTGATGACGTCCGTGATGCCGGCAATCAAGCTGTTTGCCAAGCCCCAGTTCTTCTCACGTTCTATGATGGTGACAGACTTGAAGCCTGTGACTGTATGTATATACTTGCGATTGTCCTCTACCCCTTTTATCGCCTTCTCGTTCTTTGCTCCGTCGGAGAAGATAAAGAGGTCGGAATCTTTTGCTTCAGCGTTCTGAAGCAAAGATTCTACCGCTCTCTGTGTATGGTCAGCTCGATTGTATGTGAAAAGTGCTATTGGTGCGTATATCATTTCTTATAGTTTTTAGGCAATGGATTTTTCAACATCTTTGAAGGAATCTTTGTCAAGTCCAAGAACTTGCCGATTTCCATTCTTGCCTCTGGTGTTAAAGAGTCGCCATTAAATCCGCTTGGAGTGAATGTCATTTCGCCGATATACGGTCTGCCATTTACATCATAGAAGTCCAAACGAACAAACGGGAAGTCTTTTGTTAAGACACGACAAATGTCATACATCGTAGAAAGCGACTTTGGACATTCGAATTCCTTTCCTTTATGGTCTGTTGCTAAATAATGGTCCAAGAGTTTCCAATCCGTGCTATACCAAGCATCAATGCAATGATGGGTTTTAGAATCACGGTCATAGCATATGTTTACAAGGAATGGTTCGCCCAAGAAGCAGAATATCTTATAATCTACGATTGTCTTCGAACATAAACAGGTATTCTCCAACAATTCTTCCGCTACAATACGTGGGCTTATCTTAAGATAGTGAGGTTCTGCTGACTCGTAGCCATAAGGAGTATGCAGATACTTGTTCATTCTCTCTCGGATGTCACTCTCGTCAATCTTGCTCTTATCTTTTACAACGATCACTTCGCCGCTTCCGTGGTTAGTCTTCAACACGAACGACTTTGGCAACAAAGCGAAGTCGATCTTCGCTGCATCATCCCAAACTCCATAGAGCTTAGGCAGGTTCTCGCCAAATCCTTTTTCTTCTATATACTTGCGAACCCGGTACTTGTCTGCCAACTCAGCCCAACGGCTTGTATCGCTGTTAAACTGAAGCCAACGTCCCTTCTCGGAATATTCCTGAGGATTATCCCAATTGATTTTACGTCCAATAAAATCCTCATATATACGACCCGCCTGATACATCGGGTGTGTCTTTATATAACGATAGTACGCCTTTTGATAAAGCACGTGAACCCACTTGGGAAATATGCGATCACGCAAAAAAGTTTTTACACTCATATCCTTTACTTTTTAAGTTGTTCTAAAGATAAATGTATATATTATAATAGAACATTAATGATTAATGTTTTTTATTTTAAGTGCTAAATAGTGTAGAGCCTCAATACACCACATGCCTGTGGTCTCGTCTTCATCATCCAGCAGATGGTTGTACTCAACCAAATCGGTAGAAACCACCTTGTTGGTAGCAAAAATACTATCAACGAACGTGTAGAACTGACCATTATTAAGACCATCTTCTACTTTGGTGCCTGTGCCACAAATGATAGATGGGTCCATGCCATCAATATCAATGCTCAGATGCACCTTGTTGATATTTTGGGCTTCAAGAGTTTTTATAACCTCACTCATAACGACAGCCATACCCTTTTCTCTAACCATATCCGCCGTATAAATGTGCAGATTGTATTCTTTAGCAAACTCCACTTCTCCAGGGTCGAGATCGCGTGCGCCTATCCAGAAGAAATTCTGAGACGGAATCTGTTTTGTTGCAACTTCTGCCAACCTCGATTTGCACCAACCCATCAGAGCTGCGCAGGGCATACCGTGAATATTTCCACTCGGCGATGTTTCTTCCGTATTGAAATCGCCGTGAGCATCAAACCATATTACGCCTATATTGTCGCAAGCAAGCGCAACACCTGCTCCGCTGCCCAATCCTAAAGAATGGTCGCCACCAATAACAAGCGGAAAATAGCCTTGACTAATGACTGAACAGACCTTATCGCGCAACTGAGTAGTCATATCTACCACAGTATCGAGAAACTTTACTTCAGGATTGGCAGAGTATTTCTGTTCGGCTATGATTGACGACTGAACATTGCCAAGGTCATAACAACCGGCAATGTTATGCAACATCTTTACAATTCCTTTATTTCGGAAATAGTCGGGGGCTTGCTCCACACCTTTTCTATCTGCACCAAGAGCAATAGGCGCTCCTATAAACGCTATTTGCATAATTGATATAATTTTTTGTAGAACTATTTCATTTTAAATTAACAAAGAAATCACATTTGAACGCTTCTTTTGCCCAATCTGAAATTTGTAAAATCTGCTTGTCATTACCTGCAATTTCAATATTAGTGTTGGTTTTCCATAAAGCATTCTCCTGAGTTGAATCTGGTAGAACCATATATGTTGACTTAAAACTTGTTTGTACAACATAAGTTTGATTCATTCTACTTGAAAAGTTGAGCCACATATCATCTGCACAAAGACAAGTCTTTTTGATGACATCATTCTTTAGAACCAAACTATGGCATGAATGGGGAGGATAGAGTACACCACCGACTCCTAAAGGATAGATATCAATGTGTGGTGTGCATTGAGCTATAGCATCTGGCCATGATTTGAAAGGGCGGTTTTTCAAGACAAAGGAACCGAGATTGTACGTAATACACTTTGGATATTCCTTATTTTTTTTGATAAGTCCAGATATTGTATGATGGTTATACTGCAAGTCATCATCAATCGTAATAATCATTTTCTCTGGATAATCCTTAAAAGCGTAGAAATATTTGTTGTGGCATTTGAGGTTTTCCTCATTGAACTTAACAGTCAAGCCACGAGCCTGGAGCTCTTTAATCTTTGCAGGAAGGTCGATGCCTTCAAACTCTGATTTTATCAAATACAAACAAATAGCATACTTCTCTTTTATGCCTCTTTGGTTTGCAGCCATCTCGATAACACGCCAAACATTATCTACACGGGCTGGATAGGTAGTAAGAGACACTACATAGTCGGCCTCCTCAGGTGAGGAAATTGACTTCTTCTTGATATTGTGATAGTACCAGCACAAGAAGTTATTTGTATGATATATGCCGGAAAGGATGACACGGCGTAGCAGATTCTGCCCAACGAAGGGGGAACGGGAGTTGACGCTTGGATAGATGCCATCCAAGAAGTCTAATAGTTTTGCTATCATAATAACGATGTTTTATTTAAGAATGTGAATCTTTTTCAGACCTTTGCGCAAGAATGTGAACACATCATAATAGCCAAGCAACTGGACATAGAGAACGGAGAACGTAACGCCAACTATTCCTTTAACGACCATTGCAACAAAGGGGATTGAAATAGGAAGTAATGACGTGAAGTATAATACAACACAGAGGAAGATGCCGAATAAAGCAGGGGCTACCATCTCGCGCAGATATATCATGAACGACGACTTCAAGGCGTAGGTATACATGATATAGAAACAGATGAAGGTGGTGATAATCATTGCTGCGGTGTATCCCCACGCAAGAGCCTCAATTGTGCCAAATACAATAACACCAAGTGCAAAGGAACCTAATGTGAAGAAGGCACCGATGAAGCTGTTCCAAAACATAGCCTTGGTATTACCGGTAGCTTGGAATACGGATCCGCTGGAGCAACCCTGTATTTGGAATGGAATACTTATAGCTATAATTTTGAAACATGGTACAGATTGTGCCCATTGGTCGCCAAAGAATAGCAAAATAAGTTCATCGGCACAGAAAAACATCAAAGCACAGAGCGGAACTCCAAGAAAGGCGAAGAAACGGAGAATCTGTGTGTACTTTTGTTGTATATATTCTAAGTCGTCCTGATACTTGCTGAACACAGGCAGCATGACCGGTATCAAGACACCCGAGATATACTGGAGGGGCATCAGCTGAAGATTGTACGACTTGTTATAATATCCCAATTGTTTCATGCCCATGTATTTGCCTACGAGCATAGAGTCCATATTACGTGACAGATAGCCTACCATATTTGCAAGGAACTGAAACGCAGAGAAGGAGAAGATGCGTTTAAGCGGTGCCCAGTCGATACGCCATACGAAATGTACTTTTGTGATGTATCGGAGAATGAACATATTGGGTATCGACATGATTGCCGACGGCAACACCAAGGAAATTGGACCGCAACCATGGAACGCCATTGCTACGGATATTGCTCCACCAATAAACTGAAAGCACAGCGATATGATGGTTATAAGTTTGAAGCGCTGTTGTCTGTACAATATATTATTAGGAACGGCATTGACACAGCCCATCAATATATTGACACTCATTACCTGACATACCAACGTGACTTGCGGATTGCCGTAGTATTCGGCTATGTATGGGGCGCTGAGGAAGAAGGCTACGCCAAGCACCAAGCCTTGGTAGCTGTTGAAGGTGTTGAGACTATTCATATCCTCCGCCGTCAATGTCTTGTTCTGTATGACAGCAGGTCCGATGCCGATGTCTGCGAACAGATTGAACAAGGCAAGCATTACGCCAGCAAGAGCAACAACGCCATAATTTTCAGGTGTAAGCAAACGTGACAATATAGCGGAAATAAGGATGGTCATAACCATGCCCGAGTATTTCGCTATTGCCATGTAGATAGTTCCTGATACTAATTCTTTCTTTAAACTCATATATTTGTTTTGTTCGATGTCTTTACTTGTTCTTCATCCAATAAAGACGGAAATACTTTCTTGCCCAGAACTTTTTCCAGTGAAGGGCGACAGTGAGCAACTTGCGCAAGTCGTCAGACGGCAACGCTTCTACAAACAGTTGCTCGTATGGCAAGTAAAGCTCTCTATATTCTATTATCTGATTGATGCACATGGCGATGGTGTCGTGCTCCTTGGCGAACTTTTCCTTCCAGAAATTCATCACACCCGGCATGTAAGGATCGAGATACTTGAACACATTGTACATACCAATGACATAGTTCATGCAGTATCGCGGATAGAAGCCGCCAACGCGCTGCACGCACAGCGGCATCTTGTAGAACATCACTTCATATCCGACAATGCCGGTGTAAAGACAAAGGAACCAACTGTAGTCGATGGTGTCTGGCTGCAGGTTAAGCTCTTTGCCTTTAAGCATGCACGACTTGCGGAAGATGACAGAAGAGATGAAGCTCGGACCTTTATGATACTTTCTGACGAACTCGGAGGCATCGGTATAGTTGAGAATCATCTGCTCGTTCTCAAGATTAGGATAGAGAAGTCGGCCTCCAGACAGATTGTCGTCTGCCATGATGTAGTTGAAGTGGAGCATTCCCAAATGGTCGCCGCCCTGCTCCAAGAGAGGAATGACCACATCAAGGAAGTTAGGACTTACAATATCGTCGTCGCCCAAGAGAAAGACAAACTCGGAGTCGGAGTGCTCTATGCCAAAGAAGAAGTTGTTCATCCAACCGATGTTCTCCTTCTGCTCGTAGAACTTGAACACGCCGGGGTTCTGCTCGGCTATTTCGGTAAGCTGCTCGAAAGTGCCGTCCTCAGAGTGGTTGTCGGTAACAATCAGGCGTACCTTATCTTGATGAGCCAATACCTGAGGAAGCAAGTATTTCACATTCTGCACCGCATATTTGCAGCGCTTGTATGTGGGTATAGCTATCGTCAGTAATTTTCTGTCCATACGGTATCAATAATCGTTTAATGTGTCCTCGATGCTCTTTTCTGCCTCAAAGCCGATGGCGTTCTTCAACTTGGTGCCATCGAGAGCAAGATACTTCATGCCGGCATCGGCTCGCTGAACAGAACCGAAACAGCCTGCTGGCACTTCTTTACCCATAGCGTGATGTATCTTTGTAACTATCTCCTTTACAGAAAGTGTTTCGCTGCCCTGGATGTTATAAACACCGGACGGAAGGCTCTTGCTCAATGCAAGATCCAAGATGCGCGGCACTTCTGACACATGCACATACTGGCGTACCTGATCGCCTGCTGTGAAATGTAGTTCTTCACCGTTTCTGATTGCATTTACAACGTATGGAATCAACCGCTTCGGGTTCTCGCCTGCTCCGTAGATGGTAGGGATATAGAAATGCCAATGGGTGAAATCGTGCTTGTAAGAAGAAACGAAACTGCTGAGCATTCGCTTGCTTACGGTGTAGTCGTTGGGAGCGGGGCACAATGAGGTCAGGACATTCTGCTCGGTGAAGTAACGCTGCTCGGTAGTGGCGCCCATCTCAAAGACACTGCCAAACGTGACGAAACAACCTTTATAATCCAACTCCTTCAACTTGTTGCATATAGTTACTGGAGCTGTGACATTAAGGTTGTATATCAAATTGTAGCCTTCTTTAAGATTGGCCTGAATGCCGGCACCAATTGCATAGACAATAAGGTCGGAATCGAGCAAAGAGGTGCAATCCATCTCCGAGTTCATGAGGTTGACAAGATGGAACACATCGCAGGTGTGGTCGTTAGGACTCTGCAGACCATACATTTCCAATGTCCAACCCTTGGAAATGGCATATTTGGCTATCGCCGTAGAAAGGAAGCCATTGGTTCCTAATATACTTATTTTCATTTGTTTGCTATGTATTTGTTGATTTCTTCTACGCACAGATTGTATACATCTTCTGTTTTGTAGCGCTTATACCAATCGGCAACAAGAGATATGCAAGTAGTCATATCCATGCGAGGATGCCAACCCAAACGGGTCTTCGCCTTGTTGATGTTGAGCATCAGAAGTTTGGCTTCGTGAAGGGCATCTGAAGTGGAAACATCCTTCAGTTCGCCGTATCCGTAACTGTTGACCAAAGCCGTCGCTACCTCCCAAACGGTGCTAACGCTTTCTTCTTCTGGTCCGAAGTTCCAACCCTCACAATATTCGGTAGGATGGTTCCACATCTTTTGGGCGAGTATCATGTAGCCTGATAGAGGCTCTAACACGTGCTCCCATGGACGGACGGACTTCGGAGAACGTATCTCGATTGCTTGATGAGCCTCCAACGAACGGATGCAATCGGGGATGATTCGGTCCAATGCCCAATCGCCGCCTCCGATAACGTTTCCAGCTCTAACAGAAGCTAAAGAGACGGTGTGCTTCTTGCCGTAATCGGCAGGATTGAAGAACGAACGACGCCACGACTGGATAGCGACCTCACAGGCTCCCTTAGACGATGAATAAGGATCGTAGCCTCCGAACGGGTCGGTCTCGACATAGCCTTCAGCCTGCTCCTTATTGTCATAGCACTTGTCTGTAGTAATCATGACACCAACTTTCACACTCTTTGTAGAGCGTATAGCTTCCATAATATGTATGGTGCCCATTACGTTTGTCTCGTAGGTTTCAACGGGGATATCGTAAGAGAGGCGGACAAGAGGCTGGGCTGCCAGATGGAACACAATTTCGGGCTGATACTCGGCGAAGATTTCCTTCATTTTCTCGCCATCGCGAATGTCGGCACGGATGTCTGCCTTTATCTTGCTTCCAATGCCAGACAACACAAAATTGTCTTTCTCGGAATAAGGGTTGAGACCAACACCAACCACTTCTGCTCCAAGTTCGTGAAGCCAGATTGAAAGCCATGAGCCTTTGAAGCCTGTGTGTCCTGTAACCAAGACACGCTTGCCTCTATAAAAATCATCAAAAATATCTATCATCGTCTTATGCTTACTTTATTGTATAAGGAATGGTATCTTTGGGGTCATACAGTTTGTCTGTATAAGCCAACAGAATAAAATCCTTATCTGAATTATTCACTACAACATGGGCTACGTTGTTGGGGATGAAGACCGAAATGGCCTTGTCTAATGACATCTCTATATCGCGACGCTCATGTGTGTCCATGTCTTCGAGTTTCAGAATGGCTTCGCCTTCAATCACGGTGAACCACTCCAATGCTTCGGGATGATAATGTCCTCCCTTTGCCTGTCCTGGCTTACCCATCGTAAGATACACCTCGCCGGTATGTGAAGGGATGTCTTCTTCTGTACCGGTGATGACCTTCAGGAACCAACCTCTATCGTCGGATATGAGGCGACGAGGTATTATGCGTACTTTTTCTATCTGTGACATATTCTATTTGTTTTACCATACTTTCCATGGAGCATTGTCTGTTGCCCACATCTTTTCAAGTTCCAAATTGTCTTTCAGCATATCCATAGGTTTCCAGAAACCTTTGTGCTTATAGGCATGCATAACGCCATCGGCAGCAATCTGCTGTAGCGGTTCACGCTCGAACATAACGGGGTCGGCATCTTCTGGAAGATAATCGAAAATCTTTGGCTCGCAAACAAAGAAGCCGGCATTAATCCAGTTGCCTTCACCGTCTGGCTTTTCTTCGAAGCTCTCGACAGTGCCGGTTTCAGAGTTGATATGCACAGAACCGAATCGTCCGGAAGGCTTGTATACAGTCATTGAAAGCAATTTGCCACTCTTGCGGTGTTCGCTGATCGTATCTGCGATGTTGAGGTCTGCTACGCCATCGCCATATGTCAGGCAGAACGTTTCGTCGCCGATGTACTTCTTTATTCGTTTCAATCGGCCAGCTGTCATTGTGTTAAGACCGGTGTCTACAATGGTCACTTTCCAATTCTCAGAATGGTTCTCAAGCAACTGAACAGAATTGTCGGACAAGTCGAAGGTTACATCAGAATTCAACATATAATAGTTCATGAAGTATTCTTTGATGACGTTTTGTTTGTAACCAGCGCAGATTATGAAATCGTTGATTCCATAAGCAGAGTATATTTTCATTATATGCCAAAGGATTGGCTTGCCACCTACTTCAATCATAGGTTTTGGCATGTATTGGGTCTTTTCACTGAAACGTGTGCCAAGACCTCCTGCAAAAATCACTGCTTTCATATATATTTGATATTTAATTGTTTATTTTACGACATACCATACAAAGGTTTATGATATTGGATCCTTTCATATTCATTACTGTCCCGTTAAAGTAGACTAATCGCTCTTTGAATTTATTGAAATACAGTCTTTTGTAAGAGATTTTAAATGTGCAACGATTTGATTTTACAACTTAGCTGTATCATTAAAATGACTGCAAAGTTACAAGTCTACATCACTATATCAAAGAACTATAGTTCTCCTTTTAAATGGTTATTTGATTAATATTTAACTGATTCCGAGTTTAACAGAATACTAATAGTATTACTAATTATTGTTTCCTCATTTCTTTCGCCATATATTATAAGATTTGTAAACAACTGGTATTCTTTATATAGTCTGCCAATTGGGCGTTTAGTTTTATATACCTATCAAAAGCATCTTGCGCAAAATTTGCGATCCATTCTTCAGAACCCTCAGGAGGTGTCATACCCATTTCCATATAATCCATATAATCTGATGCTGCTAAATATTCAGGGTTAAGATGGAAGATGAAAGAAACATGAATCATCATTAATTGGTTTAAAATGATAGAGATATTTTTCAACATTCGCACTTTTCGTTCTCCCAAATAAACCGTGTTGCAATTATATAGAACCTTACTATAACTATTGGAGTGTACACTATCATCTAATAAGTGCCTATTATGTTCTAAATATGTATTCCATCCAAAATATGGATATAAATCCTTTGTTTTAGGAGATGTTTCTAAAACCTTAAGGATTTTCTTTAACTTAGGGACACGAAAGGAAGAATCTAACCATTGTTGCACTTCTTCCACATAAAAGCTTTCAAACACATTGTATTTATCTTTCAGTGTAACATCCAAATATATTTCCGTCAATATGTCATCAAATATTTTCCTAACTAGTACAATGGCATCATTAATCCTACCAATTTCCAACAATGTCTTTATAGAATCAAGTGTTCCGTAAATAGACAAGAAGTAATAAGATTCATAATTTATGATCGTTCTTGTGCCTGTAGCGAGAAAATAAGAAGAACGTTCTGACAATCCCTCGTACAAGTTTTTCATTTCTTCAAGTTCTTCGAATATATGATGCTCTTTGTATTCGTCTGACAATTGTAAAGAAAAGTTCGATAACATAGTAAATATTGTTTATCAATAATTTCCATTGCATTGTTAGTACTCAATTTATGGCATAGTCCATTGTATAGGTACTTTTGTAAGTGCCTTGATATTGAAATGTTAAAAATTTTACTTGTTTATTAACTATTAGATAAGTTTTCTGCATTCGACAATTTGAAAATTATTTTCATTGCGCTCATTTATCGAAAATATTAGCATATTGCCAATCGTAGCATAACATTAATACCGAATGGTGAGATTTTGGTTTATCAAGAAATCAGGCATTGGCTTAAAATGTATATTATCAACATGTATACTTAACAGCAAAAGCGTATTCAAAGTCTTGGTTTTATCCGCCTAAGAAAGATACATTTGAGACTGCTGGCCGTACATACTACGGTTTACTTTTGGTTTGGTGTAGCGGAGGCAAGATACATTCGCCACCTTATTTGCAGAACTCTTTAATTCTCTGTTCTTCCTTCAACTCGCAAATCAGCAGTTGTCCGTGTTTTTCTGCCACGATATATCCATCAAGACCTTGTACAACGACTTTACTTTCATCAGTTGCATGTACTATACAGTTCTTGCATTCATACAAGCGGATGTCCTTGCCTACCTTGGCATTGCCTGCCTCATCCTGTAGAAGCAAGGTACGAAGGCTGCCCCAACTACCTAAGTCGCTCCAACCAAACTCGGCAGGGAGGGTGTAGATGTCTTTCGACTTCTCCATTACGGCATAGTCGATGCTAATCTTCTCGCAGGTTGGGAAGAGTTTGCCTACGACCTCTTTCTCTTTATCAGTATAGAAAGAAGGAGCCATCTCGTCCATGATGCTGGCAAGGTTTGGCTGGAAGGTTCGGATTGCCTTGCTGATGGTATCAATGTTCCAT
>ERZ772884.2192-NODE-2192-length-11644-cov-3.165415_pt1 | contig 11644 bp, 8 predicted proteins | sample MGYA00580574_ERZ772884 | MGnify/ENA primary metagenome ERZ772884 (study PRJEB29015, sample SAMEA2737690) | human gut metagenome | biome: human gut; feature: human-associated habitat; material: faeces | place: China | collected 2012 ... | reverse complement strand
TTCGGTACGAACAACGAGTTCGGTTTCGACTACCTTCGCGACAACATGGCAATCTCGCCTGCCGACCTCGTGCAGCGCAAGCACAACTACGCCATTGTCGATGAGGTCGACTCTGTGCTTATCGACGACGCCCGTACGCCTCTCATCATCTCCGGTCCGGTGCCTAAAGGCGACGACCAGATGTTCGAGGAGTACCAGCCGCTGGTAGAGCGTCTTGTGGACGTGCAGCGCAAGCTCGCCACACAGTTCCTTGCCGACGCGAAACAGAAAATCAGCGAGGGACAGGAGAAGAACGACCCGAAACTGCTTGACGAAGGTTTCACGGCTCTCTACCGCTCACACAAGGCTCTGCCGAAGAACAAGCCGCTCATCAAATATCTTTCTGAGGAAGGAATAAAATCCGGTATGCTCAAGAAAGAGGAATACTACATGGAGAACAACAACCGCCGCATGCCGGAGGCTGTAGAACCGCTCTATTTCGTGGTAGACGAGAAACTGAACAGCTGCGACCTCACAGACAAAGGTACGGAATGGCTCGCAAAACAGGTGAACGACAAAGACCTGTTCGTGCTTCCGGACATCACGTCGCAGCTCTCGGCACTCGAAAACGAGACAGGTCTCAGCGAACAGGAGCGTCTCGACAAGAAAGACGACATGCTCAACCACTACGCCGTGCAGAGCGAACGTGTACACACGCTGCAGCAGTTGCTCAAAGCCTACTGCATGTTCAATAAGGATGACGAGTATGTTGTCATCAACGGAGAGGTCAAGATTGTGGATGAGCAGACAGGACGAATCATGGAAGGACGCCGCTGGAGCGACGGACTGCATCAGGCGGTGGAGGCAAAGGAGCACGTGAAAGTGGAGGCTGCCACACAGACATTCGCCACAATAACGCTCCAGAACTACTTCCGTATGTATCACAAACTTGCCGGTATGACCGGTACGGCGTCCACCGAGGCAGGCGAGTTCTGGGACATCTACAAGCTGGACGTGGTAGAGATACCTACCAACAAGCCCGTCATCCGCAACGATATGGACGACCGCATCTACAAGACAGCGCGCGAGAAATACTCTGCCATCATTGATGAGATTGTGGAAATGCGCAACAGCGGACGCCCCACCCTCGTCGGTACGACATCCGTGGAAATCTCCGAGCTTCTGTCAAAGATGCTCAGCATGCGCAAGATACCGCATCAGGTGCTTAATGCGAAGCTCCATCAGAAAGAGGCGGACATCGTAGCCGAGGCTGGACGCAGCACCATGGGAACGGTAGAGATAACAGACGAGAACGGTGAGAAACACACCGAGGAGCGTCTTCTCGGTGCGGTGACCATAGCCACCAACATGGCAGGACGCGGTACCGACATCAAGCTTACACCTGAGGTCAAGGCTGCAGGAGGTCTCGCCATCATAGGTACCGAACGCCACGAGAGCCGTCGTGTAGACCGCCAGCTGCGCGGACGTGCCGGACGTCAGGGCGACCCGGGAAGCTCAGTGTTCTATGTGTCGCTCGAAGACAAGCTCATGCGTCTGTTCGCGGCAGAGCGCATTGCCAGCGTCATGGACCGTCTCGGATTCAAGGAGGGCGAACGCCTCGAGAGTCCGCTGGTGTCAAAGAGCGTGGAGCGCGCGCAGAAGAAGGTGGAGGAAAACCACTTCGGAATACGTAAGCACCTGCTTGAATACGACGACGTGATGAACAAGCAGCGTACCGTAATCTATGAGAAACGCCGCCACGCTCTCATGGGCGAACGCATCGGAATGGACATCACCAACATCATATGGGACCGCGTGGTGAACATCATCGAGACCAACGACTATGAAGGATGCCGCGAGCAGTTCCTCAAAGTGCTGGCTATGGAATGTCCGTTCACAGAAGACGAATTCGAGAACAACAGACACCCCGACCTCGAGGAACGCGCCTTCCAGGAAGCCATGGCGGCATTCAAGCGCAAGACAGACCGCATACAGAGTGTGGCATGGCCAACAATAAAGGAGGTAGAGGAGACTCAGGGCGAGATATACGAGCGCATCATGGTGCCCATAACCGACGGCAAGCGCGTATACAACATACCGTGCAACCTCAAGGAGGCATACCGCACTGAGGCCAAGGATGTGGTGAAACAGTTTGAGAAAGCCATCATGCTCCACATCATAGACGACTGCTGGAAGGAGAACCTGCGCCAGCTCGACGACCTGCGCCACAGCGTGCAGAACGCCTCATACGAACAGAAAGACCCGCTGCTCATATTCAAGCTCGAGAGCGCGAAGCTGTTCGACTCCATGGTGAACGACATGAACAACCGCATATGCAGCATACTCACACGCGGACAGATACCTGAGATACAGCGCGTGGAAGAGGCTGCGCCGGAACAGCGTTCGCAGCGTTACAACGAGCAGAAGGACGACCTGACCGACAGAAACCAGCAGGCTGCCGCCAACCGCGACACACGTGAGTCGGCACAGCGTCCGAACACTCCATACATAAAAGACAAACTGCCCGGACGCAACGATCCCTGCCCCTGCGGAAGCGGCAAGAAATTCAAGAACTGTCACGGACGCGGGCTTGTGTGAAAACAATGCCATACTTATCTGTAAGACATCAACTAACGTGACAATGAAAGCGGGGCGGCAACGGGCTGCCCCGCTTTTTATAATCCTGACCGGCAGTCGGACGGCAGCAAGAGATACGGATGAAGCCAGACAATCCTTACTGATAAAAACATAAGGAACACTACGTAAAAGGCACTGCCGTCCATCATTCCGTCACCATACGGCTCACTGTATATTTATACAGAACCACAGTCGAATCTGCATATTAATTCATCGTAAACCTCGCGAGAACCGTTTATTTACATCCGAAGGTATTATCGGACGCAAATACGCGAGTTTTACGCACATTGATATAATCAATTATATATCAGCATATTACGCAAACAAGACATCGGAAAAGACAACTCCGCAATACGAAAAAGGCTTTTCCGCACCGCAAGAAAGCCCGTTTGGTAACACGGAAAAGCCCGTTCCGACATGTCAGAGGGACTTTTCCGCACTACGCTTGAGGCTCTTCAGCACTTAAACAGTCATATAAACGTCATGAGTTGCGCACCGGAAGAGGTTGTTTGGGCGGAAATACTACGTCCGTCAAGGCTTCAAACCCGGATACATAAGCGTATAAGACAATCGCACGCGCTTCTGTTTCGGTTTTTTATTCTGTAAAAAACAATCACCTGAAAAGGTGCATAAATATTCATTTCCGCGTTGTATGCAATAAGCGGATTGCGTCTTACATGCGTTCCGCCACGCATTGCGCACAACAAAAAAAGAAACGTATGAACAGATGTAAGGGTAAAATATATTATCTTTGCATAAGATAAGATGCGGTTCGGCAGTATTAAGTAATGTGAAACTATGTTTCCCATTATTGGTTCTGCACTCACCTTTCATCATCTTTGCATAAGATAAGCGGCACTCGGGAAACCAAGAGCAAGCTCTCTTTCCGCTCGTTTGCATTATCTTTGCAAAATATAAGCTACACTCTGAAAACGTAAGGACAATCCGTCGGGCGATACGGACGGACAACCGGCATGACCGGCATGCAACAAGAAAAGACATACCGAAAGTAAAATGGAAATAAACATCAGCAATCTGAAAAAGAAATACGGCGACAAGACTGCCGTCGACATCTCCGACTTCAACGTGCCGAAAGGGCAGATAATAGGTCTGCTTGGCAACAACGGTGCAGGAAAGACCACGCTCTTCCGCCTTATGCTCGACCTGACAGAGGCAAACGAAGGAAGCGTCTGCATGACGTTCGACACGCCAACAGAGAGCAGCACGGACGCCACTCTGAAGATTGACCCTTCCGAAAGCGAGGAATGGAAGAGATACACGGGAGCATACATAGACGAGAGCTTCCTCATAGATTTCCTTACACCGGAGGAGTATTTCGGCTTCATAGGCCGTGTATGCGACATGACGAAAGAGCAGACACAGGAACGCATAGACAGCTTTGAGGCGTTCATGGGCAACGAGATTCTCGGACAGAAGAAATTCATACGCGACTTCTCGGCAGGCAACAAACAGAAGATAGGAATAATAGCGGCGATGCTCAACCGCCCGCAGCTGCTCGTGCTTGACGAACCGTTCAACTTCCTCGACCCGAGCAGTCAGATGATGCTGAAAAAGATTATCAGAGACTACAATCAAGAAAGCGGTGCAACAATATTCATATCAAGCCACAACCTCCAGCACACGGTAGACCTGTCTACACGGGTGGTGCTGCTGGAGCACGGAGTGATAAAAGACCTGTCAAACAGCGACGGGAGCGCCGAAAAGGAACTGGAGGACTATTTCCGCATATAGGAGGCGGAACGGTGAAGACGCACCGCATATATGCCAAGACCATAGGTGCAGGCTATGATGACATACACCAACGCCACACGCGGCACACTCATGCGTATGCCGTCTATCGAGGCGCCGGGCAGAGAGGCAACAAGCTCCAATCCGCCGTTTAGCCACGACACAAGCCTGAGAAGCACCTCGCCTGCCCACCTGCAAAACAGGCAGAGGAGTAAGGGCAAACATAATGAAAGTGAAGTAGATAATGAGAGTCGTGAGCGGGACGGCAATAATGTTGGTAAGAATGAAATAGCACGAGAAACGCCCGAAATAGTAGGCTATGAGAGGCGCGACACCCAACTGAGCCGCCACTGACACCGACATCAATGCCCACAGCCTGCGGAACATGCGGACGCCCCACACACGCCGACCGGAAAGACAACGGTAGAAAGGATTGTAGAAAACCAATATGCCGATGACCGCCATGAAAGACATCTGAAAGCCTACATCCCACAGATAAAGAGGATTTGCCGCAAGCATGACTACGGCTGCGAAGGAAATGGTGTTGAGCGACATCCTGTCGCGGTTGAGCATGGAGACGAGCGAACACAGGCTGAACATTATTGCGGCGCGCACCGCGCTCGCCGGCAGACCCACCATGAAGACATAGCCCCAGATGGTCACCACAACGGCAGCCTGCCCCATGGCGTGAACACGGCGGCGGGAAAAGAGGAGTGTGAGAATGAAGTATATTATGCCGAGATGCAGTCCGGAGAGGGCAAGGACGTGAGACGCGCCGGTCACGGAGTAGGTTTCTTTCAGTTCACCGGTAAGTCCGGACTTGTCGCCGAGGGTCATCGCGGCTACTACAGCACGCTCTTCGGCAGACATTCCGCGCAATGAGTGTATGCGGCTGAGAAGCGACTCACGCAGGCGCATGGCTCTCAGCGAGAGCCTGTCAGTACGCGACAGACTGTCAAGACTCACAGGAAGGCTCTGCCATGAGGACGGAAGGAGAAACGTTGTCGCCACGAATCCGTGGACAGACATCCATCTGCGGTAGTCGAAATTCGAGTCCTTATGATAATTCTCCGGCTCACGCAGCCCGGACACTATACGCATGCCATCACCGACAGTGAGTCTTCGGGCACGCCCGTCACGCTCATTGCAAAGTATGCTTGCCTTTATCTTGCGGCGGACAAGCGCGCCGTTGGAGACAAGAAGGTCGCATCTCACAACCTTACCGTGCGCCACCGGTCTGGACGCCACTACAGCCTCATAGCACACAGGCTTGTCTGGCAGCGTCATGCAGACATCGCCGCGCCGCACCGTGACACGCCATGCACCGGCAAGAACAATGACTGCCATGATGACACAACTCTGCGTTATGGGCCGGTGCCAGAGCGTGAATGACAACAGAAGCAACGCCACGGCAGACAGCATCCATACAGACTGCCCCACCGCTCCATACAGCGCATCGCCCGCGACTATGCCTGCAACGAGCATCAGAGCCACACGCAACAGCGGGAACTGCTGTATCCTACCGTTCGGCTTCATTCGTAATCATCAATCACATTGTTGATGAAGTCCATCATAGGCTTGCCAACCTTCAATATCTTCTCCATTTCTCCAAGCCACCGGTCGCCCTCGAAGAAAGTGTCAGGCACGGCTTTCCAGCAGCAGAAGTCCTTCATGCGCAGATATTCTATATGCTCGTAGTCGCGCGGAAAGCCGGAAGGACAAGTCTTCAGATGCTCCAGCCCGAATCCGCTGGCAGAGTCCCAGTCACCGCATCCGGGACGTCCGAACATTTTAAGGAAGGCGTCGTTCTCCACGCATTTAAGCCATTCCCCGATATTACCCATAATCTCATTGCGGCACGAAGTGAGGATGTTGGTGGGCAGCCAGTAGTTGCCGCACGACACGAGGCAGTGTCCCGGTTCCAGATGAATGTAATATCCGCCGTGCAGAGCCTTTCTGCCATGAGCCGCTATATAGGCACCGAGATGGCGTTTGTAAGGCGACTTGTCGGCAGAGAAACGTGTGTCACGATAGAAGCGGTAGGTGGCGTCCTTCACCGTTATGTGGGCGACGCTCGGGTCGAAAGCGGCTATCCGCGTGATGGCTTGAGCCACACCGTTCTCAAAATCTGTCCTCACCGCCGTGTATTCGTCCTTGTGTTCGGCAAACCACTGGCGGTTGTTATTTGCCGAAATGTCTTTCAGAAACTGAAGTATTCTCTTTGCATCCATTGTTGTCTGTCTGTTGTTTTAAATTTGTATTCGTATTTCCGTCAGACTGCGGTATTGAGCTGACAGTAAGCACAAGCGACACCACGTCCGCTCACAGCCGTGACCCTTCCATGCGCTTGGGACATACATCCGACAGTCTGCACTCTGAGCAGTGGGGCGAACGGCTCGTGCACACATAGCGTCCGTGAAGAAGCAGCCAGTGATGGGCGCGCGGTACGTCGTCCGCAGGCACATTCCTGAGAAGCTCCTGCTCCACCTTGTACGGCGTGTTGGCAGTGCGCGGCACAAGCCCGAGCCTGTGGCTCACACGGAAGACATGCGTGTCGACAGCCATAGCCGAACGTCCGAACGCCACAGCCTGCATCACATTGGCAGTCTTGCGCCCCACTCCCGGAAGCTTGAGCAGCTGGTCGAAATCATCGGGCACCTCTCCGCCATGACAGTTCACAAGCATGCGCGCCATCTCTACAAGATGTTTAGCCTTTGCGTTGGGGTAAGAAACGCTCCTTATATATTCGAAAATCTCGTCGGCATCTGCCTCCGCCATGCTTGCGGCGTCGGGATAGCGTTCGAACAAAGCAGGTGTTATCTGGTTCACACGCTTGTCTGTACACTGCGCACTGAGTATAACAGCCACAAGCAACTGGAACACGCTGCCGAACTCGAGTTCGGTAGTGACCTCCGGTGTTCTGGAACGGAAATAATCGAGTACGTATCTGTATCTTTCTTTCTTAGTCATATCTTCATTCCTTAAAACAGTTATTACCTATGCCATATATAACAAAGGCGATAAATAAATCATTTACAAAGATAGTGCAAACTAGTGCAATAAGAACTTGCCCTTATATTGCCAAGTGCAGCTTATCTTATGCAAAGAAAGTGCAACCGAGAGCAATAAGAACTTGTTCTTGTATTGTCGAGTGCAGCTTATCTTAATGCAAAGATAGAAAAAATCAAGAAGTAAGACAAGCTATCCGCGGATATGACGGAATATTTCCCGAACTATCTCCGATTTGGCATCGGCATATTCCTGAATGTATTTCCAATTCCGTACTGCCAGTTTCCTTTTCGCAGCAGCATAAAGTTCACGGTCGGTTGTGTTGTTCCTCAGCCAGTTGCGGAAAACAATCATTCTCCTGGCTTCCTCACATCCTACGGAAAACACATGCAGGTTAACTTCCGGACTCTTTCTCTTGAACATTCTGTGTTCGAACCATTCCGGCTCCCGTATTCTGAGCGTATATCCTATGTCTTGCAAAGGACGGACATATGAATCTTCATCCGTCGAATTTTTTACAAGAAGAAGCATGTCTATAACCGGTTTTGCACACAGACCGGGTACGGAAGTAGAGCCTACATGTTCGACAATAATGCCTTTGCTGCGCAAAGCCTTTTCTATTCGGGTTTTTTCATGGCGGAAATCAACTTCCCAATGCGGGTTGTATTCGTGCAGGATAGTTTGCCCCGACAGTTCGGCAATACTTCCTATGGTTACTTTCTCAAGATAATCTATGGACGTCATATTCTTTCGTTTTATTTGCAAAAACAGGCAATTTGAAGAGTAAGGCTGCTCCACTGCAAGACAATTCATTCCTTTCCCATTACGGCCAATCCCTCAATCTCCGTAAATCCGTTCTTACGGTAGAATCCGTATGCCGGATAGGTTCTTTCCGTGTTGAGCAGGATACCTTTCATTCCTAAATCCGCAATGCGACGTTCTATCCCAGCAAGGAATAGTCTGTCTACCTATACCTCTGCACTGAAAGTCAGGAGCAACACAGAACTGGTCGATATAATACTCCACGCCCTTCAGCCAAGGCTTACGCATCCCGACGCAAAGGGCAATAACACGTCCGCTTTCAATCCCGACGAACCCTAAAAAGCTGTCCAATGAAATGAAAGCGGTAAAGTATCCGATCACTTCCCTGTCCGACTCATATTGCTCGTTCCACGGTTCACGTGAAAATGCCTCTACAAACAATTGAGAACATGCTTCAATATGAAGTTTTTCTAAAAGTTGTATCTCCATATCGTTTTCTTTTGACTTAGTGAAAATAAAGAATATAACTTATCCTGCATAGTCTTTTTGCATGGCACACAACTCTTGAAAGCGCAGTTGCGTAGGAGTGCCGGCAACAGGTTCTTTGGGTGGAAAGTGCCGGTCAAATACCTCTGCTGCCGATTCGTCCACCGCATATACCTCATCTTCAAAGTATCGCCCCGACAGTCCTTGCATAGCATGGTTGTAAAGTGGACATACCTGCAGAGCTGCCAAATATTTATTATCAGACGTGCGTATGCCGAAATTTTCTGCCATAGTAAAACCTACCTTCCTATAATATAATGGGTCGCCACACAAGAAGATGGCGCGATAACCTTGCTTACGGGCTTCAATGCGGGCATGTTCTATCAGCATCCTGCCGATGCCTTTGTTTTGGAATGAAGGCAACACTGCTATCGGACCCAGTGTCAATACCTCGCAACGGTTACCGTTGTCATCCACAACGCATGCTTTCATAAAAGCTATAGCACCGACAATCTTACCGTCTGCCACAGCTACGAAATCCAACTCCCGTACAAAGCGTGACGAATGGCGCATGATGTGCAGCAGGTAATGCTCCATACATCCGGGTGAATAACAGTTCCAAAAAGCCTCTCTCGTTACTTCTTCTGTCTCACGGTAATCCTTAGTTTGTTCCAAACGTATGATGATATTCATATTATTTTTATAGCGTAAGTTGTTTCTTATTCATGAAATTCTGCGAAAGTAATATAATAATCTATCTTCGAATTTGGCAATGTAAAATGCAGGAAATTGCCAAAATATACATCCGGGCAACCCGTGTCACCTTCTATACTTGCAATGCCCAAGTCCTTCATTTTATGTGCAAAAGTAGAAGCACCGGAATAAGTCTTGCTGTTTACAAGAATTGTTGTCTTTCCATAATATAAATCGGTATCCTTCATATTGTCTTTGACAGGAGTATCTCTTATAATGAAAAGTTCTCCATCAGGCAGTTCACAAATCTTACTGTATATCTCCGGATGCCTGTCTTTGTTATAGGCTTTTGAGTATGAGCTGACCTTTAAATGGCTTTTGGAATATAGCGAATAGCCAGGATGTGGAAAATAGGAAATCAGTCTTTCCACACACTGACTTGAACCACCTGTATTATTTCGCATATCAATTATTATCTCCGGTACTTTTCTGCGATTAATTTCCTTAAAAACAGAATCACAAAACTCTTTTAGTTCCGTTTCCTGAAACACGTTGCGAATGTTGAGGATAGCCTTTGTATAATCTGAAGAAAACCTACAGCTGAAACTTTCAGGCTTATTTTCAGACAGCCGTTCCTTAATTACATTCAAAGCAACGCTTTGCGGTATCCCGTCCAAACATATCTCATCTATTTTGTTACAATGTTTTACTTCAAACACATACGACTCGCTCCATCTGTACATATACCAAAACAATTGAGACAAATAGGTGTTTACGCTGCCTTCTTTAATACCATTATCTTTTTCTGCACCCCAAAGACTATACATCCGTTTAAGTATATCTCTTGAGTTGACGCCATTTATACTGAGGATAGTGTCTCCTTCGCTAATCCCGGAATTATCGACCAGCGGGTAATCTACAATAAAGACTTCTCCAGATGCTTTAATTCTCAATGGCATTGTTCTACCATCTTTCTTTACATGAGAAATGAGGTCGTCTGTAACAGGCGGCAACATCATGCTATGGCCGTCTTTTATATTAGCCACAAAAGGCGCAATTTTCAGATAAAAATCAGATATACTTGCAGAGTCAGTAAAAGAACTTATTATCTTCGCTTTATTACTGTCATAGTCTTTTACCGGCTGATAAATATAAAGATTGGGATGTACATATTCCAAATTCGCACACAAAGTATCAAAGTCTGCTTTTTGCTGCTCAACACTTAATCTTTGTCCAAATGCTGAATGACATATGAGAATAAAAATAATATATATTGAATACTTCATATAACTAAAAGTTTTCATAAAATTCTGATTATTTCATATTCTTTTCATTAAATCAGAATACAACAAGCGAGGACAAATAGTCATATTGCAAAATATCATAACACTACTTTTCTGTACATTCGGTCTTATATAGAGTAACAAAAACGTTTTCTCTAATAAATAAGCTACTTTTATTAATTGTAGGCATCCGCCACGATGAAACATCTATCCGGTCTTGTTACGCCCATACAGAAACAAGGCTTTTATAAGGAACAAATGCTCCGCCTGCATTACCGAAAATATCTCACCCGGTAATATCAGCGGAGCATCCATGCATTTGTCCAGTGCTTATGCTTAGAGCATAATATCCGAAAAGGATCACACCGTTATTTATTCTGTCACGAAAGCCTTTTCCTCATACAGCGTATGTCTTGCACGCTACCGTTACGGATAGCTTTCATAAACATAATATCATTATTTCTTCTTCTCGTCAGTATCCTTCTCCTTGGCAGGGGAGGATTTATATGCCTTATTCAGTCCGGCGATAACCTCGTTTGTTATGTCGTGAGCTTTGTCGGCATAAAGAATGTTGTCGCCAGCCTTGCTGAGAATAAGGCTGTATTTCTTGTCTTTATTGTACACAGCGAGGAAATGCTGTATGCTGTCGCGCAAGGCATTGTTATACTTTTCGGTCTCCGTCTGGAACTCATTGCTCAACCGCTGGTTGAGAGCCTGCAGGTCGGTGTTCTGCTTCTGCAGCTGCGCACCTATTCTTTCTGCCTGCTCGCGTGTGTAAGCGTTCTGCTGCAACTTTTGCTGGAAATTGGCAGCAGCAGTCTCAAGCTGTTGCTGTTTCTGTCCGAGAGTATTCTGTATGTTCTGTCCTTTCTTCTGCAGAATGAGAGAATATTCCTTACAGAATTTGTACTGTGTCATGATACTGTCTACCTCGACAAATGCAATCTTTGTCTCGGTCGGAGCGACCTTGCCGCTTTCCGACTTGTCGTCCACCTGCGATTGCGACTTGTCACATGAGGTGGCTGCAAAAACAGCGACGGCAGCGA
>ERZ772884.2189-NODE-2189-length-11670-cov-23.437538_pt1 | contig 11670 bp, 8 predicted proteins | sample MGYA00580574_ERZ772884 | MGnify/ENA primary metagenome ERZ772884 (study PRJEB29015, sample SAMEA2737690) | human gut metagenome | biome: human gut; feature: human-associated habitat; material: faeces | place: China | collected 2012 ... | reverse complement strand
CCGCAGCCGTCGGAGCGGTGCTTAAGCCGTAAGGCGGGAATTGTGCGGTGTTGCCCTAACTAAAAAACGCCATGCTTTCTTCGGAAAGCATGGCGTTTTTCTTATTTCACTTTTTCCTCAATTGCGCAGGCATCATAGGGTTTCAGCTCCATGCTGCCCAAAACGTTTTTGCCGCTCAACAGGTCTGCACCGGATTCCACCTGCACCTTAACTGCGCTCTGGGTGGTGTTGATGTAGAAATGGTAGCGCGCGTTCTCGCTTTCGCGGCAGTGGTATTCCACACCCTGCGGCAGGTCACGCAGGTGCACCTTGGCATCGGCCAAAGCTGCACGCAGCACAGCGGCGTTGCCGGCATCATCCAGGCGCGCACCGATGTAATAAGCGTGCCCCTTGCCGAACACATGGTGGGTCACAGCCGCATGGCCGGAATAGAAATCCTGTCCATACACAGCCACCACCTCGGTACCCTCGGCAGGCTGCAACAGTTCGCAGTAATCCTTGATGCTGCTCTGCTGGCTGCTCTTGACCCAGATGGCACGGTTGCCCTCGCCGGGGTACAGGGTATCCAGTTCGCTTGCGGTCACGCCAAACACTTCGCGCAGGCCGTCACCGGGGAACCCGCCCAGCCAACACAGGGTGCTTTCATCCACATAGCCCAGCAGATAGGTGGCCACAACGGTGCCGCCGTTTTCCACATATTCGCGGATCTTTTGTGCAAAACCAGGCTTGGTCATAAACAGCATGGGCAGCACCACCAGCTTATAGTGGTTCAGGTTTGCATCCACGCCCACAACATCGGTTTCCACACCGCAGTGGTTCAGCTGGGCGTACAGCTGGCAGCAGGTTTCGCGCAGATTCTTCTGCTTGATCTGCATGCCCCAGGCGTCATCCAGCGCCCAGCGGTTGTCCCAGTCAAAAATCATGGCCGCGTCCGCTTTGGGCAGGCTGCCGCACACCGGGGTCAGGGCGGCCAGGGCTTCGTTGGTGGCGGTCACTTCGTTGAACACGCGGGTATCATCGCGGCCATCGTGGTCCACAACCGCGCCGTGGAACTGCTCAGAGCCGCCGCGGCCCTTGCGCCACTGGAAGTACTGCACGCCGTCCGCACCACAGGCCACTGTCTGGATAGCGCTCATCCGGTTCACGCCGGGGCGCTTGAGCTTATTATACTCGTGCCAGTTCACCAGGCTGGGGGTGCTTTCCATCAGCAGGAACGGCTTGTCCGGCTTGCAGCCGCGGATCAGCGCATGATCAAACGCCGTCATGCCCGCCGTCACGGTGGTGCTGCGGTCGGGGCGCCCCCAATGGGGGTAACTGTCCCAGCAGACAAAATCCAGCTCTCTTTGCAGCTTGTGGTAGTCCAATCCGGGGAAGTACTCCATCAGGTTCGTGGTAATGGGCACATTGGGGGTCCGCTTGCGCAGGATCGCCGTTTCGCTGTGTACATAGTCCATCATGTTCCAGGTGGTAAAGCGCCGCCAGTCCAGCTTCAGGCCGTTCAGGCTCTGCTCCCCGTTATCAAACGGCGGCTCCACCTCGTCAAAGCTGTCGTAGTGGTGGCTCCAGAAGCTAGTCCACCAGGCATGGTTCAGGGCATCAATGGTATGATACTTTTCTTTCAGCCAGCCGCGGAAGCGCTCTTGGCACAGCGGGCAGTAGCATTCGCCGCCCAGCTCATTGGAAATGTGCCACAAGATCAGGCCGGGGTGGTCGCCCACAGCGTCGATCAGGTGGTTCAGCAGCTCCTCTACCTTCTGGCGGTAGATGGGGCTGGTCAGGCAGTGGTTGTGGCGCATGCCCTGGTGGTCCCGCACACCGTTGGACTGCACGCGCAGCACTTCGGGGTATTTGCGTGCCAGCCAGTTGGGCTTTGCACCAGTGGGCGTTGCCAGCTCGGTATAAATGCCCTGGTCATACAGTCGATCCATGATCTCGCGCAGCCAAGTAAAGTTATATTCCCCCTCGCGCGGCTCATATGCTGCCCAGGCAAACACACCCAGCGTAACGCTGTTCATTCCGGCCTTTTTCATCATGCGGATGTCCGCTTCAAGAATATCCGGGCGGTCCAGCCATTGATCCGGGTTATAATCGCCGCCGCACAGCATCACAGGGGCTTTGGTGATAAAGTTCATCGTGGATTCCCTTTCCTCTACACTGTAAAACATAAAACAAAAATTAGGAATCGGAAACCCGAAAGACGGAACTGGCGGTCTGCACCGAAATTCCTCATTCCTGATTTCCAATTCCTAAGGAAATACCGCATAATTCTAAGTGCCGATACGGCGAGCGAGGTGCGGCAGATGCTAAGCCAAAAGCGCAGATAATACTGGATGTCTTATCGAGCATTTTGGCAACGCAGATGCCGTGCCGCAGCCGCCGGAGCGGTGCTTAAGCCGTAAGGCGGGAATTGTGCGGTGTTGCCCTAATTATAGTAGATTCTGCAGCTATTGTGCCATGTGCCGTTGATGCAAAGGTTTAGCCCTTTGCTGCACCGGAGGTAATGCCCTCAACATAGAACTTCTGCATAATGACAAACAGGATGGAGATGGGGATAGCCACCAAAACACCGCCTGCGCAGAAACGGGAGAAGTAGCTGTTGACCAAAGCCTTTTGCAGCATGTTGTACAGGCCGATTGCCACCGTCCAGTCCGTCGAAACGCCGGAGTTCAGGATCATCTTTGCCACAACAAAGTCGGTCCACGGCGTCAGGAAGGAGCTGATAATGGTGTACACCAGGATCGGGCGGGACATCGGGATGACGATCTGGAAGAAGATGCGCGCTTCCGAAGCGCCGTCCAGCTTGGCGGCCTCACGCAGTGCCACAGGCACCGTATCAAAAAAGCCCTTACAGATCAGGTAGCCCAGGCCGGAAGAGCCCGCGTATACCATGATCAGACCGGCGTAAGAGTTGGTCAGGTTCATGTACTTCAAAACAAAGTACACAGCGATCATGGCCAGAACGCCGGGGAACAGGTTGACGGTAACGGACAAGTTCTGCAGCAGCTTGCGGCCCTTGAAGCGGCAGCAGCTTATGGCGTAAGCCACCATCAACACAAAGCAGGTGGAGATCACACAGTTAAAGCATGCCACAACCAGGGTGTTCATGAACCAGCGCGGGAACTGTGCAACAGAGTCCGGCTGTGTCATAATGCTGACGTAGTTCCACATGGTAAAGCTTTCCGGCACAAAGCGGGTAAAGTTGATGCCCTTATCGGTGGAGAACGAGGTCAGCAGCAGCCAGGCGATGGGTACCAGCCAGATAAAAGCCAGCAGTGCCAGCACCAGATGGCGGATAACGGAGAAGATGCCTTTTTTCACTTTGCTCTGCTTGAGCTGCTTTTGCACAGCGGCAGAGGATACAGCAGTGGTACTCAAGAGAACGTCGCCTCCTTCTTATTGATAAAGTGGAAGCATACAATCGTAAACACGGCGCACACAATGAACACCATAATGCCCAGCACGGCAGCCATCTTGTAGTTGTAGTAATCCTGCGTCAAGCGGAACAGCCAGGTAACCAGCAGGTCAATTTCCTTTGCGTTGGACTGTGCAAGGGCCTGGTTCTGGGTTACAAACACATCCTGCGTGAGCAGGTAAATGACGTTGAAGTTGTTGACGTTCTTGACGAAATCCGTTACCAGAGAGGGACCCTGCACGCTGAGCAGGTAGGGCAGCTTGATGCGGAAGAACATCTGCACCGGGTTGGCGCCGTCAATGCGGGCGGCCTCGATCATGTCAGCGGGAATGTTCATCAGCACGCCGGTAGCGATCAGCATCTGGTACGGCACGCCGATCCAGATATTGATCATGATGATGGTGAACATGGCCCAGCCCGGCTGGGTCAGGAACGGAATGTAACTAAGGCCCTTGTCCAACAGGCCGATGTTATGCAGGAAATCCGTAACACCGGCGTTGGCCATCATTGTGTTGCAGATGCCGTTGTTGGAGAAGAAGTTGCGTACCAGCAGCAACGTAACGAACTGAGGCACGGCGATGGTCACCATGAACAGGGTACGCCAGAGCTTCGGGCATTTGGTCTTTTTGTCATTGATGAACATGGCCATCAGGATACCGCCGAAGAAGGTGGTAAAGGTGGCAAAGAACGCCCAGACCAGCGTCCAGGTCAACACCTTGGCAAAGGAGTAGCCGAAGGTCGAGGTCATACCGCCGCCGCCAAACAGCGTGAAGAAGTTGGACAGACCCACCCAGGTGAACAGGTCGTTCGGAGGCATGTGCTGCTGGTCGTAGTTGGTAAAGGCGACCGCAATCAGGATGAACAGCGGCACAATGGTGAACACCACAACGCCCAGCACAGGCAGCGTCAGCAGGGTGACGTAGAACTTTTCGTTCAGGTAGACGTTGACGTCCTGTAATAAGTTGTTCGTCTTTTTGCCCGCTGCGCGGATTTTTTGCAGCTGGTAGTTGGATGTGACCACCATCATGGCGGCCGCAATCAACGCAGCGATGACCACGAAGGAAATCATGCTTATCAGCAGGATCTCGAAAGAGTTATCGTAATCGTTCACGACGTTTTTCATCGTCGTAACGTCGAACACCATCTCCATTTTGACAGTGCCCAGCGTGCCGAATTTAGCAAGGTTCGGCGCACCGTAAAGTGCCAGGAAGTAAAGCCCCAGGCCCTCCACGAGGGTGACAAGGAGCGCTTTCATCAGCTGGCCGTGACCGATATAGCCAAGGCCCCATACCAGGAGCGAAACTTTGGTAAAGATATCGCCTTTTGCAAAGGCTTCCCCAAAAGTCTGGAAGAAGTTCTTCTCGCCCGGCATGGCTTGCGTTGCAGTTTTCGCCACAGCGAAGTCCCCTTTCGTTCACACGATCTTCATAAATCATACGGATAAAACAGCCCGCTTGCATCAAGTGTTTTCTATCACAAGCGGGCTGTCTTATCAGATCATTTCTTTAATTATTATAGGTAGAAGCAGAGATTACTGGGTGACAGGAGCGGTGATACCGGCAACAGCGTCATCGACCAAAGTCTGGGTGTCCTTGCCATCGGGGTTGCCGTTGACGCAGATGGAACCGAGGGTCTCAGCGGAAGCCCAGAAGTTGCCGCCAACGCGCTGCAGGTTAGCGTACTCGGACTGGGCAACAACAGCGGTCAGAGCCGGAGAAGAAGCGGCTGCCAGAGCGTTGATGTTGGAGGGGCCCTGTGCGCGCTCCTTGAAGCGCAGTCCCTCGTTCTCTTCGTTGGTAACGAAGTCGGCCAGCAGCATAGCAGCACCGACGTTAGCGCTGTGGGGGTTGACACCGATCAGTTTGTAGCCGGAGAAGGAGGCCATCTGGACCTGCTCACCGTTCAGCGTGTAGGTAGGCAGCTTGCAGGCGGCGTAGTTGTCGCCCCAAACTTCAGCAGCGTCGTTTGCACGCCAGGTACCGTTAACGCCGGCAACCAGGGTGCCGTCCTTCAGCTTGCCGGTGAACTCTTCGTCCTTCAGGGCAATGAAGCCAGGGTTCTTGCAGATATCAATGACAGCCTGGGTAACATCAGCACCCGGTGCTTCGTTCCAGTTGCAGACGGTGTTCACGCCGTCATCAGCCAGGTTCAGGTTCAGGCCAGCGCCAGCATAGAAGCTGTACAGGTACCAGCCGTTGGCAACGTCCATGGAAACCTTCTTGCCGGCGGCGGCTGCCTTTTCCAGCATGGTATCCAGGCTCTTAACGTCATCCTCGGTGAAGAAGGATTTATCATAGAACATGAAGTAGCCGTTATCAGCGGTCAGGGGGTAAGCATACAGCTTGCCGTTCACGGTTGCAGCGTCAACAGAAGCTGCGGTGTTGCGGCTCTTGACGTCGTCAGCGTTCAGCTGAACTTCCTGCAGGGCGCCTGCCTGAACCAGCTCGTTCAGCTGGTCATCAGCAAATGCGTAAACGTCAGCAGCGGCGGTGGGGTCGGTCAGGACGGTATCCTTGGCTGTGGACTCGGACTGAGTGCCCAGGTTGATGGTGATCTTGCCGCCGTAATTGCCGTATTCTTTGATAAAGTTATCAGCGATGGTGCGCAGCAGTTCCTGGTCTTCCTCGGCGCCCCACATGGTCAGGGTAACGTCGTTGGCGAAAGCAGCGGCTGCAGCCTGCTGCAGAACGTCACCATCGTCAGCTGCGGTGCTGTCGGTGGAGGCGGCTTCGCTGGAAGCTGCAGTGCTGGTGGACTCTGCAGTAGATTCTGCAGCGGAAGAGGCAGTTGCGGTGTTGCCGCATGCTGCCAGGGACAGTGCCATCAAGGCAGCTGTTGCAAGTGCGAGTTGCTTTTTCATAATCATTCTCCTTCATCTGCTATATCACAAGCTTCTCAAGGTTGCGCATTATCGTTGCGCAACTTTGTTTCACGACTTAAGAATACACGATTCTATTTTCAGTGTCAATGTTCATAACCAACATGTTTTACCATATTTTCTTGTGCATTTTTCACAGTCTGTTACACTTTTGTAACAATGTCGAATTTTGTATGCGCAACGCTGCGCAACTTTAGTACAGGCTTTTTAACAACAATCAGCCTTTCCTGGTGCACATGCTGTGCGCACAGGAAAGGCTGTATCAATCATCATATTTTACAATATTGGTAATATTGTCTATTTTGTGGACTCGCGCAAAATCACCTGATATCCCTGCATCTGGCGCAATGCGATTTGCTTGCCCGCCAAAATATCCAGCAGCATCCGGCACGCCGTGGCGCCCAGGCGCTCGCCGTCAAACTGAGCGGCCGAGATCTGCGGGTTTGAGCTAGTCAACAGCTCACTATCATAAAAGCTGGCCAGTTTCACCTGTTCCGGTACCTTGATGTGCCGGGCGCGCAGCTCCTGCAGCACCGCGACCGCCATGCTGTCGTCCGCGCAGAGCAGGCATTCGGGCTTTTGCTCCAGCGCACCTTCCAATGCATCGATCCGCTGTTCGCTGGTTTCAATGCCCGTCCAAATCAATTTCTGGTCCACCTGCACCCCACAGTCGGAAAATCCGCGCAGGTAGCCGCGCAGCCGGTCCGCGTTGACGGTATAGTCGGTGCAGCCGCCCATATAGGCAATGCGGCGCATGCCCAGCTGCAGCAGCAGGCGGGTCATCTCGGCAGACGCTCCTACCTGGTCGTTATCCACCTGGGGCACCTTATCGTCATCCACGCGGCCAATGGCCACAAAAGGCACATTGTGGCGCTGCAAAGTCTGCACACATTCATCGTGCAGCATCGTACGGGACAAAATCACGCCATCCACCTTGTGGGATTCCAGCTGGCGTTCCAGCTGGCCAACATCGGTTTCTCCCGCATAGCACAGCAGCAGGTCATATCCGCGCTGGGCCGCCATGTTCCACACACCGCCCATGCACTTGCGCAGGAACGGCAAGTCCAGCCGCATAAAATGCTTGGGGATCACCAGCGCAAGGTTGTTGGTTGGGCCCTGCTGCGCAGTGCGCAGCGGCACAGCTGCATCCTGGCGGCCCTTGCCGATATAATCAAACACACGCGCGCGGGTAGCCTCGCTCACGCGCCCCTTGCCGGATATTGCGCGGGATACCGTTGTTTTTGATATATCCAATGCCTCCGCCACTTCCGCGATGGTCACTTCATCACGCTTACCTGCCATTCAGCACCCTCCTTTTCCCATGTTGCGCATGCGTTGCGCACCAATAACAGCATATGTGTTTGTTGTACATTTGTCAATCTGCAAACAGCACAAAAAAAGCCTGCCAGATTTGGCAGGCTTGCCGCGCAGTACAGCCGTTCCAAGCATAGGCGTATGTCCGCCGCCCGGAATCTCTCCCGAAATTTTTCGTGTATTAAAAATTCTGTTGGGAGCATAGGGGCGCACATTGTGCGCCCCACGCCTTGACATAGCAACGCACATTTATGTCATACACATGGCAAACCTCCGTGGGCGAACGCTGTTCGCCCTTACGGAGCATCTTTGTTTCCCTGACGTTTTCGATAGGTATTGCCCTTATTTTTTCTGCGGTTCGCCGTTGGCAATGTCACGCACAACCTCACCCGCAATGATCAACCCCGCGGCGGCGGGCACAAAGGCGTTGCTGCCGGGAACCTGGCGGCGCTGGGTGCATTTGCGGGCCGTGTCGGGCGGGCAGATGCAATGGGTGCGGCAGCTGATGGTCATATCATCAATGGGGGTCAGTGCAGGCTCTTTGGAGTATACCACCTTCAGGTGCTTGACCCCGCGCTTGCGCAGCTCGGCGCGCATTACGCGGGCCAGCGGGCAGACGGAGGTATCGTAAATATCCGCAACCTCCAGGGCGGAAGCATCCAGCTTGTTGCCCGCGCCCATGCAGCTGATGATGGGCGTGCCCGTTGCCTGCGCCTGCATGACCAGTTCCAGCTTGCCCTTTACCGTGTCGATGGCATCGACCACATAGTCGTACTGGCTGAAATCGAACTGGTCGGCGGTGTCTGGCATGTAGAACGTCTTGTAGGTGTTCACCACGGCGTCCGGGTTGATATCATGGATGCGCTCTTCCGCCACATCCACCTTGTATTTGCCCACCGTTTTGCGGGTAGCCAGGATCTGGCGGTTCAGGTTGGTCAGGCAGACCTTGTCGTCATCAATCAGGTCCAGCGTGCCAATGCCGCTGCGTGCCAGTGCTTCCACCGTATAGCCTCCAACACCGCCAACGCCAAACACGGCCACACGGGCGTTGTACAGGCGCTCCATTGCCTCCTTGCCAAACAACAACTGCGTTCTTGAAAACTGATTCAGCATACTGCCTGCTCCCCCACGGTTTTGTAAATCAACAAACAAATGGGCGGGTTCGCGCCCGCCCAACCTATCAAATCGGTAGTCTTTTCAAATTATAAAGCGCAGCATACAAAAAGTCAAGGGGAAGCCCTGCACAGAGCTTCCCCCCTGACATATGTTTTGCATTTTACAGCTCGCTGCCGTTTGTGGCGATCACATGGGCGTACCACGCAGCGGAATCCTTGGGGATGCGTTCCATGGTGCGGTAGTCCACATAAATCAACCCAAAGCGCTTGCTGTAGCCTTCGGCCCACTCATAGTTATCCATGATCGACCAGTAGGTATAACCGATCAGCGGGTAGCCCTCCTGCAAGGCGCGGCGGGCGGCCAGCAGGTGGCGGTGCACATAATCAATGCGCTGCGGGTCGTGCACTTTACCGTCCAGCATCACAAAATCTGTGTTGGCCATGCCGTTCTCGGTAATCAGGATGGGCCGGCCATACCGCTGGTTCAAAAAGCGGATGGCCCAATAGATGCAGTCCGGCGTGATGGGCCATTCCATCGCAGTGCGCGGGCTGCCCTGCCAGGTGTTGGCGGTATACTCGCTGCCCGGCTGCTGGGCCGCGCAGGCATTGTAGACGTTAAAGCCCAGGTAATCCAGCGGCTGGTGCAGCAGCTCCAGTTCCTGCGGGGTGAACACATCCGCCCCCAGGGCTTTGGCCATCGGTTCCGGCACCCTGCCCAGCAGAACGGGGTCGCACCACCAGCTGATGGAATAGCAGCCTTCCACCTCCATCGTCCGGCGGTAAGCTTCGGCGATGGCGGCTTCGCTTTCGTCCCCGCAGGGCGAAAACACCGGTCCGGTGGGAGCATACCCCACCTTAGGCGGCGAATGATGTGGCGCGGCCCGTCCGCGGGACGATGCAAGCATCGTCCCCTACAAATATTGGCAGCGTTTATAGCAACCGGCAGGGTCTCTCCCCGGCGCGATGAGGGCATCGTGCCCTACAGATCAAACCGCCGGGCCTGGCCCTTACCGCAAAATTCCTAATTACTCATTTCTAATTCTCCCATCCAACTCCTCACTCCTACCCCCTAACTCACTTCATGAGCATTTCAGCCGCCTTCGCCAGCTCCGCGTTCACCGCATCGGCTTCCGCTTCGCTCTTGCCCACGGCGGACAGATACACTTTGATTTTCGGCTCGGTGCCGGAGGGGCGCACCATCAGCTTGTGGCCGCCCGCCAGGTGGTATTCCAGCACGTTGGCGCGGGGCAGGCCGGTGCCATCGGTATCATAATCCGCAACACGCTCCACCGCATAGCCCGCAATCTCTTTGGGCGGGTCGGCGCGCAGAGTCTTCATCAGGTTCTGCATGGTGTACATGCCGGTTTCGCCCTCAAAGGCAAAGCTGCACAGGGCGTTGCGGTAATAGCCAAACTCTTTGTACAGCGCTTCAATGGCATCCAGCAGCGTCATGCCCTGCTGGGCGTACCAGGCGGCAGCTTCACACACCAGCAGCGTGGCGTTCACGGCATCCTTATCCCGCACATGCCCGCCGGACAGGTAACCATAGCTCTCCTCAAAGCCAAAGATATAGCGTTCCACATGGCCCTCTGCTTCCAGCTTGCCGATCTGCTCGCCGATGAACTTAAAGCCCGTCAGGGTGCGGCGCAGCTCCACGCCGTACTTTTTGGCAACCGGCGTTGCCATATCGGTGGAAACAATGGTGGTCACGGCCACGGGATCCTTGGGCATGGTGCCGCGGGCCAGGCGGGTGCGGCAGATATAATCCAGCAGGATAATGCCCATCTCGTTACCGGTGATCAGCCGGTAGCCGCCCTTGCCGTCCGGCACAGCGGTGCCGCAGCGGTCACAGTCGGGGTCGGTGCCAAGCAGTAGATCCGGGTGTACTTTATCGCACAGTTCCAGGCCCTTCTGCATGGCTTCGCGGATTTCCGGGTTGGGATACGGGCAGGTGGGGAAGTTCCCATCCGGTGTTTCCTGCTCCGGCACCACCGTCACATGGGTCACACCCAGCTTGGCCAGCAGTTTTTTTACGCACTCCAGGCCGGTGCCGTTCAGCGGGGTGTACACCAGCTTGAGCTGCTCAATGCCGGTGCCATCGCCAACGCGTTGGTCATATACAGCCTGTACAAAATCATCCAGGCATTTGTCGTCAATGCTCACAATGCGGCCTGCCTGCACACCGGCTTTATAATCCGCCAGCTTTACGCCGTCAAAGCAGTCCACTTTTTCGATTGCAGCCAGAATTTTATCTGCCACTTCCAGCGTGATCTGGCAGCCATCGGTGCCATACACTTTATAGCCGTTGTACTTGGCCGGGTTGTGGCTGGCTGTAATGCAGACGCCTGCCCCGCAGCCCAGATAGCGCACCGCCCAGGAAAGTGCGGGCGTAGGCTCCAGCCGCGGGTACACGCAGGCGGTAATGCCGTTTGCCGCCAGCACGCGGGCAGCTTCGCGGGTGAACAGTTCGCCGTTATTGCGGCTGTCATGCGCAATGGCGATCTTTTTGGGCAGGTCGGTCGCGTTCAGGTAATCGGCCAGGCCCTGGGTGGCCTTGCGCACCGTGTACAGGTTCATGCGGTTGGTGCCCGCCCCCAGCACACCGCGCAGGCCGCCGGTGCCAAATTCCAGGTCACGGTAAAAACGGTCCGTGATAGCGGCATCATCCCCGGCAATGCCGTGCAGTTCTTCCGCCACAGCGGTATCCAGTTCCGGTTGGGCCAGCCAACGGTCATACAGTTCTTTCGCTGTATTCATAACAGCACCTTCTTCCTCAAAGTCTGTTTCAGGAAGTGTTCATTATTTATCAAACATTTACACAGCCTTATTATAGCAGATACTTGGCCGCAAAAAAAGCCGCGGCGGGCAAAAATTTTACCAGCCGCGGAAATTATACATTTTGGGCAATACCGCATAATTCTAAGTGCCGATACGGCGAGCGAGGTGCGGCA